>Ga0210409_10001694_pt1 | contig 27891 bp, 24 predicted proteins | sample IncBWH17MmetaG_FD_161649 | JGI IMG/M metagenome (GOLD analysis project Ga0210409, IMG submission 161649) | Forest soil microbial communities from Barre Woods Harvard Forest LTER site, Petersham, Massachusetts, United States - Inc-BW-H-17-M | ecosystem: Environmental > Terrestrial > Soil >...
TTCAAGATATTGCTTCCGAATACCGTTACGACATAATTGTCATTCTTCCGGCACTGGTTTCCAGAAGCGATCTGGATTGAAAAGTTCCATCTTTATGAACTCATTGAGGGTGGCCGGTCCAAAATCTTTCTCATAGACAACACCTTCGTAACTGACAATGAAGGTCTTCACTCCAGTCACGCCGTACTCGGCCGGCGCAGCCACCAGGGCGAAGCCCCCGATCATTAGGCCTTTCACCACGAAGTCCATTTCGCCAAGCGGCGCCGCGGGTCCCTGTCCTTTCAGAATTTTGAAAAAATAGCCATGGTAGGGCTCCGCCCTGCCGGAATAACCCTGTTCAATTGCCTCGGCAATCTTTTCGCCAATCGGTCCGCCCCAACTACCGTCCGAGTTCTGCCACGCCAGACCGTCCTGTTTGCCTGGAGTGCCAATGATACGCTGCGCATATTGGTTCACGTCGTAGCCTTCGCGCTTCTGAAGTGCGTATTCCTGTTGTGCTTCTACGTAGCCGTGGCAGATATCAATAGCATCCAGTTCATTCCTTCCGATGCGACGGTACAGGAGTTCTTGGCGGCCGGCTTTGGCATCGAAGGACCAAGTGTCACCCCTCTTCACAATCGGCACAGGGAACGGCCAGTCCTCGTTGCCCACGAGTAGAAATGCTCGATTCCCGCTCTTTGGATCCACGGAAACGCTTTTCTTTTCGCGGGCCTGCGCAGCGAAGTCAGAGGATCGCTGCCGGTCTTGCGCGTATTCACCAGTAAAAACAACGTCCTCGCCACCGGGACCGAAAATTTCCTCGAGAACGCGTTCGTCAAATTTCTCAGCCGCCGCGACCAGCGCGTCGGCAGCCTGCTGCGGAGTGTTGAAGGTTTTAGCAGCTACAGCAACAGAAACACTAACCGTTTTTGCGTCAGATTGTTGTGCGTTCAGGCGGGTGGGCGCCGTCAGGAATAACCAAGGCACTGTGCTCACAAGCCAGAGAAGCCTACTGAGATTTCGATTCGCAGATATTAATTTCATGTGAGTGCTCCCCTGATTTTCTTTCCGCAATCTAGTCCGCTTATCTGCGCCGCCCCCCGCCGCCGCGACGACCTCCGCCTCCACCTCCGCCTCGGGATCCCATGCTGGAGGCACCGCGGTTGCTACTTGCTCGCGCGCTCGATCCGTTGTATCCCTTGGAACCCCCTCCGAAGGCGTCCCGATTTCCGCCGCCGCTGCGCGAGACATCCCGGCTTCCTACCCGATCCGCTCCGCCTCCGCCCGCCCTGTTGCTAATTCCTGCACCGCCGCCCCTGTCACCAAGACCGCTGGCCCGATTGCTCACGCCGGGTCCTCCGGTGCGATTGCTAGGCAGATTCCCGCCCTGTCGCCCAACCTGTTGCCGGGCGCCAGCTTGTCGATTGGACAAAGAGTCTCCACGTGACGTCCCGCCGAACCGGTCCGCCGTGGCTCGGTCCCGATACGGGGCGCCGCCGCGATGTTGCGGATTGTGCGCCCAGTTTCCATTGCCGCGATTTCCGCCACCAATGTTGTTGCGGTTTCCGCCGTTGATATTCGAGTTGCGGACGAAATTGTTGTTGTTATTGATGTTGATGTTATTGTTGCCGCCCCAGCCGGCGCCCCAGCCCCAGCCTCCCCCCCAAGCCGCTCCCATAGCGATGCCAAGGCCAAAGGAGATCGCCATGCCAGCGGCGTAGTATCCCGCTGGAGGGTAGTAAATAGGCGGGTAGGGATAGACCGGCGGGCCGTACACGACCACCGGGTCATACGAAGGCACGTACACGACTTGAGGATTTGCCTGTTCGACTACGATCACACTCTTGCTCTCGATGACCTTGGTCTCCACCTTTTGCTGCTCGCTCGATTTCAAATTGCCGGTGTCCTGTGCCTTCTTGCGCATGCGCTGCACGGCGTCCATCACATCGCTTTGTTGCGCCAGAAACGCGTTGCCTAGATCCGTGGTCCACTGGATGTCGTCTGCCAGACGCTTTACTACATCGGGCAAAGCGGCCATCGCCTGGATACTTGGATCCCAGGGCTGCTTGGCGACGGCATCGGCGAGTGCTTTATCCTTCAGCCCTGGATTCCTTGCCAGCCACTGCTGGAGCTGGATGAGTTCGAGAGGATATGTAGAAGCTGCTAGGGACTGAGCTAGCATCGGGTCTGGGTAAAGGGCAATAGGCGCAACGAGAGAGTCCAGCTGGTCGGGTGGAATCTTCGCCGATTGCTCCTGAGGTGCCGACGCCTGCGTGGCCCGAGTAGACGCCAGATATGCCCGGGCGTCGCCTGGTATGAGGGCGATGGTACAGACCATCACCAAACCATACCGGAAGGTTGCACTCAGAAGCTTTCGTTTTGGATTCATAGCTACCTCTGCCTTGATCGCCCTGTCAAACCGGATGAATCCATGGACACGAACACGCGCACGCACCCGTTTGACACTTTCTCTACAACGTGCGTGGCCGTTTCCTTCACAGTAGGTCGCACTACTTCCTCGCGATACTGTCAAAAATCACAGTGGAAGCCTTGGTAGATAAAGCTATGTCTCAGAAGCGAGAGCGTCATGCGCTCCCGTCTAGACCGCTGGTCGAAACGCCCCATCCACATCGCATCTTGTCAGCCCGAGCTTAATGTGCGACCTGAGGCTTATGGTTGCGGCAGCACTGTTATTTCTGCCAGTTGTCGCCACGTGTGTTCATTTCGGAAAGTGGAAACAGCAATAGGGGCCCGTTCGCGAAGTGGAGGCATCAATGAAATCAAATTGTCGGTCAAGCTGCGTAAAGCAGTTTTATATCGCCGTGGCACTAGTCGCGTTTTTCTTCCTTCTGACACCGCCTGTTTTCGCTCAGACCCAGGAAATACAAAAACTCAAAGACGAACTGGCCAGGCTCGAGAAAGAGGTGGGAGAAGTCAAACAGCAGATCGGCGCAATCGAGCAGTCACAGAAGCCGCCGGGCGCACCAGCAGCTCCAGAGCCTCCAACAGCTCCGTCGGCCCCTCCAACGCGCGCCCAGGAGGCCACGCCAGACGAAACCCAGGTCACCTATCAACCGAAAACTCTCGACATATACGGTTACGCCATGCTCGATTCCGGCTATCAGTTCGGCACGAATGACCCGAACTGGTTCGACGTGGTTCGCCCGACCAAGTTGCCCTCTTTTTCGGGTGAGTTCGCTCCGAATGGAAAAACCTTCTTTGGCGTCCGCCAGACGCGCTTTGGGGTGAAGTCTTTTACTCCAACAGACTTCGGCGATCTAAAGACACTATTCGAATTCGAGCTGTTTGGAACGGGTGTTGATGCTGGCCAAACCACGTTCCGCCTTCGCCATGCCTACGGCGAGTTAGGGCACTTCGGCGCGGGTCAAACCTGGAGCGCCTTCATGGATATCGATGTTTTCCCCAACTCGATCGAATACTGGGGACCCAATGGCATGGTTTTCTTTCGAAACGTGCAGGTTCGCTGGATTCCCGTCCAGGGCGACAGTAACGTTGTAATTGCCCTCGAGCGCCCGGGCGCGAGTGCTGATCAGGGAATCTATGCCAACCGCGTCGAACTAGCAGGCGTCGCTCCCCAATTTAAGTGGCCGGACGTGACGGGACACGCCCGCCTTGCCCGTAAGTGGGGTTACGTGCAATTGGGCGGCATATACAGGAAGATCGCGTGGGTCGACACAAACGCAGCGTCTGCATTCAATTTGAGCGGTACCGCCAATGGTTGGGGTGTAAGCCTCAGTTCGAATCTCAATTTCACAAAAAATGATGTCGGCAAGTTTCAAGTTGTCTACGGCGAGGGCATAGAAAACTACATGAATGACGCGCCGGTGGACATCGGCATCAAGAACAACTTTTCGAATCCAATCAAGCCGATCCTCGGCGTTCCCTTGCCGGTGTTGGGCGTCGTAGCGTTCCTTGACCACACTTGGAGTGATCGTTTCACAACGTCGATCGGATATTCCTTGGTGGACATCAAGAATTCCGACGCACAACTTCCGTCCGCGTATCACCAGGGTGACTACGCGCTCGGTAACTTGCTCTACCACCCCTTGAAGAACGTCACGATGGGCGCCGAGTTCCAATTTGGGAGACGAGTGAACTTCAGCAACGGGTTCAATGTGAACGACTATCGTGTCCAGGCGTCGTTCAGATACGACTGGTCAAAAGGCTACGAATACTGACGTGAAGCTATCAATCAAAGTGCAGCGCCATAGCTTGAGATTCCGGGCAATTCAGCGTGGCGCCGTCATGAGGAGGAACGATTATGTTGAATAGAAATGTCTGGCTTCGAATTATTCTTCTCGCGGCTCTGGTGCTCGGGTCCAGCTCCAACCAAGGCTCCATTCATGCCCAGCAGAAACGAAGCCCTGTAGCGCCCAGTAGCGAGCGTGTCGAGGCAGTCGTGCGTGAGGCATACGAGAAGTTCCGAAGCGACACCAACGGCAAAAATGCCGACTACATCCCGTATCTCGCGCAAGTTGATTCCAAACTTTTCGGTGTGGCTGTGGTCAGCACCGACAATCATGTTTTTGAAATCGGGGACGTCAAGTATTCCTTCTCAATCCAATCCATCTCCAAAGTCTACACACTTGCGTTGGCGATGGAAGAACTCGGCTATGACAAGGTGTTCCAGCGGATAGGTTCCGAGCCTACCGGCCGCGCCTTCAACTCCGTGCTGGCTGTTGTGGACATGCCCACGCACACGGGCAACCCCCTGGTGAACGCAGGCGCCATTGCCACTACAAGCCTGATCTCCGGCAGCAAAGAAGACGAGAAATGGAACAAGATCCTCGATTTCTACGGCAAGGTGGCCGGCGAAAAACTCGTGCTGATTGAGGACGTTTACAAATCGGAAGCCGCCACGAATGCCGGCAACAAGGCGCTGGCAATGCTGCTCGCCAAATACGAGCGCATCTACGCTGATCCAATTGAATCTGTCGATATCTATACAAAACAGTGCTCGGTCGGCGTGAACGCGACCCAACTCGCCCGCATGGGCGCCGTGCTCGCCAATAACGGCAAGAATCCAGCCACTGGCGAGCAAGTCATCAAAACTGCAGATGTGCCCTACATCCTATCGACCATGACGATGGCTGGACTCTACGACAGTTCCGGTTCCTGGGCCTGGCACGTGGGCCTTCCGGCAAAAAGTGGAGTTGGGGGCGGAATTGTCGCTGTCGCTCCGGGCAAGGGCGCCATTGCCGTATTTGCCCCCCGCCTCGATGAAGCGGGAAATAGTGTGAAGGCACAGAAAGTCATCGAATACGTTGCCGACAAACTGGACTACAACCTCTATTCCCCGAGTTCTGTCGGACTGAAGTGACAAAAAAACGGCAGTGAATCAGCAATGCCCGAACCTGCGTCATTGCGACTCTAACCCGTTTCGCCCGGAATACGAAACGGCCTGAAGGTCTCGGCAACGGAGGGGCATCATGGGACATTTCAGCTTGCGGGGGGTACTCCGCATTCTCGCGGCCTCTGTTGTGGCGATTCTTTGCGGTTGTGACGCGTCGGCGCAGTCCCTCGCGCCTGTCACAGAGAATGCCGCCACCAGTGCCAAGGCTGATTCCGACTTACTGAATAAACTTGACCAACTGGTGGAAAAGAATCAGCAACTCGAAAAACAAAACCAAGAGCTGGTAAATCAAATTAATGAGCTGCGCCAATTTCTTGTGCAGCAGACATCCGTGTCGCCAACCTCGTCGAAAGGCGGATCGACAACTAGCGCCAACTCCGTGGTTGCGCCGCCAAACGCAGCGAACAAACAAACGGCTCAAGGATCCGGGCAAGTCTCCACGCCGACCCAGGACGATAACGATGACAAGACCCTTCTTCCCGAGGGTTCATCAGGAAATTCCGCGATATTTGGAGAATTTAACCCAGGCCGCGGCTTTATCGTTGGTAAGGGCGAATACGGGGAGCTCGATCTGAGTGGTTATATGGCTGTTCGGTATCTGAACCAGTTGCCAGCCGATCAGTCGGCTACCGACCACCTTGGCCGCCCGGTCCCGATAGATCCACGACAGGATTTTCAGTTCCATCGAGTCATGTTGTTTTCACAAGGATGGCTGTTCAGTCCTAAGTTTCTATACTCCACGTTCCTTTGGACGGTGCAGGACACCAATCAGGTGGCCGTTGGCGGAGCCCTGTACTACGACTTCGGTAAATTCATGAACCTCGGAGCAGGCTGGAACGCCTACCCAGGAACACTATCGCTTCAGGGATCTCACCCGTATTGGCTCTCTTATGATCGCGTCATGGCGGATGAGTTCTTCCGGCCATACTTTTCGCAGGGTATTTTCGCCAAAGGGAACATACTTCCAAGGCTTGAGTACAGGTGGATGGTCGGTAATAACAACAGCAACCTGGACGTACCGGCCGTCAAACTCGATCGCGATCTTTCCGCAGGCGTTGCAATAACTTGGTTGCCCACAACAGGCGAATTTGGCCCGCGCGGAGCATTTGGCGACTACGAAGGCCACGATAAATTCGCGACTCGCTTCAATCTGGCCTACACCTACAGCCCCGAAGATCGCCAGGCACCCCTCGGTTCGCCGGCGAATAACACAACGCTTCGTCTCTCCGACGGCCTCAACATTTTTGACACGAGCGCCTTGGCCATTGGTGTGACGGTAGAGAAGGTCCATTATCAATTGCTTTCCGCAGGAGCGGGAATGAAGTACCACGGTTTATTCCTGCAGGGCGAGGGCTACGGCAGGCGATTGGACAATTTCGTTGCGGACGGGAAGTTGCCCGTCGGCGTAGTCCGGGATTATGGCTTCTACGTTCAGTTGGGATACATGGTCGTGCCGAAAAGAATCGAACTCTACGGGGCGACTTCCTATATTTTCGGCCAGTATACACACCCGAAAGAGTTCATCGTGGGCGGCAACTATTACCCATGGAATTCACGCAACGCGCGCCTGAACATCCAGCTGATTAACGTGGACCAGTCGCCGGTTAACAGCACCTTCGGCTTCTATCTGGGGCAACTCAAGGGGCAGGTGTTTACCATTGGCATGACCGGTTTCTATTAAGCGAGCGTAATCACCGCCGATGATGTTCGAGAAAGGACTCTTACGCGTAGCGAACCCAGCAGCCAGCACCGCAGAATCATCCGGTTGGTGACCGGAACTGTCGTTCTCTTCTTGCTCTCCTTCCAAACGGCTTCTCCTCAGTCCAAGGCCGACGAGCCCGAAATTAACGATGCCCATTTACATCTGACGAATTACATCCAGAAGGGAACGGATATCCACGACTTTTTGGCCATCATGGGGACCAAGGTCGGCCGTGTGGCGCTGTTTGGCATTCCGTTGCAGCAACAATGGTCCTACCAGAATTCCGGTGACTTCGCTCCGACGTATTATTTGCAGACCGACGCGCCTCTCTACTACTACTCCTTCACCGACGCGTACATTGCCATGGCTTTCCGTTCACTCACGCCGGAGCAACAAGCTCGGTTTGACCCCATGATCACCGGCTTCAATCCGACAGACATGTATGCCGCCGATCATATCCGGCGGGTGTTGCTTACGTTTCCCGGCGTGTTCACCGGCATCGGGGAATTCACGATTCATAAGGAGTTTGTTTCCGCCAAAATTCCCGGTGAAACGGCCAGCCTTACCAATCCTGCCCTGGATCGAATCCTTGACTTTGCCGCCGAAGTCGGCCTCGTCGTCCTGATTCACAACGACGTGGATGTGCCCTTCCCCAAAGAGGACAGCCCACCTGCCTATTTGGCGCAGATGAGAGCACTTCTGAAGCGTCATCCGAACGGCCCGATCATTTGGGCGCACTGCGGAGTGGGACGCGTCGTTCGCCCTGTAAAGCATCACACGGCGATGGTGGAAAGCATTCTCAGCGATCCCACCATGCGCAACGTCTACTTCGATATTTCCTGGGACGAAGTTGCGAAATACATCGTTGGCAGTCCCGAATCTCTCCGAATCACTGCCGATCTCATCGACCGTTATCCGGAACGCTTTCTCTTCGGCACCGACGAAGTTGCTCCTACAAACCAGGAAAAGTATCTCCGGGTCTACTACCTATACGAACCGTTGTGGAAAGCACTGTCTCCGGAAGCCAACAAGAAGGTCCGGAAGGGCAACTACGAACGGCTCTTCGATGAAGCACGGGGCAAAGTGAGGGCGTGGGAGAAAGCCCAATTCGCGGCGAAGTGAAGTACGTCGCATGGGCACGGGTGAGGAAAAAACGATGATAGACAACAATGCTCGCAAGTCCAAGATTCACAAATTCCGCTACGGAGGACTGCCACTCGTTCCTCTACTCCTGACGGCTGTCACCCTCGCTCTTTCCGCGGATGACAGAAAAGTAGAGACCATCGACGCCACGGCAATGGGCACCAGCACGCAGCTGGGAAGAATAGTTAATGTGAAAGTGACCATCTACGAGTACTCCACAGAAGAGGACAGACAAGTCCTCATTGAGGCCTTCAAGAAGGGCCAGAACGAAGGTTTGGTAAATGCGCTCACCAGAATGAAGTCCGTCGGCCGTATTGCCGTCACCGGCACGCTCGGCTACGACCTCAGTTTCATTCGCTTGATCCAGACGCCAACCGGTCGCAAGATTCGATTCGTCACGAACCGCCTCCTCAGATTCGGTGAAGTTTATTACAACACCCAAACCATCGCATACAATTTGACCGCAGGAGAATTCGACCTTAACGATTCAGACAAGGATAAGAGCGCCGGTGTTCTCTACCCGGCGGCCCAGCTGATCATCAACAAAGAGGGGCAGCTCGAGTTCCAGCTCAATCAAAATCCTTGGAAGCTCGTGAACATTCTCGATTGGAACAAAGCCGGCACTGTCCAGTAGAAATGGCCCACAGGATAATAGTCCACGAGAACAGGCCATCAACTTCGAACGCCATTGCGAGCGCAGCACTTGCTGCGACAGGCGAAATTGGGCAGGCCCCGGAGGTCTGGATACCTTCAAAACAGGGTCTTGATGATGCGCATGACGAGTTCCTCCGGAGAGAAAACGGTGAGCAAGAGAGGCAAGAGCGGAGCCGCAGTGGCGGCGGCCAGACGGGCGACGTCGTCAAGCCCGAAGGGTACGAAACGCATCTCGCGCACCAGGGCATAACTATTGCCGAGATCGGCGAGCGACTGGATATCAGCAGTGCCGAGAAGCTCGTCGGAAGGGACGGCATCGCGGAGGACCCATTTTTGTTCAAAGCTCTCGACGTAGCGCTGACCGATAAGTCCGTAGTCGGCCAACCCTTTTCTTTTTGCGCGAGCCATTTGGGGAGTAAACATCGCGAGTGGACCGAGAATGGCCAAGACGAAAAAAAGTATAAAGCCACCTATCTGTAACTTGAAGGACGGCAAACTTTCTCCCCGGTAAAGAACTCGACCCGCGACCAGACCGGCGAGTAAGGCACCCTGCGCGAAAAGGATCGGACCGAAGGCGTAAGCACTCTGGCCCAAGAAGCCGATACCAGCGGCGCGATCAGGGTGAGTCGAAACGAGTTTTAGATTGATCCTGGAAACGTGCCAGAGAAATCGAAACCAGATCAAAATCCTCATGTACCAGCGCAGGAGGAGGAACTGTACGATGGGTATGCTGACGAACACGTACCAGAAGCCGGCGGGGGTCAGGTGCCAGGGTCCGCCAGGCATGGCATACCAGGTCGAGACGTTGGAGCCGATGCGACCGCGCCAGAGCCACAGGCCAACAGTGTAGACAACAAGCACGAGCCCTAACTCGACCGGGATGGAATTGCGCAGCCTGATGGCTGACTCAATCGCGCTGTGAAAGCGGGGCAGGTACTGGGGCAAGACAATGCCTCGCTCGACGAATCGGCGCACAACGGGACGTAATCGCGTGTGAACAATTAGCTCGGCAGCGACGAGGATCGGAAGTGCGATGAGGAATCGGACGTGCGCTTCAACGTCGTGAAGGAAGGAGAGCCGGCTGACGCTCCCAGCTGACGAGCCGATAGTGGCAAGAATAAACAGCGGCAGCCATGCGACCAGAGTGATGACTAACAGCCGGCGATACAAGAGTTCCAAGCCATCTCCGGCGAGATGCGATCTCCGAAAGAGCTGGAAGAGCGGCCCGCCCAGCATCAAGGAGAAATCGACTGGTTCCTCGAGCAAGCTGGGTTCCGTCATCGCGTGTAAGCCTTCAGCTCCGCGGACTGTCTTGTTCTGGTGCCAGGCACCGGATCCTGCCGGGCGCTTTTCCCAATCAGTCGCAATTCAGTTTCCGACGTGCGCTCCTCACAAGATCCTTATCTAGAGCGAGTTAGTAACGGAATCCGACTGTGATCGAGACTAATTGCGTGTTGACATTCTTGGTTGGCGCATAGTGATAGCGCGACTCAACATAAAGCCTATAGGGTGCCTCACCCACTCTGATTGTGAAGCCGACGCCTCCGTTGGCACCGAAAGCGCTCGAGCTCGAGCCTACCTGCCGGCGGTTGGTGATTAGGGTACCCGGTGTGCAGTTATATCCCCACCAAACCCACGACGGGTCGCAAGTGACGCCTGATGGGACCAGGCTTGTGAGGTAAAGGTAAGCACTCCGGTGATACAAGCCGCCGCCGCCGATGAAATAGGTTCCGAACCGTCTCCGTCGCACTTCAAATCGGTAGTTTCCAGTAAGAGCAACAAGGTTGCTGTATCCTGTGATGTCACGCGATTGCAAGGCTACGCGAACTGGTTGGAGGACTGCGCCGGTCGGATTAAGCGTGTTCCACATGAACTCGCCTATAAATGCGCTGCGTCTGCTGACGTTATAACCGGCGCCAGCATCAACGCCCCAGCCGCCACTTATGTAGTGCCCCATCGGATTGAGAGCCACACCTAAAGGGATCCCGATGTTTGCGGCGAGCCTCGGATTATCATTTCCGTATTCGCTCTGAGCGCGGGTGTTGCCAGCAATCAGTAGTAGGCTCAGGCAGGCGAGAATCCCAGTACTGGGCTTCATATTATTCTCCTCTGACGGACATGCGATCGCCCGCAATTGCATTGACGAAGCCCTGGTTGGTCGCCTACATTTTGGAGCCTGAGGCAGTCAGACTCCACGTGAATTGACCGCGGAGGGCAACACCCACGTTCTAGGTTAAAAAGGGAAGTTCGAACAAAAAACTGTCAAAAGTGCCAGATAGCAAGCGTGGAAAAATCTAGTCGAATATTTATGTGTAGGTGTAGTGTTTCCCAAAAGACGGGAAGGAATCGATGCAGCCTATTTCTTGCGAATCACTTTGTCTTTCCTGAGTTGGTTCACCAGCGCTTGTGCGTACCCCTTACCTAGTTTCTCGAAATTCTCCGAATACAGCGTATCGCTCTCACCACTCCAGACCAACTTTTCATCTTTTGTGCTGTAAAGATTGAACTCCACGCGCACGATGATGTTTTCCTTCGTGTACGAACTGGTGGGATAGAAGCCGCTATAGGCCATGTTCCAGTAGGGCCAGAACATGGAATACCCGGCGGGCGGCAAGTACATTCCCCCGGTTACTACTTCTTCCGTTTCCTTGCGCACCGCTTTCGGTCTGATCACCAGGACGCTGTCGAGCGAACTTTCCTTGATGCGCTGTTTCAACTCACCTTCCATCATTTCATTCCTGGGCGGCAGCACCATAAAGCTCTGGATGCCTTCCACGTTGTATTTCTCCAGCAGCTTTTTCATCTCATCTTCGAATTCCTGTCGGACAAGGTAGTTTTCCATAATGCTGGCGACCAGCATCTTCTTAAACCGAGGCATAGGCACGCTGGTGAGCACCCAGCGGTGGACAATTTTCGTATCCGCCGTCAGCGGGAGAACTGTGATGGCAAGAATGGTGAGCAGCACCCCGATGCGAAGACGAAATGTCATTCCTCACACGCTTTTGTAATTCTCATTTCTCTTTTAGCAAGCAGAGGCTCGGCGACGCGACAAAACTCTCGGGTAATCTGTTCCTAGGGAGCGCGAGACGAACCTGTCAAAAGTGCCAGAAAGTTGCATTTGGCCCAGATGAGGTGGGCTGACCGACCATCCGCCTGGCCAAATTGCGATATCTTCCGATAACCAAAGATATCTCCCACCGGCCGGATCACGACTGATTGAGCCTGCAGGCTTACCAGACAAATGTCCAGTCTCCCGGCTAACCAATGTCACCCTGAGCCCGGTAGCGCGGCTGATCCGAACGGCCGTCGCTCTTCTACATGGGCTAAGTAGCAAAAAGAAGGCTGTGGCCGCAGGAGATGTGTTTTTTTCTGCTCCGTTTACAGGGCTAATCGGGACCTTCTCCGGAGCGGATTCCGGCGTCTGGAACTTCTTGCGACGAGTGCCTATCTGTCGAAATTCACAGTTACCCCATGCAAAGCAACTCTTTATCCTGCGTCCGAGACTGCGGAAATCGGACCTGGGCAGATGGGATTCACCGTGAGGACTCCGCGATGAAAAGTATCTTGGCACTAGCTCTATGCCTGGCTTCACTTGGCGTAACCGCAACTTCGGATGCCTCAGGCACCGCAGGCCTTACTCCAACGGAAGAGCACCGGAAGAACCAGCTCCAAGAACGCTTGTGCGCGGTGAAAGAACTGAACTGTGCGTACGTAATCGCACTGTTCACTGACCCGCGGCTAGAGATCTACTACCCTCCAGAACCTGAGCGTCAAAAAGCCACTCCCTTGCAAAAAGAGCGGGAACGAAATCCGTTTCTAACGATGAGATTCGGACTACTCACAGCTGAGTCCCTGGAGAGGTGCCGGGGATTCCTTCAGGCGCACGCACTCGCTTTCGATGCCGCTTACAGGATCTATGGTGTGCCGCGAGAAATTATTTGTGGAATTTTGCGGATCGAAACGAACTTCGGTATGCCGACAAAGCTGTCGCCAAATCCAGTCGGCACGACTCCTGCCATCAACCGACTCGTGACACTCTACGTTCGCTGGCCTCCTCGTGAAAGGTCGGTGGGCCATTTTGCCCGGAGACAGGAGTTCGCCCTGCGTGAGTTGAAGGACCTTCTCGTGGCCGGCCGCAGATTTGGCTGGGACCTCTTCCAGATCCCTGGGTCTCCGACTGGCGCTATTGGCCTGGCGCAGTTCGAGCCATCGTCGCTCAACGTCGCCGTAGACGGCAACGGTGACGGAAAGATTGATCTCTTCGATCCTGCGGACGCGATTCTGAGCGTAGCGCACTATTTGGAAACTCGCGGCTGGGACAGTGAACCGCAGCACCGGCAGCGCGCCATCTATGCCTATTACGGCGGCAATTATGACGCCGACCGGGATAAGTACTATATGAGGGCAGTATTGAAATATGCCGACGAGGTCGGAGAATATCTGAAAGACCATCCGATGGAACCCGAGGCTGCCTCCACGCCTGAACCCTTCTAGGAGCTGGCCCACACGACTACGATACTTGCCCGGTTTCGAAGGCGCTATTGTTCTGCTGCGGAGATCTAATACTCCTGTGCTCCGAGCAATCGAGGCTAAATCGCAGGTGTCCAGCCGTCGCCCGGATCGTAATCCTGCATGGCTCGGGCCACGTCGGCTGTCTTTTCGCCCAAATCTTTTTGGTAGACGACGCCGTCCTTGCCAACGATGAAGGTCATGATTCCCGAATTCCTGTATTCTGCGGGATAGGCGAGAATGGCAAATCCGCCGGTCAACTTTCCGTTCGCGATGAAGTCCTTGGCGCCTCCTTTTGCTTGGTCACCCTGCTTGGTGAGAATCAGGAAGTAGTAGCCATTGAACGGCTGCGGCTTATCGCCCGTACTGTCGTAACCCGCATCTTTCACGAAGTCACCAAGCTGGCCAAGAGGGCTCGGCGTTTGGCCTTCTGAAACACGCCAGTACAACCCGTCTTGCTTTCCTTCCTCGGCGACGAACTTCTGTGCGTACTGCTTTACATTGTCGCCATCGTGCAGCTGCCTGAAGTATCGCTGCTGTGCGTTGGCAATAGCATCGCAGGCGGCAATCGCGGTCAACTCGTCCTTGCCGATACGGCGTGCAAGTATCTCGTCCTTACCTGCTGCGGTGTCGAACTGCCACTGGCCTGAGGAATTCTGCGCCAGAGGAATTGGAAAGGAAAAATTGTCAGCGCCGGTGTAGAGCATCTCGCCGCCTACTTTGATCTCGCGCCAGCGATGCATTTGGTTATAGGCAGCCACAAAGTCTTGCAGTGCGTCCCTGTCCTTTACCGCATCTCCCGAGAACAGGACGTCCTTGGCATCGGGGCCGAAGATCGCAAGCAAGGCAGCCTGATCGCCAGACTTTGCAGCTTCCACGAAGGCGGCCCCGGCGTCGGCCGGAGACGCGAAGGTTTTTTGGACGGCTTTGTCAGCTGTGGATTTCTCGGGCTTGCTACATGAGACCTGCAAGGTAAGCACCGAGAGCAGCGCCATGAACATCGGGAGACGAGAAGCCAAAATCCTTTTCCGCACCGCGTGCGACATACGCATTCCTCCAAACGTAAATCTCATGCTTGTTCGCGGCGTGACCTCGGTGAATATTAGCGGCGAAAACCGCCGCCGCCCCGGAAGCCACCACCACCGAATCCGCCACCACCAAAGCGGCCACCGCCAAAGCCGCTGGATCGCATGCTCCCCCATCCGCGACTGCTCTCGGCCCTCGAGGACCAGCCACCGGAACCTCCAAATCCGCCGGAGTGTCCACTCATGCCGCTGAAAGCGTTCGATTTCCCAGCACCGCTGTCATGTTGAGCCCAAGAGTTCGAGGCTGAGGAACGATCGGAGTTGTAACTCTGAGCGCTTTGTTTGTTGACGTTAACCGTGTTTCCGCTGACGTTCTTGTTGAAAGTGTTGCCGCTGTTTTTGTAGCCGCTGTTGTAGTTCGAGTGGTTGTAAGCGTTGTTGTAGTTGTTGTGATAGGCGTTGTTGTAGCCATAGCTGTTGTGGTAGCCACCGTTGTAGTAGCCGCCGTGCCAGGCAGAGTTCCCGTAGTATGCTCCGCCGTGATACACCACCGCGGTGCCGTGCCAGCCGCAATTCCAGCTGCTGTATCCCCAACTGCAACACCCACCGCTCATCATCGCGCCTACCGCGATCCCAGCGCCGAAGCCAATAATGCCTGCTGCCGCTACGTCACCGGCGGTGTAACCGGGGGTCACATAGGGTGTGCCATACACAATTGCAGGGTTGTACTCTGGAACGTACACAATCTGGGGATTGGTGGGTTGAATGACGATAACCTGCGGCGACTGTTGGACCACGGTGATTTGCGAGCTGGACTTGAGAGTGCCTTTTGCTTTGGCTTGCGCGCGCAAGGTCTGGATAGCTGTCATTACGTCGGCTTGCTGGTTGTGATAAGCCTCTCCCAGCGAGGAAGTCCAAGAGAGATTCTTCGCCAAGTTGTCGAGCACCGAGGGAAATTGGGTGAGCGCCTTGACGCTCGGGTCCCACGATTGCTTGTCGACGGCCTGCATCAAAGCGCTCCCTGTCAGGCTCGTGTTTTGTTCGAGCCAGTAATTAGCAATAGCGACCTGGTCCGGGAACGTCGACGCCGTAAGAATCTGTGCCACCAGCGAATCTGGATAAAGTGCGATAGGAGCCACTAACGCTTGGAGTTCGCTCGCGTTCATCTGGGCGGGTTCGGTGGGATTCCCAGTGTCAGCGACAGGCGCCGACGATTGACTCTGGTGTCCGTACAGAATCTGCGACGAAGTCATGACAAGAACGAAACTCAGCGCCACCGACAGGAACTTCCCGGCATATTTCGCGGCCATTTGTTTACTCCAAGCGGATGTCATTCATGAACGCCATCGGCAACGCTGGACCCTTGGTGAACCCGGTTACTTGCTGCTCTTGATGGGCACGGTGTGCTTCTGCACGGTTGCCGTCTTTGCTAAGCTCTCTTCATGTTTAGTTGTCAACACCTGCATCCCATAATTCTGTTCTTGCACCCAAAGCAGGTTCAAGAAATCAACCCCGCCGTACTTATTGAAGGTGACGTCTGACTGGGGATGCGGCTGCTCCGATGTCGTTGGATTGAAATCCACGAAGGCGGAGTGAGACCCACTTTCGCTCTCAATCAACAGGATGGGGGCATTCGCGTCCGGCTGGCTGACCCGATATTCACCTGCTGGCATCTTGGCGTTTCCCGCGTAAAACGGGAACGAAGTCTTGAATATCAAAACATTGGTGATCTGCGCGTGCGTTGACAACGCAACCAAAATCGACAGCGTGGCCGTTAAGAAGATCAGCTTAGGAGATCTAATCATATCCATCCTCTTCTCTCAGATCGTGAAAGTTCCTTACCCGTTGGTCTTTATTCAGCATGGAGACCCGGATGAATTGAGCTTCTGCTGGGCGTCGACCGCCCCTCCTTCGGGTCAAAAGATTTTCCGTTCGGGTGCCCGATACCGCATCGAAAAAAGCATACGAACGGAGCGCATCCCCCGTGAACTGTCAGTTTGAACAGTGCCAAGGGCTATTCGACTCAGCGACACGTAGCGGAGATCGCACTTTATCCAGCGAACTTCGCACGTTCGAGGCTGTGAGTTTTGACAGTCTTACATCCTCGGCGGGTGCGCTACGCTACTGAGCCGATGTTTCTCGAATGGTTGCTAACACATTGCACGAAACCATTTCTCCCCTTTGTGTTGATCATGGCTTTCGCCCTGGCGGCCTCGGGATTCGCCCAAGTCCGCGGTGCGTATTCACCCGGATCCACTCTTACGGGAGGCGGGACCGTCCCCGACCCCGGATTTTCGTACTCAAACCAATTCTGGTTGAACTCATCCAGCGAGCTGAAGGGCCCGCAGGGTACCTCAATACCGATTAAGGCGTCCGTCACAATCGTCTATGACAACAACACCATCGTCTACGTTCCGAAGTTCAAATTCTTGCGAGCGAATCTTGAGTTCATGATAGACATTGCAGTGGCGAATGGCCGTTTCGCTGCACGCGACCCATTTTCTGCCGGGCCCGGTGTGAGCGCTAGCGGCGCGGGTATTACCAACACAAACTTTGTGCCGCTTGCGTTAGGCTGGCATTTGAAGTGGGCCGATCTCCAGACGGGTTACAGCGTTTATGCTCCGACGGGCCGCTTCGTTCCTGATGCCTTGAATAATGTCTCCAGCGGTCTCTGGACCAATTCCTGGCAGACCGGGGCCACGTTGTATTTGACGGAAAGCAAGAACACGCAGATCAGCTTATTCAACGTCTACGCTTGGAACACCACGCAACAAGCTACTGGCGTTCATCCGGGACAAAATGAGTCCCTGGACTACTCCGTCTCGCAAACCTTTTCTCTCTCTAAAGACCACAAATGGTCGTTACAGGTGGGTGCCGCGGGGTATGGCCAATGGCAAACCACCAACAACGGCGGCCAGAATCCGATTCGAGAGGGGCTCAGGTATGGGGTAAATGCTGGAGGCCTGACGATTAACCTGTCAGCGCCTTTCCAAGGGCTCTACGTCGAATCCAGTGTGCTGTGGGAATATGGCGCCAAGAATACGTACCAGGGCCGGACGATGATCCTCGCTGCCGGGTTCAATTTCTAAATCGCAACATGGAGGCCACTTCGTAGACTACTTTGCTTTCGCGAGTGCGACGGATTTGAGAACGATACTCGTTTTGAACCCTTGGATGGAGCTCAACGATAATCCATTCGCGCTAGCGAGCTCTTGCAACTCGGCAAAGGTCGACGGTCCATCGTCAGGCCTGGCTCGGGTTGAAATCTCCAGGAGGTTTCCATCAGGCCACTCCCATGCTTCCAATGTGAGTTTTCGTGCCCCCGCTTGAGCTCGCGTTTCCCAGCTTGTTGACTTTATTTCGACGACTCTCTTAACGCGGGACCAATCGATAGAGACGTGCGCCCCTTGCAATAATTTCTTTTGCCCCTGACTCAGCAGGCGTGCGATGCCCCCTCCCGTCTCTGGCAACTGTTCCGCCGTGTATTTGCGTTTGATCGAGTAAGAGAGTTGCGCCCCGTCCCCTGTGAAATCCTTTTCACACTTAAAATCCTCGTGATTCCCCGCGGTGGCAAAGAATTTCTTTCCTTTCGGGAGCCGCAATTTGATCGTGAGATCGCTATCAGTGCCTCGTCTCAGTCGCAGGATCACCCCTTTGGCGAGCAGGTCGAGGGAGTCGGTATCGAAGAAATATACAACACCAGCCATTTCATTCTTGAAGTCAAGTGTTGACCGAGCGGTCTGTGTCTGCGCGGGCGAAAGCAACAGCTTGACCTCGACACTGCATCGTTCTTGTGCGTGCGACGCCGAGCATAAAGAGACACCGGCACAGAGGAAGAAAACGAGCAATTGCACAAGGTTCCGTGCCAAGGGCATTTTGAAATTCAGTTCAATCACTAAATTCCCATCTGGACGCTTAGTTTAGTTAAGGCGTCCCACCTTGAAGCTTGCACCTGTAACTTGTACCAGTTTCCGACACCCCTCTATCCTCCTACTCTGATACTCAGCCGAACCGAAAGACACTTACGCCTAAGAACGGAGTCAACTCGGCAGAGAGTGACGCTACGAGCATTCGGGAAATTGCATGGCTGAGATCGGAGGATCCAACGTCGAGATCGCTCATCGGTTGAACGAAGCGGGGAAACCAACGCCGCACCACAGCTCGCGCTTCGAGGAGGTGGTGGAGATCATCGAAGCGGTCGTCCTGGCTCTGGTTGCGATTGCTACTGCTTGGAGCGGCTATCAAGCCGCGCGATGGGAGGGCAATCGGGCGGAACTGTATGGCGAATCATCGAGACTTAGGATTACAGCCGAAGGCCTTGATGCTCTCGCTGGCCAAGAGCGTCTTTATGACACAACGACCTTTAATTCCTGGCTCAACGCCGGATCTCGAGGAGATCAGAAACTGGCCCAATTTCTCCAGCGGCGCTTCAGAGAAGAGTTCCGCACAGCCTTCAAGGTTTGGCTTGCTACGGACCCTTTTAACGATCCGACGGCGGCGCCAGGTCCCACGTTCCTACGCGAATACCGGAACGCGAAGGCTGAGCAGGCCGAGACGCTCAATGAGAAGGCTCTGTCGACATTCAATGAAGGTACGGCCAGCGGAGCCACCGGAGATCGCTACGTTCGCGTAACCGTTTTGCTTGCGACGGTCCTGCTCCTGACAGCGATAAGCCAGCGGTTTCGCATCACCGTCGTTCGCACGGGGCTGTTGTGCATAGCGTTCGTCGTGCTGGCCATACCTCTATGGAACCTGTTCACGCTTCCGCGGTTGTGAGTCCAAAAGCGTAACAGGAAGAAAAGGAGATTTGCCATTGTTGCGCTTGATTCGCAGCCTGATTCGGCCGTACTCGATTAGTCTTGCTGCCATCCTGGTTGCCATGCTGGTTCAAACTGCAATGAGCGTGGCCGGTCCCTGGCCTCTTAAGATCGTTCTGGACAATGTGATCGGCAGCCACAAGCTGTCTCCATGGTTGGACCATCTGCTCAGGCCTTTGCTGGCCGGCGGCAGCAAAATGCAGATTGCGGCCGCGGCGGCGCTGGCCGCGATTCTAATCGCTGTGGTGGGCGCCATCGCATCTTATGTAGCGAATTACTACACAACGAGCGTCGGCCAATGGGTCGCAAATGACCTCCGTATGCGGACCTACCATCATCTCCAGCAGCTTTCGCTCTCCTACTACGATACGCATGAGAGCGGAACGCTGTTGAGCACGATCACAGCGGATGTTCAGACCATACAAAGTTTTGCGTCTTCCTCGACTCTCGACATTCTCGTCGACATGTTCACGATTGTCGGCATGCTATCGATTATGTTTTGGCTAAGCTGGGATTTCACGCTGATCGCCGTCGCCGTGACGCCCTTCATGCTCTTGCTGGTCTCCCGGTTCAAGAAGGCCGTCAAGAAAGCAACTCACGAGGTGCGCAAGCAGCAAAGCAAAATCGTTGCGGTGGTTGACCAGGGTCTCCAATCCAGGAGAGTGGTTAAAGCCTTCGGCCGGCAAAACCTGGAAGAAGAGGAGCTTAGCGAAGTCAGTAAGGCCACGGTGGAAGCGGCACTCAAGGCCCGGCGGATTAAAGCCTTGTTGTCTCCAATCGTCACGATTGCTGTCGCGCTGTGCACCGGTTTGGTGCTGTTTCGCGGTTCGGCGCTGATTCTTGCCGGAGCGATGACCGTAGGCGCGCTGACTGTTTTCTTGTCCTATCTCAATAAGTTCTTCAAGCCCGTTCAGGATCTCGCGACCATGACCAATACCATCGCGCAAACCGCGGTTGCCGTGGATCGCATCCGGGCGATTCTGGATGCCGAAACCGTTATCCCCGAACGCCCTGAAGCACGCGAGCCGCAGCCTCTTTCCGGCGAGGTTGTTTTCGAAAATGTAGCGTTCAGTTATAACGCCGATGCGCAAGTCCTGCGCGATGTAAGTTTTCGCATCAAGGCAGGTCAAACCGTTGGAGTCGTCGGGCCCACTGGCGGCGGTAAATCCACAATTGTAAGCCTCATCCCCAGATTCTACGACCCAACGGCGGGCAAAGTTCACATCGACGGTGTCGATATCCGCGATTACAAACTCAAAGGCCTTCGGAATCAAATCGGATACGTGCTGCAGGAAACGGTGCTGTTCCGCGGAACGGTAGCGGACAACATCGCCTATGGCCGGGCGGGCGCGACCAAGAAAGAAGTCATGGAAGCCGCCAAGCTGGCCAACGCCGATGAATTCATCGCCAAGATGCCGCACGGGTACGACACCATGGTTGGCGAGCGTGGAGACACGCTTTCTGGCGGCCAGCGGCAGCGTATCGGCATTGCCCGCGCCATCATTCGCAATAACCCAATCCTCATTCTGGACGAGCCGACGGCGGCCCTCGATACCGAGTCAGAAAAATTAGTCATGGAGGCTCTAGAGCGGCTGATGAAGGGACGGACGGTCATAACCATCGCGCACCGGCTGAGCACGATCCGGGATTCGGACAAGATCATCGTTCTCAAAGACGGTGTGGTCGCGGAAGAAGGCACGCACGATGAACTGATCGCTCTAGGAGGTGTATACGCGGAGCTCTATCGCGTGCAGTTCGGCGAGCAGCCAGCGGCAAAGGCTGTTGGAGCTGCGTCGTAGAGATTACATTCGCGTGACTCTAATCTTGAAAACTCGGCCATTGGCGGCAAGCACGTTCACGCCTCACGGCAACGCGCGACTTCGCTGACCCAACGTCCGTGGAGTGAAACGCGAATAACTAGGGGCAGGGTCGATCCGGATAAAGCTACCGCCTGTTACTTCTGACAATGGAACGCCTGCTAAGTAAGAACTAGCATTTCTACGAGTGAATGACTCGAGCGGGACAGGAGTGATCTCGGGCCATTTCAAGGAGGCCAAGTGTCACGTTCCCTCATCGTTATGCCAGACGATTCGTCTAAGCCGATTCTGGATGCCATCAACGGAGCGACAAAGTCGCTGCGCGTTAAGATGTTTCTTTTCTCGGACCCGTCTATTCTTAAGGCCGTGATTGACGCCCAGCGTCGCGGCGTAAATGTCCGGGTCATGTTGAATCCTGCCCGCCGTGACGGGGAATCGGAAAACAAGGAATCCCACAAGCAGCTCGCGGCTGCCGGCGTCACGGTCATTGACAGCAACCCTGAGTATGACGTCACCCACGAGAAGTCGATGGTCGTGGATGATACGACGGCCTTTGTGAACTCCCTGAACTGGGACACCAAGAACCTGACCGAAACACGCGATTACGCCATCGTCACTTCTCATGCTCACGAAGTTGCCGAAGTAATTGAATGCTTCGAAGCCGACTGGCACCGAAAACCCTACAAAGGAGGCGAGCATTCACGCCTAATTTGGTGCTGCGGGAACGGGCGAGAGCGCATCGCGCAGTTTATCGATGCCGCGAAGGATTCCCTCTTTGTGCAGAACGAGCGCTACCAGGATGCAGTCATTATTGAGCGCCTCGTCCGGGCGGCGCGCCGCGGAGTAAAGGTTCACGTCATGGCCCGGCCTCCTCATAAGCTGAAAAAGGAAAAGTTGGTTGAAGCCGTCGGGGGAATGCGCACCATGGAGGATGTCGGCATCAAGATTCACAAATTAAAGCACTTGAAACTGCACGCCAAGATGCTCCTTGCCGACCATGCCCGTGCAATCGTGGGCTCCATCAATCTGGCGCCAGGAAGCTTTGATAGCCGCAGAGAGCTGGCCATCGAGGTGGACGACGAACATGTGATCAAACGCCTTGCGAAGATTGCGCACCACGACTGGGAACATTCGCACCCACTGGACCTGACAGACGAAGGCCTTCTCGAGGAGTTCAAGGATCACAAGACGAAGGGAGCGGAAAATTTGGCGCTTGGGGCGAAGGCAAAAAGCGCAAAAAGATAAGATCATGTCGAAAGTTAGACCAACTATCGGAACCGACGGACGTGCGCTCCCCATCCTGCCGCCAGAGCGCGACGCCAGGGTTTGGGCGCGACTTGTGCGCGTGATGTTCTACACCCCTGGTTTCATGGGTCTGCTCTTAATCAAGACGGGCGAACCGGCGAGCTTCGGGATCACCGTGGAACTGCTGATGCTGTCCAGTGCGGCGGCCATCGTCGGCGGCTTGTTCATCGGCACGCAATCATCGAAAGAGGGCGCTGATCCTTCCTCCCAGATCGGCACATGGAGCGGGTCGCTGGTGATCGAGTTGCTCGGCGTGGTGCCTTTCCTGTCCGCGGTGCCCGCTCTATTCCATGAACTGGCGCATAGTGCGCTGCTGCACAGCAGGGGGCTCGGCGCAGTCGACGTCACATTGGGTGCCTCCGAGCTTCTGCCAGCGGTGGCGATCCTGCCGTTCATGCTCTACCAGCTCGCGGGTTTCGGCACCATGCATTTCGTCGTGCCCAAGTGGCTGAACTGGGTCATCAACTTCGCCATTCTGTGCTTGATCATCACCAGCTATGTCGAATACCGCGAGGCGGACTATGGCATGGAAAAAAGATTCGCCGCGCTGCTGGTTGTTATTATGGCGAGTACCGTGCTCTTCGGCGTGCTCAAACTAAGACGGATGCAGGCGACCTATGACGCTAACTGCCCGCCGAAAGCTCCAAAGTAGCCATAATAAACCCTCACACCCCTTGTACGCGGCTAGCCTCCCTCCAACTCGTATGATATGAGCCGGTCATCGATCCGGAGATTTGGCAAACGCGCCCTCCCGCCCCCGATCCATTCTGAGGAATGCGCACGAATGGTATAATTCGATAATATGAGCGAGATGAGAGCTGACTTTGCGACCGTGGAAGAGGCGGTGGAGGATATTCGACAGGGGCACATGATTGTCCTGGTCGATGATGAGGACCGCGAAAACGAAGGCGACTTGGCGATGGCGGCGGAGAAGATTACGCCGGAAGCCATCAACTTCATGGCCAAGTATGCGCGAGGACTGATTTGCCTGCCGCTCACCGAGGATCGCTGCGACGAGCTGCACCTTCCGCTGATGTCGCCAATCAATACCTCCGTGCATGGAACGGCGTTTTGCGAAGCGATCGACGGACGGCTTGGGGTTACCACCGGCATCAGTGCCGCGGACCGCGCGATCACGATTCTTACGGCGGTCGACCCGAAGACGAAGCCGCAGGACCTGGCGCGGCCCGGGCATATTTTCCCGCTGCGAGCACGAAAGGGCGGCGTGCTGGTACGCGCCGGGCAAACGGAAGCGAGCGTGGATTTGGCGCGCATTGCGGGGCTTACGCCCGCGGGCGTGATCTGCGAAATCATGAATGAAGACGGCACGATGTCACGCGTGCCGCAGCTGATCGAATTTTGCAAACAAAACAATCTGAAGATGCTGACGGTGGCGGACCTGATCCGCTACCGCATGCAACACGAACGCTATGTGCGGCGGGTGGCGGAAGCGGTGCTGCCCACGCGCTACGGCGAGTTTCGCATGATCGCTTACTCGAGCGACGTCGACCACGACCAGCATGTAGCCCTCGTGCGCGGAGATCTGGAAGCCGGAACAGCGCCACTGGTGCGCGTGCATTCACACTGCTTGACTGGCGATGTGTTTGGGTCCGTGACGTGCGATTGCGCGGAGTTGGTGGCTCGCTCGCTGGAGGCGATTGCCAAAGAGGAGCGCGGCGTATTCTTGTATTTGCATCACACTGGCCGAGGGTTCGGGATTGAGGTCAGCGAGGAGCCGGGTGCGCTGCCGCAGATTCATTTTCATTCGCGCGGACAATTGGACCGAGAGCCGGCGCGGCAGCGCATGGTGCAGCACGAGAGCGGCATTGGCGCGCAGATTCTGATCGATCTGGGACTCAAGGATATCCGCATACTAACCAACCATCCGAAAAAAGTCGTGGCTCTGGAAGGCTATGGCATCCGCATTGCCGACCAGGTGCCGCTGCGCGTGGAATCACACCGCCCAACACACCAAACATTCTAGAGAACAGAGCGTAACGTAGGCGCGGAGAGTGCAGAGTTGGCGCGAGAAGAGATCAGCTGGGCGGAGCCTCGGCTTCAGCGGCTGGCGGGGCTGGGCCCTTTGCCGGCTGCTTGCTGGCTGCTACTTTGCCAACAGTTAGATATTTGCGCATCTTTTCAAGGCGCTTTTTGCCGAGACCTTTGATGGCGAGCAAGTCGTCGACGCTCTTGAAGGCGCCGTAGGACTTGCGCATCTGCAGGATTTTTTCGGCGGTGACCGGACCGATTCCGGGGACTTGCTGGAGCTCATCGGAACTCGCGGTGTTGATGTTGATGGGCTTGAGCGGTGGCTTCTTGTTAGCTTCTGACTCTACAGCGCAGGCGAAACAGATCGCCAGAAGGAAGAGAGCGAACCAACCCCGCAGTTTGCCGCGCTCCATAGTGGCGGAATACTAGCAGATGTAAGTTCCTAAGTAAATAACATACTAACGGAGGCGCTTGCCGTGGGCGTCGTATACGTCGAGGTCGCCGAACAGAGCTGCTTGCGGTTCGATTTGTGTGCGGTCGCCGACGACCACGATTTGCATGTTGGCGGAGTCGAGATATCTTCGCGCGGTGCCGAGCAAATCGTCCGGCGTGAGCGCGCGGACTTTTTCGCGATAGGTCTCGAGGTAGTCATCGGGGAGTTCGTTGAGCGCCACGGTAGCAAGTTGCGAGAGCAGGCCGTCTTGCGTGGCGAGCCCGAGCGAGAACACGCCGCTAACATAATTGCGCGCGTCAGCCAGCTCGGGATCAGGGACCGGAAGGGCGCGAAGCTTGTCTAGCTCGTAGAAAATTTCCGTGAGTGAAGCGGCAACTACATCGTTGCGAACGGCGGCGGAAATGGAAAAGTATCCGTTCTGGCGCAGTGGGTTGACGCTGCTACGGGGACTGTAGGTGTAGCCCTTATCCTCGCGAATATTCATCACCAAGCGCGAATTGAACGCTCCGCCGTAGAGGCTGTTGGTCAAGCCGAGCCTGATCCAGTCCGGATGCCTGCGAGTGATGGCGTGGCAACCGGCGAGAATCTGCGCCTGCACCGCACCCGGCACGTGCACGAGATGGACCCGGCGGCCGCGCGGCTTTGCGGGCTCTGGCGCCGGCGGGACGATCGGCTTCTTTCCGCTCCACGCGCCAAAAACTTTTTCGACGGTTTTTAGCATGGCCGCGGAATCGAAATCGCCGACCATCAAGAGCAGCGCGTTCTCCGGCGTATAGAAATCGCGATAGACGGCAAGGAGGTCGTCCCGCTTGTAGGCCGCAACCTGTTCCTCAGTGGGTGCAACTTGCCCGTAAGGATGGGCGCCGAAGAGAACCTTGCGCAAGCGCTCTCCGGCCAGGAAACCAGGCTGCGTGCGGTCGAGCTTTACCTCTTCTAACTTTTGACGGCGCTCGCGCTCGAATTCCGGCTCGGGGAACGCCGCTTCGCGCGCTAGCTCATTGACAAGTTGGAGCAGGGGCTCGGCGAGTTCCGAGAGCCCCGCAAAGGCAATCGCGCTGTTGTCGGCTCCGGCGTGCGAGGAGAGATCGGCGCCCAGGCGTCGGAGATCTTCTTCGATCTGACGGCTGGGGCGCTTGGCAGTGCCCGTACGCACAACGGTGGCGGTCATCTCCGCAAGCCCGGGCCCGCGGTGACTGGCAGCGGCGTTGCCGGAGCGAAGAAAAAGTTCGCCATGAAATTTGGGGATGGTGTGCGACTCCGCGAGGACGACTTCGAGCCCGTTGGCCAGGCGCGCTCGGGTGCGCTTGGGCCAAGTGACCTGTCGCTCCGAAGTAAGCGGCGGAACGGCGGTGTGAATTTCGGCGGCGGGGCGAGTGGCCATTTACGCGGCCTCCTGCGCCGGAGCGCTTGCTGGGCGGCGGAAAACGATGGCCCGCTTGTCGTCCCGGAGATATTTTTTGGCGACGTCCTGTATGTCTTCGCGCTTCACGGCGAGGAAGCCGTCGAGAATTGTGTTCACCAACTGCGGCTCGTTATCGAAAAGCGAGAAGCAGGCGAGCAGGTGCATCAGACCATAGCGAGGCATGCCACCGTGGCCTCCCTCCAGCGTTGAGTAATAGTCAGACCGGAATTTTACTTGGAGCTGCTCGAGCTCGTCTTGCGTGATGCCATTTTGCTGGACGTCGCGAATGACAGAATCGAATTCGGCAAGTGTGGCATCGCTTGAATACTCTGGCTTGTGCAGGATTTTGGTGACCATTTGCGTGGGGCCGTTGTAACCGAAGATGTCGTCGATGCCGCCGTCAACCTCGACGGCAACTTGTTTCTCCAGCACGAGGCGGCGGTACGTGCGTCCGGCGCGGCCACCGTGGAGCGCTTGATCGAGCAGAGCCATGGCGCACCAGTCAGTCGTGCGGCGCGGCGGAACGGTGTAGCCGATAGCCATTGCAGGCAGGGTGCCGAATTTTTCTTCTACGTCACCGCGCCGTTCTTCGGTTTGTTCCGGTTCGCGAGGGTCGGCAAAGGGCGGCGCGGCACCGGCTGGAATATCACCAAAATATTTTTTGGCGAGGGCCAGTCCTTCGTCCGGCTTCACGTCACCGAGGATAAGCAAGACGGCGTTATTGGGGGCGTAGTAGGTTTTGAAGAAGGACTGCACGTCGGCGAGGCTGGCGGCGTCGAGATCGGCAAAATCTCCATAAAAATTGTGGGCGTTGGCCCAATTGCGAAAAGCCACGGGCGGAAGGTCGAGCCACGGAAATCCGCCGTAAGGCTGGTTTAACACATTAACGCGAACTTCTTCCTTTACGACGTCGCGCTGGTTGCGCAGATTCTCGTCGTCGACTTTGAGGGCGCGCATGCGATCTGCTTCGAGCCACAGGACGCGCTCCAGCGCATTGGAAGGAACGGACTCGAAATAATTCGTGACGTCGTAATGCGTGGAGCCGTTGAGCGTGCCGCCGCTGGAATTGATCAGCTTGATGTGCTGCATCTTGGGAGCATTGGCGGAGCCTTGGAACATCATGTGCTCGAAAAGATGCGCGAAGCCGCTGCGACCTTGCGGCTCAAGGCGAAAGCCGATTTTGTAGTAGACGCCGACGGTGACGACCGGAGCGGTGGTGTCGGGCGCGATGACTACCTTCAACCCATTCGCGAGCGTGGTGTTTTCAATCGAGATTTTCAAATGCATTCACCTGGACTACGGGTTTCAATTGCGTTTGCCGTCTCGTGCTAGGATACCGCGAGGCGAGCGTTGACACCAATTCCGGCAGTGAAAATCGAGCACTTTGCGGGCATCTGGCTCTTTGGCCTGATTGCCTCCTTCTGGATTTTCCACGGGTTGCGCGTGGCTTACGGCGCGTCGCAGCTGCCGTGGATCAAGAACTACGCTCCCGCGAAGGATTCCGAGTGCCCGCGAATATCGCTGGTTTTTGCAGCGCGGGATGAAGAAGAAAAGTTGCCGGCTGCATTGGCCACGCTTGCAGCCCTGGATTATCCCGACCTTGAAATCATCGCGGTGGACGACCGGTCGCAGGACTCGACCGGTAGAATCCTGGACGCATTTGCGCGCCGGAATGAGCGGCTTCGCGTGGCGCATGTTGAGGTGCTGCCCGCGGGCTGGCT
>Ga0210409_10001696_pt1 | contig 27888 bp, 25 predicted proteins | sample IncBWH17MmetaG_FD_161649 | JGI IMG/M metagenome (GOLD analysis project Ga0210409, IMG submission 161649) | Forest soil microbial communities from Barre Woods Harvard Forest LTER site, Petersham, Massachusetts, United States - Inc-BW-H-17-M | ecosystem: Environmental > Terrestrial > Soil >...
TTCTGGATCTTCTTTGCGCCGAAGAGCAACCTTCGGTGGTGCACGCGATCTGGTGGCTCGTTTATCCGTTTGTCTACCTTGTCTACACGTTGATCCGCGGATCGATCACTGGCACTTATCCCTACCCGTTTCTTGATGTCAGCGCCATCGGATATTCAAGAACGGCAGCGAATGCACTCGTTTTGATGATGGTCTTTCTGGGGATTGGGGTGGCGATCCTCGCGGCGGCTCGTAGACGTGCGCTGATGGCCAAAAATCCTGATTAGTCTGGCCAGATCTCGAGAGCGGTGCCGCTCAGGATTCGTTGCCGTACGTCTTGAGTCAAAGGAAGGCGTCGAAATTCTTCCAGATTTGTCCCGATATCCGGCACGCCGGGTCCGGGCCAGTCAGTCCCAAACAAAGTTTTGTAGGCAATCTCAGGCAGGCGCGGGAAGTATTCCAGGAGCGATTTGGGGGGAATACCACTGATATCAAGATAGACGTTGGAGTGTCGTCGTAGAAGAAAAAAGGCGGTATCCATCCACAAAGGTCGGCCACCGTGAGCTACTAAGATCTTCAGCTTGGGAAAGTCGATCGCGACGTCGTCAAGATAAATGGGATCGCCGTATTTGTTGCGCGCGCCTGGGAAAATAGAGGTTCCCGTGTGAAACATGACCGGAATGCCGTTCGCTTCCGCAGCCCGATAGATGATTTCGAGTTCGGTCATTCCGTTCAGATAATCGTTCGGGAACAGCAACTGATGCGGCGGATGAATCTTGATCATTCCAATCTGAAGCCGCAAAAGCTGTTCTACATCTGCCAGGATGTTGCTGGTATGCCTTGGATGTAAGCTGCCACAAGAGATGAGTCGCTTTCGATCAGCAGAAACGTATTCTGCTACGAACGCATTGACTCCGGCGGTAAATCCGATCACTTCCGGCGCCACATAGTTGATGAGAACGGCCCGGTCGACACCAGACGAGTCCAAGAACTTCAGAAGGGCTTTTGGCGAACGGCAATACTCTTCGATCTGGGCAAAATTCGATCGCTTTGCCCGCATTAAGCGGAGCGCCTCCGGCTTGAACATTTCCAGGGGCGAGATGTGGATGTGGCAATCCGTGATCATTTTTGATGAAGACTTGAGAACGTCAAGCGCCTGGGCTAATCAACCGGTACACAATCATTTTCCCGTCCAATGAACGTCGCGCTTTTCCAGAAACGCCTGAATGCCCTCGCGCGCATCGTGCGTTTGCATCAGTTCTTCCAGATAAATCTTCTCAGCGCGAGCCAATCCTTTATCGAAATGCATGGAATCCCAGGCATACATGGCCTTCTTTGTCAGCGCGAGCGCTGCCGGGCTCAATGTAGATAGCCGCACCAAACACTCGTCTACTTTTTCTTTTACTTGATGATCTGGAACTGCCGAGTTCGCTAATCCAAGAAAACGCGCCTCGAGGCCTTCGAATTTGCGGCCTGTCACGATTAGATCCGCTGCGTGTTTCTGCCCGACTACCGAGGCGAGAGCGACCGCGGCAACGGGTGGAAAACACCCCAGGGAAATCTCGGGGAAGCCCCACACCGCCGATTCTGAAGTGATCACGATGTCGCACACCATCGCGAGTTCTGCACCGCCTCCCAGGCAGTGGCCGTGAACGGCCGCAACCAGCACCTTTCGCGACGCAATTAGGGCGCGGAAGATCGCGTGAAATTTCCGCAGCATCTCTTCAACTTTGTCGGGTGTGTGGGCGGCAACATCGACGCCCGCAGAAAAAACCTTGTCGCCACCGCTGAAAACGATAGCGCTGATGTCGGAGTGTGCGTCAGCGTCGGCGATCGAAACTGATAGTTCATCCATCATCGCGAGGTCGATGACGTTCACCGGAGGATTGCGCAGGGTAATACGGGCGACCGGCGGGTGAACGTGGTAGGAGACGCGAGTCAGAGAGGCGCTGTTCACGCTGGAAGGATAACGCATGGGCGGGTATTGCGCCCGCCCTGATACATGACGCTATAGATTGATCGCGGACTTTCTCGGCTCGCCGATGGTGGCGAATGGATCGCGCGCGCCTTCCTTTTCCGCAATCCACTTTCTTTCATTCGCGATGATTTCGAGCAGAAGTTTCTTGTCTTCGGCAGTAGGCATTACCTCTTCCACGTGCTCGATGTACTCTTTCTCATTCAGGGGCTCACCGGACTTCGCATGGAAGGCTTGGCCGGCGAATTGTCCGATCGCCCGGTTGAATTTGATGTCGGGAGCGTAGAGTTCCGCTTCGCCGACTTTGCGGAATCCGTTCAGCCTTGAGATCAGCCCCGCTACTTCGTCTCGATACAGGTGGCGATTGTAGTCGTTGATCTCATCCAGCTTCGCAGGATCCGGATTCTGCGGTTCGTCGTAACGGCCCTTAATTCCCCACACATACGCCCAGTGCGCCGAAGACGAGTGATCGGTACCGAACAGATCGTAGGAACATGAGATCCACTTATTCAGATACTTCTGGATCAGCCAGCCTGGGATTACCCCTGCCTGCACGATACGGCGCAGGCCGTCGTTTCCGGTTCCCATGTGGAAGGCTTCTTCGCGCAACATGTACGACATGGATCGCCCCAACGGTGCAAACGCGGAATACTTCAGCATCTGTAGCTGAAATTTTCCGTCGCGATCCACGAAGTCAGTGTACGTAAAAAAGTCCATCCAGTTATCGACGTCGACGTTGAAAGCGCCCAGCAGGCGCTCGTTCTCAAATGCGCGCCGCTCCAGCATCTTCTGCGCTTCGACTTTGCCGGAATAGCCAAAATGGTCAAGCAGCAACGCGCACATCTGCCAACCGTGGCGCATCTCTTCGATCATGACGCGCGTGAGTGCCCGGCGGTCCCAATCGGTGGGTGCGGTCTCAAACAGGTGACGCTGCTGTTCGACGCTCGCGAACTCTGTGTCGCCCTGGTAGACGATCATGTTCATGAGCGCATCGCGCATCTGTTGGGTGGGCACCTGGCGCAGGTTCTCCCACTTGCGCCGGCCCTTGTACGAGCCGAACTGGATCTCCTCGGTCTCGATCGCTCCATAGAGCGTGTCGAACTTGAAGCTGGCGATCTCGTCACGATCGACGCCAATCTCCTTACGCCACTGATCGAACAGACCTACCCAATCACTGAAGGTTCCGATTTTTGCTACTTTGCCTGGCATAAAATTCCTTCTCGACGTCTCGTTGACGCATTCAACCGTTAGCATTCAGCATTTAGCATCCAGTGACCACATTTCGACTCAGCAAGATAGGAAACCTCATATGCGTCTCAGGGCTGAATGCTGATGGCTAAGTGCTGTTTTCATCCCATATTCATCCAAACCGTCTTGATTTCTGTGTAATGGTCCAAAGCGGCTTGGCCGAGTTCCCTTCCGAAGCCTGAGCTCTTGTACCCGCCAAAAGGAAGAGCCGCATCCATCAAGCCATAGGTATTGATCCATACGGTGCCAGCTCGGAGTTGGCGCGAGACGTAGTGCGCCCTCTTGAGATCACGCGTCCAAACTGCAGCGGCGAGGCCGTACGGATTCTGGTTTGCGAGTTCGATTACCTGGTCAAGATCGTCGAAGCTCATCGTCGCGAGTACGGGCCCGAAGATTTCTTCCTGCGCAATCTTCATGTCGTTGCGCACTCCGCCAAAAATTGTTGGCTCGACGAAAAAGCCCTTGCCTCCATTGACGAACACGCGATTGCCTCCGGCAATCAGCTTGGCTCCTTCACTTTTACCGGCCTCGATGTAGCCGAGAACGGTCTGCATCTGTTCCTGGCTTACGATGGCCCCCATGCGTGTCTTTGGATCGAGCGGATCACCAGGAACCATCTTCTTCGCCCGGGCGACCAGTTTTTCCAGGAACTCATCCTGAACCTTGCGTTCGACGAAGAGTCGCGAGCCTGCGTTGCAGACTTCGCCTTTACCGTAGAAGATGCCGTTGATGGCGCCTTTTACTGCGCTATCAATGTCTGCATCGGCGAAGACGATGTTTGGGGATTTCCCGCCCAGCTCCAGCGTGACGCGCTTGAGGGTATCGGCCGCAGCGCGCATGATGTCTTTCCCGACGGCGGTAGATCCCGTGAAGGCGATCTTGTCGACGCCGGGATGGCGAACGATCGCTCTGCCTGTTTCCGGCCCGCCAGTCACAATGTTGAGTACGCCGGCCGGAATTCCCGCCTCGACGGCCAGTTCTCCAAAGCGCAGTGTTGTGAGCGGGGTCTGCTCTGCGGGTTTCAGGACGATCGTGTTTCCGCAAGCCAGCGCTGGCCCGAGTTTCCACGAAGCCAACAAAAGCGGGAAATTCCACGGAATGATCAGTCCGACCACGCCGACCGGTTCGCGCAGCGTGTAGGTAAACGCTGAGTCGAAGGTGTTGACAGTTTCTCCGTGGATCTTGGTGGCCCATCCGGCGTAATAACGCAGAACGTCGATCACCATCGGAATATCGACATAGCGAGACTCAAAGATGGGCTTGCCGTTATCGAGCGTCTCGAGTTCTGCCAGTTCGTCGATATGCTGTGCGACCAGATCGGCTAGCTGCCAGATCAAGCGACCACGCTCGCTGGCTGGCATCTTGCGCCACGTCCCGCTTTCTCCATCGAAGGCTCGGCGAGCTGCGGCAACCGCGCGATCCACGTCTGCGGCTGAGGCTTCGACGATCCGGGTCAGAACTTCACCGGTCGCGGGATTAATCGTGTCGAAAGTCTTCGCCCCATCCACCCACTGGCCGTCCATCAATAATCGTCCAGGAGAGATTTTTAACTTTATCGCTGTTGTCATACCTGCCTTATTCGCCCACGTTTGATGATCGGCGAGCTTCCGATCTCAGATAATCAGTCGACGTGAGAGCGATCACTTCACGCAACGATGGGCCCGAGATCGGTCGCGCCGCTCGGGATGAACGCGCACGACTCCGGCTGCGCTCACGCCGCGCGAGCGCGATCACTTGCCCGTAAACGTTGCCGGCCGTTTCTCCACGTACGCGGCCAGCCCTTCTTTGGCATCGTCGCTCTGGAAGAGAATCTGCTGATTTTCACGCTCGACTGCCAGCGCGGATTCCATGGGGATTTCCCATCCCGTCTGCACCGCGCGCTTGATGCGGCCCACAGCCTTCGCTGCCTTGTTCGGAGGACAGAACTGGCGCGCGTACTCCATGATGTTCTCCATAAATCCATCGCGCTCATAGATGTCGTTGATGATTCCAAGTTCCTTAGCTTCTTCGAACGAGAACGTATTGCCGGTAACCATCAACTCAATGGCCCGGCTCTTGCCGACCAGACGTGACAGCCGCTGGGTGCCTCCCTGCCGGGCAGAACGCCCAGGTTCACCTCCGGCAAACCGATCTTTCCTGCGTCCTTGCGCGCAATACGAATGTCGGCAGCCATCGCAATCTCCAGACCGCCGCCCACGCAGTGCCCGTTTAGCGCCGCAATCACGAGTTTTGGGGTGTGCTCCAAGCGCAGCAAAGTCTCGTTCGCATGCAGGCAGAAGTAGTACTTGAACGTGGGATCCACGCTCGCCAGCATTTTGATGTTTGCGCCTGCAGAAAAGAACTTGTCGCCCGCGCCTGTCAACAGCATGACGTAAACGTCGTTATCCATGCGCGCAGCCAGAATGGCATCGTCCAGTTGCCGGTTCATCTCGTAGGTGTATGTGTTGGCGGGTGGATCGAACATCTCGATCACGGCTACGCCGCCGTCCTTACGGTAATTGATCAGTTTCTTGGTGTTCTCGCTGGTAGTCGGCTGCATCGTCGTTGCCATAACGGATTCCTCTCTTCCTCGAAACAAAACTTTTATCTCGCGCGAAATTTCTAATTCTTCTTCAAGCCCTTGCCGGGCTCCGAACACACTCCGCGCAAAAAGATGTCCCCCATCTCTCGGGCCAACTCTTCGGCATTCCCATCCGCGCGAGGTTTGTACCAGGTATAAATCCAGTTCATCATCCCAAACAGGCTGAGCGCGGCGGTCCTGCTTGAGAAATCCAGCGCCTTAGCACGTTTGAACTGTTCCAGCAGTTCGACGCAGGTCCGCACATACTCCCGTTTGAGGCTAGCGATCTCGACACCAGGGCCGTTCTTGAGGACTTCGTCCTCATGCGACAACACCTTCATGGCCTTCTGGTTGTCTAGAAAATATTCGAGGTGATTCAAGATAAAGATGCGGATTCGTGCTTCTGGATCGAGCACCCCATCGAGCCGCCGTCGCAAACGCTCCACGATGGTTGTAAAGGTATGCCGCTGGATCAGATAAAGAAGCTTTTCCTTGGACTCGAAATAATAGTAAAGCCCTGCCAACGACATGCCGCTGGCCCGCGACAGGTCGCGCATGGAGGCGCCTTGGTAGCCTTTTTCATCGAAAACGTCGGTGGCATGGCGAAGAATCTCTGAGAGACGACGGTCGAAGCGGGTCTCGGAGCGAGCGACTGATGCCCGGCGAGCCGACGGCTTGGGGGAAGCAACTGGCATGATTTATCGAACGTTCGTTCGAATACTTTGATTATAGGTCGGGGTGATCCAGATCACAAGAGGGTGTGCTAAGGAAAATTGCGATGGATTACGCCGTCGCCTGGTGGGCTCGCCGGAGCCAATCCAGCGCATCGGACAGGTCCCGATCGGACGAGAGTTCAAAGACATACCACCGGCGGGCCCGCATCACGGTAGTTTGGAGCCGGGGCTCTCGTTCGATTTGTGACAAGAGGCGCGGTCCAGGTTTCAGCAGCTTGAAAGCCAGCGAATTCGGAGACCCCATACAGCGTGTGCGGGGAAGAACGGCGAAAATCTCGCTACCGCGATACACGGCTGTGAGCCCGAACATGGGCCGGCAACTGACGCCCGGCCAATCCTTCACCTCAGATTCGAGCGCTGCAGACCAGGCCTTCATTTCCTCAGACACTGCCGGCAGTCTTGGGCGGGCGATCCTCCTGGCGGAAGTCGCGGACGCTTTTCCAGCGACGTCCCGTGTCTTTTTCTTCGTCAATCGATCGGCCCCAGTTTGTCTAGACTTTCAGTTTCTAATGTCCGCCATCAACTGCTCGACCTCTGACTTCAGATCCGCCGTGAGCGGTAGAAGCGGCAACCGTACGGGGCCGCCGAAGTATCCGTTCAGATCCATCGCGTGCTTCAGGCCTGAGATGCTGAGTCCGCCGACTACGCGCTCGGCAGCTTTGGCAATCCGTTCCTGCTGGACGCGTGCCAAGGCGAAGTCGCCTTCTTTCCAGGCTGCATAAATCTCGAAGCAGGCTGTGGGCGCCGCGTCGGCAAAAGCGAGAATAGCGCCCACGGCGCCAACCTGCAGCGATGCTTCGAGCTTGTGAGCCGCCCCGACCAATACCTGGAAGCCGACTTCTTTCTGCCGGGTCTTCAGCGCGCCGACGACGCTCACAGCACTAGAGGACGGCTTGCCGGGTCCGGCCAACGAAGCTACTGATACGAGATCTCCATCGGGGCCGGAGCCCTGAGCGGCCGCTTTCAGCATGCGGGGCGTCACGGCGTCGAACGTCTCGGTCACCGTCGCGCTTCGTTTCACGTGCCGCGTGCCCGCGACCATCTTGCGAACTTTTTCGACGTCGCCACTGGATTCCTTGATGCCGATGATGTTCGGGTGGTCTGCAAGCGCAATCACGATTTCCGCAGGCATGTCGTAACCGGTCGCCTGGGGAAAGTTGTAGATAATTACGGGAAGTGGCGAACGGTCGGCCACCGTTCGATAAAAAGCCAGCATGTTGGCGGGCTTCATCTGCCCCTTGTAGTAATGAGGAGTGCGCACCATCGCGATGTCGTAGCCGAGCTCTGCGGCATATTCGGTGAGATGAAGAGTCTCGACCGCGGATTCGATTCCAGTACCCGCGACCAGCACTTTGTTATTAGCCGCAGACTCGCGGGCGGCCTTCAGAACCGCGCGCCGCTCATCGTCGGAGAGCAGAATGGCCTCACCAGTTGAGCCCAGTACAACAATGCCCGACACTGGAGTACGCGAATAACGATCGACATTGGCTTCGAGCTTTTTAAAGTAGATGTTGCTATCCGGATAGAACGGTGTGGTAACGGGAGGAAGAATGCCGGAAAGAAGCATGGGGTTAGTCCTCAGGCGTCAGCTTTCAGTTGCCGATCCAGATAACTAGATTACCAGCTGCGACTTATGATTTCAGCCACACGGGCTGTAGGTCTTCCCTGCTGGATCGATTTCCGCTCGAAACTGATCTTCGGTGCCGACGAAAAACATCTGCACCTTCGTCGACTTGTCGCTGGTCGTGATCTCACCCCAGATCATACCGCCCTTGCACCATCCGGCATTCGACAGCGGGCGCTGTGCACCGTCGGTGTAATAAAAGAATTGATCGTGCGCCCAGCCTTCGGGTAGATCAGACGAAGTCCGAGCGGTAGCGCCTGCATTCAACCTCACCAGACGATATTTTCCTTCCTGCGGCAATGGCGGTGCTTCTGGAATGTGGTATTCAACCTTCGCCCAGCCAACGTAACCGGATGGAATCAGGAAGCGTGATGGCGGACGCCGATGCAGAAAAAGATCGAGGACAAACGGCGCGTAGAAGAACAAACCGATGATGAGGGGCAAACTGACGATTAGCAGAACGATAGTGCCCGAGCGGACCCTCGCCACTTAACGACGTTTCCCTGCAAGTCGCTCGGCATGGAGGTGCTGCAAGGCCTGCACTCGCACCTCGCCTCGCTGCAACGCGGCGATCCCTTCCGCGGCTGCGCGTGCAGCCGATAGCGTCGTGATCGTTGTGATGCGTGCGGTCACTGCGGCCCGACGAATCGCCTTCTCGTCGAACCAAGGATCGGCACCGTGGGGCGTGTTGATGATCAGTTGAATGCGCTCGCCCTTGATCAGGTCGACCACATTGGGCCGGCCTTCTTTCACTTTGTAGACACGCTCGACGTTCAGGCCGGCGTCTTCGAGGACGTCGGCCGTACCCGCGGTCGCGACCAATTTGAATCCCATGTCGACAAATCGCCGCGCGACCTCGGCGACATGCGGCTTATCGTGATCGGTCACGCTGATGAAGACCGATCCTTGGGTGGGTAGCTTTTGCCCCGCGGCGATCTGGGCCTTGGCGAAGGCCTCGCCGAAGTTGTCAGCGACGCCCATGACTTCGCCGGTCGAGCGCATCTCCGGGCCCAGCACGGTATCGACGCCCGGGAACTTGCTCCAAGGGAACACAGGGGACTTCACATAGTAGTTACGCCCAGTATCAAGGTCGGTGCCGCGTTCGACATTTTCCGGCAGAAATTCGCGCAACTTGCGCCCGGTCATTAAGCGGGAAGCAATCTTGGCCATGGGCACGCCCGTCGCCTTCGATACGTACGGGACCGTTCGCGAAGCCCGGGGATTCACTTCAAGTACGTAAACCTTGCCGGCTTCGGCGCCGTTGCCCTTCGATCCGCCGTTCGGGGTACGCGGAATCGCGAACTGGATGTTCATTAGTCCGATTACCTTCAAGGCCCGTGCGAGTTTGAAGGTGTAGTCACGCATTCTCTGTAGGAGTGGCTCGGGAATGTCGACCGCGGGCAGCACACAGGACGAGTCGCCGGAGTGAATGCCCGCCTCTTCGATGTGCTGCATGATGCCTGCGATCACAACGTCTTCGCCGTCGGAGAGCGCGTCAACGTCCACTTCAATCGCGTCTTCGAGGAAATGATCGATCAGAACCGGACGATCCTGCGAATATTCGACGGCCTCTTTCATGTAGCGGACGACGGTGTCCTCGTCGTACGCAATCACCATGGCCCGTCCGCCCAGCACATAGGACGGCCGCACAAGTACCGGATATCCCACGCGCTTTGCGCCTTCGATCGCTTCTTCCAGTGAAGTGGCCATCGCCCCGGGTGCCTGAGGAATCTCGAGTTCGTCGAGTAGCTTTCCAAAGCGCTTGCGGTCTTCGGCTAAGTCGATTGACTCGGGCGAGGTTCCAATGATGGGAACGCCCGACGCTTTCAGCGGCAACGAGAGATTCAGCGGTGTTTGTCCACCAAATTGCACGATCACGCCCACCGACGCTCCGCCCGAAGCTTCGCGCTCGTAGACTGCGTAGACGTCTTCCAGAGTGAGCGGTTCGAAGTACAGACGGTCGCTGGTGTCGTAGTCGGTGGAGACGGTTTCGGGATTGCAATTGATCATGACCGTCTCGTAGCCGTCTTCATGGAGGGCAAACGAGGCGTGACAGCAACAGTAGTCGAATTCAATCCCCTGCCCGATGCGATTTGGCCCGCTCCCCAGAATTATGACTTTTTTGGTCTTGCTGGGCGCTGCTTCGTCTTCTTCCTCGTAGGTCGAGTAGAGGTAGGGCGTGAAGCTCTCGAACTCGGCAGAGCACGTGTCCACGCGCTTATAGACCGGAAGCACACCATGCTTTTTTCGCAGATGCCGAACTTTCTCGGCCACGCCCTTTCCGCTCAAGCGCCAAACGGCACCGAGGCGACTGTCGGAGAAGCCCATTCGCTTAGCCTCGCGCAGGACCTCAGTGGGGATCGACTCCATGGGGTGCTTCTCCAGCTCAAGCTGCATGTCGTTAATCTCTTTGAGCTGGTAAAGGAACCAAGGGTCCATCGAGGTGACCTTGGCGAGTTGCTTCACCGTGTATCCCTGGCGCAGGGCATAACGCAGGTAGGACAGGCGCTCCGGGTGCGGCGTAACGAGCCGCTGCGTCAAAATCTTCGGTTCGATCCTCTCCGATCCAACTTTGCGCCCGGTATCGAGCGCGCGAACTCCCTTGAGCAAAGCCTCTTTGAACGTGCGGCCGATCGCCATTACCTCGCCGACCGATTTCATTTGTGGGCCAAGGCTCTCGTCGGCACCCGGAAATTTTTCGAATTGCCACTTGGGAATCTTGACAACTACGTAATCGAGCGTTGGCTCGAACGATGCCGGAGTCTTGCGTGTGATGTCGTTGGGGATTTCGTCGAGCGTATAACCGACCGCCAGCTTGGCGGCTATCTTCGCGATCGGGAAGCCGGTGGCTTTGGAAGCGAGCGCGGACGACCGAGAGACGCGCGGATTCATCTCGATCACAACCATCCGCCCGGTCTCCGGATTCACGCCAAATTGAATGTTCGAGCCGCCGGTCTCCACGCCGATTTCGCGGATGACCGCGATGGACGCGTCGCGCATGGCCTGGTATTCGCGGTCGGTTAGCGTTTGCGCCGGCGCGACTGTGATTGAGTCACCCGTGTGCACGCCCATCGGATCGAAGTTCTCGATCGAGCAGATGATGATGACGTTGTCCTTGAGGTCGCGCATGACCTCGAGTTCGTATTCTTTCCAGCCGAGAACCGACTCCTCGATCAGTGCTTCATGGACCGGCGAGAGGTCGAGGCCGCGGGCCAGTACTTCCATCAACTCTTCGCGGTTGAAGGCGATGCCGCCACCGGTCCCGCCCAGCGTGAACGACGGACGAATGATCACCGGGAATCCGATTTTGCCGGCGAACTCGAGGCCGTCTTTCAGGTTGTTCACGAGCGCCGACTTGGGCACATCGAGGCCGATCTTCTGCATCGCATCTTTGAAGAAAAGACGGTCCTCGGCCTTCTTGATAGCGGCAATGTTCGCACCGATCAGTTGCGCGTTGTACTTGTCGAGAACGCCGCCGTCGGATAACTCAACCGCCAGGTTCAGGGCTGTCTGCCCGCCAACCGTTGGAAGGACGGCGAACCCGGCGCTGGGCGACAACTCGCGCTCGACGCGGATAATTTCTTCCAGGTATTCGCGCGTGAGCGGCTCGATGTAGGTTCGATCGGCAATCTCGGGATCGGTCATGATGGTCGCCGGGTTCGAGTTGGCGAGCACGACTTCAAAGCCTTCCGACTTAAGCGCCTTGCAGGCCTGAGTGCCGGAGTAATCAAACTCGGCCGATTGCCCGATGACGATGGGCCCGGAGCCGATGATCAAAATCTTCGAGATGTCGTTGCGACGTGGCATTGGCCCTCTGGCTTAAGTTGTGCCCTTGAACTCCTCCATCATCTTCACGAAGTCCTTGAACAGATAATGCGAGTCATGTGGGCCCGGCGCGGCCTCCGGGTGATACTGCACGCTGAACAGCGGCAAGTTTTTGTGCCGCAATCCTTCCAGCGTGTTGTCGTTTAGATCGATATGCGTCAGCTCGACTTCGCTTTGCGGAAGCGAATCCGGATCGACCGCGAAATTGTGGTTGTGCGCGGTAATCTCGATCTTTCCTGTTCCCAGCTGCTTCACCGGATGGTTGCCGCCGTGATGGCCGAACTTCAGTTTGTAGGTTTTTCCACCGAGTGCCAGCCCAGTCAGTTGATGTCCCAGGCAGATTCCGAAGATGGGTTGCCGCCCCATCAGCCGGCGGATGTTGTCGACCGCGTAACTGCAGGGCTCGGGGTCTCCCGGCCCGTTCGACAGAAAAACGCCATCGGGCTTGAGCGCCAGGACATCCTCGGCGGGCGTCTCGGCCGGCACGACAGTCACTTTGCAGCCTTCCCCGCGCAGCTTCCGCAGAATGTTCTGCTTGATGCCATAGTCATAGGCCACCACATGGAATCGCGGCGGCTCGTCCTTCACTCCGACTACCGCCACCGGTTCATGCGAGCGTTCACCGACTTCCCACACATACGGCCGTTTCGTACTGACAACCTTGGCCAGGTCGGTGCCATCCATCTTCGGAATCGATCGAGCCTTGGTAACGAGCTTGTCAGCATCACCTTCGATGGTGGAGATCACGCCACGCATCACACCGTGATCGCGCAGGTGACGCACCAAGGCGCGAGTGTCGATTTCTGCCAGCACCGGGATCTTGAATTGTTCGAGATATTCTTCGGCCACCTGTTGCGAGCGCCAGTTCGAGCTCACTTTGGAGAACTCGCGCACGATCAATCCCTCGATGTAGGGATGTGTGGCTTCGTTGTCTTCAGGATTGGTGCCGTAGTTTCCGATTTCCGGGGTCGTCAGAACGACAATCTGACCGGAGTAGGAGGGGTCGGTGAAAATTTCCTGGTAACCAGTGATGGAAGTATTAAAAACGACTTCGCCGTAGCATTCGCCTCTGGCGCCGTAACCTTTGCCTCGAAAGATGCGCCCATCTTCGAGGGCAAGGATCGCTTGCATTCCTGCTCCCGGGATTGGATTTTAGAGATTTTAGCAGCAATGCATGATTCCTCCAACGACTTTACCGTCTGTGGAAAACTGGAAAACTGCTCCGATCTTCCGAATGAGTTCGCTTACAGGCAACCTGACCCTTGAGTCATTAGGTCTGTCGTTGTGGTGGCGGAGGTTGAAATCGCCAGCCTAGGGTGCCCTTCTGGCAAATCTCTGGTGGCTTAATCTTCCACGGCTCTTAAGACGTAGTCGGTCAGCAACTGCTCGGTTTGCTGATGCATGCCCTGGGTATTGAAATTCGTGCTGCTGAGTACGACGCTCATATCCAGCCCCGGAAAGACCGCGATCTTGTTTCCGCCATTACCGCTCATGAAAAACGCCGGGTACGCTTTGTCGTTGGTCTTGAAGGTCTTCAACCACCACAAGTACCCGTAGTCGGTTTCGTCGTCGATGCGAGCGTGTGGCTGCGTCGAGATCTTTACCCAAGAGCCCTCGACGATTCGCTTTCCGCGCCATTCGCCGCCCGCCCGATACAGTTCGGCAATCCTCAACAGGTCCCGGGCTGTAAGCCGCAGTCCGCCGCCCGTCTGCGGAACATTCAACGGCGAATACACCCACATTGCATCGGTGATCCCCAGGGGTGCAAAAAGCTTGTCCTGCGCGTACCGGTCTGTTCGCACGCCGGTCGCCTTCTCCAGCACCTCGCTCAGCGTGAACACGCCACCTGTGCAGTAGCTGAAATACCGCCCGTAAGGCGGCGTCTCCAACTGCTCTCCCAAATGCATTCGCCCGCGCACCGGTAGATCGAGAATAAACTGCGCCCAATCCTCCACCGTGTACATGCGCTCTTCGTTGCCGCGCGAAGCATCGTTCCAGTCGTCGCATTCAAGGGGCGAACTCATGGTCAGGAAGTCTTCCACCGTTATCCCGTCCTTACGTGGATCCGGATTCTGAATCTTCCGAGCCCGCTCCGGCAGCAGCGCCAAAACCCGCGCACCCACTCCACTCAACTTCTTCTCCTCGATCGCAATCCCGATCAAAATGTCCGTAATACTCTTGGTCGCCGAACGAGTATCCCGCAACGTGTTCGCGTCGCCGTCAAAATACCCCTCATAAACCAGCTTTCCGTGCCGTGCCACCAAAACGCTGCCAATCTTTTTAAACTTCCCGCTGCGAATAGCCTGCGCCATCGCCGCAAGCGGCTCGGCCTTGAGCCCTACCGACTGTGGGCTCGCGAGCAGCCAGCCGTCATCTGCCGGCAGAGAGGCAGGCGCAGCTTGGGCGCAGGCTCCGCTAATCATGCCCGCGAGCACCGAACCCAACGCCACTGTCCACCTCGTCATGAAAATCAGACGCCCCAGCGTATAAAACGTCATATTTTCAGGGCTTGGAGGGCCAACCGCTAATCGAGAGTTGTCAGGCGCAGGCTATCGCCTACCGGAGTCGCCCCAGCTTATCCATAGGCCAGTAACCGAAGACGGCTTTGCCGAAGATGTAACCTTCCTTGACCGACCCGAAATCGCGGCTGTCGTTCGACATGCTTCGGTGGTCGCCCAGCATGAAATAGCTGCGGGGCGGGACAGTGATCTCCGAGTAGGATCGTTCGTCCGCGTAGGCCGGCGGCACATAATCTTCATCAATCGGTTCACCATTCACGTAGACCTGGCCGGAATCAATACGAATGCGGTCCCCGGGCACGCCGATAACCCGCTTGATGTAACTTTTGGAAGGATCGCGTGGATAACGGAATACCACAATGTCTCCGCGTTCAATGGGTTCCCAGCGATAAACGAACTTGTTGACGAAGATGCGCTCTTGGTCGTCGAGCGAAGGCATCATGCTGGTGCCTTCCACTTTCACCGGCTGGTAAAGGAAAACGATGATGAAAGCCGAGATGGCGAGTGAGATGATCAGATCGCGGAGCCACACGCCCAATGCCGGAACAGCACGTACAGGCGACTTGGTAGTCGGATCGAACTTGTCGGTTTGTCGCGGCTGGAACCCCACGTCCGGCATGCGCTTCAATTTTATACGTTCTTTTCTCGCACGGGGCTCCAATTCGGTGCACCGAGGATCGGGCCATCCGCAAACTTGAACCGAGCGACGGTTGCACTCCCGGCTACCGGGCAAGATGCATCTCTCTGTTGTGTCGGGTTACAATGTTTCAAGCCGAATCGATCGAGGAATCCCATTTATGTTGAAGCGTGGATTGGTTTTGTTGTTTTTGTTCGCGGTCACTTTGAGTTTATCGGCGCAGTGGGCTGCTCCCCAAGAGGATCAGGGCGTTCCCGCTTTTAACAATGCTCCCCCGCCCAAGGGGAAAAAGCTTCCGCCGATTCTCCCGAAGGAAAATCTGTGGGCTGAAAACGCACAATATACGTATCAGACGCACGCTTACGAACTGGCCGCCAAGATTCCAAACGTCATCCATCAGCAGCCCTGTTATTGCTACTGCGACCGCGGCATGGGCCACAACAGCTTGCATAGCTGTTTCGAAGGCACGCACGGCGCCCAATGCGACGTTTGCCTGAAAGAGCTCTATTATTCCTACGATCAGACAAAGAAGGGCAAGACGTCGGCCCAGATCCGCAAAGGCATCATCGGCGGCGAGTGGAAGCAGATCGATCTGCAAGCCGCGTCTACAATGAACTGATCCGGCTTTCTGCAGCGGTGCGTGCTTGATTGCGGCACCACACCTGATTCGCGGCTAATCCGCGAACCACTTGCCTGCTTTCCGCACTCTGCGGGAGCAGCAGTATGAAGCAGTATGAAGCAGGGTCAGCGCCGGACGATCAAAAGTTAGTAAAATGCTCGAATTCATAACACGGAAGCCATCACAAGGAGCAGTTACGAAACTCGCAAGTAAAACTAGAGGAAGAGTCCTACAAATGGCTCAAAAACCTATCGCTAAGAAATCGATCGCTGACGATCCAAAAGTCGCTCAGGCAATCCAAAATTACGAAGTTGGCTTGCGGGCAATGCAGGAGCACAAGTTCGACAAGGCGAAAACGCACCTGCAAAAGGTGATCGGCGGCCCGAGCAAGGAACTGTCGGATCGCGCCAACGTCCACCTCAATACTTGCAATCAGCACCTTGAGAAAGTCACAACGCAGTTCAAGAGTTCCGAGGAGCACTTTGACTACGCGGTCTCACTGATGAATGTGGGCGACTACGTTCAGGCCCGGGAGCACCTTGACAAATTGCTCAAACAATCGCCCAAGGCCGATTACGTGGTCTATGGTCTTGCAGCGCTCGATTGCATGACGGGCCGGGTCGAGGATTCCTTGCGCAACCTGGATGAAGCCATTCGCCTGAATTCGGCGCTGCGCTTCCAGGCGCGCAACGATAGCGATTTCCAGAATCTCTCAGAGGATCCCCGGTTTACCGAGCTGCTGTATCCCGACCCGGGAGCGGAAACCGTAGCTGAGAGCGACAATACGGAAGAGACCTACTAGGCGCGCTTTCAATGGAACCGCAGCGGTCGGATTCTCGCTCGCAGGACCCTGTCGTATCTTCCCCGCCGCTGAAAGTTGTGGCCATTGGCGGCGGGACTGGTCTCTCTACGCTCTTAAAAGGGCTTAAGCATTTCGTACCTGCGCCCGGGGAGCCTTTTACCCCGGCTTCCGGCCGGTCGAGGATTGGGGAACTCAGCGCCGTGGTCACCGTCAGCGATGACGGCGGCTCCAGCGGACGTCTTCGGAAAGAGCTCAATATGTTGCCGCCGGGCGACATTCGCAACTGCATCGTTGCCCTTTCCGAAGACGAGGCTCTTCTTTCTCGGCTCTTTCGCCATCGCTTTGACAAAGGTTCGGGCCTCGAGGGGCACAGTTTCGGAAATCTGTTCCTGGCTGCCTTGACGTCGATTACCCAGGATTTTTCCGAGGCTGTACGCCTGTCCTCGGAGATTTTGCTCACCCGAGGTCACATCTATCCCGCGACCAGCGCGAACATCGAACTTGAAGCTCTCATGGAAGATGGCTCTCGCGTTCGGGGTGAGACCAGAATCACGGCCAGCAAAGGGAGAATCAAAGAACTGTTTCTCATTCCGCCCGACGTCGATCCGCTACCGCAGACACTCGACGCGATTGCGAGCGCCGACATCATCACCGTGGGGCCCGGTTCCCTTTTCACAAGTCTCATTCCAAACCTGCTGGTACACGGAATCGCGCAGGCGATCCTGAATTCTCCAGCGATAAAGGTATACATCTGCAATTTGATGACGCAGGCGAATGAGAGTCTGGGATTGACCGCTGCTGACCACATCCGGGCGCTGAATCGCCATGCCCAGGGGCAGATTTTCGACTATGCGCTGATCAACCGGCGTGTCGCTTCCGACGACATGAAAGCCAAGTATGCGTTGGAAGGCGCCGCCCAGATCGTGGCTGATCTGGATGCGATTGAACAACTCGGCTGCTGCCCGGTGCTCGGCGACTATCTGGAGGAAGGCGGCGTGGCCCGGCATGCCACGGATACAGTGGCTCGGGACCTGCTTGATTTGGCTGTGCAGGCGACCGGTTCCGTTCGGAAAAGACCATTGGTCGCTGATCCTGCCACGCGAGGATAATCTTCGGTCGCGGTATATTGAAGCGAATGCCTACAGCGACAACCTCACGCATCGCAATCGCCATCATGGCGGCCGGCAAGGGCACTCGGCTCAAATCCAAATATCCGAAGGTCCTTCATGAAGTCGGCGGAAAGCCGCTTCTCGCTCATGTGATTGCGGCTGCCACTGCGGTCGTTCCAGCCAGTGATGTCTATGCAATCATCGGACACGAGGCGGACCTCGTGCGCAAAGCAGTGGAATACACCGGCGTCAATTTTGTGTTGCAACCGGAGCAGTGCGGCACGGGACACGCCCTCATGGTTGCGCGCGACGCGCTCGCACCTTACGATCACGTGCTCGTACTCTCAGGAGACGCTCCACTAATTACCCCCGAAACTATTCGGAGTCTGAGCGACTTCCATCTGAAACGGAAGGCCGACATGACTCTGCTCTCCGCCGAGTTGGCGAACCCTACCGGCTATGGGCGCGTTCTTCGCAAAGGCGCCAAGCGGGATGAAGTAAAAGCGATCGTTGAGGAAAAATCAGCAAGCCCAGCCCAGAAAAAGATTCGCGAGATCAACTCCGGCTTTTACGCTTTTGGGGTGAGGCCGCTCTACGCACGAATCGGTGAACTTAAAACCGAAAACGCTCACCATGAGTACTATCTAACCGACATGGCTGGAGTCTTCACCAAGGCGAAAGCCAGGGTCGTGGCTTTGAAGACCGCAAATCCCGGCGAAATTCTAGGGAGCAACACGCGTGCCGAGATGATGGAAATCGATGCAATGATCCGCATGGCGAAATGTCGCGAACTCATGGCGGCAGGTGCGAGTATTTTTCTGCCCCAGACGTGCGTAATCGACGCGGATGTCGAGGTGGGCGCGGACACGGTGATCGAACCTTTCGTCCAGCTTTTGGGGCGGACCAGGATCGGTAGCGACTGCCGGATCCGCTCTTATTCGGTGATTCAGAATTCCGAAATCGGAGACCGTGTTACCGTTCGTCCTGGGTCGATTTTGGACCAAGCTCGTATCGGCAGCGGAGCGGTCATTGGCCCGTATTCACACCTCCGCCCGGGCAGTGACATTGGAGAAGGCGCTCATGTGGGGAATTTCGTCGAGACGAAGAAGATTAAGCTGGGCAAGGGGTCGAAAGCCAATCATCTCACTTACCTGGGCGATGCCGAGATCGGGGCGGGCGTGAATGTGGGGGCCGGCACCATCACCTGCAACTACGACGGCGTTCACAAACACAAAACTGAAATCGGCGACAACGTTTTCGTCGGCAGTAACAGCACTCTGGTTGCCCCCGTGAAGATCGGCAAGGGCGCGTATGTTGCCGCTGCGTCTTGCATCACTGAGAATGTGCCGGAAGATGCACTCGCACTGGGCCGGTCGCGGCAGATCACGAAGGAGGGCTGGGCGAAGGTAACGCGAGAGGCGCGCGCGGGCAAGAAATAACCAGCGGATTTCAAAGGCAACTAGAAAAGGCACGAAGCTCAGGCTCCGTGCCTTTTTGATATGAAGTTGAAGCTTATTTCGAAACCGCGGCAAACAAGTCGGACTTCATCAATGCCTGAAACTGCTTGTCGTCCGTCTTGAAGTGCAGCAACACCTTTGAGCTGTCCGAGTCGACGGTCAGTGCATCGATGGCGACCTTCTCGACTGGAGACGCAGTCATCTTCTTGTAAAGCATCCCGGCTTTCACCAGCGATGACATGGTTGCGGCGGTCATCGAATCCGAAGTGATTACGTCGAGGTTGAAATTCACGCCGCTCGAGAAGTCCATCGTGTAGCGAGAGCCCAAGAGGCGCTTCTTGACCGTGTCGTAGTCCGCCATCTTCGACGCGTCACCCAAAGCAGAGCGCATGACATTCTGCGTGCCCTGCTGGTCGAGGATGCTCCAGACTGGCGATCCATCGACCGCCGACATCATGTCAGCCATGGTGGAGTTTGAATCGATTGTCTGTGCTTCTCCGTCGCGCGCATCGAGCGAACCCTTGATCGCGGTGTCGTTTCCGAACAGGAGAGTGTTCTCGTCCAGAAATGTCATCATCATGCCGTTGCCCATCGTGTAGATCTCCGCGGTGCGGTATTTCGTCGGCACGATCTTTTTCAATTTCATGCGCCGAAGAACGGTTTTCGACGAAAACGATCCCTGCGCCATCCCAACCACCTGAACATTCGTTTTGCTCTTCCGATAAGAGGCGAAGGTGAGCTGATCGACATCTTTCTCGGTGTCGATGCCGATGCCCTTGAGAGCCGTCTCAAACTCTTTAAGACTCTGCGGCAGCACCTGCTGTTTCAAGGCCATCGCCGTCGGCGAATCATGTAGCGCGCGGTAGTCTACGGAGATGATTTGCTGAATATCAGAAGGAATCACGGCGCGCGAAGAACTTCCCAGCGGCATCGCCCATGCCGCCGCGCCCATTAACAAAAAACTGGCTAGTCTGGTTAAATTCTTCATAAAACCTCGGGAATATACACTTGGATGCCGAAAGGGCCGCTTGCGTTAACCCAGTCTGAATCAATTGTATGCCGTTTGCCAGCTGTGTGTGGCAAACCAAAGTACAAGGAACCGTTGACGGGTTGGACACGTCAAGGCACAAGCTTGAAAATCGATGCCTGAACCCGGCAAATCGGCGGAGCCCCGGACTTAACTTGCGACCTTATCCGCCCGTTGGCGCGTGTCCTTAACGAAGACCTGGTCCTTAATCGAGGAAAGATTGATCTCCACATTCGCCAACGCCCCTTCAATCGCGGCTCGCACCAGCGCCGATGCCGTGGTTAGATCGGACTTCATATTGGGGTTTGTGATTGGTCCCAGTTTTGAAGCCAGATCGCCGACCTCCCGCGACGCAAATGCAACCCCGAGCGGAACTTTCGTTGCCCCTTTCAGAGCGGCATCAATCATGGAATCAGCGTTTCCCGATTCTTTCGCGCCCCTATATGCCTTCATGACGACGTTGTAGGATTCCGCATCTGCGTCGATGGCAGCCTTAAGTTCTTCCCGCAACTGGGCCAGGCGGGCAATGGCAGAGCTCAGTTCACCTTCATACTGCAGGTATGCTTTTTTGCCGCGCGACATGGCCGCGACCATATGTGCTAAGCCGGCTGCCATGGCCCCGGCCGCCGCTGCGGCACTTCCCCCGCCCGGCGTTGCCGTAGCCGCGGCCAACAGTTCCACAAAGGGTTCGACGCCGGCACGCAATCCTCCCACAGCCGCCTTGCCGCCCATCACTGCCGAAAGGCGATTCTCAAGAATGAGAGATGAATCGAAATTCTCGACTTGAAGAAACCACTCGGCAGCCTGTTCCAGGGCTCTCTTGGGAATCAAACCGACGATCTCACTTGAAACCGGCATCACCCCGTAACGTTCGGCTTCCCGCTTGACCAACTCGAACGCTCGGTGTACTGGCGTCTGCTCGAAGTCGGTCAGGTTCATCGATACCTGTGCCAGACCACGAACCAGAAACCCTGCACCTTTGACGAAACGAAGCCCGCCGGTTGAGAAGCGCACCGCCTTCGCGATCTTCTTTGCGACATCTACATCGGTCGTGTTCAGGAACACGTTGTAGGCAATCAAAAACTTTCGCGCACCGACGACTGTCGCTCCCGCGGTTGGATGCACCCGCAATTCACCAAAGTCCGGTCGACGCGCAGGGTTCGTAGCAATCTCGTCGCGAATGCCCTCGAACTGACCTCGCCGGATGTTCTCCAGATTCGTACGCTCCGGTGACGTCGCGGCCGCCTCGTACAGATATACGGGAATCTGATATCGCTTCCATATCTCAGCGCCAACATGGCGGGCCATCGCGACGCAATCCTCGATCGTTACGCTGTCAATAGGGATGAAGGGAACAACGTCGGCTGCGCCCATTCGCGGATGGGCTCCCTGGTGTTTTGTAAGATCGATCAACTCTGCGGCTTTCCCTACACCACGAATGGCCGCTTCCTGGACGGGCTCGCGTTCGCCGACAAGAGTGATCACGCAACGGTTGTGATCAGCGTCCATTTCGCGATCGAGCAGATACACGCCATCGATCTTCATCGCCTCCACGATGGCGTCGACCTTCGCCTTGTCGCGACCTTCAGAAAAATTAGGAACACATTCGACCAGAGTGGACATAAGGAGGAAGGATATAGGCCGAACCGACGCGCTCGCAACCGTATCCGGCGACCAGAAGCCGGCTTGTTCGCATCGACAGGAGCAATTACAATCCGCTCTCTGACTTCCACGAGGAGATTACGATGACCTCCGCTCCGGTCTCCCCCACGCCCGAAGTCCTGCCATTATCGGAACCTCAACGTATTATCGACACGTTCGTTGCGCCCGCCAAGACGTTCACCGATATACGCCGCAGCGCAGCCTGGTGGGGACCCTTCGTTGTCATGGTCATCATCTCGTTGATTTTTGTATACAGCGTCGATTCGAAAGTTGGTTTCCGCAAAGTCACTGAACATCAAATCGAACGTTCCCCGAAGGCTAGTCAGCGACTCGAGCAGATGTCGCGCGCGGAGCGTGACAACGCGATTGCAAGCCAGACGAAGATAACTCGCGGTATCAGCTTTGTTTTTCCATTGTTCATTCTGTTGTGGCACTTGATCGTGGCGGCCCTTTTGTTCGGTACATTCAAGCTGGTGTTGAATGCGGAACTGACATTCTCTGGCACATTCGCGGTGATTATGTATGCCAGTCTGGTACAAGCAATCCGTACCATTCTCGCCATCGTGATGCTGTTCGCGGGTCTCGATCCGGATTCGTTCAACATTCAAAATCCCGCGCCCACCAACCCCGGTTACTTTCTCAGCCCGGGCGGGTCTCCGTTCCTTTACAGCATCGCCTCGTCGCTCGACCTATTCATGATCTGGACGCTCGTTTTGACGGCGCTCGGCATCAGCATCATTAGTAAGAAAGTGAAGTTCTCAACGGCGCTGATCGTGGTCTTTGGATGGTATCTGGTTTTTGTAGTCGGCTCAGCGGCTGTTGCGTCGGCCTTCTCCTAAAATTATCCCCAAAAACAAGAGGGCGCCAAGTCGGCGCCCTTGTCCATTCTCTTGGATCACGAAGCTACTGCGGACTGGTTTTGTCCTCCACCTTCCGAGCGCCTTCATCGGTTTTCTGAGCTGCCTTGTGAGTAGCCTTCTTGGTGTCTTTCTTCACCGTATGCCCCGTCCTCTTTGCGGTCGTCTTGGTCGCGTGGCCGGTGTCCTTGGCGGCCTGCTTGGCATCGTGGCCAGCATCCTTCATGTCTTGTTTCGCACTGTCCTGCGCGAAACCCGCTGCTGACAAGCCGAGCAACAGAACAACAAATACACCCATAGATCTAGCGGTGCGCGCCATGGGTTCTCTCCTCAATTGAATTCAAAAGGTTAGATGCGTCGATGAGTCTAGGCATCGGGCTGCGATTGTCCCATCCAGTAAACGCTGTAGTAGTTTGAGGAAGGGCTATTGGGCGTTGAATCGCTCGGCTATTTCTTCGGGAAGAATCGTCCGATCCCGAGCCGTACCTGAAACGTGTTGATGCCGGGGTTCGGCGTCGCTAATCCTGCATTGGAAATATGCATGTAACGCGCTTCAATGCTCCAGGCGTACCGAGGCCTGAGCAAATGAACTCCGAGAACGCCACTGCTCATGAAGTTGACCGCATTGGTGCCGGTCGGGATGGTGTGATTCGTAAACAACGTGCCGCCGTCAATCTCAAGATAAGGCACGAAGGAACTTCGGGTCGCGAAATTCCATTTCAGGTCGATGGGATCAAAACCCGCGCCGTAGGCAGTGTTGGCCGGCTGAAATACCAGGAACACTGGAATGGCGTCAACCGCGTACTCGAACCGCCCTTTGAGAAAGCCGGGCCCGTGTGGACGCGTCAGAATCCAACCGTAGCGCACACCCGCATTCCACACCCCTGTGTTTTTGGTCCCCCCGGGAACGGTGTGGCCGCCACCCGTCCACACCTGCAACTCTCGCCCGCCGTCCTCCGGCGTCGACTGCGCTTTGGCCCGGACCGCAAAGAGAAGCAGCGCGAGAAAAGCGAACGTGTGAACGTACGGTTGGATGCGGAGGAGTTTCATGCAAAGAATGGAAGATACAGGAATGGCATCGGGGCGGCAACGCTCGCCATTGGTTCTGGCTTGCACTATCCTAAGGGAGCGAAAAGAAAACGCTTCTTATGAGCGTACGCACTCCCTTTCCTTCTTCCACGGATACTTCCCATCCTTCCTTCAGGTAACAACAGTATGGAGAGAATCTGGCGAACTCCTCCAAACTCGTAGGAGTGGGGCTTCCCGTCTGCTCCTTTTGAGGGCGTGGTGATTCAGGCACAGCAGTCAATCTCTGGCCGGACCTAGGATCCCGCGCAAAAAGGATTCAACATGCATTCGATCTCCAGCATTCGTTTGGTTCTGTTCGGCCTGATGGTTGGTTTGGTGCTGGTGTTTTGTGCGCAATCGTTCGGACAGGTTGGTGTGGCAATCAGTGTGAATTTTGCTCCACCGGATCTCCCTGTTTACGACCAGCCGCTATGCCCTGGACCCGATTACATCTGGACACCGGGTTATTGGGCATGGGACGAGGAGGATGGCTACTACTGGGTTCCGGGCACATGGGTTCTTGCTCCGGAGCCCGATTATTACTGGACTCCGGCGTATTGGGCCTGGGAAGGAAATGGATACCGGTTCTTTCCCGGCTACTGGGGTCCTGTAATCGGCTTTTATGGTGGGATCAACTACGGCTACGGCTACTTTGGACATGGCTACGAGGGCGGGCGTTGGGAGCGGGGCCACTTTTACTACAACCGTACCGTCAACAACGTCAACGTGAACATCGTCCACAATACATACAACACGACGATCGTAAACAATACGGTGAACCGCGTCAGCTATAACGGCGGCAATGGAGGAATTTCCGCGCGCCCAACCGCTGAGGAAGAAAGAGCAACGCGCGAACGGCACATTCCTGCGATCGCAGCTCAGACCCAACATATGCAAGCAGCGCGGTCCAACCCGGAAATGCGTGCCTCCGCAAATAACGGTCGTCCGCCTGTAGCAGCGACCGCAAGACCAGGTTCTTTTCGTGAGGGAGCGGTCGCGGCGAGACAGGGCGGTGCCGTGCATGGCTCCGTCCAAGGACGCCAGCAAGGGCGGGGTACAGCGCCCACTGCCCAGGAACATGTTCCGTCAGCACAACCAAGGAACGCACCCGTTCCAGAGCCTCCCGCTTCACAACGTGCCCAAGTCCATGAGCAACCGCGTAACGAGAACGGCCGTCCGAGGTATACGCATCCCAACGAGATCCCGCGTCCTGAACGGTCCGCCTCCTCCAGCACGGGCAATCCAAAAATGGATCAGAAATATCAAAAGCAGCAGCAAAAGCTGGATAACCAGCAGGCGAGAGACCGGCAGAAGCTGCAACAGCGGCAGGAGCAGGAACATCAACGGGTCGCGCAACAGCAGGCCAATGAGGCTCAGAAACAGCAAATGGAACAGCGGCACCAGCAACAGACTCAGCAGATGATGCAAAGGCACGAACAACAGAGTCAGAAGCTGGAAAGTCGGCAGCAACCACGGCAGCAAGCGCCGCCTCCCGTGCACGCCAACTCGCATCCCCCAGAGCAACGAAAACAGTGAATCGTTTAGTGACGAGCGGACGAGGTTCGGTTAAGAATTTCGTCGCAGCGTGATCGAGCGGCGAGCACAATTTTGGGCTCGCCGCTTTCATCATTCGCGATCTCTGCGAGCTTTTGTTTTTGTGCCCAAACGTCGGCGCTCTTCTCGTACCACGATCGAGCTTCTCGCACTAGTTTTGGATCCCAATTATTGGGCGCGCGCTGCGCCATATCGAGGAATGCCTCTCCGACACTCGAATAAGCGCGAGCTAAACCAGAACGCAGGTAGCGATCGCCGGATTGCTCCGGGGACATGGCTTCAAAAGTCGCTATTGCCTCGCGGAACGCTGCCAAAGCCTCATTGTTTCTTTTCAAATGAAGAAGCGGCACTCCCATGTCTAGATCTGAGAATGCGTAATTAGCTCTCGCAAGATGATCCTTCGGGTCGGCTACCAAGAGACTTTTGAAAATTTCATGGGATTGGCGCGCGGGAACCAACGCTGCCTCGAGGTCTCCCTTGGCGTCATACAACCCGGCAATCTGGCTGAGCGATTCCGCATAGTACTCGCGCAGGCTGGCACTATTCGGATTGTCGCGGGATAACTGCTGGAGGATCTGAACTGCCTTCGTTTCCATCTCGATCGCTTCATCATGACGGCCCTTCAACTCGATTTCGTTGGCCACACCGATGTAATCGGCAGCAAGGTGGCTACGAAGCGAGATGTTCTGGCTATCTTTTTCCAGGGCCGCACTACGGACGCTTCTCGCCTGCTCGTAATTCGCAAGCGCACGGTCCTGATCTCCGGTCTGCGCCAACAGCTGCGCCATGAAGTAATGAACTCCGGCTAACAGATCGGCGTGTGCAGAACTCGGTGAAGTTTGTTCGAGTTGTTGAGCAATCGGCAATGCTGTCTGAAACGCGTCGAGCGCGCCCGTTCTATCCGAAGTGACCTCGAGCGCATTGGCGATTCGAAAGTAAGTGCCGACGATGTCGTTTTGCAGCTTTGAATCCGTGCGATTGTGCGCAGCTAAAGAACGTCGAATCGCGAGTGCCTTCTTATAGCTTTGGATCGCGCCCGCTGTATCGCCAAGGTTTGCCGCGTACGGATGCCCCAGAACGTCCCCCACTCTTTCATAGGCGGTGGCCAATTCCCGCTGCAGAGTCGGGTCTCCATTCGCTTCTCCACTCAACCGGTCCAGGTATTCGAGAGCGCGGCTGACCAAAAGCTTTCGGGCCGAGGTCGCTCCAGGCAGATCACGGATGGAATCGTCGATTTCGAAAATTAGGGAATTGGCCAACTTGCGCACATCGTTGAAACGACGTTCAGCAATTCGCTTCTCACGAAGAATCAACGTCATTCCTAACGTGAGCGAAAGCAGGATTAGCGCTGCAGCTGCCACGCCACCCTTGTTTCGCAGGACAAATTTTCGAGCCCGGTAGCTCCAAGAGCCTCGGGTGGCCCTGACCGGCAATCCTTGAACATTCCTACGAATGTCCTCGGAGAACTGCTCGACGGACGCATAGCGCTTTCCCGGTTCTTTACGCAGGGCCATCAACAAGATGTTGTCGAGGTCTCCGGAAAGCCGCCGCTTGAGTTTTGCGGGCGAGTTATCACGCACCTCGGCCTTTACGGGCGTCGCGATCGCGCTTTTTGTTCGCGAATCACTTACTAAAACCCTTGAACTTGGCTTCTGAGGGTCTCGATCGCAAATAGCTTGCGCGAGTTCGTGCGAATCCCTCGTCTTCAGCGCATAAGGCGATCGCCCGGTGAGCAATTGGTAGAGCACGACTCCGAGGGAGTAGATATCGGTCGCCGTTGTGATTGGGGCACCGCGCACCTGTTCTGGGCTCGCGTACTCCGGCGTCATTGGTCGGAACTGTGTTGGCTCAGCTCCGGCCGTAGAATCGAGGATTTTGGCGATGCCGAAATCGAGGAGTTTCGGTGTCCCGTCGTCCCCCACCAAAATGTTTCCCGGCTTGATATCCCGGTGGATCACAAGATGCTGGTGCGCGTACTGAACTGCGGAACACACCTCGCGAAAAAGCTCCAGTCTGCGGGTGATTGCCAGACCATGCTGATGGCAATACTCATCGATAGGAATGCCTTCAATCAACTCCATGACCAAGTACGGCACTCCGTCCTCAGTCGTTCCTCCATCCAGCAAGCGTGCGATATTCGGATGATCGAGAGAGGCCAGGATCTGCCGTTCGTTGCGAAAGCGTTCCACAACCGAGGCGGTGTCGAAACCACCCCGCACAAATTTGACCGCTACTTCTTTTTCGTAGGTCCCGTCCACGCGAGCGGCTCGGTAAACCTCTCCCATTCCGCCGCGACCAAGCTCTTTCAAAATGTGGTAGGCGCCGACGCGAGATCCTACCCGGCGGGAAGCGGTTGGCGCGTCCGTGACGTACGCCGTTTCACCTGCACCAAGCGGCGTCTGGTTGAGAAACTGGGAAGATGCTCCCTGGTGATGACGCAGCAATGTCTCGACTTCGCTTAGGACCTCGTTATCACCTTGGCAGGCTTTTGCGACGTACTCCGACTGGGCGCCGGTTTCGAGCGCAACGGCGTCATCGAACACCTCTTTGACGCGTCGCCATTTGTCCGGATCCATAACCTTCCCCTATCGGTGCGGCCTTCGCCGCCGGACTCTCTTCGTGAAACACGCCT
>Ga0210409_10001697_pt1 | contig 27886 bp, 18 predicted proteins | sample IncBWH17MmetaG_FD_161649 | JGI IMG/M metagenome (GOLD analysis project Ga0210409, IMG submission 161649) | Forest soil microbial communities from Barre Woods Harvard Forest LTER site, Petersham, Massachusetts, United States - Inc-BW-H-17-M | ecosystem: Environmental > Terrestrial > Soil >...
CGTTTGTACAGGCTGGTGTTCGGCTCGGGGCCGGGAAAACCGTATCACCACAAGGGAATTGGCAGCGGCTACGTTCTGAATTTCGGCGACACACGCGTGTATTTTTCGGGCGACACGGAATGCACGCCGGAAATGAAAGCCCTGAAAAACATCAGCGTGGCGTTTCTGGCGATGAATCCTCCGCGGACAGAAACTCCGGCGGACGCGGCGGAGTGCGTAAAGGCATTCAAGCCGAAAATCGTGTATCCCTACCACTATCGCGGTTCAAAACTTGAAGAGTTTTCCGGCCCGCTCAAGGACACCCCCGGCGTGGAAGTGAGGATCCGCAAGCTTGAGGGAGAGCAGTAGCACAGCCTGTTCGGTCCGTAGGTTTGAATTTGGCGTGGTGATGGAATGCCGCAGGGGGAAGCCTGTGCTACCAAACCCACAAATTCACCTCGCATCTTTCCTGTAACCGATCGCAATTTCCTGCATTTATTCGGCGTGATTTTTGCGCAACAAGCGCGAATCACGGCGGTCATCACATCGACCGGTGATGGCGCGCACAGCCATTTTCACCACTCTCGGCTTTACTGCATGTGGCAGAGGTGCCGATGGAAAGTTGAGGAACGTCGTGATGCTCCTGGGGCGCGGTATCTCAACCCTGCAACGCCAGAAGTGAGGGGAGGCGAATATGATCACCGCAAAGATCCAGCTTACTCAACCACTGCGGGCAGAGCGCCAGTTTGTTGCCACGACGGGAAGCGAGCACCATATCCTGCTCGATGACCCGGCCGGAGGCACCGGTCCAAAGCCTATTGAACTGGTCGCCGTTGCGCTCGCCGGCTGCACCGCTTTCGACATGATTACGATCCTTCGCCAGAAGTATCGCCAGAAAGTGACCGGCTACGAAGTGCGAATCGAGGCCGATCAAGCGGAGCGGCCGCCGCAGGTGTTTACAGCTGTTCGCATCGTTCACGTGGTCACAGGTTGCGAGATCGATCGCGCCGCGGTTGAGGAAGCCATCCGCCTATCCGAGGAAAAATATTGCTCCGTGGGTGCCATGGTGAAACAGACGGCCAGGTTGGATACGACTTACGAAATTGTGGAAGAGAAGACAAACTGGCTTGCGTTGACACCCGTCGCAGCGTAGGGATGAGAAATTGCCGAAGCGGTAGTGGCGCTTAGTGAAAATTGCAGAGGATGCGGTATTCGCGCGTTGTAGCGCAGGCTTCAGGCTGCGGGGTTTGAATTTGGCATAGTGATGAAAACCCACAGGCTGAAGCCTGTGTTACTTTTACGCCTCTACGATTGGCGGGAAGATCTCTCTCGGCGCCGTCGCATTGCCCGTCGTTTCCAGCGCGGGTTCCTCTGACGCTGAAGGAGGCGCAGGCTTTGCCAGAATGTCCAGCAGCCGGGTAACAAACTCGTTCAGGCTGGGCATGCCCATCAGAAGTTCGATGGGCAATTTTGTTCCGAAAGACTCCTCAAGCGAGTGTTGCAACTCGAGCGCCATGAGTGAATCGAGTCCGAGGTTGCTCATGGACTCTTCCGGGTCGAGTTCCGGCGCGTCGAGGGCCATCACCTGCGCCAGGCTTTTCTGGACGTGCGCGAGCAGCAGGGCTTGCCGCCCGGGCGGAGGCGCGGCCAGAAGTTCCTGCATGGAAAGGCGCGGTCCCGATTCGCGTGCCGCATTTTCAACGGCGGGACGGGCTTTTTCCCGAACGAGGTCGGAAATCAAGGCGGGAAGCTGTTGCCCGTTAAGCGAGCGCGCCAGTTGCGTCCAGTCGACGGACATTGCGACGGCCTGAGCCGGCCCGTTCTTTTCGAACAGTCGGTCGAGGGCGGCCAGAGCTTGCGCAGGCGCGAGCGGATGCATCACACGAGACGCCGGTCCACGGGCGCTCGATGCGCGCGCGGCCATGCCAACCTCGGCCCAGGGGCCCCAGTTGATGGACAGGCATGGCAAGCCTTGCGAGCGGCGATCGTGCGCCAGGCCGTCCAGGAACGCGTTAGCGGCCGCATAATTTGCCTGTCCCGGTGAACCCAGGACCGAAGCCACGGATGAAAAGAGGACGAAGAAATCCAGCGGCGAACCCATCGTGAGGGTGTGGAGATTCCATGCGCCGAGAACCTTGGGAGCCAGAACCCGGCGGAAACTCTCCGCGTCAAGGTTGAGGAGCAAGCGGTCATCGAGCACTCCCGCGGCATGAATCACTCCGCGGAGCGGCGGCATAGTGTTTCGAATTTCGGACAGCGCGCGGGCCAGATCGCTTTCGTTCGAAATGTCGGCCTGGATCGTCGTGACGGCCGCGCCTTTGGCCGACAGTTCGGCGACGATCTCTCTGCCTTCGGAGGTTGGTCCATTGCGGCTGAGGAGCGCCAGGTGCCGCGCGCCCTTTTCCACCAGCCAGCGCGCGACAGCGAGGCCCAGATCCCCGTGGCCTCCCGTAATCAGATACGTCGCGTCGGCTCGAGGAGCGGAAGACCTTTCCGAGCGATTCTTGGATTCGGCGAAGGTAAAAGAAAGCACGACTTTCCCGATATTTTTACGCCTGGCCATGTAACGAAACGCGTTGGCTGCATCCTCAACGGGGAAAATGTTATGGGGCAGCGGCTTCAAACTGCCTTGCCGGAACATGGCCATCAGTTCAAGCAGGAGCGAGCGGAGCAGATCGGGCCGCTCGCGGCAGACGCGCTCCAGGTCCAGGGCAAAATAGGAAAGATTATTGCGAAACGGGAAGAGGCCCAGCGGTTTGTTCTGGTAGATGTCGGTCTTTCCGATTTCCACGAACCGGCCGTAAGCGGCGAGGATCGAGAGGCTGCGGGTAATGTATTCGCCCGGGAGGGAATTCAGCACCACGTCGACGCCGTGGCCACCGGTGGTCTTCATGATTTCGTCGGCGAAAGTGAGGGAACGCGAGTCTAGGACGTGTGGGACTCGCATCGATTTCAAATACGCGCGCTTCTCGGAAGAGCCCGCGGTGGCGAAGATTTCCGCGCCGGAGCGCTGAGCCAGCTGCACGGCGGCAAGTCCCACGCCACCCGCCGCGGCGTGAATCAGCACACGCTCTCCGCGGGAAAGTTTTGCCAGATGCTGGAGAGAATAGTAGGCCGTAAGGAAGGCGATCGGAATCGTGGCCGCTTGTCCAAAGCTGAAAGCGGAAGGCTTGGGGACTACGGCGCGCGCGTCCGCGGTGGTGTAGGCGCTGAAGCTGGCGTTCGCTACGGCGATCACTTCGTCGCCTATTTTCAAGTCCGCCACGCCAGACCCGACGGCGGAAATTATTCCCGAGCACTCGGCGCCGAAGGGGATCGGCCCGCCGGGGTATACGCCCGCGGCATTCATGACATCGCGAAAATTCAGGCCCGCGGCATTTACGTGGATTTGGACTTCGCCAGGCTGCGGCTCGGGACGCGGGGCTCCTCGCAGCAGCAGGTTATCCAGATTTCCGGGGCGAGAGATATCCAGGCGAAATGAATCGGTATCCGGGACATCCAGAACTGCGTCGCTCGAATGTTTGGGAGCGCGCGGCACGAGCCGTGCGACGTATCGTGTTCCCTTTCGGAAAGCAACTTCGCGCTCCGTTGCAGTGAGCGACAATTCCTCAATGAGCGCCGCGATTTGTTCTACGCCGCCTTCGGGATCCAGATCGATCCGAGTGCATCCAAGCTCGGCGTGTTCGAGATCAACGGACTTTGCGAGTCCCCACAAGGGAGTTTGGGCCAGTGAGATGTGTGCGGGCGCCGGTCCGACGGCTTGCGCGCCGCGCGTTACAATCCACAGGCGCCGCTTTGAACCGCCGGCATCGCGAAGCAGAGCCTGAACAAATCGCAACGAATCGATCCATTGCGTCTGCGCTTCGAGGATCGCGTCCGGACGGGCAGCGAGATCGCAAAGGTCGAGGCTCGAAAGGTGAACGACGTTGGCGCAGTTGGCATGGAGCTTCAGCTCCCGAATATCGTTCGGACTTGCGACTGTGCAATTGTGTCCTTGCGACCGAAGCCGCGCGGCCAACGCCTGTCCAACGCCGCCGCGATCGGCAAGGATGAACCACGAAGAGGACTGAGAATCATCGGGAATCGGCGATGCGCCGGGCTTCTTTCCCACCCAGGCGACGTCATACAGCAAGTCGCCGGGATTTTCGCGAACCTCCCGATCCGTCTCCGCAGAAACCATCTTCAGCCGAAAACCCAGAATTTCGCAAGCGACGCAGCCATCATCGTCAAGCAAGCGGATGTCCGCCTCGAGGAATTCCATCCCGAGACTGCTGCCCTGGTGAACAACACAGTGGCTGAAGAGCCGCGCGCCCGGCCGCGCCAAAAATCGGAGACTTGCCACCCCGCTGGGGAGATAGATCCGCTTCCGGCTGGACCCTTGCGTGTCTTCTGGCAATGCGGCCGCGAGAACCTGCAAGCAGGAATCGAGCAGCGCGGGATGAATCCAGTGACCGTCGGAATTACCGTTGGCTTGGGAAGCCGGAATCACGGCGGGCGGAAGGGTCACTTCTCCAAGCGCTTCGCGCTGCCCGCACCACAATTGTTCGACGCCCCGGAAACTTGGGCCGTATTCCAGACCGGCATTACTCAGTGAAGCGTAAAGCTCCGCGGCTGTTTTGCGTCGCGGGCACCGGGCGCGTATTTCATCCAGGCTGTATTGTTCCTCGGTGCAACGAGTAAACTCCGCAACCTGCATGCGCATGTCGCCGGAAGCGTGCAACGTCCACGCTGTGTTTTCATGGTTGCCGTTCAGGCTCGCGTTGGAACTGTAAATCTGGAAGGAAGCGCTGCCGCTTGATGCCGGGGAAGCAACGAGCTGCAAAGTGCGCGTTCCCGAGGCGGGAAGTATCAACGCTTCCTGAAACGCGACGTTGGATAAGACCGGGGAGCCCGTCGCAAAAAGTTCCGTCGCAGCCGTGCGCGCCATTTCAAGATAAGCGGAAGCGGGAAGAACGACGGAGCCCTGAACTTTGTGGTCGTTCAGGTACCGCTGAGCATCGATTCCGATTTTGCTCTGGAACTGCGCCATGGGCAAAGCGGAGTTCACTCTCTCTCCGAGCAAAGCGTGCACCGGTTTCGCCGCCTTCCGCGCGCTGGACACGTCTGGCGGATCTTCCCAGCACCGCTCTCGCTCGAAGGGATACGTGGGCAGAGGCACTTTCAACGGCTGGTAGGGTTCATCGAAGGCGTTCCAATCGACGCCGGCGCCGCGGACGTACAACGAAGCCAGGCTCGTGAGCACGCTTTGCCAACCGCCGCGATCGATTTCAAGCGAAGAAAGCCAGGTCGCCTTCGTTCCCTGATCGCGGCGACGTCTGCTCTCTGCGTAGCTGCTGGGAGGCCCCACTTCCAGGAAATGGCCGAAACCCTGCGACTCGAGTGCTTCAATCCCCTTTTCAAAATGCGCGGCTTGCAGAACTTGCAGGCGCCAATACTCGGCGCCGGGAATTTCGCCTTCCGCCAAAAATTTCCCACTGAGGCCGGAAACGAACGGAACGCGGGGCAATTCGAACTTCACGCCTCGCGCCGCTCGTTCGAACTCATCCAGCATTCGAATCAGTTCGCCGTCGTCAACAGGAAGCCGCAGGAGGGGAGCACGTTCGACAATGAGCTTGAGAGCGTCCTCGCAGCTCATAACGCCGGAAATTACCGCCGCCGTAAATTCCCCGACGCCCGCGCCCAGCACCGCGTCCGGTTCGATGCCCCAGGATCGCCAAAGTTCCGCAAGGGCGAATTCCAGAGCAAACAGCGCCGAGTCGCGGCATTCCGCATTGCTTTGTCCAGCGGAAAGCGCGGCGAGCAACGCCTCCTGCGGGTGGGAACCCAGAAAACGGGAACAACGATCCATCGCCGAGCGAAACACGGGCTGGGTGGCGTAAAGCTGGAACGCTCCGCCGGCGTTGGAAGCATCCGCCCCAAACAGGAAGGCGATGCGCGGGCCGCCTTTTTTCGTGGAGTGTCCCGCGCGCAGTTCCGCAGCGTCACTCTGCGCCGGTCGCCCCGCCGCGACATCGGCGAGCGCTTCCCGCAATTGCTCTTTGCTTTCAGCTACCACTGCTACGCGATGGGCGAAGTGCGATCTGCCGGCGTTGGCGCTGAAGCAGACGTTCATGACGTCGTCTTCGGGGTGATCCGCAAGATGCTTTACGTAGCGGCCCGCGAGGGTCTTCACAGCGCTCTCCGTCCGGGCGGATAGCGTCAAAATGTGGCAGGGGCGGCTCGGCAATCGTTCCGGCCGGATTCTGGCCGGCGCCTCTTCAACAATCATGTGCGCGTTCGTACCCCCGAATCCAAAACTGCTCACGCCCGCGAGACGACGTGCGGCTCGCGGCCAGGGCTGCAATGCACGGGGAATAACGATTCGTGTGCCGGCAAGGGAGATTAGCGGATTGAGCCTGCTGAAATGCAGCTGGCCGGGAATTTCATTGTGTTGAAGACACGTCAGCACTTTGGCCAGGCTGGCCATTCCCGAAGCATTTTCCAGGTGACCGATGTTGGCCTTCACGGAACCCATCAGGCAGGAAGGATCCCCCGGGGTGGATTTCCCCAATACCTCTTTGACCGCGCCGACTTCGATTGGGTCGCCGATCGATGTGCCCGTGCCATGGGCTTCGAAGTAAGTCAGCTCGCAGGGAGCAACACCAGCCTGAGCCAGGGCCTCACGGATGACGGCTTGCTGAGCGGAGGCGTTGGGAGCGGCGATGCCCGCTGTGCGGCCGTCCTGGTTCACGGCCGATCCCTTTATGAGCGCGAGAATATGGTCACGATCGCGGACCGCGTCAGAGAGGCGCTTGAGGATGACGGCGCCGGCGCCTTCGGCGCGAACATAGCCGTCGGCCGCGGCGTCGAACGTTTTGCAGCGCCCGTCCGCGGCCATCATGCGCGCGTGCGAGAAAGCGATGGTGACCTCGGGGGAAAGGATGAGGTTGACGGCTCCGGCAATAGCCAGATCGGTTTGCGCGGCGCGCAGGCTTTCGCAGGCCATATGAATGGCGACGAGCGAGGACGAACACGCGGTGTCAATCGCGACGCTGGGACCGCGCAGATCGAGCAGGTAGGAAATGCGGTTGGCCGCGATGCTGTGCGCGTTGCCCGTCCCCAGGTAGGCGTTGATTACGTTTAAGTGATCTTCATAGTTAATAATCACATTGGAGTAATCAAATCCGCCGATTCCGACGAAGACGCCCGTCCTGCTGCCGGCCAGCTTGTCCGGCGGCTGCCCGGCATTTTCGAGAGCCTCCCAGGCCACTTCGAGCAGCAGGCGTTGCTGCGGATCCATGGCTGCGGCTTCGCGCGGCGAGATGCCGAAAAAGTGCGGGTCGAACCGGTCGACCCCGGGAAGGAATCCGCCCCAGCGCGTGCTCATCCTGGCGGTGGTCCCGGGAAGCGGGTCGTACAGCGCCCAGACATCCCATCGTTCGCGTGGAATTTCCGAGATGGCGTCTACGCCGTCGCGCAGCAAAGCCCAAAATTCCTCGAGGCCCGCCGCGCCTGGAAATTTACATCCCATGCCCACGATGGCGACGGGCTCGACGCCGCCGATTCCCGGACGGTTTTCCAGGGGATTTGGGTGATTGCCATTCCCGCGCGCGTTGCCGTTTCCGTTGGCGTGGCCGGCGAGACGATGTGAAAAGGACTGCGTGCTCAGGTAGTCCCACACGAGTCCGCTGCGCGGCCGGCTTGCGCCGTTCTGCCGGTGATCCGGGCGGCACTCGCGATCCCGCCATTCGTGGACCATATCGAGCGTGCCGGCAAGAAACGCTTCGCGGCAGGCATAGCGCTGGATTTTTCCACTGGAGGTTCGAGGAATGCTTCGCGGCTCGATGAGGGCGACAGCGTCCGGCTGAACTTCATGCGATTCGGTGAGCGCGCGGCGGATCGCGGCAACGACATCCTCAGACGGCACAGATGCGCGGCCAGTCACCTCCTGAACGATAACCAATCGCTCCCCTCCATCCACGTCAATCGAAAACGCGGCGCCGCAAGCGGGCCGGAGGGCGCGGTGGCTCTGCTCGACGGTGTGCTCCAAATCCTGGGGATAGTGGTTGGAGCCGCGAATGATGATGAGATCTTTTAGCCGTCCGGTGACGAATAGCTGCCCGCGGTCCATAAATCCGAGGTCGCCGGTGCGAAGGAAGGGGCCTTCGCCAGTGGCGAGATGGGCGCCGAATGTCTGCTTTGACTCCTCCGGCTTGCGCCAATAGCCGCGCGCCACGCTTGGACCGGAAACCCAGATTTCACCGACGCGGTCCGACGCGCAAGGCACAAGTGTTTCGGGGTCGACGATCACGACTTTCATGCCAGGCGCGATTCCGCCGCAGCCCACCAAAACGCGGCTGCCCATAGCGCCCTCTCGGGCCGGCTTGATGCGATTTTGCTGCAGCTCTTCGGCGACTACTGCGGACGGGAAGGGCGCGCCGCCATCCGAATGGCCAGAAACGAGCAACGTCGCCTCCGCCAAACCGTAGGCCGGACGGAACGCGTCTTGCCGAAAGCCGCAGGGGCCGAACGCCTTGGCGAACTGCGCCAGCGTATCCGGACGTACCGGCTCGGCGCCGCAAAGCGCCACTTTCACGCTTGCGAGTTCGAGCGGGGCGCGCTGTTCGGCGGGAATTTTTTGCACGCAAAGATCATAGGCAAAATTTGGCGCGACCATGGTCGTCGCCCGGTAGCGCGTTGCGGCCGCGAGCCAGCGGATCGGGCGTTGGAGAAACGCCGACGGCGGCATCGCGATCATCTCGCCGCCCGCGTAGACCGGCTGTAGCAAGCCGCCGATCAGGCCCATGTCATGGTAGTGCGGCAGCCAGGTGACGCCGACACTTTGCGGCGAAAACTGGAAAACGTCGCGCAGAGATGCCAGGTTGTGCAGCAGATTGCCGTGCGTCACCATGACGCCGCGCGGCGTGGCGGTCGAGCCCGAAGTGTATTGCAGGAACGCCAGAGTATCGAGAGTTGCGCCCGGATCGCGCCATCCCTCCGCATTCGCCAAGGGCAAATCGTCGGTCGCCAGCCACTGCAACTTCTTCAGCTCCGGCGCGCGCTTGAACAAATCTTCCGCCTGGCGCCGGATCTTTGCCGAAGTCAGCACGAACCTGGCTTCGGAATCCGCGGCAATCGCAAGCAGCCGCGGAATCTGCCGGTGAAGGCGCGCGGGAAAAACCGGGACGGCCACAACGCCGGCGTACAGGCAACCCCAAAATGCGGCAATGAACTCGAGCCCGCCCGAGTAGAAAAGCAGGGCGCGTTCTCCTGCCGCGCACTGGGGCGCGAGCGCCGCCGCAATGGCGCGGGCGCCCGATTCCAGCTCTTCGTAAGTGAGGCGGGATTCTTCGTTCTCGCCGTCGGAGAGATGGCGGAAAGCGACACGTGGGCCGTGCTCCGCCGCCCTTGCGCGGAGCAAGTCAATCAAATTGGCGAAGCGCGCGTTCCCCTCAGCTGAAAAAGTGGCCAACGTTCTTATCTCCCCAGATAAAGCAAGTGCGCAGCGCGTGCGATGAATACCCAGCCTTTACTTACCACGACTATACGGATCGGTGGAATGCATGTCACCGACTTGGCAAATGGCCAAGATCCCCGGTGGCGCCGGCGTCTCGCCGGCGATTTCCCCTTCTGCACACAGAGCAAAAACGCCGGCGAGACGCCGGCGCCACCAGATACTGTGCGCATTGTCCCTGCTACCGAGTCTTCTCCAGCGCCTCCGGGGTGAACAGGGTGGCGTCCAGACCGGTATTCAGATGAACCTCATCGATCGTCAAAACCGATTTCGTGCCCTCGAGCAGCGAACGCATTTCCGTCTTCCGCGCCCCCCAGATCCCGGACTCTTTGCGCAATCCGCTGGCGTGCATTTCGCGCACTTTCCGTGACTCCTGATCGTACATCTCCGCGTGCAGGATGCAAGGTACATCCTGTGCCACCCAGTAATAAATATATTTGTATTGCGAGCGGTCCGGCGCGACCGGCGAGGCCTCCACCTTGAACGTTTTGTGATTCTCAATCTTATCCTCGGCTGTAAGCATCTGATAAGTGAAGTCATCAAGAGAGCGTTCGGCAATATCCTCATAGGTAAAGTCGCTGCCGGCGAAACGCTCGGAACGTTCACGCGGCGGCACGCTGCGCACGCGTTCGGTGGCGGGCGTGTAGATCCACTGGCGGTCGGTTACTCCCGGCTCGTTGATCGAAAGCAGCGTGACGCCTCGAAGCTCCGGCGGATCGGTAAAGCGGACCAGCGTTTTACCGTTGCCGAACGAACCCACCCTGGCGATTGTAAAGCGCTTCCGCACGGTATGGCCGTCTTTGTCCGTGACATCGAGCGTGGCCCGCAACGTCGCGTCATGGCTGGTGTCCTGCTGATAGACGCCTGCCATGATCGCCTTGGCGTCGGTCTCACCAAAAACGGGGAGGGCGCAAGACGCGCAGAATGCGAGTGAAAGCAGCGCCGCGTTCAGGCGTTTTCTTTCGCAGCGTGGCCGGGCTGTGGCGGCGCTACTCATAGCCGATCGCCTCGATCACCTGCATACACGCCGCATGCCGCGCCGGCCACCAGCCTGCCACAAGCGACACGGCCGTCACGACAGGCACGGAGTACAGGACAAATTTCCACGGAAAATAAAAAGGCACCGAATATCCGGCCAGCACGGACGACACGGTATGCGACATGAACACTGTGCACAGCGCTCCAGCCACCGAGCCCACGAACACGCCGACGAGGGCCACGACCACCGCTTCCAGCAGCACCAGTTTCCGGATTTGCGCGCGCAGCCCGCCGATCGCGCGGACGATGCCGATTTCGCGCCGCCGCTCCGACACGGAAATCAGCAATGTGTTCACGATTCCGAGAACGGCGATCATTACGGCAACGACCAGCTGCATGTAATTGAGCGTGAAGAACTGATCAACCAGGCTGGAGATCCATCGCTTGAACTCCGCATTGGTGTACACGAACGCGTGAAAGGAGCCGGCGGTGAGCCGTTCGATTTCTTGTTTCATCGCCAGTTGGTCAACGCCAGGATTCAAATCAACGTTGATGAAATCCACCGCGTCATCCACCCAATACTTTTTGTAAAGCGCGCGGTCCATGAAGATAGTGCCTTTTTCAGAGCGGTAGTCGTCGAGAAAGCCGAGGATGGGCAGGTCCAGCGTGCCGGTCGGCGATTCAAGTGCGAGCCGGTTGCCAACCCCGACTCCCCAGCGCGAGGCAAAATTTCTCGAAACGAGCACGCCCTCGCCTCGTGTCAGCCGATCATGAACTGTCCGGGAATCCGCGCCCTCGATGGCGTTTTGCGAGCGCGCCAAAAAGCCGTCCATTTCGATGGCGTTCAGAGCCGCCGTGTCCCCCCGATATGGGATGGCCGTAAAGCGCACGTTTTCGACACGACTCACTCCGGGGAGCGCGGCGATCTGCCGGCCCAGATCCTCGGTGAAATGGTAGCTGGCCGATCGCAACATTTCCGAGGTAGCCACGAAAATGTCGGCATTAAGCACCTGGTTCATCCAGCGGTCAATCATCAGCCGGTAACTCTGGATGTAAGACATCGTGGAGAAAACGAACATCAGCCCGACCATCAGGGCGCCGACCGTCGCAGAACATCTGCGCGGCGTCTGAATCATGGCGTCAACCGCCAAGGTGCCTTCCGATCCTCCAGCCCAGTTCATGATCGGACGCAAGACGTGCGCCGACCACAGCACCAGCTTCGGCAGCACAATCGTCAGGCCCAGCAGAACAATTGTGGCGAATACGAATTGTATCGGCAAGCCCAGGCGCGACGGGGTCCAATACACCAGAGCCGAGCCCGCGGCGATCAGCAACAAGCCCGAACCCATCCGCCTCCACCCCAGCACGGATTCCCGCTGGCGCGCTTCGATATTGTGCAAGGCCAGTGCCGGGTCCAGGCACGCCGCGCCACGCGCCGGGAACCATGCGCCAATCACGGACGCGGCGACCCCCAGCCCAAACGCGATGGCGCACTGATCGAGATGCAGCCGCGCAGGCGAAGCTGTAGCAACGACCCCATACACCGCCGCCACCATGCCTCTCATCACCCGGTTCGCCGCCGAAGCCAGAAAAAAACCGCCTGCGATCCCCACGAGCGAACCGATCACTCCCATCAGCAGCGCTTCGCATAAAAACATCCGGCTGACGTTCCCCTGCTCCACGCCGACGGCCCGCAGGATGCCGATTTCTTTCCAGCGCTGGTTGACCGCGATGGTGAAAGAATTGAATATGATGTACACACCCACGAGCAATGCAACGAAGCTCGTGATCAGGATTCCCACACGCATCGCGGTGACGGCGTTTTCCAGCGCCTGGCCCCGCACTTCCGGGCGATCCACTTCCACTCCAGTCGGAAGCTCGGCGCGCAATCGCTGCTGCACAACTTCGACGGGCACGCCGGGAGCGTTCATCAAGTCGATGCGGTCGAACTTGCGGCCTCGATGGAAAACCACCTGCGCTGAATAAACGTCCATGATCGAGACGTTTCCCCCAAACACTTCTCCTACGCCGACCGGTTTGAACGTTCCCTGGACGGTGAATTCTTTTTTGCCGTCGGAAGCGTATATCGGCAGTTTGTCTCCAACCTTTAAGCCATGGCGGTCGGCAAAAGCGCGCGAAAGCAATATGGAATTAGGCTGCGCCAGGAACACGAGTGGATCGGTAATCTGCGTCTGCGCGCGGTCAAACTGATAGTCGCGGAGCTGCTGATCTCCCGCCGTGTCCACACCCAGAACCAGCAGGGCGCCTTCGCCGGCAAAGGAAGTTTGCACCAGGGTCTCGATCACCGGTTCCGCGAGCTGCACGCCGGGGGTAGCGCGGACCGTATCGAGTACTTTTTCGGAGAATCCGGATTCGCCGGCGGTAATCTGAAGCGTCGCCTTGCCGGCGAGTTTCTCAACCGTGGCGCGCAGGGAGTCAAGCAATGTGGCGTTGCCGGTGCGAATGGCGAAAAAAACGGCCACGCCGAGGGCGATGCCCAGTGTAGTCAACGCCACACGGAGCCAATGCGTGCGCCATTGCTTGAACGTGATGAGCCACAGCGCTCCGAACATTACAGTTCTCCCACGGCTGCGGTTCCGGTCCGTCCGGTCCGCACTTCCTTGACAAACTTGCCGTCCCGCAACGACAGGATTCGATCGCAGAACGCCGCAGCCAGGTCATTATGAGTGACGAGCAGAACCGTGGTGTTGAATTCGCGGTGCAGATCGTCCAGGAGTCGCAGAATGTCTTCCCCGGTGGCGGAGTCCAGGTTGCCGGTGGGCTCGTCGCCGAGCAGAATGGGCGGACGAAAAACGAGCGCGCGGGCAATGGCCACGCGCTGGCGCTCGCCTCCGGACATCTCGTCGGGACGATGGTGCGCGCGGACTTTGAGTCCCACGCGCTCCAGCATCGCTGCTGCACGTTCTTCCGTTTCGCGTCTGCGCACGCCTTGCAAGCGGAGCGGTAGGGCGACATTTTCGAGCGCGGTGAGCGTGGGGAGGAGGTTGAAAGTCTGGAAGATCATTCCAAGTTTTTCCCGCCGCAGGCGGGTGCGCCGGTCGTCGTCGAGCGAGGCAAGCTCAATGCCCTCGAGCTTAATCGAGCCGGATGTGGGTTGGTCCAGGCCGCAAATCAGGTTGAGAAGAGTCGACTTTCCCGAGCCGGACGGCCCCATCACCGCGACGCGCTCGCCCTGTTCGACGGCCAAACTTAAATTGTGCAGAGCCTGAACGGCCCCGTTGTCTCCATAGGTCTTGCAGACATTCGTCAGCTGGATCATATTCGTAACCGCGAACATCCGCAGATTGCGGGGTAGCGCCTCAAGCGGGAGTAGATTCTACCCCAGGGGCGAGGAACCGCGAAGGTGAAATTTTCAGAATTCCCTGCCCAGAACGACACCATATGTGCCTGGTTTGACGCAAGTTGCCCCGCGTGAGGGAGGGGATCAAAGTGATTCATACGCCGAAGGAATATTCCGGAGCAGGTGGCGAAAACGTCTGCCGCGACTAGAGCAGACGGTGGATTCCGTAATCCCGAGAGGGCCGCGTCGCTCGCTGAACCACCGAAATCGTGACAGGATCTCGAACGCCTTTTACAGATTGCACTGGCCGTCAGACCGGGTAACCGTTTGCGAAAGTTTGTTCAACCTAATACTAGTCGCGAAATGTAATAAACGCGAATATGGCCAGGAAGGATTACAATATTTGGGAGAACAGCCCACCCCCCACACGGGTGAAAGGTTAGAGTTCACAGTAACAGCCAAGCGTGGATCCAGCTGGAATAGGTTTTATCCACCACTCGTTTCATATCATTCCATTTGTTCCCGGACCCTGCGACCAGACGGAATGAACCAGGGCAGCAAGATTTGTTGTTTGGCCTGCCAACACGTAGAGTTGCCCGTACCACAAGAAGATAGGCCCCGCTTCAGAATGTCATTAGGTCTTCGTCCGGTATTGGAGCGTTTCTTTGAAATACTGCCGCAACGGAAGCGACGGCGCGCTGTACCCGCTTGGCGCAGCGCTGCTGATTGCATTGCTGATGTGCGCGATGCCCGCCTTTGCACAGCAGCCGGGAACAGCCCCGCAAGCCTCGCCGGCGTCGGTTTCCGGCAAAGTTACAGCCTCCACCGGGCAGCAAACCACCGACAATCTCGCGGGAATCACGGTCAAGTTGACCGCAACGGCCGCAGGGTCGGCACCTCAAACGGCTGTCACGGATTCCGCAGGACATTACGAGTTTGCGCATCTGGCCCCGGGAAGTTACAACCTCGAAGCCAGCGTCGACGGCTTTCAACCCTGGACTGCGGCGGTGACGCTCGGACCGGGTCAAACGGTCACCGAGGATGTTGCGTTGCAGATCACCTCCGTTGAGGAGAAGATCGAGGTGCAGGGGGAAGCCACGGAAATCGCGACTCAGAGCGTGAGCGCGACGGCTACTGTCACCGACCAGCAACTCGAGGCTTTGCCTCTCCGCACACAAAAGTTTACCGAGGCTCTCTCCATTTCTCCGAGCGTCATTCGCACGCAGGAAGGGAAGCTGAACTTCAACGGGCAGGCGGAAAGCCAGAGCATGCTGCTGGTGGACTCGGCGGAAAATGTGGATCCGGTGTCGGGAAGCTTCGCGATTCCCGTGCCCGTCAACGCGATTCAAAACATGCAGGTTTTCAGCACTCCGGACAGTTCCGCGTACGGCGGATTTTCCGGCGGATTGACCCGGATCGACATCAAGCCTCCCGTGCCGGGGTGGAACTACAAACTTCTGGATATTGTTCCGTCCTTCCGAGGCAAGAATGACCATTTGATCGGCCTCTTGAACATGACCCCGGGGCTGGAGGTCGGCGGCCCGATCATCAAGAATAAATTCAACTTTTCGGAGAATATGACGTACGAGTTTCGCAAGGACCCGGTCCACGGGCTGTCGTGGCCGTTCAATGAGACGATCACTTACAGCCTGGTATCCTTCACGGATTTCCAATGGATTTTTTCAGCGAAGCACGTGTTGGACGTCAACGTAAATGTTTTTCCGGCGACCATTCTGTATGCAAACATCAATTCGCTGATACCGCAAAGCGCTTCAGCAAATATCAAGCGCCGGGGCGCGTCCGTGGGAGTCTCTGACAATTACCAGTTCGACTCGGGAATGCTGCTCACGACGGTCGTTCGCTACACGAATTTCTATTCCACCGCTCGCGGCCAAGGCCCTGCCGACATGACGATTAATCCGGAGGGCTGGGGCGGCAATTACTTTAATACGTTTGAGCGAAACGCCAATCAACTGGAGGCTCTCCCCATGCTCCAGTTGCCCGCAAAGTCCTGGCATGGCAGCCATCAATGGCAGTTCGGTACGGAACTGCTGTACCGGACGTTTACGGGGAGCAGCGTATCTCGTCCCATTAACCTCCTGGCGCAGGACGGCACAGTCGCAGAAACGATTGCGTTTCAGGGCACGGGACAACTGCAAGGAGGCGACTGGGAGGTCTCGGAATATGCGGAGGATCGCTGGTCGCTGACCAAGAGCCTGGCGTTGAACTTCGGGGGTCGCTTGACGCAACAGGCGGTTGGCCGGGATATTGCCCTCGCGCCACGTGCTGGTCTGGCTTATTCGCTGGCGAACAACAAATTGATCGTCCGCGCCGGGGCCGGTTTGATTTACGGTCACGTTCCGCTGCTGGCGAGGGATTTTGCCGGCTACCAGGACCGCGTCATCTCCTTTTTCTCCGGGCCATTCATCAATCAAACCATCTCCTTTCAAAATGTCTACCAATCCTGGGGGAATGCCGGGAATTCATCAACTCTGATGGATATCAGCAGCACGCGCACCTTTACCTGGAATCTCGAAGGCGAGGCTCCATTGAGGAAAGACCTCAGCCTTAAATTTGGCTATTTTGAAACCCATACCAACAATCTTTTCGTACTGAATCCGATCTTTCCTGTTTCCGGGACGTCTGGTTTTATGGTCCTTGAAAACACTGGATCTTCGACGTATCAGCAGGCTCAGATCACCGCTCGCTACCGGCCGAATGAGCGGAATGAGCTGAATGTTTCATACGCCTGGAGCCGCGCGCGCGGCGACCTCAATACGCTCTCGGCCGCGTTCCTGCCCGTTCAGGAGCCGGTGATCCGGCCAAACGCCTATGGAACCCAACCCTCCGATGTCCCCAACCGGGTGCTTGGTTGGGGATATATCACGCTGCCGAAGAAGTTTATTTTCAGTCCTGTGGCGGACGTTCACACTGGTTTTCCATACTCCAATGTGGACGTGCTGCAGAACTACGTGGGTGTGCCAAATAGCCTGCGTTTCCCGGTTTACTTTTCTCTGGACGTAAAACTCTCCCGCGAATTCACGGTGCACATGCCGTTCAAGGAGAACGCCAAGCGCAGGAAGATCAGCATCGGGGTCTTTTCGCTGGATGTGACAAACCGCCTCAACCCGCACGATGTATTCAACAATGTCACGTCGCCGATTTTTGGGCAGTTCGACGGTTTTCAGCGGCGTTTGACCGGGGTCGACATTAACCTCAGCGAGTGAACGCCTGCTCGGAACTCTTGAACAATGTGACAACGGAGAAATCGCCGGCGAGACGCCGGCGCCACGGAATTCCTGTGTCCGGGGGTAAGTAGAATGATTTTGTTTCAGCGGTCAGGCTCGTACTGAGAAATCCGGATTAAAACTCATTCATTTGGGTGGACGGCCAGTGTAAGAGAACTCGAGGAGGTTGCGGCATCGATCTCCTTTAGAGATCGCGCGGCCAGGATTTCGTAATTCTGGTATCGAATGGTCAAGACGGCGCGCCCGCCGCCGCGAATGGCGGAAACAGATTCATTTTCCGAGGGCAGCCAAAAATCCCCGACCTTCAGATAGGAATGATGTATCGCAGTCTTTTTAATCCAAAAGGACGGATTCTTGGCGGGTTCCGCCTCGATGCGGCAGACGGCGAAATCCTTGCTATCCACCCAGATGCGTCCGCGATAGAGAAGCTTGTTCGGAATTTTGGGTTGAACGGCGACCACGTAAGAACAGTTATCCGGGGCAGCTTGACGCTCCAGCTCGCTGAAATCGTAGTTGCTGGAATTGAGAGCGACGCGCTCACGGTTATCCACACTCAGGGCTTCCTGCTCTGCATCCAGAAGGCGCTTGAGGATACGGTCGATCATCCACTGGGTGCCGCTCTGGGAAATAATCTTGAAATGTTTTGTGGCGGGCGCATCGTAAATCATGTCTACGACCATCTCGGCATGCAACGATGTGGGGAAACCGGCGTAGTCCAGGCGGTAGTAGCGCCGGCTTTGGTAGCTTTGCAAGGCGTCCGCGCGTTCGGTGTTCTTTTCGATCAGATTGTCTATCACCTGCGAGAGATTCAATCGCGCTTCAATAATTCCCTGCGGAATGGGAGATTGCGCCCGGGCTCCTGCGGGCCAAACGAGGAGCAGCAGGAGCACAGGTAAAATCGGCAATCGAGAGTGGTGGCGGCCAAGGGTCATTGGAATCCCAAGTTTCTCCGGCAGATTCAAGGGTCCGGAAATTGTATTTCAAATCAGGTGTTCACGATCTTTCTGGCATCTTCGAGAAGGATGCTTTCGGCTTGGGGTGCATGGTGCGTGTAGCGTTCGTAAGACTTGTACATGCCCGCAAAAATCTGGTCCCAGGAACCAATGGAAAGGGCGCGCCGGCGGGCTTCCAGCCGCATTGAATCGAGTGTCTCCGTTTGGGTCATCAGAATTGTCAGCAAAGGCGCGAATTCATTGAAGTTCTTCGCGACATAACCGCTTTTGCCGTGCTCGACTGTGTACGCCGGACCGCCGCGCGGCGCCACCACCGCCGGAACACCGGTGGAAAGCGCCTCGAGAACCGCTAGGCCAAACGTATCCGTTTCCGACGGGAATACGAATGCATCCATGTCCGCAAATGCGCGGGAAAGGTCCTTGCCTGTAAGCCAGCCGCTGAATTCCGCGTGCCGCATGTTGTCCCGCAGCCATTTTTCCTCGGATCCCTGGCCAATCAAAACAATGCGAAATTCCCGATGGCCTGCCGCCAGGAGATCTCGTTCGAGTTGCGCGAGGAAGCGGACATTTTTTTCCGGGGTGAGCCGCCCGACGTAGCCGATACGGAAAGGGCCGGCGGGGCGGTCCCGAAATACCGGGCTGAAAGCCTCGGTATTGACACTGTGAGACATCAGGAAGCAGGGCTTGCCGGTGGTCTTTTCGAGCAACTCGACCAATTCGCGATTGGGAGCGAACAGCAGGCGCGGAATTTTGTAAAAACGGGCGGCCGCGTGAAAGGTGGCGAATTCGACGGCCGCGGCCAGTTTGGCGGAAAGAGTCTCCGGCCAGGAAGAGAGAAGGCTGGACACACGGCAGCGCGCAAACTGATGAAGATTGGTTTGCCAGGAGGCCGCGAGCGCGACGCTCAGGTTGTGAGCCACAAAAGCTCCCAGGATTCCGACGTCGCTCGGACCGGTAATGTGAATCACATCGGGGCTGAATTCACGCACGAGCTGCAGAATCCTGGGATAGTGGCGCAGGAACAGAAGATCGAACTCGTGGTTGCCGTCGAGAGGAAACCTGGCACGGCTGCGCCGCAATTGAACTCTGGTAGTCGATCCATCCGTCACCACTTCATCGCGCGGCCCCGCGTGAACCAGGAGCAATGCGAATCCGTGTTCTTTCGCAAATGCGGCAAATTCTCTGCTGGTATTCGCGACGCCGTCTATTTCGCGGTAGGTGCAGGGAAACAGCGCCAACCTGATGTTTTCGGGCGTCACGCACTCACCTCGTGCGATACATCCAATGCCCGGTGCGATTCCGATTTCTCTCTGAACGTGAAATTCAGAGCGTTTCTTACCGAGGCATTTTCCACCATGCGAAAAATGGAAAAAATTTGCCCCAGATATGGCGGAGGAGCCTTCCAGAGCGCCGATAACGGACGGTAACATCCTTTCTGAAAATCCATGTGGAACACGCGCTCATCCCAGCGGCGGGAGCCCACGGGATGTTCCGGATAATCGCGAATCGTGTCGATTACGGTTTGCATGAAACGTATGCCGAGCACCTCGGCATACTGAGGCATGAAGACAACATGACTGAGCTGCTCGAGTCTGATCTCATTTACGAAGTCGGAAAAACTGGTGGCGCAGGTCAGGTTCAAGGCGCCGCTTGGCTCGCATCCATGCCGGTCTCCACCCGAGATCAGAGGGCGCTGCCAAACATTGGCCAGCTGAATCACACCCTTATTTTCATTCCAGGCGCGCATCGCGTTGAGCTCGAAGGCATGAAGGAATTGGACGTGGCACTGTAAAAACCGGTCAAGAATACTTCGGAACGTCGTTTGCCCCAGGCAGTGCTGGTCCCAAAGTGGATGGTTGAAGACGATCAAAACGTCCGGAATTTCATGCAGCGCCGCCAATAGTTCCATCAGGCGAGGGGCGGAGGGATTGCTAGTATATGCGGCCAGGTCGTCCATAATCAAGCGCGCCTGGCTCTCCGGTAGATTGTGAACACCCAGATGAAATACGGCGCCTTCGAAGGGGACGCTCCACTCCACTGCAAACGGAATCCGAACCGGGACCGGGAGTTGCCGCAAAGCGCTTGGCGCTCCGATACTGTCATGATCTGTGAGCGACACGAGGCCCATCAATTCCAGGTCGATCTCAATCTGATTGCTCTCCACCTCGAAGGCCAGCTTGGGCGGCAAGGGCGGCGTCCAATAGGCCTGGGAAAAGTCGACAGGCCTGACCGATTTCTTGACCTGCTCATTCAGAGCCCAGCGCAACAGGGGCCATTTTTCGGCGAATGCCGGAATAAAGAGCAGGCTCTCTTTGGATTGATTCGTATGACTGTGAAGAGAAACAGCCGTGCGGTACTTTGCGGCGATGTCAGGCTGCTTCCAAATGCATGAAATTTGTGATTGCGTCAATTGGTTTAATCCAAAAGGATTTGAGTTCTTAATTAGGATGTCAAAGTCCGGCCTCGTACTCCAGCGGTCTAAAAATTAAATTTCCAGGCTGGCAATAAGCATGTCACACGATGTGCTCGCATCTACCAGAACCAAGGTTCAAGCGAGGAGCGCTCCTTCTCGCTCTAATCGTCGCTTCGAACCCATCTGAGGTGAATGGGACCGGCGAAACCGCGCGAGCTTTAGCGAAATGTCGCGCCTACCCGAATGCCCGCTACCGCGAAGCGACGGAATCTTGCGGGCGAACCTCCGGACTAACTACGGCAACTCCAGCGAATCCGGGGAGTCGTAAACTATTGTTAAGACAGCCGTTACCGTTGTGGCGCTTGCCCTGGCGTTGCGGGAGCGCCGGGTGGCGGAGCTTGCACCAGCGGAGGCTGCGGCCCGAGCACCTTCACGAGCGCCTGATAGGCGCACTGCTCATCCGCGTTTCCGCCGCCCACTCCGACCGCGCCTATCAGCTGATTCTCCACGACGATTGGAAGACCTCCTGAGACGAAATAGTAGGAAAGACCCTCCGCCTTTCCGAGGTCTAACCGAATCAATCGGCCATCGACGGTGTTGAATCGCTGCGCGACCGAAGCCGACGATCCCCGCGCGTAAAGTGCGGTCTTGGCCTTCATCAGACCTGTCTCCGCGCCGATCGGCAGCACACCGTCCATCGCGTGGGAATCGATGATATCGCCCGTCGGCGAGAGCACAAAAATGACGATCGATTGGTTGCCGGGTTGGGCCTTCTGCCATTCCACGCAGGCGTCGACAATCGCCCTGGCGGTGTCGGCATTGATCACATCTTTCATGAGCGTCCGTTTGGCGACGGCATCGGAAACCGTCACTTTGCTCAACGGAGCGGGCGTGGCGCCTTGAGCCCATGCGATTGTGCATCCAAATCCGGATGCCGCGGCAACCAAAGCCAGAATCACTGCCGTACGAAACAACCCTGCATGTTTCAACATGTCGTGTTCCCCCTGCTCCTCATGAGATTTATTTTTTACATGCTTGCTTTGTACGCGCCCGGAAACGCGCATGGAATTTTCCAGGAATTTTCCGTTTTGGAATTCCCGCAAACGGAACTCTGCGCCTGGACAACTCTGCTTCGCAGAGCAAACAGCAGCCCCCCAAAGTGCGGGCGGGCCATGTTAATGGCCAAGCTGGATCCCTGCTTACCCGGTTCCTAGATTCAAATCCAATGGCCCATTCAGGAAATGGCCCGCGCCCAATTGCTGCCCCTTATTTTCCGATCTCCAACAGCACGAACGTGCTGAGGTCCGGTTTCGGACGCGGATTCGGGTTTTTGGCGGTGGGTGGGACTGGATCGTTTTTCTCCGTGCCGATGGAAAAGACGTGATGTGTTTTTGAATCCAGCGCAACGGTGCGAGCGCCGTAGATGGTCTTGACCGTCGCGACTGAACTGATCTTGTCCGGTGAATCCGCGTGGAAGATATAGGTTGCGCCGCTCTTGCCGTCTCCGCCGTCACGGCAAGTCGCGTACACGTTGCCAGTGGCCGGATCGAAAACATTCCCGTCCACACCGATTCCAATCGGCATGGAAGCTACGACTTTACCGTTATCCGCGTTCATGACGATCAACACACCTGGGGCTGTCGGGCCCTTGCCGCGGCAACCGATGTACAAGCGGCGATTCGCTTTGTCCATCGCCATGCCAACCGGCGCTTCACAGCCGGGCGTGGGCCATTTGTTCTTGATGGTAAGCTTCATCGCGTCATACTCGATCACCTGGCCCTTGTCCTCATAATCCTGGAAGATGCTTCCCTTGCCGTCGGCTGCAGCTGCTTCCGGGTTGGCGTTGAACGCCATCGTGCCGACAACTTTCGCAGTAGCCGCATCCACCACAGTCAGGTTCATTCCGTCGCCGTTGTTTACGAAGACGCGTTTGGTGAATGGGTCATAGATAAGCGAGTCCGTGTCGATGCTGTTCGACTTCATTGACGAAGTGAGCATCGATGTCTTCAAATCGAAAACGTAGACGGTGCCCTCCTGCTCGGTCTTGTTGCCGGTCACAAATCCGCGATTAAATTCGGAAGCCACAGCTACGCCGTGCAGGCCGTTCATGCCCTGGATGTCTGCGACCTGTTTGCCCGAATCCGCGTCGATCACCAGGATGTGCGTGCTGCGGGGAATGTAAACACGACGGGCATCCGAATCCACCGTCACGTAGTCCCAGCCGCCTTCACCCCCAAGCTTGATGGTTCTGAGAACGCGATACCCCGAGTCCTGTGGCGCGCCATGAGACACGGTTGGATAAAGGGTCAGGAGCGTAACGGCAAGAACGCAGGCCCAGGACAACACCATAAGAATCCGACGTGCCGACATAGGTTGCCTCCGATTGTTATATGTTTAATTCCGACCTGCTGGTAAGACGTGGGTAATCATGAACTAGTTTCAGGCAAAAGCAACAACAATCGCAACGGACCCAGCGTTGGCAGTCAGCATTAATGACCGTTGACACGAAGCGAATCCGCCTGATACAGACCTCAGCAGCACTTTGGCGCGCTGGACGCATGCGCTCGATGCAAATTAGAATTTCAGACGACGGAGATTTCCATGACCCTTCCCAATGAACGTGCAAAGTACTCGGCAATCGTGGACCGGCCCAAGCTGCGTTTGCCGAACGGCGAACGCGTGGTCATCTGGACGATCGTGAACGTCGAGGTGTGGGACATCGCGCGCCCGATGCCCCGGCAGGTGCTCGTGCCGCCTACTGGAGTGACGACACTGCCCGACGTGCCGAACTGGAGCTGGCACGAATACGGCATGCGCGTCGGTTTCTGGCGCTTTCACGCGCTCTATGAGCGCTTGAAGATCCGGCCGTCCCTCTCGATCAACGCGCGGGTGTGCGTCGATTATCCGCGGGTGGCGCAAGCTTGCAAGGATGCGGGCTGGGAATTCATGGGGCACAGTTACGATCAGCGGCCGATGCACGGTGAAACCGACGCGGCGGCGATGATCGAGCGATCGGTTAAGACAATTCGGGATTTCACGGGCAAGCCGCCTATCGGCTGGATGGGCCCCGGCCTTACCGAAACGTACGACACGCCGGACCAACTCAAGGCCGCGGGAATCAAATATATTTGCGATTGGGTCTGGGACGACGAGCCGGCCGAAATTGAGACCAAGCACGGGCCGTTGTATACACTGCCCTATTCGCTCGATACCAACGACATCCCGGTTATGGCCGTGCAGTATCACGAAGCGTCCTACTGGACGCAAAAATGCAAAGACGCGTTCGACCGGCTGTACGAAGAGGGCGCGAGCCGGCCGAAGATCATGGCCATCGCCATTCATCCTTATCTGAGCGGGCAGCCGTCGCGCATCAAGTATCTCGAGGCAATCTATGAATACACTTCAAAATTCAACGGCGTGTTGTACTGGACGGGGGAGCAAATTCTGGATTGGTATTTGAAAGCGAAGAAATAGTTCTGAGTAGCACAGGCACACTTGCCTGTGCGGTTTTGTGGGCCACAGGGACTGCTGGTTCAAACGTCGATTGCGAAAGTCGCACAGGCAAGAGTGCCTGTGCGACTTGGATTACTTCGCCGCGGGAGCCGTGGCATTGAAATCGGCGGCGTGGGAAACGATCACGATCCAGCGCCCATTGCGCTTGGTCATCAGGAAGTTATAGAGCCCGGCACGATAGGGCCAATCCGAGCCGTCGCGCTTTTTTGCGCCGGTCATGGACCAGTAGTCATCCACCGAGGCGAGTTCGGGGCTGATGTATTGGATGGACTTGACCTCGTCGGTGCGATGGGAGTTCTTATAGAGGTCCGCGAATAGCTTGGCATGTTCTTCCTCGACGTCCTGGCGCGTGCCGAGGGACTCACCGCGCCAGTTCACCCACAAGAGGTGATCGGCGAGCGAGACGCACATGGAGTGTGCGTCGTGCGTGTTCCAGCCGTTGCTGAATCCGGCGACGAATTCCTTGATGGCCGCATCATCCTTGCTGTTGCCCGATTCGTTCGCCGAGGCGACCCGCGCGAAGCCAATACCCAGGGCCATAGCGAAGACCAGGATCAGGATCGCCAGCACCCGCCTCGGATCAAGCGTTGCGGCAATAGAAGCTCTCGTTTTCATTTTGTGCGCTCCTCGTTCCGTCGAAGGTTTCTTTCCTAAATCCTTAACGGGATTCGTACTGGACACAGTCCATGTACGTCCAGCCCGCATGGCGCGGGGTAATCTCCTCCTAAGGGTACACTAATCCGGGCTTAGGAGTAATACATGCCGGCTCGGACAGGACAGGCCTGGCGGCCATCTAGAAATTCAGCAACCCATCTTTTCAACCTCGCGTCAAAAGTAGATGATACGCATTGTGGAGGTGTCCTCATGAAAACTAAGCTGTGGCTGATCGGGAGCTTGGTGGCCTCTTTTCTGGCGGTTGCTGTCCCCGCGTTCGCACACCATGCCTGGCACGGGTACGACATGGCAAATGTGACCAGCGTGAAGGGAACGGTGACGCATTTCGATTGGGGCAATCCGCATGTGTGGATCAATCTTGATGTGAAGAACGAAAAAGGAAATATCGAAAAATGGGCCGCCGGGGGACCCAGTCCAAGCCGCATGGCCGGCACCGGCTGGGACAAGGAAACACTCAAGCCCGGGGATGAAATTACGGCGGTTGGCCACCGGATCGAGGATGGCACGTTCAGTATTCGTCTGGTAAAGGTCGTGCTATCGGACGGGCGTGAGTTGATCTGCTACGGCGGACGCTGACGGCCGGCAGTTCTTACTCTTTCGAGCGAGAGCGAAACGATTCAGTCTACCGACGCATTCTGCGGAGTGCGCGTTAAGACGAGGAGGCCGGGAACGGCGAATTATCCGTTCCCGGCCTCCTGTCGAATCAGGCAGCGACGAGGGCTAATGATCGACCAACGCCGCCGTGACGCCGATGCAGCGCCTCAGGTGCTCTTTTTTCTCGCCATCTTGTAAGCAATGGAAAGCAACAGTTTCATGTCTTCCTCTTTTGCTTTTCCGAGAAACCGGCGGAGTTTTGCCAGCGTTCGAGCATCTTTCCCCGAACTGCCCCAGACCTGTTCGGCGGAGTTTTTTCTCACACGCAGACTCGGCAATTGGGGCGGCTTATCACCGTCGTACAGCAACTGGTACATCGGCACTTCCAGCGCTCGCGCGAATTTTTCGAGAGTTTCCACGGCAGGTACCGTGTGTCCGTTTTCCACGCGGGAAATGTAGCAACGGAGCAGTCCCGTCCGCTTCTCGATTTCGCCCTGTGAAAAATTTCTCTCTTCACGCAATGCCCGCAGGCGTTCTCCAACAATCATGGTTTTTCCCTCCTTTGAATTTCACTCCGCACGTTGCGAATTCAACAGTGTTCCGAGAAACTGAAACGCTTCTCGTCTCTTGCGAACCAGATGGGCGCTATTTCAGGAAATAGCGGGAGGCGAGGTATCTGTTGCGTGGTGAAATTGAGGCAGGGTACAAACTCCGACAGGCCCGTTGTCGAGTGCCAGCCAAAACGAAAACCAATTCAGCGAATCGCGCCGAAACGAACCGGACGCGACCAGCCACTCCTTTTCCAGCAGTGTAAAAGGCGCGCGAACATGCGGGGCATAAATTCTGCAGCTGTGGCTGTTGGGGGGGGTGATCGCAGGCGGATCCGGGATCGTGTCGACGGCTGCGACAAAGAGCAGCAGGCAAATCAGCCAGATGGCGTATTTGAGTTTCAACTCATCCCCGAATCGGAAGCCGCCACGCACTTGGCAGGTCTCCCAATTAAGGATAGTAATATAGTACACTTCCTGCCAGAATTCAGAGAACTTTTTCACGATCGAATCGGTTCTGGGTTCCGTCCGATGGTTGCGATTCCCCATGTTGACCGGACCTATTGCGTATCGGCAATCGCTCATTCGTGGAAAAGTCTGCCGCGGAATCCCGCAAAACGGGCCGGGAAAACAAGACGCGGAGGACCGCTTTGACATGCCTGGGAGCACAGTGATATAGGCTTGGCTAACGACGGGCCTCATGACTCCTGGACGTTCCGAGGGGTCGGTGGCGCTAGGAAACTGCGCGCGGCGGCTGGGCTGTAATTTGACGGGTTACGGGGGTTTTCCATGGACAATCGGCTTTTGAAACTGGCCGGAGTGTTTGCCGTTCTGCTGATGATTTCAGCTGCCGTATCCGCCCACCACGGGACATCGGCGTACGACACGACGAAATTGACGACCGTGAAAGGAACGGTAAAGGATTTCCAGTTTAACAATCCCCATGTGATGATTTCTGTCGAGGCGAAGGACGAAAAGGGCAAAGTCGAAACGTGGATTAGCGAAGCCAACAGCCCGAATGTCCTGACCAGGCACGGCTGGAACCGGGACATCATTAAAGTAGGGGACCAAATTACGGTTATCGGGAATCGGCCCAAAAATGGCGCCAAAACCCTGCGCCTGCAGAAGGTCATCTTGTCCGACGGTCAAGAGCTCGATCCAAATTCATTGCAGGACTAATGAGAGTTCGCTCAGAAAAACTGCGAGTGAACGTACGACGAGTGAGGAGAAGCTCCGAAATGTGCTACCGCTTAATCGGCTTCGTTCTTGCCCTGTTGGCAACGCCGGCCTTTTCTCCCTTCCTATTCGCTCAAACCGCTGACCAGCAGGGAATGGCAAAGGTCGAATCCTCAGCTCCCACAGCGGACTTGTCCGGACTTTGGATTCGGCTGCGAGATCCGTCGCATTCACCCATCAATCTTGATTTTGGAAAGGCGATTTCCCCAATGACGCCCTGGGGGGACGCGAAATTCAAAGCGGCCAATTCCGTATATCGCAGTTCCAGCCCAAGCACCGTCTTGAGCGATCCAATTTTTAGTTGTTATCCGCCAGGCGTGCCGCGAATCTATCTTCTCAACTTTCCGGTGCAGATCGTTCAGATTCCCGGCCAGGTGATCATGCTCTTCGAGTTCGATCATTTTGTGCGACGAATCTACACGGATGGGCGTCCGCATGACAAGGATGCTGGTGCGCTATGGATGGGAGACTCCATCGGCAGGTGGGAAGGCGATACGCTAGTTGCCGATACGGTCAGTTTTAACGACAAGACGACACTAGATCGCGAAGGCTATCCACACAGCGACGCTATGCACCTGGTGGAGCGCATCCGGCGCGTTGCGCATGACTCTATGGTGATCGACCTCACGGTCGACGACCCGAAGGCGTATACCAAACCCTGGGAAGCGAAGCTAATCTTTCAGTTAAGGCCGGACTGGAAAATTATGGAGCACGTTTGCGAGGACAACGCCGGCTTTCTCGACTTCAACAAGAAGGCAACGCAGGGGCCGAAGAAGTAGGACGGGCTTCAGCCTGTCGCATTTTGATGCGTCTACATGAGGAAACCCGACAGGCTGAAGCCCGTCCTACTTGCAACCTGGAGGAACGAAGCCATGCCAGATAGCGCACGTCGAGATCTCCTCAAGAAAGCTGCAGCTTTAAGCATTGGCGCGCTCACCTCCGCCGACGCAGCCTT
>Ga0210409_10001698_pt1 | contig 27886 bp, 25 predicted proteins | sample IncBWH17MmetaG_FD_161649 | JGI IMG/M metagenome (GOLD analysis project Ga0210409, IMG submission 161649) | Forest soil microbial communities from Barre Woods Harvard Forest LTER site, Petersham, Massachusetts, United States - Inc-BW-H-17-M | ecosystem: Environmental > Terrestrial > Soil >...
ATCGCGTAATTGGAAAGGTTGGTGGCGCTGGCGGGAGTGATCCGCTTGGAGAATTCCACCTCCACTTGTGTGAGCCCCAGGGCTTGGGCGCCGAGCAGGACAGGCGGGTTGGTGTCGGCGATCACCGTCAGGACCGCCACGCTGCTGGTTGCCGCGTAGGTCACGTTGCTGATCACATTCTGCACCACGACGTGGAATTGCGCGCCGTTGTCTCCGTAAGCGGCCGAGGCGAGGTTGTAATTCGCGGTGGTCGCACCTGGCAGGATGCCGCCGCCGCGATACCACTGGTAAGTGGGAGCCGGCACACCGCTGGCTCCGACGCTGAAGCTGACGGGAAGCAGTTCCGTGACGGTTTGACCTTGCGGTTGGCTGATGATGGTTGCCGGCGACGGCCCTGGCACGGTGACCGTGAAAGCTTGAATCCCGTCGTCGGTGGCCATCGCGTACAACGTTGCAGTGGTTCCTGTGATTTTGCCCCAGGCAACCGCGCCGGTGGTGTGCGAGTCGGCAGCCAAGGCGCCGGTCGTGGCGTTGGTCTGGGCTACCAGCACGGGTTGGGTAGGATCCGTCATGTCATACACGCTCACGTGGTTGTCGCTTGTGCCAATGGCCGCCAACAGCGGAAAGCCGGAGACTACCGCGAAGCTCATGGGCCGTTCGTCGCTGGCGGCAAGTGCCGGGTTCGCAAGCAAAGTCCCGGTGCCGCCGGCAAAGCCGGTGTAAAGCAGGGGCGTGCTACCGCCTTGCGTGCCGACGACGTGATTGGAATCGGTAAAACTGATCGCGAGCCGGAAATCGCCAGGGCTGGGTGGTGACCCGCCGAACGTGACAGCGGTGGCCGTGCCGGCTGCGGGGTTAATCACGGCGTATCCGTTATCGCCTGCAACAGAAGGGATGTTATTGAACCCGGCGGCCAGGAGCGTGTCGCCACCGCTGCCAATCGCCGCCAAGCTATCCCCCACGCGACCACCCGCCAGCGGAACGTTATTATAGGCGACCGTCGGGGTGGTAGTGGAAAGGTCATTGGCCCAGCGATAAATTCTGAAGGGAGCCGGCCCGGTAGCAAGATTGCCAACATAAATGGCCCCATCCCCGGCGACGGCGACCATGTTGACATCAAACGTGCCACCCGTAACGATGCCGGTGCCCAGGTTCAGTGCGCCCAGATCTGCGCCGGTCTGGGCGTCGAGGATTCGGATGAAGTCGCCTCCGTTGCGGCTGACGAGGTAAAGGTGGTTGTTTCCGTAGGCCAGACCTCGCTCGGTATCGCTGGTGGTAAGATAAGTGTAAGTGCTGCCGTTATAACCGTTGGGAGCCAACCAACCGTTGCTGCCAAAGGTCGTTAGCGGGCGGAGGGTAACCTGGGCGTGAACAGACGCGGCGGCTGCCAACAACAACCAAAAAACGAATATCTTCCCGAAAACAGCACGCGGGGAAATTGACCATCGACAAAAAAAGCCTTGTAAGGAGAATCGAGCAACAGGATACGGGGTCATTGAGGAGGGTGGAGAGCATTTGGGCAAAACCCCAACGCTTTGGCGGTGGCTAAACAACAGCTCATACAGCCTCTGCGGATATCGCCAGCAGATGCTCAGCAGACTATAGCACGGGCATCAACAGAGAACCAGCACGATGTTGGTTGGCTTTGTGATGCCATGGTTTTCCCTGGTTTCATCTTCTCGGATACCCCGCAGCGGTTCCGGTCCCGGAGGGACATCTGAAAATAGCCCAACGCTTCAACGTTGGGTTGGCACATGGCCGGCCACAAGTCCCGAAGGGACGGCTGATTGGAGATATCGGGTCAGCCGTCCCTTCGGGACTCAGAGATGGTGCATCGCTCTCCCAACGTTGAAACGTTGGGCTATTCTCAGATGTCCCTCCTGGACAAGACGGGCCTCAATTCCTAAAGGCGTCAAAATTCTTTACTGGTTACCATTTCGTCTCATGCCCCAACGCGCGGTCAGGGCGGTGAAAACTCTTGCGCGCAGGGGGGGCCTCGCTTAGTGTTTCGGCGCTTTGAGTTGGCCTGCGTGTTCCGCGCTGGTTCGATCCCGAACTCGGAAAGACACCAAACAAAGTCTGCTACGTCGAGAGTCTTTGTGGGTTGGTAGCTCAGTCGGTAGAGCAGCGGCCTTTTAAGCCGTTGGTCCTGGGTTCAAGTCCCAGCCAACCCACCACCTTGTTACCTTAGGAAAATCACATAAATATCCTAAAATACGAAATCGATCGCGCCCTTAACATCCATGCCCATGGAGTCCACCTTCGCCGACATCACCGTCCGCTCGCGCCAGAGCAAATTCACCAACGAACAGGCCGTCTCCCAGGGCATCGTAATTCACATCGTGCAGGAACTCGGTTGGGACACCTGGGAGACAGGCCACGCTGCGGGATGTCCGCCTGGCCGTCGAGAAACACATCCGCAACACATACCTTAAGCAGGTCCAGGCCCCCGTCGGCGTCAAACCGATCCTCAAGTGCTGGATGGAACTGAGCTGAGCGATTTACATCAAAATTGATGTTGAACCCTTATGGAGTTCACAGTAGAGTTCTACGAAACTATGAATGGCCAGATCCCCGTGCTGGAGTTCCTCGAAGCACTCCGGCAATGAAAAGGACCAACTTCGACCTCTACCTGGAGGAACAACTCAAGAATCCCGACTTTGCTCAGCGCTTTGAACGCGCTGGTGAAGCTTGGGATGTGGCGTTGCAGCTCGCGGCACTCCGCCAGAAAGCTGGGCTTTCCCAAAAGGACCTCGCTCGCAAACTCAGGACCTCCCAGCAACAGATCAGCCGCTTGGAGTCTCCTTCCTACGAGGGGCACTCCCTGAGCATGCTCCGCCGCGTCGCCAGCGCTCTCGGGACCTCCGTTCGCGTGACTTTAGAATCTCCTCGCACCGCTGGCGGCAGCATCCTCTCAGAACCTCCGACCCCTTACAAAACCCGGAAGCCCTCTTGAGCCCTTATTACAATCTCCCCCATGAGCAAAGAGCAACCCAGCGCTTGGTGGACCAGAACAATGCCGACGCTCGACTCTGCAAGAAACTCAGCCCCTGTCGGCGCGCGCACCGCAAGCTTCTCCGCCGGTTCCTCTCTCCCAAGGTGCTAAAGGATTTGGATCTGATCGAATTCTCCCGGCAGCGCCCGACTGAGGACTGCATCGCCCAGGAGATCGAACCGTGAACCAGTTGCAGGGAATGTGAATGGGGTCGGTCCTTGGGTCGGTTCTTAGTATCGTATCATAAGCTCGGGTATCCGCCGCAGGCTTGCGGCGTGGTTAGGAAATTTAGAGTCCAATATGCTGGCGCCATCTATCGCGCAATGAACCTCGGAGATCCCCGAGAGCTGATTTTCCGTGCAACTACATTCAAGGTCGCAAATTGCGACCTTGAAGGCGCTGTCAGAATATCGAGTACCTGCCTTACTCCTTTACGAGCATGGCGCCATCATGGCATCGAGAGGAATCTGAGGATCTCGCGCATGACGCGATCCCTTTGGTCGGTTTGAAAAAGAAACTGAGCGTGCGCGGAACCATCCAAGACGATCAATTCCTTCGGTTGAGGAGCTTTTTCGTACTGCGCGCGAATCCCCGGAAGCCGTGGGCCAGCGCCGTTGGTGTCATCGCGGGCAATGATGAACAAGGCTCGCGCCTTCAACTTTTCCGCCGATAGGTTGGGCGCTGCACCCAGGAATACGATGCGATCAATCTCGCCTGGTGCTGATTTGATCGACGCATCGCCAGCAGCTCCGCCGCCGAAGCTGCCCCCGACCACCGACACGGTTTTGGCGCCAAGCGTTTTCAAGTAGCGAACTGCGGCGAGCACATCGTTTTCAAAAGGGGCGTTATCGAAATCAGCCTGGCCCGGACCGCTTGAGTGGCCGAATCCGCGGAAGTCGATTGCCAGGACCCGGAAACCACCGGACACCAGGGCGCGGGCCTGATCCCGCCAACTCTCCTTGTTGAACCTGCCGCCGTGAGCGAGCACGACGCCGCGGGAGCCTTCGCCATAGAGGTCCGCGTAAATTCGTCCACCATCCTGGGTGGGGAATGAGACGGTTTGCTGTGCGTCGACCGACGTTGCCAGCAAGAGGACGAGGGCCAGGGCGCGAATGTCTTGCCTATGGAAGTATACCGGAAGGCGCAGGCTCCCGGCACTAGCAGTGTAAAATTGCATGACGGCAAGGATGGCACTTTCTTCTAAAGCATCCCAGCCGAAATGCCGATACAAACCAGTTCGAACCGGACATGCCCTGGCTCTGTCAGGCCCGTCCGCGAGGACAGTGCACCCCGTTCCCTATGTTCACGCGGACTTGGGAACGGGGGGCCTTTCCAGTCTATCAAGCCTAATGTTTACCACAGCTGAGGCGGCTCTCGATTCGTGGAACTCTTTCAAGATTTCCAATCGGAATTAACCCTCGCCGTCTTTACGTAACGCTTGGCCTCGAACTCAAACCGGCGCCAGGAGCAGAGTTTGTAAAGTTGCACCCATCGCTCGTTCCCCCTTAGTCGCCTTACGTAGTTAACGCTGCGCGCGGTAAGTCAAAGACCCCATATCTGCCGCCAGCAAGAATGAGCATACTCCAATTGCCGTTTGATTAATGGGGAGGGTAATGACATGCTTCCGGCGTCGGCCTTGCTCGGGTCCACGCCGGAAGTTTTTTAGTCGCCGCTCTTGCGCGACTTGTCGAGCCTTCTCCGACTTTAGCGGTGAAGAGGATGGTTAAGACCGGCTGCGGGGTTGGGGATAATAAACTCAGCAACCTGCTTCCGCGTCTTCCCATCCTCCGCCAATTCGCAAAAACGCAAAACCAGCTTTTTCGTCTCACTGGGGAATCTCGAATCGAGTGTCCAACAGGTTAATCGCCGGTAGTGTGTTCCCTCAGAATTGCTCGCTGAGGGTCCTTCTAAAGCCGTACCAAAGGTGTGACCCCGCTCGACGATTACTACGGGGACCAGATAGAGCGCGAGCGGAATCGTGGCTATTCGCAGCGCCCGTTTAGTCAAACGCCAGATTACCATGACGGTATGTTGCCGAACGCGTCCGGTCGTTGAGCCGATTTGTCTCCCACCCCGCAAGCCTTGAGTTGCCCATTCCCGGATTCCACTCGGCGCACTTGAATCCAACAAAAAGTTGCGGCGCACCCCGCTTGTCCGCGGAGTGCGCCGCGCGTCAGTTATAGCTTTAGGTCGAAAACCAAACCCCCTTCACTGAACAGATTGGCAAGAGCGGACGAAAAGAACAATGGCGGGAACGTAACGAATGGGTAACGGATCCGAAATCTGTCTCGAGAGCAAAAGGACGCATCCAACAGGATGCGCCAGTGAAAGTCGGTTTTATGGCAATGGCAACACGGCGCGATAAAATCGCCAAGGTATGGGATTCGTTGTCTGATCGCGAAACTGCATCTCGGGAGCGGTTGTCAGGAAATTGGTCAAGGCAATCCAATTCACGAAATCGCAAGAAACCTCGATTTTGCAGGTCAGGCCGGTGGCTGTTCCAAGGCTTAGGGCGAACGCATCGCTTGTAACGGGCTGTGCCCGGGAGAAAGAAAGGTTCAACGCAAAGGCGTTGCTGGAAAAAAAAGTCAGGGCGTTGGTAGCGGACAGGTTCCCAGCCTCATCAAGGGCGTACGCCTTCACGGTATTGGTCCCGGCGGCCGTGAGGGCTATGGCCGACCAGTTGGTAAACCCATTGGCTGTCGTTGCCATCCTCCAGGGATTGTTGTTGAGTTGATAAAAAACCCCCGCCACCTTGGTACTGGCGCTGACACTTCCTATCACGGTGACCGCGGCATTCCATAGGCGCTGACCTGGCTCAGGCGACATGATGGCCACCCGAGGCTTGGGCACAGCTTCAAAGTTGGCCGTCAATGTCAGGTTGGAAATCATTCTGAAGCTCACGCTGGCTAAGCTGGTGGTCAGGCTCCCGGTCCAATGGGAAAACATGTAGCCTGTCGCGGCCGTTGCTATCATGTTGTAGACCCGGCCCAACTCCAGCATTTGCCCGTTATAATCGGGCGATAGGGTGCCCACACCGGTGATGTGCACCACCGCCGGCGCTGTGACGACATAATCCAGCTTTCGAGTGTTGGTACTGGAATAAACGCCGCTGGTGTCTTGTGCATAGGCCTGGATGACATTGGTCCCCGGCACCAAAGCCACCGCGCTTCCTGTCCAGTTCGTCCAGTTGTTGGTAGTCGTAGCCAGGCTCCACGCGTCTCCGCTCTTTCGATAGTAGACTTTCGCAACCGGCACATCCGCCCGGGCAATCCCTTTCACTGTGAAAACCGAGTTGCTCCAGCGCTGGCCGGGAGTTGGTAAACGGATTATGACAGCAGGCGCTGTGGGCCCTAAAACCACAAAATTTCCGATTTGAAAACCATTCGTTAGAGGCGCTTTCGCGGCGTAACTGCCCGTCGAGTCGCTGAAATAAGCAAGATAGAAGGTATTGGAGCCAACAATGGAGTCGTTAAATTGAATCTCCCCACTCGTGCGAGTTGTCGTAGAATAGGAGTAAGTGCCGGAGCTGTTGTGGGTCCAAACTTGATCCCCAATAATAGTATACGTGTTATTGGAAGCGGCCGCCACAAAGGTGAACTTTCCGTTATACGCAAACTGGTAAAGCCCGTCGCTCACATTAAACCGGATGCTTTTTCCCGCGATTGAACTGGGTGCTTTCCCGGTGGTGTTTCCCTGGCCAGTGGGAACCCCCGAAACGAGCCAGGTGGGCATGCTCCACACTCTGCCGGTGTGATCGTGACCGCTAGTGTCGCTGACATATTGACCCGAACCTTCATCGAATCTCCAGCAGGCAATCAAACCAAGTTCATTGCCCGCCACACATTGGGATAATACTACTTGCAGGTCAGAAGGCTTCATGGAGGCAGCCCAAATACTTACTTCCGACAATTGGCCGGCAAAGTAATCTCCCCCGTACTCACCCAGATGTAAGTCTCCTGTTGTGGGAGCGCCCGGATTACCCACCCATGGCTGTGAATCTTTGAGAACCCCGTCGATATAAAGGTTTCCCGCGCCGCCATCGACCGTGAAGGCGAAATGGTGCCATTGTCCATCGTTGATGGGTCCTCCGTTTAGACCCAAAGCACCATCCCAAACATAATTCGTGGGATCCCGGAAATACCAGGCCCGGATGTTTCCTTCGTGTAAAAAGATGAGGTACCCATTGCCGGAGGCCTTGGCATATTTGCTAACGATTCCCGCAAAGGTTTCATCCACCTGTGTCGTTTGCAACCAGCCGGCAATGGTCAAAGGGAATGAGTTAAGATCGCCTTGATCCCTGGCTCCAAATGCAAAACCCTGAGGGACCGCAATATACTGGGATCTCCCGTCAAAGCTTATCGCATTGCGGGCCCCATTAAAACCCGTAGATCGGTTGACCGGGCGCCATTCCGGGCCGTCCACCAAGGACGCTCCATGAGCATGTCCAGTTGCATCATTGGCAGTTTTTCCGGCGCCTTCGTCGAATTGCCAGTAAGCCACAAGGCCGGGCTCATTCCCCTCAAGCTGCTCATACATTCCCGCCGCTATGTTGGTCTGAACTCGCGCTATGTTCCAAACGGCTACTTCGTCAATCTGTCCGGCAAAGTATCCCTCGCTATATTCTCCAATATGAAAATCCTGCCCGTTGTCCGGAGCACCCGGATTACCCACCCACGGGTGCGAATCTTTGAGGGCCCCGTCGACATAAAGGCTTCCTCCACTGGCATCGACCGTAAAAGCCAAATGATGCCACTGGCCATCGCTGATGGGTCCTCCGTTTAGACCCAAACCGCCGTCCCAAACATAATTTGTGGGATCTCGGAAATACCAGGCCCGCACGTTTCCTTCGTGTAAAAAGAGAACGTATCCGTTGCCGGAGCCGCTGCGGTACTTGCTAACGATTCCAGGAAACGCACCATCAGACTGCGTCGTCGCGATCCAGGCGGTAATGGTTAACGGGAAAGCGTTGAGATCCGACGCGCTGGCAGTCGAGACGTAGCCTCCGGTTCCGTCAAACGCCAAAGCCAGGTTAGGCACGTCACCGGAGATGAATCGACCGAGGACATTCCTCGTCATTTGTTGTGCCGCAGGATTCAATCGACTCGTTCGAAGAGCCGGACCACTGTTGGTTTGACCTGTGTTGTAATCATCAAGGCCCCAGCTCCACTGCACTGTTCCGGTGTTGAATACCACGGCGCCGCTCGAGGCCTTATAAATAGTCATGTCGCAGTAAACCGGCTCAGTCATCCACGATCTACCCAGGCCAATAACTCCTGAGAGGCGAGAATGCGCCAGGATTGTCTTTCCGAGGGGTAAACCCAGAAAACTCATGCCAAACTCGTATCCGACTAACCCTGCAAGCTTATCGCCCGCCCGCAAACCGGTCCCTCCAAATATCCAATGCCCGGTACCGCCAATAGTAATATCTGAATTCGCTACTCCTCCACGAGTAGAGACGCCTATCAAGTCCTCCTCTGGCCAATCGCCCGGGTCCGTTTTGCCAACGGAGGTCAAACTGTAGACGAGCGGACCGAACGTCGTGGTCTGGTATAAGGTGTGCACCAGAGGGTCTGTAGCGCCGCTCGTGTTCTTATACCCCACGATGGTCCTGTCATTCGAACCCGCGGAGTCCGGCTCAAACCGGATTTGCCACAAACAATTATTGCCCGAGAAGAAACCGAGATTAAGCCCCGAATCCCGGGCGGCTTCGACATTAAGCCGCATTTCGCGAGACCAATACTCGTCGTGGCCGACACTTAAAAAAGCCTTGTGAAGGTTTGCGGAAAGCACACCTGGGTTTTCATGCGTATCCAGATCGGTAATGTAGGAGACGTCATAACCTTGCCTCTCCAGCCAACGTAACATGTTTAATTCCCAGCCCGAAGCGCTCGTGTTGATGAGGCCGTGCGTTGTTCCGTCGAAATCGTGTGTTAGAAAATCCCCGGCACCCACGCCGCTCAATGAATCTACTGCAAGTCCACGCCCATAAGGACGATTAAAAGAGACCTTGACTGCCGGTCTGCCGGAGAAGCTGTTGTACCCATAGAGTGAGGCACCCCTTGAATAATGACTGTTAAACGGCCATGAATTGTATGCCTGATAGGTGGTTACTGACTGCTGAAACAGCAAATCCGACGCACGCGGATCATCTCGGACGACGAAAATGATGAAACTTTGGCGGCCATTGACAGAGCCGGTAAGCTTCGCAAGGTAAATTCCACTAACCCAATTGGAAGGCACGTTCAGGACATATGGATTCGTCCACGTACATTCGACGAGTCCGTTTGTCGGATCCTGCACCGGAATCGCCTGCGTCGAGCCTCCCATTGTCACAGGTCCTAGTACACTCCTGCCGCCCAGGCCTTGATACCAGCCCATGCGAAAAATTTCGATCGTAAAAGTTGGATCTACGGTATTCACGAAAAACTCAATAACTCCACCGATATTAACGCTCGTTAATGATGCGTATCCTTCAATTTGCCCTGCGTCAGCGGGTTTTGACAGTTCCCATGCCCTTGTGCCCGGGTTTTGGTTTTCGATTTCAACGGGATTAGCTATGCGAGCGCCTGCGATTGCAGTAAGCAGCATGACAACCGCCACATGAGCAGTCTTGAGCGCCCGGCTAGTATCGCGCGTTCGCACGTGGGGTGAGTGTTTGACAGGTTTCACTTCATGCAGGGGCCTAACGAAAAGTGGAAGCCCGCGGTATATGAGCCCACCACGGCGCGCGGCCTGCTTATCAGCAAGGCGCTTTTTCCGGGGGACAGCTCCTCTTTTAGCATGCTTTAAGGCGTTTGCAAGCCTGAACCGCACAATTTCAGCTGGTGGGGGGCTGGTGAGGGGCTGGCGAATGTCAAGTTCTGAGGGATTGGAGCGCCGCTCGGTCCCAAGCAAATGAGCCTCGACCCTGCGACCCGAGCCAACCCAGCCTTGTCAGGCGGGTCCGAATCCCGGATTCTTTGCCTGAAATGAACTCGAGCCACGTTCGAATGAGGCCAGGAGAATGGACCTGGACTTTATTGCTGAAAAGGGTTCGAGCGGCGTGATTCAGGGGCGCCTTCCATTCCACCTCCCATATGATTGAACTCGAGTTGGATGGGCTGCGGCGACAGGCCGGTTCCTGGCACAAGGTGCTCAAGGTGGAGCGCGGCCCGCAAACAGTCATCATCACCGTCGTGCGTGGCCTGAGCTTGTTTGAACAGCCCTCGGTAGTCACTGATGACTTCCAATTAAAGCGATCGCCGGAAATCGAAGCGTTTCTGGCCAGCCCGGAGTTCCAGCGGAAGCTCTTTTTGCCCTCCAATCGAGGGATAGTGCTGGTCGATGTGGCGGGCTACTCGCGCTACGATACGCAGGCCCAAAGCGCAATTCTAACCATGTTCTACGAGAGCCTGCAACTGGCCGAGCTTTCCAATGATTTGTTCTCGGGTGAGCCAAGCATCGACCAAATCGTGCCGACGGGCGATGGTTGCTTTATCGTGTTCAAGCCCGAAGTCAATGACCGTGTCTTTAATTCGGTTTTTTCGATCCACGCGAGCTTTTGCGCCCAACAGAACAGGCTGCTCAAAAAGTTAAGGAGCGAACCGACCAGCGAAGTGCTTGGCATCCGGCTGGCCTGCCACCTGGGAGACGTGGATTTCATCGTCGATGCGGCAGGCAACCGCAACGCCTATGGCACGGGCTTGAACGAGACCGCCCGGATCCTGCAATACGGCCGCGCCACGCTCAAAAAACGGTTGGGTGGGCAGGACCCGGTCTCGGTAGCGTTCTACGGGTTGGAACTCCATTCTCAGGCTACCGCCCTGACTGGTTATTTTCAACGGTTGCCCGGGGTCACGGCCAGGTTGATGGACCTGGAGACCGTCGCCACCAAGCACAACCTGCCGCTCGTGCTACGCTGTGTCACGGATCTGCCTAAACATATTCTGGTCCCCTTCGATTCGCCAATACCGGGACAGAAAGCCGGACTTTAGCTAAGGCGGCGCCTCAGACCGTTGCCCGCGAGTTCAACCGCGAATAGACGCGAAACAGACTCAACTCGCGAACGCGGCAAACCTGATCTGTGGTAAAGCGAATCGGGCTTGAGATGCACCCTGGAAAGTGACATTCTAAGGCGAAGGCACAAGAACCAGAACGAACGTATGGGCAAGTCTTACTGGTTTGAATGTGGTCGCTGCGGCTATCGCGCCAAGGTCGCGGGCCGGGCCGATGAAGGTTTGCACATCTCAGTCCAGACAATCCTTTGCGAGGAATGCAAGGAACTCTACGACGCGGTAACGCGCCTTCGAGTTCTGGAAGGATCCCAACCGGCCTTGCACGGCACCCTCGCAACTGCCGCCGCGAACGTTGCTAAAGATCCCAAGAAGCCGCCTGGCTCCCAATGGGCTCTCAACCGGCTACGATATACCGGAGAGAAGATCTCCGACTGGCTCAAATTCCCGCTTAAGTGTCCGGTGTCGGGCATCCACCGGGTTCGGGTTTGGAATGACCCCGATAAGTGTCCGCGTTGCGGCGTTCACCTGGAAAGGGCGGCGCTGGCCTACCGGATCTGGGACTGAGCCGGCCCCGGCGCAAACATTCCTGTCTGTGTTGACATTCTACAAGTGTCAGGCGTACTGTTCCTGCAGACCATCTAGGAAAGACTATGAGCAAAGACAAAATGGATCTTTTGCAAGGAACTCTGGACCTGCTGATTCTGAAGGCACTCAAGCTCGGACCGATGCATGGGTTTGGCATCTCGGTCCTGATTCGGCAAATGTCGGAGGACGTTTTAAGAGTGGAGCAGGGCTCGCTTTATCCCGCGCTGTACCGCTTGGAACGGCAAGGGTGGATTAGTTCCGAATGGGGAGTTTCCGACAATAACCGCAAAGCGAAGTTCTACAAATTGACCGCCACCGGTCGGAAACAATTGGTCGAAGAAACCTCCAATTGGGAAAGACTTTCGCGCGCCATTAACCTCATCGTGAGACCAGCCTAAATCTTCTTTGCAATTCCTGCCTCATTGGAATGCAAATCGCAGGATTTGAATCGTGGAGGATATTGCCTGGAAGGTGAAAACATTGCGAATAATTTGGCTTCGGTTGTGTGCGCTCTTTCGGCGCGCTGTCGGGTGGACTGAAGCAATCAAGGAGAATTGCAGAGAGCAGCGTGGATTAGTGTGGTTGGAGACCTGGTATCGGGATTGTCTTTATGGCGCCCGAATGCTGCTGAAGAACCCGGGCTTCACCGCCCCAGTTGTTCTCACGCTTGCGCTGCGGTTGCGCGCCTGATACGAAGCCTCCTGTTTAACGTCAGTCCCTCGGACCCGCCTACGCTGGCTACAATCATGCTTCTGCTTTGCGCGGTCGCGTTGCTGGCTTGCTGGATTCCAGCTCATCGCGCCGCCAAAATCCAGCCCATGGAGGCGTTGAGGTGCGAATGAGGTCTTTCCCCGAAAAATGTCGCGCTAGACAATCCGCGGCGGCAGCCTTCATCGCGAAGCGTGTGGAGTGCGTCGGCTTGCCGACGCTTTTGCATGCACGACGAGGCGGGCGTAACCTCTTCGAGGTTGAGGGGTGGACGCCCGACGTTCCCCAGGGTAGCTCGCTGCTCGCAACCCTGAGCTTTGTTGCAGAATCCCTTTGGGATTCTTGCTTACTCGCTTGCAAGTTTTAAGATCCGTGTAAGTGGCTCAATGAGGTTAACGGATACGTTCCGATACCCAACGCTTTTTACCGAGTCCGCCCCAACCGGCCTTAAGCGTGTGGGCCGCCGCGGCTTGAGCGCTACTATGTTCAGCTCAAGCCAATCGGTTTTGGCCGGCGGGCTGCACCCTAAGCAAAGTTGTCGAACAACCGCGGCTTACAACCTCCCCGGCCTCGACTGCCGGGGCAGCGCCGCGTAGCGCTCTCTGGCGCCTGCTTCTGCCGAACCGCTCTCCGGCTTTACAGGGTTTGACTCTAAAGCGCCGCTGTTACAGATCAACGACAGCCTGGCAACAAATGCGACATTGCCCTGCAACTTTTAGGACAAGTTCCAGTCGATCGATTCAAAAGCGGTGAGTGACAGCGCAAGAATAGATTGTCTACCATCCGAGGGGCCCGCGTTAAACGACTGCTGCTTTGGCCAGGGCGGAATTTTCTCGCAGCCGGTTGTCGATTTGTCCTTAACTAACCACGGTCGCGACCAACCTATGGCGCATAGTCCGAATAACGTAAGATTGCTGAAGTTTCCCGACGGTTTTCTTTGGGGAACCGCAACCTCCACGACCCAAATCGAAGGTCAGATCGACAACGAATGGACCCATTTCGTGGCCCGTGATGGAAGCACCTGCCGTATCGCCTGCGACAGCTACCACCGCTATGCCGAGGACATCGAGTGGATGGGCAGGGTCGGAGTGAATACCTATCGCACTGGAATCGAATGGTCGCGGCTGCAAACGGAAGCCTATGGGCGGCTGAACCCGACTGAACTGGAGCGTTACATCGATCAGGTGGATCGGCTGAATGCAGCAGGCATTGTTCCGATGATCGTGCTCCATCATTTTTCTAATCCACCCTGGATCAATGCCATAGGCGGTTGGACAAATCCGCAGACGGTCTCGGCATTCGTCGACTATGTTGGAAAACTGGTAGCCGCCCTCCGGAGCCGCGTGCGCCTTTGGAATACATTCAATGAACCCGACACGTATGCCTGTTGCGGGTTCGTTATCGGCGAATTCCCCCCGTTGCAAATTGGGCGCCTCAATGCCTTCCGACGGGTCATTCGGAACATGGCCGAGGCGCACGAACAGGTTTGCAGGTTAATTCGTTCGGCCGGCAGCGGGATCGGTGATGTCGAAGTCGGCTTTTCAAAGAATTGGACTTATTTCCAGGCCCACCGGAGATTTTCGCCGTGGGATAGAGCAATCGCCGCGTTCGCGCATTCGCAATTCAACCGTTTCGTCTTAAAGAGCTTTCTGCGCGGGCCACGCAAGAGAGCCGCAACATTTCTCGGCGTGAACTACTATGGACGGATTCGTTTCCATAACTTAAAGCCGATGTTGCCGACTTGCGGCTTTTCGCGTGTGCAACTGGCGCGCCTGGGGATTGAATGCGACGACATGCTGGAGCGACATCCTCCTGGACTGGAATCCGCGTTGTTGGAGATGAATGAACGGTGCGGATTGCCCATGTACCTCACGGAGCATGGATCCTCATCCACGGACGAGGCCTTCCGGGAGCGTGACTTAATCGAGAATCTGGCGTCCTTGCATCGCGCGATTGATGCGGGTGTGGATGTCCGTGGTTTTTATTACTGGTCGTTGCTCGACAACTTCGAGTGGCAGTTCGGCTACACCAAGAAATTTGGATTGCTCAGCGTGGATTTCAGTAATGACCTACTACCTCGCTCGATGAAGCCTCTCGCACAGACTTACCGTAAGATTTGTCGTGAGAATTCGATTCCGCCAGGCTGGGATCGCTCCACGGATCAGACGTCAAATCCGAGCAATCCCCAACAGAACGGACCGGCACAAAACTCCGCGCCGTTCTGTGTGTCGCCTCCTCGATAACCGACAGGAGGACTGAGCCGGCCCGCCGCACCCAACTCCGATAGGTGCTGAGGTTGGCTCCTTTCCAGGGACGCAACAGGGGTGTCAGATCGAAGCTGGTGGCGGCCAGCGCCAATCCGGCCTTCTGCGCGTCCAAAGCATTGAGGTGCTGCTCCACATGGTTTGCCACCGGAACCACCAGGAGCGGCTTGCCCAGCCAGGCCGCTTCGTTCAGGGACTCGAATCCTGCGGTACAGGCGACACCGCGGCTCTCCGCCATCATCCGAAGAAATTTCGCCCCGTCCAGTTTATGGAAGTAAAGGGTCGCATCATAGCGCCACACCGGCTCAACTTTCGGTTTTTCGCAGAAGCAATGCAGTTCCACATCGGGAAACGCTGCATGCCACCGGAGAATGTCCTCCGTGTAGCCCTGGTTGAGCACATACGCCAGGAGGAATCGGCCGGGACAATCGTATGGCAGCTCAAAGACTTCGGCACGCAACAGCGGCGGACAGATGAAGAGGCGCCGTTCCGGTATGGACGCGGCGGGATAAAACGAGAGAGCCAGCTTCGTGGACCGCGCCCCGGAAAGGCGCACGTACTGCCGCATGGTCCATTGCTGGAGCTTAAAGCTGGGAGAACCCACGAAATCCGGATGCCCAAGCATGAACTGGTGGCCCACGGAGATCACCGGAATTTTGTGGGGGTGCAATAAATTGAATATTCCCGTCAGCGGTTCCAGGAAATTGATAATGAGATCGGGTTCAGTGCCATCAATCGTTCTTTCAATGGTGGCCAGGCTCTCGTGATACCGATCGAGTCCCGAAATAGCTTGCCGCAGAGTCGCGAGCACGGCCACGCCTCTTCCACCTTTGAAAGAAAACCCAGGACTGGCCATGGGCCTCAACCTGTCCCCAAACTCACGAGCGAAGAATTCCGGGATGGCTCGAGTGGGGTTGGTACCCACCGTAACGGCCACGATGTCATGACCATACCGTTGGAGCGTTTGAGCGGCGGCAATGGCCTGCGTCATATGGCCCCGGCCGTCGCCTTGCACCGTAAACAGGATTTTCATAGCTTTTCTTAGCAAATAACCAATCTGCCGTTTCTGGAGATCACATTAAGCATTCGTACCTCCTGTTATTGACTGCCTGCATATATATTGCGGCCTGCAGCAATCGCGTGTAATTGAGACGGCTCATTGAGCGGCTGGATCGCCCGAGCCAGGCTGGCACCAAGACTCAAATTCACTAACACTTCAATGCCGAGATGATCGGAAAGCTGCTGGTCAAGGCTTGCCGCGAACACCACGCGCGGCACAGCCTGCGGGTTCTGTAATGACGCGCGCGTCCTGACAAAAATGTGATCAAGTGTTTGGCCTGCGCCGGGTTTTGCTGACATTCCGTCCCAGGTCACAAAGGGGTTTGCGCCGCTGAGTTGTTGCACGCTTGGCCCCAGCGAATTCTCCAGTTCGCGATACAAAGAGCTCGCCGGGGTGCAATTGAAATCACCACCGACCAGATCGGCGACCTGGCCGTCCTCGGCCGCCTGAACCCTCGATACCAACTCGCGAATTTGCGAGAGCCGGATCTCCGGCGAGCCACCATCCTGCAGATGCACGTTCCAAACATTGAGCACCTGCCGACCGGGTAACTGGACGGTGACCTTTAACACGCCTTTGTTCACGAACCTGTCCGGAAACGCCGAGCGGGAGAAGGGGTAGAACCTCCCGCCGATGATCGGGAACCTTGATAGCGTGACCAAGCCGCTCTGCTGAAAGAAGGTGTGTTGCCCCGCCGCGCGGGCTATTGACCAAAGACCGTTGGCGGGAGCCGCTTTCCGAGCGTTGGCAGTCCAGGCCTCCTGAAGCAAAATGAAATCGGGATCAAGCCGCTCCAACTCGCGAGCAATTCTCGGATAGCGTCCCGACCGTGCTCCGGTCATCCAGGAGGGCAAGCCCCAAATATTGTAAGTTACTAACTTAAGGCTGAGCCCCCTATCCGAGTTCTGCGGAACCGTCGCAACGGGGTGCTCAACCAGCAGCGGGGAAGGACGTCCGGAGGCGCAGCCAGCGGTTTCGATGACCAGGGCAAGACCCGCCAGAGGCCCCGCAAAACTGAACAATTCTTGCAGAAACCGACCAACGACCTGCAGTAAGCGGCTGTTCATTACTGACGCATTCTGCCTTACTCATGTGGAGAATCTGTGGAGAATTTGTGAATAACATGTGAACAACTCTGCAGACCGAATGCGCGGAAACGTGGCGATGCTACGAAATCCTGCGCTCCGGCAGGTTCCCGTCCTTTGCAACCTGTTGTTCTCCAATTACCAACGCCTGACCCGGTAGAAACTCTCGCCCGCACGCGGGGTAGTGTCGTTCAACTGCAGCAGGGCGCCAGTTCCGGCTTCCAGTGGCAAGGGCTGCCAGTTTTCGCCAGCGGGCGAACTCTGATACTCCAAGGCGTACACGTGGCCTGTGAGCGTGGGTACCTCGACGTGAAAACCATTTGTCGTGATGTTCGCGTGGGCAAGCGGGGCTTTGAGTAAAGGAGGAGCACTCCCAATCAAAGCCAGGCTGTGCACGGCGCCCGCCGCGATTCGAACAACGTTGCTCAGGCCTGTGGGAACAACGTTTTGGCCGCAGGCAACCAACACGTTTGTGTTCGGTCCGCCCGCACCCCAGGCTACCACTGTCCCGTCAGACTTGAGAGCCAGGTTGTGCCAGCCACCGGCGGCAATGGCTACAACGTTGCTTAAACCCGCGGGGACGTTCGTCTGGCCATAAAGGTTGAGGCCCCAGGCCACTACGGTCCCGTTTGCGCGCAACGCCAAATTGTGCGCCGCACCGGCCGAAACGGCCACGACATTGGACAGTCCCGGTAGAATGTCCGCCTGTCCATAATCATCACGGCCCCAGGCGAGCAGCGTGCCGTCCGACCTGAGGGCGAGGTTATGCCAACCCCCCGCAGCGACAGCCACCACATTCGAGAGATTGGGCGGGACGATCGCCTGGCCATAACTCGGATCCGTTCCGATACTGTTGATGTTGGTGCTAGTTCCCCAGGCCGCCACAGTACCCTCCGACCTCAGCGCGACGCTGTGATAAAAGCCGCACGCAATGGCGACCACGTTGCTGAGGCTCGAGGGCACTTCGGTCTGTCCAAATCCGTCGTCTCCGGCGGCACTCACGAGCCCATTGGCGTTCAGTGCCAGGCTGTGCAGGCGGCCGCAGGCAATCGCAAGCCAATTTGAATCTGACGGGGAGAATGCAATCTGGCCCAGCGTGTCGTCGCCCCATCCAGTAAGAGTTCCATCCGTGTTCAAAGCCAAACTGTGACGCCAGCCGCCGGCCACCAGCGTCGCATTGGTCACCGTCGAAGGAACAATCGATTGTCCGTAATTGTTGTAATCAGGTGGGCTGGAAATAAACGTTCCGGCGCCCCAAGCCACCACATGGGTTCCGCCATATGCCAAAGGGCTAGCGCTCGCCAGCCCGACGGTCACGCCTAACCACAAACCCAAAGCTCTCGAACTCCCGAGCCCTCTACAGTCACACATCATACCTAAGGAGTCTGCAGAGTTTTCTGTCGACGCGTCAAGTGAGCCTCGTGCTGTGCTGTGCCAGTTAAATAGCGCAAGGCTTTTCGTTCCCATCCCGCTTTGTCGGACGCGTTACCTTCGTACGACGGATCCCACTCTTCCGGGTGATCATTGTTCTGTTCGATGTCGGCAACAGATTTTTCGATGAACGCCCGGAGTCGTTGAGCTGGTAAGGTAGCGGGATGAGAACTCCAGAAGTGTTCCCGAAATGGTTCATCGTTAGTTCAATCATTGCGCTGTGTGTCCTGACCGGCGCAACGGTGTCGGCCCAGTCGCAGACGAACAGACTGCGCATTGGGGTTTATGATTCGCGGGCAGTGGCGGTTGCTTACGCCAATTCAACAGAGTTCCGGGAGTCGATGAAATCGATCCAGGCAGAGTATCAGAAAGCCAAAGCGGCCAACGACGAAATGCGGATAAAGAAGATAGAGAGTCAGATGAAGTTGCAGCAGCGGCGGCTGCACGAACAGGGTTTCAGCACCGGTTCGGTGGCAAGCCTTGTGGCGAAAATCAAAGACGCGCTGCCTGGCGTGGCCAAGAAGGCGAACGTGCTTGTGATCGTAAGCAAGTGGGAATTGAACTATCAATCGCAGGACCTGGAGGTGGTGGATGTGACCGAGGAACTGGTGTCACTTTTTCACGTGAGCGACAAGGGCCGGGAATGGGCCAAGGCAGTCGGGACCAAACCACCTCTCCCCATCGAGGAAATCACCGACAACATGGATTGATTCAGTGAGCGAGTCGGCACGGCGCCTAAGCAGCCGATTGTGGCAGGGACGGTGCGCTGCGCCGTCCCTGCCCGAGGGCTGAACATGACCGTTCGAAGACGCGCGAATCAGAGTGCTTCTAAGCCTTTGTGGATAGCCGGCCCCAGGCCCCGTCGAAACAAAGACGGATGTTGCTTCAGTCAAAAATAAGACCGACCCGCAAGACTTTCTTTCGAACTATTGCGAGAGAAGTCGGCTCATACATGCCTGTTATGCAAGAGTTTGCTACGGTCTTTCTGACCAGAACTGATGATGCACCAGTTTGTAATTTTGGTCAGGAAAATGCTGTCAATCAGCTGAATTTATGGCCACAAAAAGCATTTTGCTGGCGGTCGACGACCCCCAGACGTTAGTTGACATTCACCAGGCTCTAGGCGCCGAGTGGGAGGCAACCACGGTTGCCAGTGAGGCGGACGCCCTGGGGCAACTGGCGGAGCGTTCATTCAATGCGCTTCTGGTGGACTTCAACCTAGGCTCGCCCGACGCGAGCGAGCTGCTGAACCAGGCATTGGAAAAGCGTCCGGAAACCAGCCGCTTCTTGCTGGCCTACGAAGCCGACCTGGCGTTGGTCGCCGCGAAAGTCCTCGGCTCCCACCAAATCCTTCCTAAACCCGTCGAACCAGCTTCACTCAAGAGCAGGATCGAGAATGGCATAAACGACTGTAACTCCAACGAGAGCGGCAGCGACGCGACCAAAGACGCCAACGGCAAGCCGATAATTCCGTCTGTCTATTCCGACGTGCTCAAAGCACTCGACACGCCCGGCGTTACGAACGAGGAGGTGGGGGAGCTCATCGCCCGCGACGGGGCGCTGACGATTGAAGTCTTGAGGCTGACTCGATCGGCTTACATGGGTATACCCAGCAACCTCACGGACCCGGCCGAGGCGGTCGAAACGCTGGGGTTGGAACCGGTAAAGGCCCTCGTCATGGCTCTGCGATTTCTTGCCGAGCACAACCATTTGAGACCGGGTTATTTGTCTCTTGATCAAATATGGCAACACAGCGTCAACGTCGCGCAGATCGCGCGAGACCTGGTGCTTTTTGAGACCAAGGATCGAACGCTGGCTGCCCAAGCCCTCACTGCTGGACTGCTCCATGATCTCGGCAAGGTGGTGCTGGTCACGAACTTTGACGATTTGTACGGACGTGTTCACTCCCTCGCGCGCAAACAACCCGTTCCCCTCTGGGACATTGAAAAGGAAATGTTCGGTGCCAACCATGGCGAAATCGGGGCCTGCCTGGTGGGGATGTGGAACATGCCCAGTTCCGTCGTCGACGCCGCCGCCTTCCACCATGAACCCCCCTTGGGCGAAAGCGAGCAGCTGACTCCACTGGCTGCCGTTCACATCGCTAACGTCCTCGAACGCGAGCTCCGGGCGAACGACGAGTTCCGGGTGGCTCCCGTGATCAATACGACCTTCCTCAACGAGTTGGGGCTTCTCCAACGGCTGCCAATCTGGCGCGCCAGATCCGCAAACCGCGATCTTGCAGACCATCAATCACACGTCGAGCCGGCCGAAACAGATCAGTCGGAATCGGTTACCCCGGTCCTAGAAAGCACACTATCTTCGCGGACAGCGAACCACCTCCCAGGACCTGCCGCCCCAACACGGACCGCCACTTCCGGGCAGCCGCGCGAGGATTCAATGGAAACGGTGCCTTCTTCTGGCCTCCGGCAAAAACGCTGGGTCTACGCCGGTATTGCCGCTGTCCTATTCCTGCTGGTCTTTTGGCTCCGAACACAAGCGAGCCTCGACGAGTCTGAGCCCATTTACGCCCGGACACCCACGACCAGCCAGACGCCTCCAGTTGTTCCGTCGACTCCATCGGCGGAAACGGTTCCTGCAGCCGCGCCACAAGTCACACGGGCCGTGCCCGTTGTGGAAGCAGAACCCGCAACGAATACTTCACCTGTTCCTAAGCCGGCTGCTTCGCAGCCCGCACCCGAGCCAACTACGGCGATTGCTTCCCAGGCGGCTCTAACCAATGCCGCGCCACCCAGCTTGCCGCCTAAGGAGAGCCCGCTGCCGGATTTCCGACTCAACGGTATCATTTACACCGTCGGCCGCCCTTCTGCGATTCTGAACGGCCAAACCGTATACGTCGGAGACCAGGTGAGCGGCGCAACTGTGCTCAGCATTCGCCAGACGGATGTGACGCTGCAGATCAACGGATTACGCAAGACCTACACCTTGCGGTAAGAACGTTCTCCCGCGCAGTACACAGTCACTGGCTTTTGTAATCGGCCAGTGACCGCTGGCGGCGCGCGGACTTTCCAGTCCGCAGCAAACCCGAACGCCAGCGGGCTCGCTAAACTACGTTGCTGCGGACTGGAAAGTCCGCGCGCCACTATTCCGCCCGCCGTCACTAACTGATTACTACGTGTAGCACTAGCCTTTGCTGTTTGAAATCGACATGAGGCCGAGACCCCATACCCAGATTGGCAATTCCTGGATAAGCTTAAGATCGCCTCGGCGACATGAAACAAAAGTTGTCAGTTGCTGCGATCGTTGGCGGCTTCATTTTGATTGCCCTCGGCTTCGGTAACGGGGTATTTTCGGGGCATCACACCAAAGGTACATGCCCTCCACCGAACTAAACTATTCGAAAGACGTCCGGGACTTTGTCGTCTCGAACTTCCTTTTCGAGGCCGCGACGCTGCAGGACGACACTTCTTTCCTGGACAGCGGAACAGTCGATTCGACGGGAGTGCTGGAATTGGTCACGTTTTTGGAAAAGACGTATAGGCTTAAAATTGCCACCGACGAGATCAGACCCGACAATCTGGACAGCATTAACCGGGTGGTCCGATTTGTCACAAGCAAGCTCGGTGCGGACGGGAAAGCCAGCGTTTTTCAGGACGCAGTGAAGTAAGCAAACCGAGGACGATCACGCGGACCGCGCTGCAGTCCTTCGGCCGTCGACGACGCTAAGTCAATTACCGACGGCGCGCACTATGACCGGGCTGGGGAACCGGTTTGTTCTCATGGCCGCTCCCGAAGAACTCACCGACACACACATCCAAAGCGTCTGCAAGTCGGGACATGGTCTGGAGCGTTAAGTTGCGGGTGCCAGTCTCCACGCCGGTTAGGAAGGTGCGGCTAAGCCCGGCGTTCCTGGCGAGAGCCTCTTGGGAGAGGCCCTTCTTAATGCGGAACTGACGGATTGCCAGCCCGACCTGCTTCCTCACGGCCTCGTAGTTCACTTACCGATGGACTGCGATTCGGGGACGAGTTTTCGCATGCGTTCGGGACGGCCAGCTACGGAATGGACTTCAGCCATATGCCTGAGGGTAAGATGGCTGAATGCGAGATTTTGTTCCTGGAAAGCTTCAATTTGCGTTCGCACATGCATTGGGACTATGAACGACGAATGAGCCAAAAGGCTTCTCCCTCTCCTCGGGGGAGAGGGCCGGGCCTTCGCCGCGCCGAAGCGGCTTCGGCCGCGCAGGCGGGGTGAGGGCGGACTTTCCGTTCGCGGTTCAGGGAGAAAAGGTCACCCGCCACCCCCACTCGAGTTTGATGAGATAGTCCGCGCGCCGTCAGGCCTGCATGCGCTTGAACTTCTGCGCCCACTCGGGCGGGTGTCGTTTCGGGCGCCCATCGGCGCCTAGAAAGGCGACGGTTATAGTTGCGTCGACCACGACGTCCTGTCCGCGAATGATTTTCTGATGGATGACGCAAGAGGCGCCACCCACCTCTTCCAGACGGCTGACGACGGCCAACTCGTCATCCAACCTGGCAGGTTTGCGGTAGTTGACGTGTGCTTCCGTAACCGCGTAAACGCCTTGCCCGCTTTCGATCGCGGCGCGTTGGTCGATTCCGATCAATCGGAGCAAATCCGAACGCGCACGTTCCAGGTAACGGAGATAGTTGGCATGATAGACAACACCGCCAAGATCCGTGTCTTCAATGTAAACTCGCAGGGCAAAATAGTGTGCGTTGTTCACAAAAGCGCCCTGGTAGGGTTTTCCGAGTTCCATGCTCAAAGCCATACCAAAACGCACCTCGCTGCGCAAAACCAATCCCCGGCAGCACACTCGGCTGCGGTGGGGATTGCAAAATGAAAATTGAAAATTTTCAATTTCCAATTTGCCACCGGGCCCTAACATCCTTCGCAGCGTGTTGCCCCATGAAATCTCAAAAACGAATCGACCAAATCCGCGCAGGGATCATCGGCACCGGTTTCATCGGCCCGGTGCATATTGAAGCGTTGCGACGGCTGGGAATCCCGGTTGTGGCGCTGTGTGACCTGCCCAACCGGGTTGAGGCAGCGGCCGCAAAGCACGGCATTCGGCTCGCCTTTCCCGACTATCGTGAGCTGCTGCGATCGCCGGAGGTCGACGTGGTGCACATCACGGTCCCCAACCGGTTTCATTGCGAAATGGCCTTGGCGGCACTCGACGCCGGCAAGCATTGCATTTGCGAGAAGCCCCTGGCGATGAATGCGCGGGAGACTGCCAACATTGTCGGTCGAGCCGCCAAGGCGAAAACCATCTTCGCCGTTAATTACAACATCCGGTTTTATCCGGCGGTCCTGCAATTGCGCAAAGCGGTTAAGCAAGGTGAGCTGGGAGAAATTATCCACGTCAATGGGTCCTACATGCAGGACTGGCTGTTCAAGGATACCGATTACAACTGGCGGCTATTGCCTAAGGAAGGCGGCAAGCTTCGCGCCGTAGCCGATATCGGCACTCACTGGATGGATACCGTGAGTTTCATTCTGGGAGCGCGCATTTCGTCTGTGTTTGCGGATCTGGCGACCTGGCACAAGTCGCGCAGGCGGCCGGTCGGGGAAGTCGAAACGTTCGCGAAAACAAATCCCAACATGAGATATGCCAAGTACCGGGTGCAGACTGAAGACTTCGCCAGTGTCCTGCTGGAATTCGACAACGGCGCTCGCGCCAATTTGGCGGTATCGCAGGTGGCGGCCGGGCGGAAGAACTGCATCCGCATTGAGATTTATGGTTCAAAGAAATCGGCCTGGTGGTGCTCGGAGAACCCGGAAGTGCTGCTGATGGGCAACCGGGATTGCCCCAACGAAGCGGCTTTCCGCGGTACTCCAGCCTTCGGCCCGGAAGTCGCTACGTTCATCGATTACCCGGCTGGCCATGTCGAGGGCTTTCCAGACACGTTCAAAATGCTCTTTCGCTCGATTTACAGCGCGATCGCGGGTGGCGGAGCCGAGCAGCTGTTTGCCACCGCCGCCGATGGTCATGAGGAGGTAGCGGTGTGCGAAGCGATTCTCGCCAGCCACCGTACCCGGAGTTGGACCCGGGTGCGCAGTTCCGAATGAAAGCCCTTGACGGATATGGCATAGATGCCATACAATGTATGGCATGAAGATGACGATGTATATCGATGACGAGTTGCTTGCCAGGGTGATGGCAGCGACCAGCACGACCAGCAAGACCAAAGCTATCGACCTTGCCTTAAGAGAAATGGATCGCAGAGCGAAGTTGATCAAATTGAGTTCCGCCGGTTTGGGGCTCAGTGCGGACGAATTGAAAGAAACCGTAGATCCGCTCTACGATCTGGAAGAGCTGCGTCGCCGCGAAACACCTGTAACTTATGGCCGCAAGTCCCGTACTCGCGGATAGCAGTTTTTATATCAATCTGCTGCGCCAGGGCCAGGACCCGCTGAAGTCCCTGGCCTTGGCAGCGGAAACGCGGGACCTGGCCATCTGCGGAGTCATCCGTTGCGAAGTAGGTCGCGCGTTGCGGCCGGAGAAGGTACGCCAGCAATTTCGATCCTTTTGGGACGTCATGATTAATGTGCCCACTGACAAGCGCCTCTGGGAGCAAGCCGAAGAGAGGCTTTGGGAACTGGATCGGCGAGGTGTGGTGCTGCCGCTGACCGACGTGGTCATTGCCTGCTGCGCTCAACGAATCGGCGCCGTGGTATTGACGTTGGACAAGCATTTCAGCCTAATGCCCGGTGTGCGCACCGCACGCCAACTGGAAATATGAAACTGGGATTCTTCACGGCCATTTTGCCCGATCGTTCGTTTATCGAGGTGATCGACTTTGCGGCTGCGAATCATTTTTCGTGCCTGGAGGTGGCTTGCTGGCCCGCGGGAAAAGCGGACCGGAAATTTGCCGGGGTCACTCACATCGATGTCACCAGTCTTACCAGCGCTCAAGCCGACGACCTCAACGCTCAGTGCGTTCAGCGCCGCGTCAGCATTTCGGCGCTGGGCTTTTATCCAAACCCGTTGGATCCCGACCCGGTAGTAGCCAGGCAAGCAGTCAACCATTTCAAAAAGGTCATCGTGGCCGCCCAAAAGCTGGGGCTGAAGAACGCCAACACGTTCGTGGGGCGCGACTGGACCAAAACCATAGACGAGAACTGGCCGCGATTTCTCAAGACCTGGAAGCCGCTGATCGCGTTTGCGGAAGACCATGAGATCAAGGTCGGCATCGAGAATTGCCCGATGTCGTTCACTCGCGATGAGTGGCCCGGGGGCAAAAACCTGGCGGCTTCGCCGGTGATTTGGCGGCGTATGTTCAACGACATCTCCTCGCCGAATTTCGGCCTGAATTACGACCCGTCGCATTTCGTTTTGCAGAGGATGGATCCCCTCAGCCCGTTGGCTGAGTTCAAAGACAAATTGTTCCACCTGCATGCCAAGGACATGGTCGTCCACCCGGAAAGGCTAAATGAAGTGGGCATTTTCGCTTTTCCAAAGGAATGGCACACGCCGCGGATTCCCGGTTTCGGTGAGATCGATTGGGCAAAGTTCATGGCGAAGCTCCACGAGATTGGCTATAATGGGCCGGTCTGCATCGAGGTGGAGGATGGGACCTTCGGTCCATCGTTAGAGGGACGCCAAACGGCGCTGAAGCTCGCCCGTAACGTGCTGGCGCCTTATTTTTAGAGTTTACATGAAATATACGTACGAGGAATTAGCTGGGATGATCGATCATTCTCTTTTGCATCCCACGCTGACCGACCAGGAACTGGAGGAGGGCTGCCGCCTGGCTGCCCGGTATGGCGTGGCCTCGGTGTGCATCAAACCGTATTTTGTCAAACGCGCCGCCCAGATCCTGAAGGGGTCCGCTGTCAGGGTCGGCGCGGTCATTGGTTTTCCCCACGGCAACAGTAATACGGAGAGCAAGCGGTACGAGACCGAGCTGGCCTGCAAAGATGGCGCGGTCGAGATCGACATGGTCAATAATATCGGCAAGGCGCTGGGCGGGGACTGGGGCTACGTCGAGCGCGACATTAAAGCGGTTTGCGACGAAGCGCACGCTCGTGGAGCCAAGGTCAAAGTGATCTTCGAGAATGATTATCTAGCGCAAGGGGGGGCCGGACTATCGAGCGAACACTTCAAGCGCAAACTGGCACAACTCTGCGAGCGCGCCGGAGCTGATTGGATAAAAACCTCTACCGGGTACGGTTTCGTCAAGGGCTCCGACGGCAAATACAGTTACCAGGGAGCCACCGAATCCGACCTCCGGCTAATGCGCGCCAGTGTTTCCGAAAAAGTGCAGGTGAAAGCAGCGGGCGGAGTCCGTGATCTCGACGGGTTGATCCGCGTTCGCGACCTGGGAGCCACTCGCTGCGGGGCCAGCGCAACCGCAGCCATCCTGGACGCTTACAGGGAACGCGCGAAATCTGAAGTTTAACCCAACCCGGGCTTGACCATTCAGAAAGGGCCTTCCATTTTCAAGCTGTGTTAAAACAGACTGCGACGACTCTGTTGGCGGCCGCCTGGCTTAGTTTGTGCCATGCCGCCGACCCGGAACGCTCGGTAATTCAAATCTTCACCTTTAGCCAACAGCCGGTGTGGGACGCGCCCTGGCGCTTTGACACGGTTCGGCGAATGGGGGGATCGGGTTTTGTGATTAAAGGAAAACGCATCATGACCAACGCCCACGTCGTGAGCTGGGGTCGTGAAATCATTGTCCGGCGTTATCAGGATCCCCGGCCCTATGTTGCCGAGGTTGAGTATGTGGGACATGACTGCGACCTGGCCGTGCTGACGGTCAAGGATAGTCGTTTCTTCGAGAACCTCGAGCCGCTGGAGCTTGGCGAATTGCCCAAGGTGCGCTCGGCGGTGGTTACCTATGGCTATCCTGCCGGGGGTGAGGAAATCTCCTATACCCGGGGCGTCGTGTCGCGGATCGAGTTGGAGCAATACGCCCATTCAGGCAATCGCCGACTCCTGACCTGCCAGACGGATGCCGCGATCAATCCTGGGAACAGCGGCGGACCGGTCATCCAGGAGGATCGGGTCGTCGGTGTGGCTTTCCAAGGTATGCCGGGCCTGGAAAATGCCGGTTTTTTCATCCCAACGCCGGTCATCGAGCATTTTCTCAAGGACATTGAGGACAAACATTACGATGGTTTCCCTTTCGCGGGCTTACGGCTGATGCCCTTGCAGAGCCCCGCTTATCGGAATCTGCTCAAGCTTCCCGACAATGATGTAGGTGCTCGAATCGATGGCCTTCTGCCCATCCCCAACACTGAGAAAATGCTCAAGCTGGACGATGTGTTGCTGAAAATCGCTGACTTCCCGGTGGCAAGCGATGGCACGATCCTCTATCACGGCAACCGCGTTTCCTCGGCGCTGGCGTTTCAATCGGTGCAGGCGGGTGAGTGTGTGCCATTGCAGGTTTGGCGGGATGGCCAAAAGGTGGAGGTCTCGCTTCCGGTCGGTCCCTATGACGGGGATCGCGCCGCCGGTTATCAGTATGATCGGTTGCCGCGCTATCTGGTTTATGGCGGCCTGGTGTTTACTCCGCTAAGCCTGGACTATCTGCGCACGCTCGGCAGAAACACTTCGGAGATTTCGATCGGCGAGATGTACTACGAGTTGTACTATCGCAATTTTGAAGACCCTGACAAGAACCGGCCGGAACCGATCGTGCTCGCATCGGTCCTGACCGATCGCGTGAATGCCAACTTGCGGATTCGTGGACGCGCGTTGGTTGACACTATCAATGGAGTTTCGATCCAGAAATTGGAAGATGTGGTGCAAGCCTTTGAAACTTCTACGAACGACTTC
>Ga0210409_10001699_pt1 | contig 27879 bp, 20 predicted proteins | sample IncBWH17MmetaG_FD_161649 | JGI IMG/M metagenome (GOLD analysis project Ga0210409, IMG submission 161649) | Forest soil microbial communities from Barre Woods Harvard Forest LTER site, Petersham, Massachusetts, United States - Inc-BW-H-17-M | ecosystem: Environmental > Terrestrial > Soil >...
CGGTGGCTCCGCATCCACTTCAGATATCGCGAGAATTTGGGCAAACACAGGCGACGCGCTCCGCAGATAGGAGCGGATAATCTTGGCCTGCCGGCTGTAGAATGCGCGTATTGCGCCATTGCCTGCAAATTGCGCGCGCCTCTCTTTGCCAAGCGCCGCGTCATCGCACATATCAAGAACGCGCATCCGCGCTCGGACATCGAAGGCATATCCAGCCATGCAAATACCGCCGAGGATGAGGCACACGTCATATCTATTGCAGGCACTCAAGGCCGCAACAGTGCCGCGAAGCTTCTTGGAGCGATACATGATCAACCCCATGGGTATCGATGCGAGCAGACTTTTCAGGGCCGTGATTTGCTTGATAGGCGCAGAGTGCCGGATAACGTCAAAACTTCGAACCCCGAGTTGCCGCAGCGTTTCCCCGGGATCGACATGGACGAAAGGGGACGCAAGCGTCACAACATGACATTCGCAAAACTCGGCCATCGACCGAATTAGCTGGCAATGCCGTACGTCCCACCCATTTACGACCGGCCACGCGGGTTCGGGAGTGATAATAAGAGCGGTTAGGTTATTTCTCATGATGGCAAGCCTAAGAAGAATTTCTCGAAATGTTTTTGCAAAATGATCGCACTGCCGGATCAAATCTTGTGTCTTCCCACGCCCAGGAAGGAGACGGGAAGCCCAGGACAGTTCGGAAAAGAATTTCGAGATCCGAAAGGAATGTGCGGGTCCGCGCATACTTCAGCGACATTTTCAATTTGATCGGCAGAATTTTTGCGATGTAGTCTTCTTCGATTGAATTTTCAAGAAACAACAGTTCTTCGTGGCGGAAGCAAAGGGATGCCGGGCCCGTGATTCCAGGCGGAGTCTGCAACAGCTCTTCATATTCGCCGGGGAAAATATCGACAAATCTCTCCACCTGCGGCCGCACGCCCACGAGTTGCATCTCGCCCCTCAAGACGTTCACGAGCTGCGGTAGCTCGTCCAGCTTATATCTCCGCAGAAAATGGCCCACTCGAGTGACGCGCGCGTCCCGTGGCGCCGTCAGCAAACTGCCTTCCGCGCAGCCCGAGAAGATGCTCCTGAATTTGAGGAGACGAAACCTCCGGAGTCCCTTACCGATGCGAACCTGAGAATATAGAATCGGGCCGCCGTCGGCGAGCTTGATCGCCAGGGCAATCAGTGCAAATAAAGGAGCCAATACGGCGAGCCCCGCCAGCGCGCAAAACGTGTCGAACAAGCGCCGCAATATGAGTTTCGCGGCAATCCGATACTGCAGGTCGGGGTGCAGCGGCAGGGAAATTATTCGGTGAAATTCGTGAGAGTCCACGGGAAAATCCTCCTGCTGGTAGCTGTAGATTTCACGGGGATACCTGCGGAAACGGACGGGGTTGAAAAATTATCTTGTGATCGCCGTAAGGACTTTCTGAATCGAATTACGCCGCTCCCAGTTTGCGGGAGGATACATGAGCCCCAAAAGAAAACCGAGCCCGTGGGACAAGTGATAGGTAGCAAATACGATGGGCAAGAACGGAAGGAAGATCCAACCCTTGCGTCTCGCTAAAGAAAATGCCGCCGTGAGAGAGGCGATGAAATACAAGCTCACTAGGGCGAGCCAAAAGCCCAGAAAAGAGTTGCGCCACCAGACCATACCGCCGAGACTCGCCCCAGCGGCGCAAAACAGCAAAACGGCTCCGGCCAACAAGCACAATCCCGGCACAAGACTTCTCCGGGATGCGGGCCTGCCATGCTTGCGACACACTGCGATTTTCCAGAATCCGTACTGAAAGTATTGTTGAAACAGCCCGCACAGGCTGGCCCTGGGCCAATACCAGGAGGTGATTTTGGGAGACTGCCACACCCTTCCGCCGGAGAAAACAAGCCGCACGTTCAATTCATAGTCCTGGGTGCGCACAAATCTTTCGTCAAACATGCCGATGCGTTCCAGGGTGGATTTGCGCCAGCAGCCGTAGGGGACGGAGTCCACTGGTCCTTCGTATTGCGGATCGCGAATCTTGGCGCCGCCCCTGGCAAATCGCGTCTGAAAGGCGTACGCGATGGCCCGCGCAACATAACCGTCCGCGCGCGTCAATGCCGGGCCGCCCACGTTGTCGGCATTGGTTTCCTGGAGCACTTCGACGCAGGATCGAACGTAGTCCGGCGCATATAGAGTGTGGGCGTCCATGCGGATGATGATTTCACCCTGGGCCTTGCGGATCGCCCGATTCAGGCCTGTGGAAACTATTTTTTCGGGATTGTCCAAAACCTTCAGTGCACCGAATCTCTTTTCATATTCTTTGAGAACCAACCACGTTCCATCGTCGCTTATGCCATCGGCGACGAGGACTTCCATTTCGATCTGACCAAGCTCCTGGCTAAAAACAGAATCGAGAAACGCGCGAATATGCCGGATTTCATTGCGGCAAGGGACAACTACTGAAACGTGGACCGCTTGGCTTTGCTGCATGACTTTTCCACCTGTTCAGGGTAACGCGAGGTTACAAAATCAGGTATTTGGGAGGAAAACATTGAAATTACGAACGTTGCGCGTCCGGCTCGCACGCCAGCATACAAACCTCTGTTACGGCCATCTCCTGATCATTCCTTTCGCACATGCCGACGACCGCGACAGCAAGAGAAAGCGCAATGGTCGGCAACTTTTCCCAATAGAGAGTGGACAAGGCAAGACTATCGAGACAGAGGACGAAGGTCAGTGCCACGATCAATGCTCCCTGAATTTGAAATCGCGGATTTCCGTAGAGGAAGAAACCTGCGCGAACGAATTGAAAAATGACAGACAGCAACAAAAGAAGGCCGCCCAATCCCAATTCAATCCAGACCGTCAAATAGGCGTTATGCGCGCGGCCCTCGCTCCCGATCAGATTCAAGTAGTTCAATTCCTGACTAAATCCCTGACCGAGGATGGGTTGCAATTGAATGGCGCGCTTGGCCATCTCCCACCTTTCAAACCGGTCGCTGAATCCTTCCCCCGTGGCCAAATTCACATTGGTGGCGCCTTCCACCAGCGGACGGTCCAGCGAATGAATATACAAAATCGCGCCGAGGCCCGCCGCGGCAAACAGCAGAGCCCACCTCCAACGGCGCGCCATGCAAAGAAAAAGGAGGAACCCCGCCGCAATGCTTAGGCTCGTCCCGCGCACAAATACCATGGCGGGCAGCACCGCGAATCCCATTGCAAGGCCTGGCCAGAAAATTTTGCTTATCAGGGTCTTTGAAAAGAATATCGCGCCCAATCCGGCGGCAAAGACGAGCAAAACCGCGGCCTGGCCGATCGTATTCGGGTTCCACGTAGTAAAAGCTGCGGCGCTCTTCATTTGCTGAAAATTCCCAAAGTCGCTCGATGAGCTTGTCCTTAGACGCAGGAACACTTGGATTGCCAGGGCCGCCCCTGCGCAAATTAGGCCAGCGAGAAAGAATCGAAGCCTTCTTTCCGATTGGACGAGTCGGGGGAGAACAAGAACAATGACAGCGCATCCGGCCATCTTGGCAGTCTCAAATCCTTCGGGATACGTTCCCTGCGCCGATTCCACTGCGATCGAAAATAAGCAGGCCGTGAAGAAGAGCGCTTGCCACGTGAATATTTTTCTCTGTCCCCTGGTGAGGGGGGCCGGCGTCCACAGTACGGTGCGCACCAAAAAGAGCAGGATCAAAACGTCATCGAGGCGCAAGTTGATCGTGTTACCGAGAGGAAAAGCCAGATCGGGAAATCCAAGCGCGAATGCATACAGGAACAATCCATATTCGGCCCTCGTCCAAAGAAACGCGAGGCCAAGCAGAGCGGCTGAGCCAATTTCAAACCACAGCGTCAGTGTCAGATACATGTCAATTATCTTACAAGTCATCACATTTAGAAGAGGGGTTCACCGAACAATCTCGATCCTCGATTCTTTCTGAATGACTCGCGCGGGAACGCCGCCAACCAATGTAAACGGCGGAACGTCGTGCGTGGCCACGGAATTAGCGGCGAGGCAAGCGCCGCGACCGATGACGACGCCCTGCGTGACCGTGACATGAGCTGCAATCCAAGATCCCTTGCAAATGCGAATCAACCCAAGATTGCTCGGACCGAACCGGTAGGAACCGTCGACTTGCGTGTGGTCTCCGGCAACCAGAACTGCGTACGGTCCAAGTTGCACCTCGTCCTCCAGGACGATTCCACCTAGAGCGTGAAGCCAGCAGCCCGTGGCGATGAAGACATCGCTGCCGATGTCCAGGTGATTGCTGTAATTGATAGCCACATGCCGGGCTACCTGAAGATTTTTCCCGCAGCTCTTGAACGAGGGCCGCAGCAAAAATCCGCGCAATCGCAGGACAGGCCGCAGATCGGGCAGCCAGCTAGTGGCCACCATGATGAAATGGAACCAGAGATATTGGAGGACTCGCACTTTCCCGCTCCTACTCTTGCGGAACCGCCATTTTCTCGGCTGGCGCTTTCGGATTCAGTTCTCTCAATACAGCGGCAATAAATCGATCCAGTGTCTGCTTGCGAGCCGCGCTCAGTCCATTGCGAATCAGCATGCGGCGCAATTCGCCGTCGCCGATCACGCGTTCCATGGCCCGCGCCAGAGCCCGCGCATCCTTCGGAGGAACGAGCAAAGCATCATATCCGTCCGTGACAGTGGTCGGAACGCCTCCAACAGTAGTGGAAACACAAGGCAAGCCGTTGGCCCGAGCCTCCACCAACACATGCGGCGTGCCCTCGGTAAGGGTGGGAAGCACAAAGAGATCGGCGGCGCGCATTCGATCAAATAACGGCTTTCCGTACGGCACGTAACCCGTCCAGTGAATGCGTTCACTCAAACCCAGCGCATCCACGATTTTTTCCCACTTATCGCAGTACTCCCGTATTTGGCGTGGTCCGGCGATCTCCAGCTCCCAGGGCACGGCGGTCTTGAGTTGGGAGACCGCATTTAGCAGGTACTCAATTCCCTTCTCGGGACGGAGGAAACCGACAAACAGAATTCTCACCGTTGGTCCCTGGCAGGTGTCCGTGCGCGGCCAAAATTCGTCCGCACGAATCGTGCTGGAAACGATTTCGATTGTTCTGGGAGATGCATGGGCGCGCGCCAATGCGCGGCCGTTGCAAATCAATGCTCCGTTCGCGAGCCAACGGCCAAGGCGCGTGAAGAACCGATCCTGCAGCGCGTAGAGCCAGGCGGGGGCGTCCAGAACGCCTCCCCTTCTGTCGCTGGCTCGGAGAAGCGAGATAGGATCACCGACGATCCAATGACAAATCGGTTTGTGAAATATCGCGGCGAAAAAATAAAGCACCGCCGTGTAAGGGCACCCTCCCCGGACAAACAGAGCGTCCGCCCGCCGGCAGGTGCGAAAGTAGGCGCGAGCGATTCCGAAAAAATGGGGCAATGACTCGATGGTGTTGCCGTAGAAAGGTTGCTCCACGAGTTCGAGATTCGCCGCATCCAGCGGGAAATCAAATGGAGCGGGAGGAGCGTCATGCACGACCTTGGCGCAAACGAAGAGCTTTTCATAATGCCTGGCAAGCGCTTCGGCGATTCGCCCGGACGCCGCTTGCATGCAAATTTCACCCGCGCTGGAAAATGCAGTGACGGGAGTGATGTAGCCGAGGGTTCGACTCATTTTGAATACCGAATAGATTCACGCAGGAAACCGCGAGTATCGCAACCGCACAGCGGCCACCTGCTGGAAAAATAATCTGAAATTCCGCGCGCCAAACGGCCAAAAAAGGAGCGGCGAAATTCTCAGCCAGTTCGCCGCCGCGGCAACCAAAACCAGCACCTGCGCGCAGGCGCTCAACAATACGGCCCAGGCCATTCCCATGAGCCCGAACCGCCGCAAGAAAAACAACGCCGCGAGCGCCAGGACACCGCTTCCGAGCAACTGGCTCAGCACCCCTGCGTGAGGGCGTCCCGCGCCCCGCAATCCCTGATTCAGGATGTTGGTCGAGGCTGCCAGGGAAGCTGCCAGTGCCAATACCACGCCCGGCCAAATGGACCGTGCGTATTCGAACCCAAAAAGCGGCACGACCAGGAACGGAATCAAGCAAGCCAGCACCAACCCTGCCCCGCACGAAACTAAAGCGGACTGGCGAAACGTTTCCGTGATGATTTTCTCCTGGCTTCCTGTATTTTTTTCATTCGAAACCACGGCGAAAGAAGTGATCCCCAAGGCATCGCCAAGTGAAGATTGTCCGTTGGCAAAGGCCGCGGCGACGGCATAAATTCCGGCAGCCTCTGTGTTGAGCAAGCTCACGACAAGGATAGTGTCGAGTTGAAGCGAGACGAGATTGCTGATGGTAGCCCCGAAATATGGCATGCCCGCACGTAACAAGTGGCGGCAGCCGTCCAGCCGCAATTTACCGGTAGCCAATGACTTCCTCTGTATCCAAAGGCGCGGAAGCAAGGCCAACGAATGGCTAATTAAAAAGGCCCATACGAACCAGCGCACCTGGGCCCTTCGACTTACCACGATGAGCCCGATTAGAACGAGATAAAAAAGAAAGAAGGAAAGCCGCATCGCATTATAGCGGCGCCAACGCATGCGACCGTGCTCGATGGCAAGCAGGATTTGGTTAGAAATGTCCAGCGGAATGAGCAACAGGCAAAGCCGCGCTACCGGAAGCAAATAGTTTCTATCCGAAGGCAGCAGCAACGGAAGCAGGAAATACCCCATCAGCAGAAACACCAGAGCGGTAGCCAGTCCTATGGCGGCTCCAACTGCAACCCAATCGGACTCGCGCTTGGGATCCATTGCGACTTCGCGCGCAAGGACGCAGTTGCAGCCCATCAATCCCAGGATGCTCAAGATCGTGGGCCACAGAATGACCGTGGCAAGTTCGCCCCTGGCGCTGGGACCCAGCAGGCGCGCGGTCAGAATGCCCGTAGCCGCGCCGCAGGCCTGGATAGCCAGGCTCGTGGAAAATGTTCCGAAATTGGCCTTGGAAAATATCACGCGTACTGGCGAGTTTTATGCCGCGCCCGCCTCGACATTCGGGCGCGCACAGGCGTAATACGAATAGTCATTCAACGATGCGTCGAGATTATTTAGTACGACCCCAATCAGGTTTGTCCCAACCGAGCGCGCCTGCGATTCCGCGTATTGCACGACCTGGCGGGGCGTCTCCCCGCCCTTTACGACAAGGATCGTCGCGCTGACGATGCTGCCCAGGATGCGACTGTCTGCCCGGCTGAGAAGCGGCGGCGAATCCAGAATGACGAAACGGTATGTCGCCATCGATTCCTGAAGCAGGGCTCGCATCCGGTCCGAGGAGAGAAGTTCGGAGGGATTCTCCGGGACAGGACCAGAATGCAGAACGTATAGGCGGCTGATCTGCGTCGGGTACACCATCTGTTGCCACGCGCCCTGCCCCCCCAAGTAACTGCTGAGATGCGACCCCTTTTGGGGGAAATACTTCTGAATGCTTGGACGGCGCATGTCCGCATCGACCAGCAGAACCGGCTTCCCGAGTTGCGCCAGTGAAAATGCCAGGTTCACGGCAACCGTGGTTTTCCCTTCGCCGGGCTGTGAGCTGGTCACCAAAATGGAATTTGCGAAACGTCCTGAGGCAGACAGAAGCACCGAAGTTCGAAGTTCACGAAAAGCTTCTGAGAATGCGGACCCTTTGTGAATTCCCAGATCGCTCGGTGGATGGTCTTCGACGAGCGCGCCTCCTGCCCCAGTCCTCGAACCAACCGAGCCGAAGATGAGTTCCCGGTCTGCGGGCGCGATTCCTTTATACTTTCTCCCGTTTCGGGCGCCCATGGTGGGGACAAAGCCCAGCACCGGAACGCCCAAAAAGTGAAAAACATCTTCGCTGTAGCGAATCGTCTGGTCCAAATGTTCCTTGAGAAACGCCATGCCAACTCCGAGGCCTAAACCAAGGAACACCGCCAATCCTAAATTGAGAGGATAATTTGGCGCGATCGGTTTATAAGGAACTGTTCCCGGATCCACGATCCGGATGTTGCTGGCTTTCAGGCCCGCGGAGACACCCGCTTCCTTGAGCCGCTCCAACAATCCTTCATAAAGTCCTTTGTTGGTGTCCACGTCCCGGCTCAAGATTCCGTACTGCACGGATTTTTCGGCGATCTGGTTTGCCTCCGCCTGTTTTTCCGCAAACGCCTTCCGTACCAATTGTTCGCGCCGGAGCGCGGCGAAGTAATCATTGCTGATTTTCTCCGCCGCGCGCCGGCGCTCCCTCTCCAGGGAAGTCTGAATTTCCGCGATTTGGCCCTGAGTTTCCTTGACCTTCGGGTAGTCCTCCGTGAACGTTGTGGCAAGCTGCGCGTGCTGCCGCTGAAGGTCCGCAAGCCGGAAGGTTAGGTCCTGCAACAATTTGTTATCAACTACACCGGGCAGCGAACTGTATTCGCCGGATTGCACGAGTCGGAAAACCGACTCCTTCGCCATGCGGTCCGCCTGCGCCTGAGTCAGCTCTTCCTGCACCTCGCGAACGCTCTGGTTGACAATGCTCTCCGCGTCGCCCTTGTTTGTTTCGAGATAGAGAAGGCCGTTGTCGGCGGCATAATTCTGCAAATCGCCTTCCGATTTTTCGAGCTTGGCTTTCAGGTCACGCAATTGTTGCGATAGCCACTCGGAAGCCTTCTGCGCAGCGTCCCACCGCGCTTCGAGATTTTTTTGGATGTAGTTTTCGGCGACCGCATTCACGGTCCGTGCCGCCAGTTCTGGGTCCTCCGAATCAAAGCGAAGTTCGACAGCGCGGCTGCGCCGGATCGGCCTGATATCCGAGCGGTTCTGGAAACGCGTAAGAACGGTTTCCTTGATCGCCAGGACGGGCGCAGTTGCGCTGTTTTGGGGAGGCGGGGACGATGGCGCCGGAGCCGCGCTCGCGCTCCATGGCCAGGCACGCGGTGAGGGAAGAAATTCGGCCTGCCGGTCCAGGCCGAGTTGATGAATTACGCGTTCCGCCAAGTCGTCACTGGCGAGGACTTTGTACTGGGTTTCCAAATAGGCGTCGGAAACTTCATCCAGTAGAAACAGCTCTTGAGGATTGGCGACGCTGGGATTTTCTTTGTCGATCTCAATGAGCGCCTTGGCCCGGTACACGGGTTTTTCCTCGATGGATCCGATCAGGACGGTCACAAATACCACGGAAAAAGCGGTCAGAACTGTCCATCGGCGCTTGCGGATGATTTTCCACCAGGCCAAAAGATCGGGGGGCTTTTCCATTCTCGCCGGGCGGATTGCCCCCTGCATGCCACGGCGCCGTTCCACGTGAACCTCTCGCGGCGTGAATACTTCCATTTTGTTCTGATCGTTGTCGTCCGTTGCCACGCCTTCACCACCTGTAAATTGCAATGCCCGTAGCGGTCTGAAGGGCTGCTACAGAGCCCCGGTAGAACACACTTTTCGCCGTGCTGTTGGGAACAAAGAGGATGTCCTTTGGCTGCAGGAAGGTGTCAGGATTCTTGCCGGAAAGAATCTTGCCGAGGTCCATTGGGATTTCGGTCCGGTTTCCGGTGGCCGTGTCCGTGCGGATGATTCGGGCGTGGCTTGTCGCTGAGGTGTGCGTCGGGCCTTCGGCGAGCGACAGGGCCTGCAGCACGGAAATATTTTCGTTGTTCTGCAACACAAAGCCGCCCGGCTTCTGAACTTCACCAACCACATACACGATTCCGGCGCGCGGCACTTTGACGATGTCCCCCGGACGGATCCGCACATTTAGAGTGGAATCGGCAGATTCCAACAATTTCTTCAGGTTGATCGCCTCTGTCTGACCTGCCACTTCCGGCACAGTGAGCGGCGAGCCGTGATTTTTTGCAACCGCCCCGCCCGCCTGGACTGGAGAGATTCCGGCCGTCGCGGGATCTGAGCCGCCGGAACTGTCCGATTCGGCGTTCCCGGCGCCATGCATGATGAGCACCGTGTTGCCCGCGTCATCCGCAAGGCCTTGGGCCATGGAAAGAACTTCAATCACTGTCTTTGTCTCGCGAATCTGAAATACCCCCGGCATTTTCACGGCGCCCACTACGGAGACGGGATGGCTTTGTAATTCCTGAACGAAGACACCCACGTGGGGATCTTTCATATAAGTTTTGCGCAGCAGCCCTTGCAGAATCGATTCAAGCTCTCTCGGCGTAAGCCCGGCAGCGTGCACCTCACCCAGCAATTGGAGATAAATTTCACCACTGGCCGAAACGCGCACGGCGCAGTTCATTTCCGGGGCCTCGAATATGGAGATGTTCAGCAAATCGTCCGGGCCGATGCGGGATTCGCTGGTCAGAGATTCCGTTGTCGCTCCCGCAAGATTCTCACTTTGCTGTTGCAAGCGCCGATTGATCTCCGCGGAAGTTTGTAGTGGAAGCGGGGATTGGCTGCCTCGATTTGCCGCATTTTGTGCGAGCGCCGGAGTCACAAGCAGAAAAAATGCCAGCCCCAGAATTCCCTGGAAGATGAAATGCGGTTCACGAAAACGATTCCATTTCGCCATGACCCAACCGGTGCCGAATCTGGCGCGTGAAGCGGGCCGCGCGGCGGCACGGGCAACGGATATTCCGAAGGGCTGCTGTGAATCCCGGATCGCGGTCAGGCTGAATTGGAATAAGATAGGGTCCATTGGGTCGCGAGAATTTTATTTTCGAAGTGAGTATCCCTCAGGCGGAGGCGGACATCCGATGCGTTAACTTTAGCGCCGGGATTGGTCCGGATCTCTCCACATTCAAGACATCGATCTCAACCGCAGCGGACCGGCCCAGCATTTCCATGGAAACAACCAGCCGAGCCACCCCCTTCTTGCGGGTCAAAATCCCTTCCAGCCCCATCAGCGGCCCGGTTTTGACCCTGACCCGATCCCCACACTGCAGATACGGATGAGTCTCGACAAGGAGGCAACTTTCGATGATCTGCCTCACCGCAACCAGTTGCGCCGGCGGGATAATCGCTGGGCGCCCGCCCCATCCCACGATTTGGAGTACTCCGGGGGTGGTGAGTATCTGGAGTTGCCGGTCCATCCCCTCGCGTATAAACACGTAGCACGGAAATAGAGGGAGCCAGAGCTGCTTCGCGCGGTCTTGCCATCGGCGCACGGAGCGGTAAAGTGGAAGATAGACCTCATGATTTTTATTCGAAAGCCCCGCCGCGACGGATTTCTCGTGCTGATGGCGCGTTAAAAGGGCATACCAGTTTGGCGGCCCGGCCGCGCTCCGAGTTCCCATTTCCGTTTCCCCCATGTGGATGTAGCTCTGCCCTCCGACTTACAGGAAAACCTGACCCCAATTCGCATGGAACGCCGTCTGGCCGCATCGCGCTGATTCGACTTCGGATTCAGTGCGCTCTTGCCGCTCCTACAACCGCAATTTCAGATTCGTCGTGCATGGTCATCAATCCCCATTGATTTAGATCGTCGGTCACGACTGCAAAACCGTGAATCCAGGTGTCCGAAGAGGAGTGTTCCACGCGAATGACCCGGGCTTTTCCCGTGATGCGCATGGTGGACTTAATTCCTGTAAGGGAAGGAAGGTGGAGGTCCACTTGAATCGGGCAATCGGGCGGGGGCATCGTTGCCGTCAGTATGAACGCGCCCTGCACGCTGATGTCGCGCGTGATCCCTTCCCCCAGAAAGCGTCTGTGATGCTCGCCCTCCCAGGAAAACACCGCGGGTGCATCCAGCTGGTATCGAATTTCATTTCTCATTTCCATTGGCGCTCTCGCATGGCGGCCCGGGAAATGCTTCCCGAAGCGCGCGTAAAGTCTCACCGCAAAACTGAACCGCAGGATAGACATATCCGGGAAGATGAACAATGGGCGAGACGTCCTCAACGCCCCGCAATGACACTTGGCCTGTCACCATCCGTGACAAATGTACTTATTTCGCAGTTCGGCGGAAATCATTTGAGGGGCGGAAATGCTTCATTCAGCAGCCAGAGGAGCATACAATTGCATGGCACGAATAATGACATATAAGAATAAAATAACTTGCTTCAAGACATTATTTCGTATAGTCTCCGCCTCTCGTACCTCTCCAGGCGAGGCAGCAAATGAGTCGGTCGTCCCACCCGCTCGGCGGAAATATAAGCGTCCTTATCGCGGATCCGGACCGCATGAGCGCGCACCTGATCGCGCAGGGGCTCACTCGCGGCCATACTGACATCGTCGTGGTCGCTGTTTCCAACACCTCCGCAGAGACCATCCGGGAACTGGAAAAAAGCCAGCCGGACGTTGCTCTGATTAATGCTCATCTCGTAGATGGCCGGCTGAGGGGCTACTACGTCCTTCAATACCTGCAGCTCTTATCTCCCAATACAGCAGCTATTATGCTCATTCCGGACTCCGAACGAGACCTGGTCGTGGATGCATTTCGAGGCGGCGCCAAGGGCGTCTTTTGCAGGCTGCATTCCATCAAATTGTTGTCTAAATGTATTCGAACCGTGCACGGAGGCCAGATCTGGGTCGACACCCGGAATTTGGCCTTTATCCTGGAGTTCCTCACACAGCTCAAGCCACTGCGCCTTATCAAACCGGGCGGCGGGATGACCCGGCTGACCCCGCGGGAAGCGGAAGTGGTTCATCTGCTCGCCGACGGATTAAGCACGCGGGAGATCAGCCAAAAGCTGGCCCTCACTGAGCACACCATTCGAAACTATCTGTGCGCGATCTATGACAAGCTCGGCGTCTCCACCCGCGTTGAACTCGCTCTCTACGCCGTCGCGCGCGAGGACCTCACTCGGCCAACGGGAGAATGAATAGCCGGACGTCCCCTCAAGAAGTCCACGCTTTTTTTGATTTTCCTCGTTCCCGATTTTTTAATCATGTCCGCACCTGCGTGTTTCACCGGGAATCTATACAATGATGTGAGTTCTCCGCTGTAACGAACGGATCTTGATACTATCGGTTCTCGTGTACGAAAGATTGCTGGAAACGAGCGAGGTAAAGACAAAGATGAGTCATTCGGATAGATACGAACGCGGGTTAGCAAAATTTGTGGAGATGTATGGAGAACGGGCCAAGACATTTCTGGCGTCGCTCGAGGATATCGCCCCGGATCTGGGAACCTACGTCATGGAATTCGGTTTCGGGGATATTCACAGCCGCCCCGGACTGAGCCTGCAATCCCGCGAGATCGCCACCGTCGCCGCGCTCACCGCGCTGGGCACCGCAGCCCCGCAGCTTCGCGCGCACATTGATGGAGCGCTGAACGTGGGATGTTCCGAGCAGGAAGTGGTGGAGGTCATCATGCAGATGGCGTTGTATGCGGGTTTTCCTGCCGCCCTTAACGGAATTCAGGCCGCGCGAGAAGTATTTCTCGAACGATCCAACAGGAAATGACGCCGCGTGTGGTGAATGATTAATGGTGACTGGTGAACCGTACGTCATGAATTATGATTCGTGATTCTTTTGGATATGGGTTCGACTCCTGGAAGCGTTTCCAGAGAGCTCATCCCCAAAATCAAAGCGCTATGTCACTTTCCCGCGAGCACGCGGACAATGTCGCAAGGCGCGGCGACTTCCACTGCGCGTGTTCAGCCGCCCCCAATTAAGATTCGCGCCGCTCCACCGCGCGCCCATCGAAAGGCCCCTTTGCCAGTAAAATTCGATTCCTCTAGGAGGTGTAAGATCGCATTTTCAGGTTTTCGTATTTGTTCTACACGAAATGGAATGTAAACAATTCTCTTGGCCAACGCGATAGCCGCAACTTATTCCATTGCAATGAGTTACGGAATTGTCAAAGTTCCGTAATTTTATTGCCATTAGATTGCTTGCAATTATTTTAGTTTGGATGTAGATATGCCGCATTCGGCTGATTTGCTCTCAGGGGTAGCAAAGTCGGCGGGGTCCTGGCAGACCTAATAATGGAAACAAACCGATGCAGGTTCTCTCCCGGCGCTATGTCCAGGGTCCGGAGGTGCTTTTCGCGTCACCAGTGACAGCCTAGAAAAATCCGTTCGACTATGACAAGGGGGGTTTATGCGTACTGGTCGATATTTCCTTCTATTTGCATTGGCGGCCCTCACTTTATTTGCCGCTAACGTGGCACGGGCCGATGTCTATGGGAGAATCCGGGGAACGGTGACCGACCCGAACGGGGCCATCATTCCCAAAGCCAAGGTCGTGGCCATAAACACCGGAACCGGGATAACGACGACCACATACTCAGGGCAGGATGGAAATTATGAGTTCCTCCAGCTCGCCGCCCCCGCTATCTACAACATCACTGCGGAAGTATCTGGGTTCAAGAAAGCTGAAGTCGACGATATTCACCTCGAGCTGAACCAAATCTTCGTTGAAAATCTTCAATTGGACTTGGGCTCGGTCGCTGAGAAAGTAGGAGTAGTAGAAAAATCGATTGTTCAGGTCGAGACCACGAGCATCGAGCTCGGGTTTACGGTAAACGCCACGGAGATTGTGGGCGCGCCGCTGGAAGCCCGGAGCTTTGTCGACTTGATGAAAACCCAGCCGGGAGTCGTGGAAGCATCCGATGCCCGGGGCGGACCTGGCCACGGCAATTATGCAACGAACGGTTCTGAAGCCGACCAAGATAGCTATCTTATTAACGGTGTCGATAATAATGATCTACCTTTGAATACCCTTCAAATTAACATCAGCCCCGACGCCATTTCTGAATTTAAGATGGTGACGAACACCATTAACCCGGAGTACGGGAGAAATTCGGGGGCGGTCGTCAACGCCACCATAAAATCCGGCACCAATGCGTTTCACGGGGACGCCTTTGATTTCTACCGGGACACCAGCCTCAATACCAAGCCATTCTTTCAACCGAGCGCACAAGTTTTCCACCAAAATCTGTTTGGCGCCACTGTAGGCGGACCGGTTTGGAAAGATCACACCTTTTTCTTCTTTTCTTATCAAGGGGATCGTTTTCGCCGTCCCGAAAACGGCGGCGATTGCCAGTGCACGCCAGGTACGGTCAATGTCTTTACAACGGATCAGCGGAATGGCACTTTCGAAGACGCCAACGGTAAAACGAATATTGGAGCTACAGGTAATGTGTCCCCATTCCCTCTGGTTGGCGAAAACGGCACCACCTATCCTGAAGGGACTCCCTACACGACTATTTTCCCGACCGGGAAAATTCCAGCGGTTGACATCAATCCAATTTCAAAGACCCTCCTAGGTTTTGTCCCATCGCCGACGACTAACGGCAACCAATTCCAATTCAACCCTATTCTTACCGGGACAGACGATCAGTATCTTGGCCGTATAGACCACACGTTTAGTTCCAAGGACAGCATCTGGGGTTACTTTCTATGGGAGCGATTTCCCACTGTGCAAGATCTCCCATTCACCGGAGCGAATGTGCCTGGCTTCGGCGCTACGAACAAACAGCATTGGCAGCAATACTCCGTCGCATGGGATCATACCTTTAGCCCCACGACGCTCAACGAAGCCAGGATCGGTTACACGCGCTTCAATTACAATGCTAATTTCCCCACAACGCCCACGTCGCCTTCCTCCGTTGGTTTCACAGGGATCAACCCCCAGATCACTTCGGGCGAGGGTTTGCCCGTCGTCCTAGTTACCGGTCTTTTCAACTTGGGATTTTCGCAAAACGGCCCGCAACCGCGAATTGACCAGACCTATCAAGTGGGCGACACCCTCACCAAGATCGTTGGAAACCATTCTTTGAAGTTTGGATTCTCTATGTCTCGCTTTCAGGTAGGCAACCCATTCGCAAATCAAAACAATGGCAATTTCGCGTTCGGGGGCGCAGGAACATTCTCCACCGGCATTGCCGGAGCCGATTTCCTGCTGGGCATTCCGGACGGCTACATTCAAGGAAGTGGCGACATTCTAAACGCGAGGGCTCAGGAGTATTACTCCTATATTCAGGACCAGTGGAAGGTCCGAAGAAATCTAACCCTAACGATCGGCACAGGATGGTCTATCGATACGCCTATGGTGGATAATTCCCACGACAACCATGCCGGGATCGCGTTCCGGCCAGGCCAGCAATCCACAGTTTTTCCAACAGCGCCGGTGGGCTATGTCTTTCAAGGTGACGCCGGTGTGCAGGCTTTTGGAACTACCAAGTTCAGGCACTTTGGTCCCCGCTTTGGCTTGGCCTATTCCCCCGATTGGGGCTGGATAACCGGGGGCCCCGGAAAGACCAGCATTCGCGCGGCTTACGGTATTTACTACAACCGCTTTAATGCTGAAACGGCCCTGCAGGCCATTGCCTCCCCGCCATTTGCAGTAACCTCCCATGGGATTGGCGATATTGGAGCTACACCAAGCTTCGCCGATCCATTTTCGGGATATATGCCGGTGACCGACCCTATTACCATGAAGGTCATCGGTTCCACGCCAGTAACGATTCCAAACAAGTTTCCGTTCGTGCCCTCCTCCTCCTCGAATCCCGATTTTTCCACCTTCGGACCGCTTGACATAAGCGTTTACGACCCCAATATCACGATTCCATATTCGCAGAATTTCAACCTCACGATCCAGCGGCAGATCGGCGCAAGCACGATCGTTTCTCTTGGCTATGTCGGCTCGGAGGGCCGCCACTTGCCCATGACAACCGAGTTGAACCCGGGGATTAACCCTGCCGGCTGCGCCGCCAACCCAAGTTGTGTAGCCGCTGCAGCCAACCAGCCCATTTTCTTCCCCCAGAACTTCAAATATTTCAGTGTGGTGAATGGGACCCCTACAATAGTTTTTGCGTCCGTCGGCCAAGTGGCGACAGCAGGCTCCTCCAACTACAACGCTTTTCAGGCGACTGTGAACCACACTCTTTCACATGGCCTCCAACTTCTGGTGTCCTATACCTATTCACACGCGTTGGACTTCTCCTCGGGTTTTGAAAACTCTGGATTTACGGGCAGCGGGTCCGGAGGTTTCGGCCAGATTAGAGTCACAAATCCCTTTAACCCGCATCTGGACTATGGGAACTCAAACTATGACGCAAGGCACCGCCTGGTGGTCAGCTATGTATATGACCTGCCGAGCGTGCGGCATTTCCACGCGCTTGAGTGGATCCCTAGCCGGGTAACCGATGGGTGGAATGTGAGTGGAATTACCACGTTACAGTCGGGGTTCCCTCTGGACGTCGTGGATAGTTCCTTTCCGTCCCTGACGTCCTGGCAATTTAACTTCTATTCCAATTTCGGTGGTATCACATGGGATGTACCGAACGTGGCCGGCCCGATTCAGTACACGAATCCGAGAAATCTCGTGACTCTAAGCCCTACTCAACAGGTCCGCTACTGGTTCAATCCTACAAACCCTACTGGTTGCTCACCTAATGCGCCGCCGTGCCAAATCGGGGGGTTCTCAGCGCCGACAATCGGCACCGAGGGTAACGCCGGCCGTGACATGATTCGCGGTCCGGGGCGCAACAACTTTGATTTTGCGGTCATGAAAGATACGCGAATCACGGAGGGCACCAAGCTCGAGCTCCGATTCGAATTCTACAACTTCTTCAACCACACTCAGTTCGATCCGAACGGGATCGTTACGGACTTCAATTCCCCTAGTTTTGGGCAGGAATTGGCCGCGTTCGCTCCGCGGACGATTCAGTTAGCTGCGAAGGTGTACTTCTAGCCTCAATCTTCCCGAAGCCGGGTCGATCTGATCGCTCCAGCTAGGTCGAAACAACGAAGGGCGTCCCGGGTGACTGGGACGCCCTTTCATTTTTCGCGAATTTGTGATGGTGGGCGTGGTAGCGCGGGCTTCAGCCTGCGAGGGTTAGTGATTGCACGGTTCAAAGCTCATAGGCTGAAGCCCGCGCTACTAAATCCCCAGTAATCGTTGACAATTGCCTCCCAGAATATGGTCGACCTCACTTGCCGGCAGCCCTGCTTCGCCGACGTAGTCCACGCACAGCTTGAAAGCGTCGCCGCGCCAGAAGGGGTAATCCGTTCCGAAGAGCAGGTGGTCCGCGCCGAGGGTTTCCCGCGTGCAGCGGAGCGAGGCCGGATTGCCGTTCACCGTGTCATACCAAAAATATTTTGCCTGGACGCTGGGCGCGATGGCTGAGTCCGGCAGGAAATGATCCTGCAACTGGTCGAGTCGAGCGGCGAGAAAGGGAGCAAAGCCGCCGAGGTGCGGCAGGATGATCTTGATGTCCGGAAAGCGCGACGGGAAATTTGCCTGCATGAATTGCAAGAGGCAGACAGTGTCTTCGAGCGGCGCGCCGACGGGCCAGACCAGCTTCGTGGACTCGATCAGTTGCGATCCGAGGCTGCCGCCGATTGGATGAATGAAGAGAACGGCTTTGCGGCGATTCAGCTCCGCGAAAAATCCGTCGAAGGCCGGATCGGCGATGCTCTTTCCAAGGACCACAGTGCCGGTAGTCACGCCCACCATGCCGAGTTCATCGAGCGCACGGCGCGTTTCCGCGATCGACGCCTGCACGTGTGGCAACGGAGTGCACGCAAAGGCGGCGAAGCGCTTCGGATATTCGCGGACAACGCGCGCGTAGATGTCGTTGCCAAGCCTCGCCGCGTCCACGGCATCGCTCTCCTTCGCGAAGTAGGGGAGCTGGCCGGAGACGGAAAGAATCTGCATGTCCACTTTGGAGCGGTCCATGTTGCGGAAGTGGTCTTCGAGGCCGCTGAAATCGGCGGAACCCAGCTTCATCTTCCGGATTAAGCCTGTGACGTGACTCGCGCCGTACCGGTCCAAACGGTCGAGATATTCCGACGGAAAATAGTGCGCATGAATGTCGATCCTCACGGGAATCCTTCCGGTTATTTGATTTTCGAGCGTTGAGCAGGGGCGAGTATACAACGACTTGTTTGCCGGCTCATGGCGCTTCGAGTAGCACAGGCACTCTTGCCTGTGCGGGTTTTGCGACCGCAGTAAGACCAGGCGCCCTGCGTGTACGACATGCAAAACCGCACAGGCAAGAGTGCCTGTGCTACTTTCCCGCCAAATAAAAATAGCCGACTTTGTTGTTGGGCGATGTGCCGTACCACATCCGCCCTTGCGCATCGCGGAAGAACTCGCGTATGGCCGGTTCGGGATGCGGAAACGGATATTCGATGACCTTCCCTGTCCGCGGATCGAAGCGGCCGATCAGGTCCATGTTGTGGGAGTCATACCAAAGATAACCGTCGGCATCAAAACCCAGGCCGTAGGGGCTCGGATCGGGGCCGGGCAGCGGAAATTCCTTGAAGCTTTGCGTCTTCGGATCGAACCGCGCCATTTTACCGCCGCGAAATTCGCCGGAATAAATCATGCCGTCGGGGCCAATTTCCATGCGCCGAGGTTGAGCGTCAGACGTCGGAAGGGTCCAAAAGGAAACCTTATCTGTCCCGGCATCCACTTTGCCAATCTTGTCCGTGTAAATATTTGTGAACCAAACGTCTCCATTTTTGTCCGGTTTGACGTCGTAGATGTAACCACCTCCACTATCGAACCGGGTAAACTTCCCGGTCTCAGGATCGAAACGCGTCAGGGGAATGCCGCTCGCCCAAACTTTTCCGCTCGGATCGATTCGGATCGTATGCTTCGATCCGCCGTCTTCGATTCCCTCTTTTCCGGGAAGATAGGCATCCTGAAATTCAGCGATTTTTTGCGTAGTGGGGTCCCACTTCGCGATTTTGTTTGATCCTTGTTCGGCGAGCCAGACCGAACCGTCCGCCGCCGGTACAGCCGAATGAACCGCCGCCGTGCCGATATTGGGGACGGGAAAATCCTGCATCGCGCCAGTTTTCGGATCGAGCCGGGTAATTTTATTAGCCACGCCAAAATCGGGAATCCACAGGAAGCCGTTCTTGTCGGGAGCCGCGCTGAAAGGCATACGGCTCGGGCCCGGCATGTCATATTCCACGTAGACAATGTTCATGGCCTCGCTGCTGAAGGGCCGCACCGTCTTCTGATAGCCGGGCATGTCCGCGGGAGATTTCGGAAGAACGGAATCGGGGCCGAACAAACTATTCAAATAATTCGCCACGTCTTCCGCGTCCTGATCGCTGAAGTTCGGACCTAGAAAGACGCTGAAGTGCATGGCTTCGCGCATGAACGCGACGCGGTCCTTCCAGCCGTCCAGATCCCGGCGAACGGAAGCGATGCGGCTTTGAAATTGATGGCATATGTTGCAATGGCTGAAAATTAGTTCTTTCCCTTTGCCCGCGGGGAAGAGTTGCGTCGCCTGGTATTTTGAAATTTCGTTCCAACGGACCATGCCGCTTTGCAACGCAAAATCGATCGAAGCGTTTTGGTCTGCGGCGAGAGTTACTCCCGAGCGAGGGTCCGCGCGATAGCCCACGGCCCTGATCTGCACGCGATAATCCCCGGCGGGCAGATCGGGAATCCGGTAACGCCCCTGGCCGTCGGAAAGAACGATGACCGTGATTTTGGTTTTCGCGTTCTGCGCCTCGACGAACGCGCCCTGAAACGGCGCGCCATCCGCGCCATTTACAGTCCCGGTAATCGTCGCGCCGAATGAGGCCGAGCCCAGGATCACTATCAAGCCGATGAGCGTCAGGATTTTGGTATTGGGCCGCAAGCATCGCTCCTTTTTATTTCATCGTCCGCAGCAGTTTGATGTGAAGCAACGTCAGGATCGCCAGCTCCGACGCGCTAAATCCAGCTAAGATCATGATTTTTGACGGGCAAAGAACGAATCCGCTTGCCCGTTGCAGCAAAGATCGCATTGCACACGGCTGGGGCAACCCATCCGATTATTTCCTCGCCGATGCCGGCAATCGGGTCATCGGTTGCGCGGACCCAGTTGATGCCTATCTCCGGCATTTCAGTTGCTCGCAATATTGGGTAGTCATCAAAGTTGCTCTGGACAACGCGCCCTTTCTCGATGGTGATTTCCTGGCGAAGCGTCGCTGCCAATCCCATGGCAACTTGCATCTCCACCTGGCGCTCGGCAGCCAGTGGGTTAACCAAGAATGGGCCGGTGTCCATGGCAACGTCAACCCGTTCCACACGGACCTCGCCTTTCTTGCTGACCGAAACGGTGGCCACCGTCGCACAAATTGTGAACTCTTTTCGACTGAGCCTGCGGCTATCGCCAATCGCAATTCCCATTCCAGTCCCTGCCGGCAGTTGCCTGCCCCAATCGGTCTTCTCCGCTACGGCGCTCAGCACCTGAATCCAGCTCTTTGAAAACCGCGAGTACGGATTGGCCTGAAGCAAGGTGTGCCTGTACTGATATGGATCCTTCCCCGCCGCATGAGCCAATTCATCGACAAAGGTTTCCAGGAAAAATTCGTTTTGAGATCTTCCTACTGACGTCCAGGGGCCGGTCGGGACGTGCGTTTTCCTGAGGTGATAATCGAAAAGCTGATTCGGCACCTGATAAGGAAGCTGGTGCAAGCCGCGGATAAGCTGTTCATCGCCCGGTTCAGGCGCTCCCCCGTTGCGTGTTTGCGAGGCTAGGCCGCCCTCCGCCGCCACAAGCTTCGCGCCAAAGACGTCTTCATCCATCCCGACGACTCGTGTATGCCAGGCGAGAGGCAATCCGTCCGGTCCCAGAGCGGCGCGGAACCTCGACACGCGCATCGGCCGATAGTAGCCGTGGCGCGTCGTTTCCTCGCGTGTCCAGATGACCTTGACGGGCCGTCCGTCCAACTGTTTGGCAATTGCGACTGCTTGACGCACGTCGTCCTGGTTTCCGCGACGGCCAAATCCGCCGCCCAGGAAACAGTTATGGAGGTAAACCTTCTCCACCGGAACGCCAGCTACTTTTGCCGCATCGACCGTGGCATTCTCGGGATCCTGCGACCCCACCCAAATCTCCACTCGATCCGCAGTGACCTGGGCAGTGCAGTTGAATGGTTCCATTACAGTGTGATCCAGGTAGGGAACTTCATAGACCGCTTCCACGACTTGGGGGGCATTTTTGAGTACTGCTTCGGGATCTCCCAGTTTGGTGACGACTTTAACGCTGGGTTCATCCAGGACTGCGCGCGACATCTGGAAGAAGCCTTCCGAATTGTCGCTGCCGTGCGATCCTTCGTCCCACTCAATCGGCATGGCATCCAACGCGGTCCTCGCGTGCCAATAACTATCCGCCACCACGGCGACTCCCGCCTCGATCTCCTCGCCGCTGAATTCCACCACCGAATGCACTCCCAGCCGGTTCTTGACGGCGCCTGCGTCGTAGCTCTTCACCTTGCCCTTGAACACCGGCGATGCTTTCACCGCCGCGTAGAGCATTCCCGGCAAGCGCACGTCAATTCCGTACGTGGCGCTGCCGTCCACCTTCAGAGGCGCATCCAGCAGCTTCGTCGGCTTTTTCATTAACGTGTATTGGTCCGGCGTCTTGATGGCGGGTTCTGCCGCCAACTTGATGGCAGCGGCTTTTTGCGCCACTTGACCGTAGCGAAGTGTGCGGCCTGTCGGCTTGTGAGTGATCACACCATCTTTTACCGTCAGTTCCGCCCTCGGCGCGCTCCAAGTCTGCGCCGCCGCAGCCATGAGACGCTCTCGCGCGCTTGCGCCGGCTTGTTGCAAGTAGGGGCGTCCCAGGCGAACCGAACTGCTCGAAGTAGTGTTCAACCGTTTGTACACCTTGTTCTCACGGAAGTGACGATTGACGGATACGTATTCCGCGCGCACTTTCGACCAGTCGCATTCCAGCTCCTCGGCAAGCATCTTCGCGCAGGAGGTGATCACGCCCTGACCCATTTCGGATTGGCCGATTCGAATGGTCACGGTGTCATCGGGAGCGATCACAACCCAGGGGCTGACCTCGATATCGGTTTTGCTCGTCAACGATTCCCATGGCCGCCCGGAGATTTTGGCGACATCGGCAGTTCGCCGAGCGTCACTCTTGGGGAAGGATAGTCCCAGCGCCAATCCTCCACCCATGGCGGCGGTGGTCACGATGAATTCTCTGCGGTTTATTTCGCGGTGCATTGACATGCTAACCCCCCAAAAAGACGTCTAGGCCTTCGCAGCAATTTGAGCGGCACGGTGGATTGCCTGGCGGATGCGCAGATACGTGCCACAGCGGCAAAGGTTAGTAATTTCGCGCTCGATGTCAGCGTCGGTTGGGTTCGGCTTGTTCGAAAGCAGGGCGGCTGCGGCCATAATCTGTCCAGACTGGCAATAGCCGCACTCCGGCACATCCCCCTCTCGCCAGGCAATCTGGGCCGGATGTTGGGCGTTCGGCGACAGTCCCTCGATGGTGGTGATTTCCTCACCCACCACCTGACTTGCCGGCAGGACGCAGGACCGGACGGGTTTCCCGTTCACGTGAACGGTGCACGCGCCGCAAAGTGCTTTGCCGCAACTGAACTTTGTTCCAGTAAGACCGATTGTGTCGCGAATCACCCACAACAGAGGCGTTTCGGGTTCCACATCGACGCTATAGGTTTTTCGATTGACCTTCAGGGATATCATCGTGAAGACCTCCAGTTCTTTGCTGGATCTCCCGCGATGGAAACAGCACCGGCCACCGCAGACTTATGCAGCCGGTTCGCCATTCCGGAGTCCACGATTGCTCAAGAATGTACACCAATATCTCCGTTTTGGTTTAGCTGAGATTTTCATTCTAGTTGCTGGAGTGACAGGCGATATGCGCCGGATCTCCTCAGAAAGACGACATGTTTCGTTGCTGTCGTTTCGATCTGAAGTTGACACTAGACGCCACCGGGCATATGTTCTTGCGCAAGGAACAAATCTAAATCGCGATATGGGATCAAACTCATGAAACGAGATAAACAGGATCGGAACGCTTTCTCGCGGCGGGATTTCATCAAGACGACAGCCACGGGAGCCGGCGCAGCCGCTCTGACCGGGCTTGGCGTTGAGGTTACAAATGCCGAGGGAAAGCCGGCGCGCTGGGACAAGGAAGCGGACGTCGTCGTCATAGGGGCGGGAGCAACCGGGCTGCCCGCGGCGATCCAGGCGGCCGAGGGGGGCGCGTCTGTGATTCTGATCGACGCGAATGCGGATGTCGGCGGACATGCGATTTTGAGCGGCGGAAATGTGGCTCTCGGCGGCGGCACGAGCCGGCAGAAAAAATATGGAGTGGTCGACTCGCCGGACCTTCTGTATTCGGACCTGACGGATTGGTCGGTCGTCGAGCCCAACGGGTTTCCCGATTATCGGTACAACGATAAGGAAGTCATTCGCGCCTTTGCCGACGAAAGCGCCAAAACGTATGAATGGCTGGTTGAACACGGCGTCACGTTTGTGGAAAAAGCTCCGGACACGCTTGGCGGGCACGCCTGTGGAAACTCCGCTCCACGGGAAAGCCATGCTGCGCCGATGGCCTTTACGCTCGTTCAGAATGGCGGCCCGATGCCTGCCGACAAAGCGGCAACTACGTCCTCAGGCGTCGGTCTAATCCGGCCGCTGGAAGCCGCTGCAAGGAAACAGGGCGTGCAGATTCTCCTGCAGCACAAGATGACGGGTGTCGTCCGCGAGAATCCGAATTCGGGGCGTGTCCTGGGAATATCGGCCACGATCCAGGGCAAGACCGTGAACATCCGCGCACGCAAAGGCGTCATCATCGGCACGGGCGGACACAGCAGCAATGTGAACTTCCGCAGAATCTTCGATCCGCGCCTCACCGAAGAGTATCAGGTGGCCGGCGAACCCTGGTCCTTCCAGGATGGCAGCGGAGAAATCGCGGCCATGGCCATCGGCGCGTCGCTCTGGGGCGCGTTCAATCAATCCGGAGAGTTTGGGCAGAATGTAACCAAAGCGGGATGGATCGGTTGCCAGTACGGCTACGTGAATTTGAGCTGGCAGCCGGACAGCCCCATTTTTGCCAAGGCGCGCGCCTCCGGCCTCTTCGTGAAGGATTACCAGGATGCTATCCTGGTAAACATTGCCGGCCAGCGATTTTATGATGAGACGCAGGGCCAATTCCCTGCCAATAACTACAACTCCATCAAATCTTACGTGCCACGAAGTTACCTCAATGCCGCGAACGTGAAGTACGAAACTTCCAACTTCATCAACGCGGCCCTGGCGGGAACCGGCGACACCACTCCGGGCGGCGGGCCGATCTGGGCCATTTTTGACTCAGACGCGGTGAAGCGGGAAGGCTGGAAAGTTACGGCGCCTTATGTGGATTACGCGGAAGGCTACTTTTTCTCGGCAGACTCCATCGCGGAACTCGCCGCTAAAATTGTGAACAAGTTTCAAAAAAAACCGATGCCGCCGAACGCGCTGCAAGACACGGTCGCGCGCTACAACTCCTTCGTGGACGCCGGCAAGGACGCGGACTTCGGCAAACCCGCGCCAAAATACAAGATCCAGACGCCTCCCTTCTACGCCGCCTGGGCCACGCCCGTAATTCACGACACCCGCTCCGGCCTGCGCATCAACGGAAAATGCCAGGTGGTGGACCTAAACGGTGAAGTGATTCCGGGGCTCTACTGCGGCGGCGAATCCGCGGGAGGTTTCAGCCTGCACGGCCTGGCGAGATGCGCTGTGCAAGGCCGAATCGCCGGGAGAAATGCCGCTGCGGAGACGGTCAAGGGATAGCGCCGCCCGCGCGCGCGTTGGGGGGAAGCAGAATTCGGCGACCAATCCTTAAACTAAGGACATTCTAGTTATCGTTTGTCCCTTGCAGTTGGTCTTAGAGGAGTCTTGAAACTGTGCGGAGTCAAAGGATACTCATTACGCTTCTCCTGAGCGCAGTATCGCTCGCTTCGGCTTCATTGTTCGCTCAGGATGAAGAACGGCCTAATCCGCCCCAACAGGGTGGCGCTGCTCCTCAACAGATGCGGGGCCCTGCGCCTCCTGTCCCCGGACCTCCCCACGATCCTCATGATCTGGCGGGAGTGTGGAACGGGCGGCGCGGCTACGGTGGAAGCACATTCGGCAGGCAAGGGCCTGAAATGACAGAGTGGGGGCAGCAGCAATTTAAGACGGCAAAAGCTTCCAACGGTGGCGAGTACAGCCTCAAGGAGACGAACGATCCGATCCTCAGCAAGTGCTTGCCTCCGGGCACGCCTCGCATCTATCTCCAGCCCGTCCCCATGCAAGTGATACCGACTCCAAAAGCGGTTCTTTTGCTCTACGAGTATGACCACATCGTGCGCTACGTTTTCACTGACGAGCGCAAGCACCCCGACGACTTAACGCCGACCTACATGGGCCATTCCATCGGTCGCTGGGACGGCGACATTTTCGTTGTGGATACGGTGGGTTTTAACGAAAAGACGTGGCTCGATCGCATCGGCCACACCCACAGCGATCAGCTCCACGTGATCGAGCGTTTTCACCGGCTCGATCAGAATAATCTGGAGCTCGATATCACGATGGAAGACGCGAAAGCGCTGGCCAAACCATGGAATGTGCACTTCGGGTTTTCACTGCATGCGGACTGGGACATCATGGAACAGGCGTGCCCCGACAACTTCTCGTTCGTAAACTTCGAGAAATAGCCAGACGCTGACTCACAAATGCCCTGCACAATGGAAACGAATGGATTTATGAGTTAAGCATTCCTAGGCTCAACCAAATAAATCGATATTTCCCGGCGCTGAAAGCGCCGGCGCATGCTAGCCCAGGGCGACGCCCTGGGTTCCGGAATCCATCGATTGCGGTGTGCCCTGAAAGGGCGCGGGATTCCCCTCCGCCCTTCCAGGGCGGACGACGATTCGTGCTCGCGATACCCGGGGCGTTGCCCCGGGCTAGATACCTCCGCGCCGTTGGCGCGACACCGAGGCAGCGTGTTCAAGCGTGGCAACTACCGATAGGGGTTTCTGAGATAGTATCCGGACACGCTTTTAATTTTTTCGTCCAATGCAAGAAGCCGAACGCTTAAGGCGGCCCGGCAATCAACGCGGCGGGAGCGACCCAAGGTACGCCGAGATCGCAATGATGTCGTCCTCCGAGAGGTTCGCAACTACTTTCTTCATCAGCGCCGCAGCTGTGCCGGCGCTCGATCCATTCTGCATACAGATGAGTTGCCGGGCAATATAGACCGGCTGCAGACCAGCGAGTCTTGGCACTTCACCGAGACCCCTCAGGTCGTCCCCGTGACAGATCGCGCATTGGATGGTCTTGCCAGACCCGCCGGTCTTCACGAGCGTCTCTCCCTTCCCCAGGCTTCCGGGAGGAACGTAAGCCAGAAAAGGAGAGTGCGGATCACGATCCGCTGTTCTCAACGGATCTACCGGCGTTTCGATGATGCGATGGCCGATAGGTTCGGTGCCGCCTTCCGGGTCCAGAAGGCGATGGCGCGCAGCGCTGCTGACATATGTCTTTGGCGGCGTAGCGGTTTCGATCACTTTCACCCAGGGGATCGGCTTGATCTCCGCAAAATACTCGGCCGCTTTGCGAACGTCTTCATCGGACACGACTTTCGCAATCGGGCCCATACGATCGTCGTCCTTCCGGGCCCCAGTTTTGAAATAGCTCATCTGACGAACAATGTATTCGGCGGGGAGGCCGGCAATGTCGGCGGATTCGGGATGCCCTTGTCCCGACATGAGGTGGCAGGTGCCGCATGCCATCTTTGCCGCTCCGGTTTCATCTTTCACGATCCGGGGAGCGGGACCATGTTCATCGGGAAACCAATCGGGCGGATTTCCGCTGCTGGCGACATCAGCGGCGTCATACACTTTGCTGCTGCCCGGCACACTCACTGGGCCCGTCGCCTTCACACTGGGAGGCTGCGCCTTGTCCGGAATGTTGTACGCCCAAGAAGGAAGACCATTAGGGACTGACTGCGGCACTTGCGCTGCAGCGGGCAAGGACAACAGTAATGCGAGAGGCAGAAGCCTGATCCGGTTGCTCATAAACGTAAATCCAAAGGAGCGCAGACGAATATACACCCGGATGTCAATTTTCGATGCGGCCGATTCACTCCATCGCGCATGGGATCCTGAACGAGGAGCCTCCCCCCACACAGCCATCGAAACGTGTTTGTCCACGCGCCCGTCCTATGCTAACGTCGGCGCCCGAGCAAGGCCACCATGGCACGAGCTATCGCCCCGGCGCTCACGCGAGGAGGGATGGATGATGAAA
>Ga0210409_10001701_pt1 | contig 27859 bp, 25 predicted proteins | sample IncBWH17MmetaG_FD_161649 | JGI IMG/M metagenome (GOLD analysis project Ga0210409, IMG submission 161649) | Forest soil microbial communities from Barre Woods Harvard Forest LTER site, Petersham, Massachusetts, United States - Inc-BW-H-17-M | ecosystem: Environmental > Terrestrial > Soil >...
CGCGATATCGGCGTGCTCGTGATCATCATCGCCGCCTTTGCGATGTTCGGCTATGGCATTGCGATCTTGAAGTGGGATTTTCCACAGGAAGCCGCGCTGTTTTTCATCATGGGCATTGCGTGCGGGTTAGTCGGTGGACTGGGTCTCGAGGGCACGGCGACGGCGTTTGGCGAGGGCTTCGCCTCCATGGCTTACGCCGCGCTACTGATCGGATTCGCGCGCGCGATTTCCGTCGCCATGGAACAGGGCCTGATCATCGACACCGTCGTCCACGGTCTCGCCCTCCCGCTCGCGGGCTTGCCAACCGCTCTCGCTGGCGTCGGGATGATGCTCGTCCAAGCAGCTATTCACGTGCCTGTGCCGAGCGTGAGCGGCCAGGCCGTGCTGACCCTCCCGGTCTTCGCCCCACTCGGAGATCTCATTCACGTCTCGCGCCAGGTCTCGGTCCTGGCCTACCAGTATGGCGGCGGCCTGTGCGAGCTGGTGACACCGACGAATGGCGCGTTGATGGCGATCCTGGCGGCGGCCGGGGTTCGCTACGACCAATGGATGCGCGCCGCGGGCAAGCCTCTGCTCCTGCTGGCTGCCCTCGGCGCGCTCGCTATCGTCCTCGCGCTTACGGTGATGAAGCTGTAGACGCGGACGTGCTCGGATTGCTGTAGCGTTTGTACCAGCTCATCATGTAGAGCTGCGTGCGAATGAAGTTGGTGGGTTTCTGTCCACCCGTACCGTGGAACTCACCCTCGAACCGCAGCAAGGTCGAGGGGATATGCCGCATCTTCAGGGCGACATAGTACTCCTCGCTCTGCGGCATCGGCGTGCGCCGATCGAGCTCGCCAGTCATGACGAGCGTCGGCGTCGTCACGTGCCCGACGTACATGAGCGGCGACTCCTTGAGCCACGGTTCCGGGTCTTCCCAGAACGGCTTGTCGAACCAGTTCATCGTGAAGAACGGAATGTCGGTCTCGCCCGTCATGCTGATCCAATCGATGACCGGACACCGGACGGCCGCCGCGGCAAATCGCGTCGTGTGGCCGATTACCCAACTCGACAACACGCCGCCGCCGCTACAGCCACCGACGAACATTTTCTTCGTGTCGATATATCCCTTGGCGACGACGGTATCGACACCAGCCATCAAGTCATCGTAGTCCACGCTTGGATATGCCTTGCTGATGGCCGCGCCGAACGCCGAGCCGTATCCGGTACTGCCGCGAGGGTTCACGTAGATGACGACGAAATCATTGGCCGCGAAGTTCTGGAACATGTAGTTGAATGCCACGTTGTACATGCCGTGCGGCCCACCGTGGATCTCCATGATGAGTGGGTATTTCTTCGATGGGTCGAAGTTCGGTGGCTTGACCACCCAACCTTGGATCTTCGCGCCGCCGCTCGACACGTAGTCGATCTCTTCGAGCTTGCCGAGGTGGATGCGGGATAGTGCCGCATCGTTCACGTGCGTGAGCTGTACGATCTCGCTCTTCGGCGTCTTGAGATCGAGCCGTGCGACGTCCGCGGGCCGCTGCTCCGTCGCCCGCGTGATCGCGGCCACGCCGGATTTGGAGATCGAACCGAGTCCGACGAGCATCGCCCCGGTCGTCACCGGCCGGGCCGCGCCGGCGAGCGGCGCGAACCACATGTTGCGCGCCCCTCGATCCTCGGCCGCGAAATAGATCCCGGAATTGTCGGACGCCCAATGGATATCCCCGGCGTCGCGGTCGAGTGATTCGGTCAGCGCACGGGCGTTCTTGCCATCGATGTCCATGACATAGAGACCGCTCGTGCGATACGTCTTCTCGGTCGACGGATAGCCGGCGTAGGCGATGTGCTTTCCGTCCGGTGATACGACCGGCGAGTGCCAACTGCCTTTGTCGTCGGTCAAGAGGTGCTGCGCTCCGGTATTCGGATCGACCGCGTACAGGTTCGACGTGCGATACTGGTAGTCGCCCTCCGGCGCCAGCCAGCCGTCGATGACGATGGACTTCCCATCCGGCGTCCAATCCCATCCCACCGGGCCCGACAACCCGTCGAAGCGCGAGCCGACATTCCAGTCGCCGTGCGTGATCTGCCGCGCTGGGCCGCCGTCGATGCTGGCGACGAACAGGTGCCGGAATCCCGGCTCCATGAATCCGCGCCGGTCCTCCCGGAAATGCAGCGTCTCGACGATGCGCGGCGCCCTGGTCCAGTGGGCCGAGTCGGGTGGCTTGGGCATGTCGATCATCCACACGGCCGGCTTGGCGATGAACATGGTGAACCCGATCGACTTCCCGTCCGGCGACCAGTGGATGTCGGCCGGCGACTCCGTCAAATGCGTGATCTGGGTCGGGCCCGGGTCACCATCGACGTACCGCACGTAGATCTGCGCCCCTTTGGGGTCGCCATCGGCGAGATACGCGATCCGCGTCCCGTCGGGCGACCACTGCGGACTCGACCCCTTGGCGAAAACGCGATTCCGGGTGCCGTCCGAGCGCATGATGTACAGCGTGGTCTCGTACTTATCCTCGAGCTTGTTGACCCATCGCCGCGAGTAGATGATCTGGGACCCGTCCGGCGAGATCTGGGGGTCGCTCACCTGCTCCAGGTCGAAGAAATGACCGACGGTGAGCAGGGTGTCCGACGGTGTCTCCTGCGCCACCACCAGGCAGGGGGTGACCGCGAGAGCGAGCATGGCGACGTGACGCGTAACGCTCACGGGAGAGTCTCCGTATAAGAAGAGATCGGGGGTGTCGATCATGGTACGCACTACCTGCCCTCAACGCTAGGTAAGTGGGAATGCCCAAAGTCACGACCCTTGGCCTCCTGCTGGTGCTTGGGACCGGTTGTACCTCTCAGATGGCGCGCACGCCACTCCAAGCCATGCTTTTGCCGCCGGTCGACGGCAGACTTGCGCTCTGGGTCAACCAGCCAGCCTACTTCGCCGTCCTGGGCGTCGGGCCCGAGCGAGGCACCGAGGTCCTCTACCAACAGACCGCCCTCGAGGCGGTGCCTAAGAGCGGCTACGTCTACGTGCCGATGCGCGGCGATCTAGACGTGGACTATGAGCAGGTGTATCTCGTGGCATCGCCGTCTCCCATCGATCTATCGGCGTTTCCGACCACGGCTCGCGACATTGATCCGGCCGCCCGAGTCGACTTCAAGGCCGCATACATAGTCGACGGATATCAGGTCGACACGGTGGATCGGACGGTGTGCGCCTATCATGCGACCCTTCCAGAGGCGGGGTACCCGAGAGACCCCTTCAACCCCTGGCGTGTGTATAAAACTCACGTGGTCCTGTGCGAGCGGTACCATCGGTCATCGCCATACATCGCGCCTACCCGCTCGTTTTTCACGCCCATGCCGAAGATCTATCCGCCTGGCAAAGGCAAGGGCGTGCCGCCCAGGCCGCCGAAGATCGAGCCGAAGCCGGAGATCGACCACGCGCAAGCCTTGAAGTCGTCGTCCGGCTGGTCGCCGGCGTCGTCCAACTGGTCGCGGTCCGACACGCGCGCCGACTACGCCACGCACGCGTCGAGCAGCGCCCGATCGGAACCCCCGGCCGTCTCGCGCGCCTCGTCGAGCGCACCTTCGACCTCAGTCTCGGCGCGTCCGCACTAGACCCGCCGTCTGGCACCGTCGAGCGCGTCCCGCGTGCGATAGACCCGCGGGACACGCCCGTCCGCCAGCGCCTGGGTCACCTGCTCTAGCCACCAGTCCAGTCGCTCGCGATCGACGACCAGCGCGCCGACGAGCGCGTGCAGGTCGTCCAGATCCTTGCACGCCTGGTGATACTGCTCGCGCAAGTCCTCGCACTCCCGCTCGTATTCGCTCTGCGGCGACGGACGATGGTCCCTCGGCGGGTTCTTCGGCGGCCAACTCAACCCCATATTTCCCTGACACCGCATATGCCCGCCAATATCATCAGGACGCTCGAGCAGGACTGCGCCCCCGAGGTCGCGCATGCCTTTCTGACGCTCGCTACCGACTACCTCGCCGCCTCGCGCGACCGGAACATGCGCGTATCGACCGATGCCACCCGCTCGCAGCTGGCGCGCCGGTTCGCCGAGCCGCTGCCGGCGACGGGGCGGTCGGTCGGGGAGATCATCGCGCGACTGCGCGATCAGGTCATCCCGGATTGCAATCACCTGTATCACCCCCGGTACGTCGGCCACCAGGTCTCGGCGCCCCTCCCCGCGGCCATCTGGACCGAGGCGCTCACGGCCGCGCTCAACCAGTCGGTGGCGGTCTGGGAGATGTCGCCGGTGGCGACGGTGCTCGAGCACCAGGTCATTCGGTGGCTGTGCGACCTCGCGGGTTTCGGGTCAGAAAGTGGCGGGACTCTGACGACCGGCGGCACCGAGGCCACGCTCACGGGCTTGCTCGCCGCCCGTGCGCGGGTGTGTCCTGACGCATGGACTGCTGGGGTTCCCGATCCCGCGCCTGTGCTCCTCTGCGGCGAGCACGCCCACTACGCCGTCACGCGCACCGCTGGGATCCTCGGCCTCGGGATGTCCAACGTGCGGAAAATCCCGTCCCTCGGTTATTCACTCGACATTGCCGCGCTACGAAAAGAACTGGAAACGGTCGCGCGCGAAGCGCGCGCTGTGCTCGCCATAGTGGCAACTGCCGGGTCAACGCCAACCGGGTCGTTCGATAATCTCGAAGCGATAGGCGATCTGGCCGAGGAACGCGGCATCTGGCTGCACGTCGACGCGGCCCACGGGGGTGCGGCTCTCATGTCGACGACGCACCGCCGCCGACTGGCGGGAATCGAACACGCGAGCTCGATCGCCATCGACCCGCACAAGATGATGCTACTCCCACTCCAGGCCGGAACCGTTCTCGTGCGCGATGCGAGCGATCTCGATCATGCGTTTGCGCAGCAGGCGCCGTATCTGTTTCACGGCAGCGAAGATGACGAGCTGGTCGATCTGGGCACGAGGAGCCTCATGTGCTCCCGCCGCGCCGACGTGTTCAAGCTATGGGTCGCGCTCCAACGCTACGGCACGTCTGGCCTCGGGGCGCTCTATGACCATTTGTGCGAGACAACGCGTGCGCTCTACGACGCGGTCTGCGGGCACCCCGAGTTCGAGGCGATCCACGAGCCGACGAGCAACATCTTGTGCTTCCGCCACGCGGGCTCCGACGAGCACAATCGCGAGCTCCGCGAGCGCTACAATCGCTCCGGCCATGGCTGGATCACGACGACCATGCTCGATGGCCGGCGTGTGCTTCGGGCGACGATTATGAATCCGCGGACCACGGCCGACGATGTGCGCCAGATCGTCGAGGGGCTTGCGACGATCTAGCGATCGCGCGCCGCCCAGAGCTCGGCCTCGGCCTTCCGCTCGAGCGCCCGCCCGCCGGGCCGGCGTGGATCGCGCGCGACGTCGACGTGGACCTCGCCGTCCGGCGTCGGCCCGCCGAGCGTCTCACCGCGCGTTTCGCGTCCGGCGCCGCCGATACCAGGATGTGTCAACGCCTCTCGGTAGCGGTGCGCTTTCGTCGCGAGCTCGTCGAGGAACTGCTCGACCGCCACCTCGCCGAGGTCATCGACGAGGCTCGGGATCAGGCCCTTGAGCAGGATGAGCCGCTCGCCGACGGGGAGGGCGAGCGCGCGATGCACCAGGTCACGAATGGCCGCGTGGTCAAGCCATTCGTAGAACGGACTCCGGGTCGTGTCGACACGCATGTCTTCCATGCTCCATGTATATCAACGCCCGCGCGCGAGCGCCAGGATGCCGTGCGCCGCGCCGAATCCGACGAACGCGCCAACGAGCCCGAGCACGACGCTCGACGTGACATAGGCGCCGGCGCGAGCGTACAGGCCGCCGCGCAGCAAATCCACCGTCTCGTAGCTGAACGTCGAGAACGTCGTGTAGCCGCCACAGAATCCGGTGGTCAGCAACGCTCGCCAGACTGGTGTTATGGCCGTCGTATCCAGCGCGAAGCGCATAATGAACCCGAGCAGGATCGATCCGGTCACGTTGATGACCAGCGTGCCGACCGGGAACGCGAGGCCAAATCGCTGTTGGATCGCGGCGCCGAGCAGTAGTCGGACAAGGCTCCCGATGGCGCCTCCGATGAGCACGGCGATCGCTACGCTAGATTGCGGCATGCGTGTCCGTTTGGCGGTGGAATCCGATATCCCTCGACTGCTTCCGCTCATGCGCGGGCTGGCCGAATTCGAGAATACTATCGCCGAATTCGCGCTCACAGAGGAGGTGGTACGCGAACACGCCTTTCGGCGCTCGCCGCCGGACTGCTGGGTGCTGGTGGCCGTGGAGGACGGCGGCGGCGTCCTCGGCATGATCGTGTACTATCTCGTCCGATTCAGTGCTTCGGCCAAGCCGGAGATGATCCTCAAGGACGTCTTCGTCGCCCCCGAGGCCCGCGGGCGGCGCGTCGGCGAGCGCCTCCTCCGAGCCGCCGCTCGCGAAGCCCTGGCCCTCGATGTGGCGAGAGTCGAATGGCAGGTGGCGCGATGGAATGCCGACGCCATGCGGTTCTATGAGCGCCTCGGCGCCCAGGCCGATCCGGTGTGGATCAACTACGGGCTGACGCTCGACGCCTGCCGCGCCTTGGCCGGCGCTCTAGACTAGGTCCTACACCGGAGCCCCAACCGGCTCACGCCGTAACCGCTCGACGGCGGCGGCGACTTTGGGAAGGACGCCCTCGATCATCGGCAAGGAGACGGCGCCGACCGAGAGCCGGAACCACCCCGTGTCGCCGGCGACGCCGAATCCTTGGAACGGCACGGCCGCGAAGTCCGCCTCGCGCAACAGCGCGGCGCGGATCTCCTCGTTCGTGCGTCCGGGGATCGCGAACCGCGCGCTGAGATAAATGGCGCCGGCCGGCCGGGTGACCTCGATCCCGATCGCACGCAACCCATCGTGCAGGGCATCGAGCCGCTGTCGAAGCTCGCCTTTTATGGTCCGACTGTACGCCCCGACGGCCTCCGGTGCCGAGAGGAACATTGCCGTCGCCACTTGCTCGGGCCGCGGCGCCCATGTCCCGACATCGGCCAGAAAGTCGCCCATGGCTCGGATCACATCGTTGGGCCCCAGCGCCCAACCGACCCGCAGCCCCGTTGCCGCGAACGCTTTGGAGATCGCATCGACGGATATCGTATACGGCGCCAGGGCGGGCCGGAGCGCCACGGGTGTCGCGTGCTTCGCCTCGCCGTACGTCAGGGTCCAATACACCTGGTCGTACAGCAAGTACAGCGGCCGCTCTCGCCGCGCATTTTCCTCCAGGACGAGATCCGCGATGCCGGCCAAGACCTCCGGATCGAACATCGTGCCGGTGGGATTGTTCGGCGAGTTGAGCACGATGAGCCGTGCGTTGCGCACGAGCGGCTCGAGCATGGCCCGCGTCGGCAGAAACCGCGTCGAGGCATCGCAGGCAATGGGCATCGGCCGCGCGCCGACGAGCTGACAGTAATTGCCGTACTGCCAGCACGGGAGCGAGTAGATGACGCCTTCGCCCGGATCCACCAACGTCCGAAACGCCCCGTAAATGGCCGGCCGCGCGCCGGCGGTCACGAGCACGCCGTCGATCGGATAGTCGAGCCCGAGCCCGAGGCGGCTATAGATCTGGATCGCCTCCCGCAGCGCCGGCACGCCCATCGGCGGCGGATACACGGTCTGCCCGAACTTGAGCGCCGTCTCGATGCCTTCGCGCAATCCCGATGGAATCGGGAAAAACGTCGGATCGAAATCCCCGACCGTCAGATTGCAGACCTGGCGCCCCTCGGCCGTGAGAGCCCGTACTTCGGCCGCCATCTTGAGAATGGTCGACGGCGTCATTCCGTCGGCCATGCGCGACACACGCTGAGGCGTCATATCATCTCGCGGCGAACGCCGCAATCGCGTTGCGGGTGAACGTCGAGAGCACGAGCGTCCCACTCATGGCCGCGCGCTCCTCGAGCCGCACGTCCCAATCGTCCGTGCCTTCCCAGAAGACCTGCTTGAGCTTGAGCGTCGCGTCGGGGTTCGACCGCGCCAACTGCCCCGCGAGCGCGGCCACCGACTCGTCGAGCGCCGCTCCATCGGCTACAACCTGCGCGTAGAGCCCGTGCCGCTCGGCCCACGTCGCGTCCCGCCAACCCGTAGCGTCGATGGCCAACGCTTGGAACGCGCCGAGTCCGATCTTGCGCTCGATAACGGGGCCGACGACGAACGGCCCTATTCCTACGGCCAGCTCGCTCAGCCTGACGCTCGCCTGAGCCGTCGCGATCGCGTAGTCCGCGGCCGCCACTATCCCCACGCCACCGCCAACCGCCTTTCCATGTACCCTGGCCACGATGAGCTTCGGACATCGTCTCATCGCGAGGATGACACGGGCGAATCCCATGAAGAATTCCTTTCCGGTCTCGGCGTCTCCGATCGACTTCAGTTCATCGAACGACGCGCCGGCGCAAAACGGCCCGGGCTCGTTCGAGCGCAAGACGATCACGCGCGAGGCGGGATCCACGGCGGCCGCGTCTATAGTAGCCGCAATCTGGGCGAGTAACGCGCCGGGTAACGAGTTGCCTTTGGGATGGCCGAACCGAACCGTCGCGATGGCACCCGTCGTCTCGACGGATACGTGACCGGATTCCATCTACTCGGCCAACAGGCGCTCGATCGCGCCCGCGATCCGGTCAGCATCCGGCAGCACGGCGCCGAGCAGATTCTCGTGGTATGGCATGGGCACGTCCTCGACGGCCAGGCGCTCGACCGGCGCATCGAGCCACCAGAACGCCTCCTTGGCCACGACCGCCGCGATCTCGGCCCCGAATCCCGCCGTGAGCGTGTCCTCGTGTACGATGAGACATCGCCCGGTCTTCTGCACGCTGCCGAGGACAGCCTCGCGGTCCCAGGGCGCTATCGTCCGGAGGTCCAGCAGATCAACTCGGCCGCCGAATCGCTCGGCAGCGGGGACGCATCGGTGCACCATTGCGCCCCAGGTGACGACGGTGATATCGCTGCCCTCGCGAAGCCGCGTCGCGCGTCCCAGCGGAATCACAAAATCATCGCCGGGATACCGCGCGCTTCCGTCGCTGGTCATGAGTAGCGAGCGGTGCTCGAAGAAAATACTGGGGTTCTTGCTCCTCATTGCCGAGCGCAGCAAACCGACGGCGTCCGCGGCATTCGACGGCACCAGCACTTGCCATCCGATCGCGTGGGCCCACGTGACTTCGCTCGAGAGCGAGTGCCAGGGGTCCCCGACGTCTTTACCAAATCCCCCTGGCATGCGCACGACTATCGGCGCGGCGAATTGGTTGTTGGTTCTCCACCGCATCGTGCCCGTGTTGTTGAGCTGCTCAGTAGCGGGGTCCGCGTATTTTCGGAACTGAATCTCCGCAACGGGCATGAGGCCCGAGATCGCCATGCCGACCGCACGGCCGATGATGCCTTCCTCCGAGAGGCTCGTATCGAACACCCGCTCGGCGCCGAATTTCTTTTGCAAGCCCTCGGTGACGAGATGCACGCCTCCCTTCACGCCAACATCCTCCCCAAACACGAGCACTTTGGGGTTCACGTCCAGCTCGTGCGCCAACGTACGCCTCACCGCCTCGGCGAATCGAATCGGCGCTCCGTCTTCGTGCTTCTCGCTACTGCCACCGAGCCGCGTGATCTCCGCGTCACTCAGCCCGCCAACGGTCTCGCTGCCGCCGGGTTCGGCATAGATAAACCGACGCACGGTCTCAGGATCAGGCGCAGCGCGCTTGCGCGCGCGCGCTAACGCGTCGTCGACGTCTTTTTTGACGTCTTGCTCGACACCGGACCACTCTTCCGGCGAGAACAGCGCGCGGAGGCGTGGGAGTGGGTCCCTTGTCCAATCCGCGGCGATCTCGGACTCGGTGCGATAGCCGAGTTGGTTGTCCGGTCCGGAGTGACTCGACAGCCGCGGCACGGTGAGCCGAATGAGCGCCGGCCCATGCCCCCCGCGGACGTGCCGCACGACCTCGTCAAGCAATCTCGCGGCGGCAAGGGGATCCGTGCCATCGCCATCGCGCACGAACAGGTTGGCGAACGACGCCAAGTTCTCGGCGATATTCCCGCCGGGTGTCTGCATTTCCCCGCGGACCGAGATGCCGAGGCCGTTGTCCTCGACATAGAACAACATGGGCAGTCGCAACGTCGTCGCCATCGTCAGCGCCGACCAGAAGCCATTGGTCGCGACGGATGCTTCGCCACCGAGCGCCACCGCGATAGAACCTTCGTAGCTCGCGTTACCGAGCATATCGCGATGATACCTGATCGCCTGCGCCCACCCAGCGGTCGGCGTGTACTGGCTGCCGACGTCGCCCGACATGGGCAGGACAATCGGGCCGTCCCGCCGCGGGAGGTTGCACACGACGCCGATATCGCGTCCGCCGCTGAATCCGCCCACGCGGCCGAGTGGGCTGGCCAGGGCATCTTCGATCGACAGCCCGAGGGAGAGCAAGAACGGGCGCGAGCGATAGTATGCGCCGGCTCCATCGCGCGGGTGGTCCAGCATCGAGCCGAGAATGACCTGCGACATTTCATGACCGCGGGCCGAGAATTGGTACAGTATCAAGTGCTCGCGCGGCACGGTCGATTTGTTCTTGTTCGTCGCCTCCTCGACGTCGTCGAGCGCTCGCGAGACGAGCGTCTGGTAGGCGATCCGACGCCACTGGGTCCCGACGAGCGTCTCAGCCGCTACGGTCATATCGCTTTGAACAGCTCGAAGGGTTGCTCACAGGCGTTGCAATACATGAGGGCCTTGCAGGCAGTCGCGCCGAATTCGCTGCGCATCGTCGTCTCGCGCGAACTACAAAACGGGCAGGCTGCGCGCCGTTGAAGCGGCACGAGCTCAGGCGCCGCGATCCCATAGTGTACGAGTTTTTCCCGAGCCCCGGCACGGATCCAATCCGTCGTCCAGGCCGGCGACAACACAGTTCGAACCTGTACATCCGGCCACCCGCCCGCGCGAAGCGCGGCGATGATATCCTCTTCGATCACGTGCATGGCCGGACAACCCGAATACGTCGGCGTGATCGACACCGTGACGGTTCCATCCGGATCGACATCGACATCCCGTACGATGCCGAGGTCGACAACGCTGAGCGCCGGTACCTCGGGATCCATGACGGTCGAAAGAATATCCCAGACGGGGTCGGTTACCACTTGGCCCCCGGGTGCGACCGTTGGAGGATCTGCATCTCCCCAAGCAGATGGCCGAGCGCCTCCGTATGACGGCCATGGCGCCCGCCGCGCTGCATGTAGCCGTCTTCAGGTACGGTCAACGTCGCCCGCCCGATGACATCCGTGACCGTCTCACGCCACTTGGCGACATCGAGCCTCGGCGCGACACCGTCCGCGATGAGTGCATCGTCCACGGAATCCGTCAGAAACAGCTCGCCGGTATAGCGCCACAGTGCATCAAGCGCGTTCTGAGCACGGCGATGACTTTCCTCTGTTCCATCGCCTAGCTTCAGGACCCAATCAGCCGCGTGTCGCACGTGATAACGAGATTCTTTTGCGGCTTTGGCAGCTATCCCGGCAAGATCGGCGTTCGTGCTGCGCGACAAGGCCTCCAGCTGGGGTAAGGCAGCCGCGCTGAAAAGGAATTGACGGAGGATCGTGAACGCGAAATCGCCCTTGGGCAGCTCGACCATCAACGCGTTGTGATAGTCGATCGCGTCGCGCAGATAGGCGAGCTGGTCGGGATCGCCGACTAGACCGTAGAAGAGGTTCGCTTGGCCGATGAGATCGAGCGCGATGTTGGCGAGCGCGATATCCTCTTCGAGAATCGGCGCATGGCCACACCACTCCGAGAGCCGTGACCCAAGGACGATCCGGTCATCGGCCAGGCGGAGGCAGTACTCGGTGAGCGGTGGTCGGTCCACTACACGCGCACGCCGCGCGGCGACGTGTAAAACTGCGGGTGGCGGTACGGCTTGTCGTTCCCAGGTTCGAAGAACGGTCCTTGATCTTCGGGCGTTGACGCCGTGATGGCGGCGGTCGGGACGACCCAGATGTTCACCGCCTCGCCCCGCCTTGTGTAAACATCCCGGGCGTTCTGCAACGCGCTCTCCGCGTCGACCGCATGGACGCTGCCGGCGTGCTCGAACGGCTCACCGCCGGGTGGCTGAACGAACACCTCCCACAGCGGCCACTGTCCGTTGCTGGTCATTCAAACCACGTGCTTGGCGGCATACGCCTCCGCCGCCTGTCTGACCCACTCGCCCTCGCGATGCGCGGCGTTGCGCGCCTCGAGCCGCTCGCGGTTGCAAGGACCGTCGCCGTGCACCACCCGGTAGAACTCGTCCCAGTCGATTGGGCCGAAATCCCAGTCGCCGGTCGTCGCGTTGTATTTCAGATCTGGATCCGGCAGCACGAGGTCGATCGCTTTGGCCTGCGCCACGCTCAGGTTCACGAACCGCTGGCGCAGCTCATCGTTGCTCTTGCGCTTCACGCCCCACTTCGTGAGCTCGGCCGAGTTCGGCGAATCCTTGTCGGACGGGCCGAACATCATGAGCGACGGCCACCACCACCGGTCGACTGCATCTTGCGCCATCCGCCGCTGCTCGGGCGTCCCGGCAGCCAGCGTCGCCATGATCTCGTAGCCTTGGCGCTTGTGGAAATTCTCTTCTTTGCAGATCCGGACCATCGCTCGCGCGTACGGCCCATATGAGGCTTTCGCGAGCATGGTTTGGTTCACGATCGCCGCGCCATCGACAAACCAACCAATGGCCCCGATATCAGCCCAGGTGAGCGTCGGGTAGTTGAAGATGCTCGAATACTTGGCCTTGCCGGTCAGCAGCTGATCGATCATTTCCGCGCGATCGATGCCGAGCGTCTCCGTGCCGCAATAGATGTAGAGCCCGTGTCCGGCTTCGTCCTGGACCTTGGCCAGCAATCCCATCTTGCGACGGAGCGTCGGCGCGCGGGTAATCCAGTTGCCCTCGGGCAGCATGCCAACGATCTCCGAATGCGCGTGTTGCGACATCATTCGGATCAGCTGCTTGCGATACCGCTCCGGCATCCAATCCTTGGGCTCGATCGTCTCGCCGGCCGCGATGCGGGCTTCGAACTCAGTCTCCTGCATGCTGTAATTTACGCACCAGGGTGAGGATCGTGTAGACGGCCACGGGCTCGGCGTTCTGGTTCGACACCTCGACGTCCCAGTGGACGACTCCCTGCGGGATTTGTCCCTCCTTGTCCTCTTTGGCCGTCTTTTGCTTGCACGTCAACCTGACCTGTATAGTGTCGCCCACGTACACCGGCTTGACGAATCTCAGGTTTTCCAGGCCATAGTTGGCCAGCACGGGGCCCGGCGCGGGATCCACGAACAGCCCCGCCGCGGCCGACAGGACGAAATACCCGTGTGCGACGCGCTTCTCGAAAATCGAATCCCTGGCCGCGATATCGTCCATGTGAGCGTAGAAGAAATCACCACTCAGGCCGGCGAAGTTGACGATGTCGGCCTCGGTGACGGTACGCCGATGCGTATGCAGCGTCTCGCCGATTTCGAGCTCCTCGAAGTGTTTGCGGAACGGGTGCACCCGATCCGTTTTCTCCTCGGCCTTCGCCGTCCACTCGCGCGTGACGGCGGTCAATACGGACGGCGACCCTTGGAGAGCGGTCCGCTGCATGTAATGGAGGACACCGCGCACACCACCCATCTCCTCCCCGCCGCCGGCGCGCCCCGGCCCGCCGTGGATCAGATGCGGCAATGGTGAGCCGTGCCCCGTCGACTCCTTCGCGCTCGTGCGATCCACGATCATGAGCCGCCCGTGATACGCCGCAGTCCCCAGCGCCACCGACCGCGCGGTCCCTGGATCGGCGGTAAACAGCGAGCCAACGAGCGAGCCACGCCCGAGCTTCGCGAGCTCGATCGCCTCGTCGATCGACTTGTACGGCATGACCGTATTGACCGGGCCGAAGGCTTCGACATCATGCGGCGCGGTCTTGTCGAACGGCCGGTCGTCGTACAGGAGCAGGGTCGGAAAAAACGCTCCCTTCTCGGCGTTCGCGCCGACGACCTTCATACTCTCGAACCCACCGTGCACCACTTCGGCCGCCTGACGGAGCTTGGCGACGCTCTCGCCGACCTCTCTTACCTGAGTCCGACCCGCCAGCGGTCCCATGCGCACGCCTTCACATGACGGGTCGCCGATCGTCACGCCGGTGAGGCGCTGCGTCAGGGCCTTGAGAACGTCGTCGACCATCATATCCGGCACAATCGAGCGACGGATGGCCGTGCATTTCTGCCCCGCTTTGACGGTCATCTCGCGCACGACTTCTTTAATAAACAAGTCGAACTCATCGGTCCCCGGCCTCGCATCCATGCCAAGCATGGAGAAATTCAGCGAGTCGGCTTCTTGGTTGAACCGCACGGAGTTCTCGACCATCGCCTTGCCGGTCTTGAGCATTCGCCCAGTCGATGCCGATCCCGTGAATGCCACGGCATCCTGACAGTTGACGTGCTCGAGTAAGTCACCAGCGCTACCCACCAGCAACTGAAACGCTCCCGGTGGCAGGATCCCCGACTCGACCATGGCTTTAGCGACGGCCTCGGTCAGGAAGCTGGTCACCGTGGCGGGTTTGACGATCGAAGGCACTCCCGCGAGGAATGCAGTCGAAAATTTCTCAAGCATGCCCCAGACGGGGAAATTGAACGCGTTGATCTCGATCGCCGCGCCCTCGATAGGCACGCAAATGTGCCGTCCCACGAATGAGCCACCTTTCGAGATGACCTCAGTGGGGCCATCGACATAGAAAGTCTCGTCGGGAAAGTCGCGACGTCCCCGGCTGCCGTAGGCAAACAGCGTTCCGAATCCGCCATCGATGTCGATCCAGGAGTCACCCTTGGTGGCACCGGTCGCCTTGGATACTTCGTAGAACGCCTCTTTGCGTTCGGTCAAGTATTGGGCGAGCGCCTTGAGCTTCCGGGCGCGATCATGGAACGTCATCGCCCGAAGCGTCGGTCCGCCGACGCTCCGCGCGAACGCCAACACGCCGCGCATATCGATGCCGGCCGTGCTGGCCTCGGCGATCTTCTCACCCGTGACCGCATTGAATAGGTCGGTCGCCGTCCCGGCGCACTCGACCCACTCGCCCTGGACATAGTTCTTGAGCCGCATGTTACTCGTGTCTCCGTTCGTGCCATGTCTCATAAACTGCCGCCTGCGGTCGGCGATCGTCCGGGATCGTCCGCAACGGTTCGCACCGCACCAGCGTCTCGTGCAGCCGTGCCGGCAGTTGCTGATAGAGTTTGGTCCCTTCGGTCTTCCACGCGAGCATCTCGTCGCTCACGTCCTTGATGATGCGGGCGGGGTTGCCCACGATGATTTTTCGCTCTTCAATGACCATGTCCGTGGGCACGAAAGTCAGCGCACCGACGATGCACCCAGCCCCGACTTTCGCGCGGTCCATAACCACGGCATTCATGCCGATCAACACATTGCGTCCGATGTGCGCCCCGTGAATAACGGCCCCGTGACCAATGTGCGCTCCCGCCTCCAGCAGCACGGTCACGCCGGGGAACGAGTGGATGACACACGTCTCTTGGACGTTGCATCCGTCCTCGATGACGATGCCACCCCAGTCTCCGCGAATGGCCGCGCTCGGGCCCACGTACACATCGCGTCCGATGATGACATTTCCGATGATCGTCGCACTGTCGTGCACGAACGCCGATTCGTGCACCACCGGGCGATAGCCATCGAACTCGAAATACACGGGCCTACACGCGCTCGATGATCGTCGCCATGCCTTGGCCAACGCCGACGCACATCGTCGCCAATGCGTAGCGACCCCCCGTCGACTCGAGCTCGCGCGCGGCGGTCAGGATTAGTCGCGCGCCTGACATGCCGAGCGGGTGCCCGAGGGCGATCGCGCCGCCGTTCGGGTTGACACGCGGGTCGTTGTCCGCCAGGCCGAGTGTGCGCAGGCAGGCTATCGCCTGCGCTGCGAACGCCTCGTTGATCTCGATGACACTAATATCGTCGAGCGTCAGTCCTGCTTTGGCCAGGGCCTTCTGGGTGGCCGGTACCGGGCCCATGCCCATGGTCCGTGGCTCGACACCGGCGACGGCCGAGGCGACAATCCGCGCTAGGGGGTTGAGCCCAGCGTCTTCGGAGGCGATCAGCAGTGCGGCCGCCCCGTCGTTGATCCCGGACGAGTTCCCAGCCGTAACGGACCCGCCGGTTCTGAACGCAGGGCGGAGTTTGGCCAGCTTCTCGATGGTAGTGTCGGGCCGCAGAAACTCGTCCTGTTGCATCTCCCCGACCGGCGTAATCTCGATCGCGAACCGGCCCCGCGACCGCGCCGTCGCAGCCTTCCCCTGCGTCACGCAGGCGAAACGATCCTGGTCTTCGCGCGAAATGGAATAGTCGGCCGCTACGTTCTCTGCCGTCTCACCCATGGCATCGACGCCATACTGCTCGCGCATGCGCGGATTGACGAATCGCCAGCCGATGCTCGTGTCATAGAGCTGAGCGTCACGGGCGAAGGCCTTGCCACTTTTCGAGAGGACATACGGCGCCCGCGTCATGCTCTCGACGCCACCGGCGATGTAGATATCCCCGTCCCCGAGCTGCACGGCTCGTGCGGCGTTGACTACGGCACTCATGCCAGATGCGCAGAGACGGTTGACCGTCTCGCCTGGCACGGACACAGGCAGCCCGGCGAGGAGCGCTGACATGCGGGCGACGTTCCGATTGTCTTCGCCTGCTTGGTTTGCGCAGCCGAGCACTACGTCAGCGACACGAGCGCGATCGAAGTGCGGATGCCGCTCGAGCAGGCGCTGGATGACCAAGGCCGCCATGTCATCTGGTCGGACTTCGCTTAGAGCGCCGCCGAACGAGCCGATCGGCGTTCGCACGCCATCTATGATATACGCTTGCTTACTCACGTAAACGTCCTCCGTCCCGGGCCATGCGCCTGAGCAAAACACTCGGGCGGTATCGATCTTCGCCGTATTCCTCCTGGAGCGCCGTCAGCACGGCGAGCACGCGGCCGAGCCCACGCTCGTCACCCCACGCCAGGAGGCCCTTGGGGTAATTTACTCCCTTTGTCACGGCCAGATCGATGTCGATTGGGCTTGCCACGCGCCAGTGGACTGCGTCGATCGCTTCGTTGATCAGCATCGAGAGGATGCGCTCGAAGACGCGCTCTCCGACTTCCCTGTCGCCGAGCGGCTGCTGCACCGACACGCCGGCTGCACCGTGTGCATACTCGTAAAAACCGCGCCCTGTCTTGCGGCCGAGCAGACCGGCGTCGACCAGACGCTGCTGCGTGAGTGATGGGCGGTAGCGAGGATCGAAACCGAGCGCCTCGAATATGCTGCGCGTGACCGCGAAGTTGACATCGAGGCCGATGAAATCCATGAGCTCGAACGGGCCCATACGGAAGCCACCGAGCTCCCGCATTGCGGCGTCGATCGTCGCGAAATCCGCGATACCCTCGTCGGCGATTCGCAGGGCTTCGCCGTAGTACGGCCGGGCGACGCGATTGACAATAAATCCTGGGGTGTCGCTGGCGACGACCGTGGTTTTTTTCCAACCGTCGACGAGGGCTCGCGTGTTGGTGACGACGGCTTGGTCGGTCTTCAGCCATGGGACGATTTCGACCAGCGGCAGGACAGGAGCTGGGTTGAAGAAATGCACGCCGAGCACGCGTTCGGGGCGCGAGGCGGCTGAGGCGATCGACGCGACGGACAGGGACGACGTGTTCGTCGCCAGCACGCAGTCATCAGGGACGATTTCGCTTAGGGTCTTGAAGGCATGACGCTTCGCGTCAATGCGCTCCACGATCGCCTCGATCACGATCGCGCACGAGTGGAGCACATCCAGGCGATCGGTCGTCTCGAGATCGTAGGCGGCTGCCGCGGGTCCCAGGCGACCCTTTTCGATCTCACGCTGGATGGCGTGATGCATGTTGACCTTGGCGCGCGCGAGCGCGCCAGGATCATTATCGACGAGAATGACGGGGTGGCCGTGCGCTAGGGCGACCTGGGCAATTCCGGTCCCCATGGCGCCAGCACCTAGGACGCCAACGAGTTGCATATTTTCAGCTATTTCCCGCGAAACGTCGGAGCCCGCTTCTCCTGAAAGGCTCTCACGCCTTCTTTGTAGTCTCCGGTCCGCGCCGCCAGGCGCTGGAGCTCGGCCTCGAGCTTGAGCTGATCTTCGAGGGTGTTGGTCATCGACTCGTTGAGCGCGCGCTTGATGAACCCCAGGGCTCGGGTTGGCTGCGTCGCGAGCTCACGGGCGAGGCCACCGGCCGTCTCCATGAGCGTCGTGGCAGGCGCGACATCGTGGATCATGCCCCACTCTTTCGCCTGGGCCGCGCTCAGCTTGCCGCCGAGCATCGCGAGACTCGTCGCACGGGCAAATCCGACCAGGCGCGGGAGCAAGAACGTCCCGGCGGTATCGGGAACGAGGCCGATTTTCACAAATGCTTGGATAAACGACGCGTTGTCGGCGGCGATCACGATATCACACGCGAGGGCGAGATTCGCGCCGGCCCCGGCCGCGACGCCATTGACGGCGGCGACAACCGGCTTCTCGAGTCGCCGGACCGCGAGGATGAGCGCATTGTAGCCGCGCACGATGTCGCCGATATCGGGCGCCGTCGTGCCATCCGGTGGTGCGGCCTCGGCTAGATCCTGACCCGCGCAAAAGGCACGGCCGGCTCCGGTGAGCAAGACCGCGCGAACTGTCTCGTCTGAGGCGGCGCTTTCGAACACGTCGCGCAACTCGCCGGCCATGCGGCGGTTGCAGCTGTTCAGCACCTCGGGGCGGTTCATGGTGACCGTCAGGACGCCGGCCTCCACGCCCCGCAGAACGTGCTGGTAGTCCATGGCCCCAAAAGTATTGGGGCCATGGAACGTCCCGCTACTAGTTACTTGCTGGACATCTGCACGTAGCCGTGCTTGGCGAGTAGAGCGCCCGAGCTGACGGACGGGCCGAGCTTGACGCGCTGCGCCATCGCGGCGCCGCTTGGGTTCGTGAAGACATCCGCGCCGAACACCGGCAGGCCAGGCGCGCTGGCATAGCCGAGCTGGTGCTGACCGAACTTCTGCAGTTGGAAGATGTTGAACACGCTCGCCAGCAGCGAGTAGTGGTTGTACTGCGTGTCGTCGAAGCCACCAGGCGTGATGAACTTGGAGATCGCCACGGCGCCGACATCGCCGCCGCCAGGGCCGTCGCCGCCCGGCAGCGCCTCGTTCGGACCCGGCTGCTCACCGCAGCACGCCACCGAGCGGTTCGAACCTTCGGCTTCGTCCGAGATGATGAGCAAGAGACCGTCTTGCTTGTAGGCCGGCGAGTTCAGAATGAGCGGGATCCAGCTCTTGAGCCACAGGTTCGCCGAGACCAGGCCACCCGGTTCGCCCGTGATGCAGGGCGCATCGTGTCCGTCGTGGCAGACGTTCGGCGTAATGAAGACGTAGTTCGGCGTCGTGGCGACGGACTGCAGGTCCTGCTGCAGCGGGTTGAGCGAGACGACGTTGTTGCACTCTGCGCCGTCGATGATCGAGTGGAACCAGACGAACGGATTGTGCCGCGCGGCGTACAGATCTTCAGGCTCTTCGTTGTCCGTGATATCGACGGCGCCGATCGGCACGTGACCGCAGACGCTTGCCTCGCGCGACGGATCGTTGCCCATGTCTTCCATGTACCCCTTCCACGTCAGGTGCGCAGCCGTCAGCTGGTTGCCGATCGTCCACACATTGCGCGGATAGACGCAGCCTTCGCCGGCGATCTGGCCGGTCGTCGTGTTCCAACCGCCATGGGGGCCACGGGGGACGAAGTTCGTGTTGATCGAGCAGTCCGCCGAGGTGGAGCTGTCGGGCGCCTGGCCGCTGGCGAGGGCCGTGTAGTTGTCGAGGCTGGCGTGACCGATGCCGTAGTACTGGCTCAGGAACGTGCCCATCGGCGTCAGCGTGTCAGTTAGGTACGTCGCCGGGGAGGTCGGACCGAACGTCGCGAGGACGTCCTCGTTCTCGAGAACCACAATGAACACGTGCTTGATGGCCGGCAGTCCGGCCGTCGCGGCGGCCGTCTTCGTTACTGCGGCTTCCCGCGGCGCCGTGGCTGCGGAATTGGGGCTGTCGCTACAGGCGACGCTAACAATTGCAGCGGCCAGACACGCGGCCGCCGAGACCAACTTGTTGTTTGTTCCCATCGAACACTCCTGGTGTACGGGTCGCGGATTGATGCGCGACTGACGCTGCGACTGAGCGTCTACCCGATAACAGGGATGTCCGTATTGCGTCTCACTTACGTCTTGCCAGCCCGAGCAGTGCCAAACCGAAGATGAGCATGAACGTGCCCCACCATAGATTGACATTGAACGCGAGCGACTTCGCGTACACCTGGCCGTCACCGGCGGTCGCCAAACCGTAACCGGTGATCAGCAGTCCCAGAATGCTCAAGAGGCCACCGATCGGAACGCGAACGTCCATAGTCATTTCCAGATGAAAGTGACGACCGAAATCGGGGGCAGCGTATAGCGGAAGCTTTTCTGTCCCCACTGCAACGCAAACGTGCTCGACTGCGACCCACTGTTCAACACCAGTGCTACGATGGATTGATCATCGGTGTTTTGAAACGCTACGCTGGTCACGGAGCCGAACCCATAGGTTGAAGCGATTCGATACGCACCCGGGTGCACGAATTTGCTGACCTGCGCCAGCGCGTAGTACTCGGCGTTCCGGCTGATGGCGCCGGTGTTCCAGTCGATGGTCACCAGGCCACGACAATGCTCGCACCCTTGTGTATGCGGACCATCCCATTGGTCGAGTGCCAGGTTCCAGAGGGCTACACCGCGCGCCCAATTCCGCGTGGCGGCGATGACCAAGGTTCCCACGAAATAATTCAGGCTGCTGGCGTAGCCTCCATCGAAGTCACCGCCTGAGCACTCGCTCACGTACGTATCCACTGTCGGGTACGCATCGTGTACCGTCGACTGCGCCGGCGGCAGACCGGCGTAGCAGTGCCAGGCAACGGCCTGCACGTATTTCGCCGCCACACCATCGCCGAGCACGGTGAGGGGCTGCGACGGGAAATACCAGTTGTGGTCATATTCCCAGATGGCCGTCTTGACCCCCGCCCTCGCGAAGGTCGGACCGACGTAGTGGCCGATCAGCAACGCCCGCGTCGAGGGATCGAGGGTCATGGTCGGCAGATTCACGGCCGTGCTGTGGGGTTCATTCTGCAGAGTGATGCCCGCGATCGGCACTCCCTGCGCGGCATACGCCTGAATGAATTTCACGAAGTAGTTCGCGAACGCGCCATAGGCTTCTGGCCTGAGCGTTCCCTGGACCAAACTGTCCGAGGTCTTCATCCACGCCGGCGGGCTCCAGGGGTTGGCCATCAACGTGAGCTGGGGATTGATGGCCAACGCGCGCTGGATGACGGGGAGCTTATACGTCAAGTCGGGGGCAATCGAGAAATGCGCGAGCGTGGGATCAGTCTCGCCGGGCGGTAGATCGTCGTACGAATACCAGCTCAGCGAGAAATCGGACGCGCCCATTGGGATGCGCATGAAGCTCAAGGCGAGGCCGCCGTTCCGACTGAACAGTTCCTGGAGTAAGGCCTCCCGTTGGTCCGAGGCGAGCCTGGTTTCGATCAGATAGGTCGCCGCGTCGGTGAACGCCGCGCCGAATCCGACGATCTGTTGATAGCGTGTCGTTTCGTCGATCGTGATGACCGGCAACCCTCTCGCCTCGAGCCGCACCACGAGGGTGTCGTCGGGCTCGTGGCTCAGCGACTTGGTTTGATCGCCGGTCGTGAGCCACGTCTCGACCGGCCGTGCGCCGTATTTGACCGCGGGGGGATCGGAGACCGAGCTGGAGCAGCCGAGCGTCAGGAGGAGTGCGGCCACGTGAACGTGACCACGGAGCTTGGCGGCAGCGTATACTGCAAGCTCTTTTGACTCCATTGAAGTGAAAACGTGCTGGCTTGTGCGTTGCCGTTCAAGACGACGACCACGATCGACTGATCGTCGCCGTTTTGAAACGCGACGCTCGACAGTCCGGCGAGCCCGGACGCGGATGCAATGCGATAGGCGCCGGGCCGCACGAACTTGCTGGCGTGTGCTAGCGCATAGTACTCGACGTTCCGCGTGACGGCGGCCGTGGTCGAGTTGATCGTGACCACGCCCCGGCAATTCGTGCAGCCGCCGGTGTGCGGCCCGTCGTGCTCGTCGAGCGCCAGGTTCCAGAGCGCCACGCTCCGTGCCCAGTTTCGCGTCGTGGCAATGATGAGCGTGCCAACGAAGTAGTTGAGGTTGCCGCCGAAATCCGGGGCCCAGTCTCCCCCTGAGCACTCCGAGAAATACGTGTCTTTCGCGGGGTACGCGTCATGGACCGTCGATTGCGCCGACACGTCGCCTTTGTAGCAATGCCATGCAACCCCTTGCACGTACTTCGACGCGAGGGTGTCGGCGAAGACCGTCATGGGTTCCTGGGGCAGATCCCAGTTGTGATCCCAGTCCCAGATCATGGTCTTGATCCCGAGCCGCGCGAACAGCGGCCCGACGTACTGTCCATCGAGCTCGGCCCTCGTCACCGGATCGAGCAGCATGCCGGGATAATCCGGCGGCTCGTACTGCGGCTCGTTCTGGAGCGATATCGCGTTGATCGTCACGCCGGCGGCGCCGTACGCCTGGATGAACTTCGCGAAATAGCCCGCGAATGCGCTGTAGGTCTCGGGTTTGAGCGTGCCGCCGATCAGGCTCCCCGACGATTTCATCCACCCGGGCGGGCTCCACGGGTTGGCCATGAGCACGAGCTGGGGATTGATGGCCAGCGCGCGCTGAATCACGGGCAGCTTGTAGGTCTGGTCCGGTGCGATCGAGAAATGGGCGAGCGTCGTGTCCAGCTGGCCCGCCGGAATGTCATCGTAGCTGTAATCGCTGAGCGAGAAATCCGATGCGCCCATGGGAATGCGCATGAAGCTGAGCCCGAGGCCGCCATTGGCCCGCCCGAATAACTCCTGCAGCAACGCCTCACGTTGGCTGGCCGGGAGCTTGGTTTGGATGAGATACGTCGACGCATCTGTGAACGCGGCGCCGAATCCGATCATCTGCTGATATCTCGTCGTCTCATCGACGGTGATCACCGCGTTGTACCCGGTGGCCTGACCTGGTTTGAGCACAATGTCAGGTTCGTGGTTCAGCAGCTTGACTTGGTCGCCCGTCGTCAGCCATGTGTGGACAGTCGTCGACGGGCCTGTGGGCGGAGGAGTGACCGTCGAGCCCCCGCTCGAGCCACATGCGGCGAGTGCGAGCGAGATCACGAGGGGTCTCATTTTTGCACCATGATGAATCGCGCGGTCAGCTTACCGACCATCGCGTCGAATGGTCCGGGCTCGACGTGAGGCTTGTTATCGCGCCCAATGAATGCGAGCGCCGATCTCGGAACCGCGAACGTGACAGTGCGCCTCTCGCCAGCCCCGAGCGACACGCGCTGGAACGCTCGCAGTTTCTTCACCGGCGGCGCGATGCTCGCGTAGAGTTGTCTGGTATAGAGCTGCACCACGTCAACGCCCTGCCGGGCTCCGGTATTGGTCACCGTCACGGTCACACGCAGCGAGTCGCCGAGCGCGGCGGAAAGATCACTATAGGTGAACGTGCTATACGATAGGCCATACCCGAATTCCCATTCCGGGTTATACCCCGCGGGAGGCATCTCTTCGGAGAAAGCGTGATCGTAGTGCACGAGCGCCCCAGTCGCTCGCGGCCACGTAAATGGCAACCGGCCGCTCGGATTGACGTCGCCGAAGAGCGCGCCAGCGATGGCCTCCCCGCCAAATGGGCCAGTCTGGTAGCCGGTGACGATCGCGCGCGCACTATCCACGATCGGTCGAATAATCCGCGGCCGCTGATGGAAGATGGCCAGCACGACCGGGGTGCCAGTCGCCTCGATTGCTCTTGCTAATTGGAGCTGGTCTTCCGGCATCGTCAAGTCGTCGATATCGCCGGGCTTCTCTACGGCCGGCGACTCGGCCAGACACACGATCGCGACATCGGCGTTCCGTGCCGCACCTACGGCGGCCTCGCTCGCCGCGTAGGTCGTGTTCGGAGCGCGCTCGCGAATCGCGTCCAAGAGCGTCGCCACGTTCTTCGGATACATGGCGGTATCCGTGCCCTGCCATGTGAATGTCCACGACCCATACTGGTCGACGAGCGACGTAGCCCCAGGGCCGGTCACCAACACGCGCGCGGTCTTCGCCAACGGCAGCAGGCCGCGATCGTTCTTGAGCAGTGTCACGGCCTCCTCGGCCGCCTGGCGACTCACCGCCAACGACTGCGTCGACCCGACCTGGGCCAGCATTGCCTGGTCAGGCTGAGCGTTCTTGAACAGGCCCAGCGCGTACTTGAGCCTCAAGATGCGGCGCACCGACTCGTCGATCCGCGACACCGGGACCGAGCCTTCGTGCACGAGTGCCAGCAGGTCATCGTAGAACGACACGTTCTGCGGGACCATGCTCATGTCGATGCCGGCCATCACCGCCATGCGCACGGCATCTTTGCGCGTCGGCGCGACGTGATGGACGGTGTTGAGGCGGATGATGTCTTCCCAATCGGTGACGGCGACACCCTTGAATTCGAGCTCGTGACGGAGCAGATCCGTCAGGATCTCGTGGCTCGCATGCACAGGGACGCCATTGATGTCCCCCGAATTGATCATGACGGTCCGCAAGCCCGCCTTCATGGCGGCCGCGAACGGCGGCACGAAATATTCTCTGAGCTCGCGATCGGGTATCCAGGCAGCGGTCCTATCTTTTCCCGTCAGCGGATCGCTATAGCCGAGAAAATGCTTGCCGGTCGCAGCAACATACTTCTGCTCGGCGCTGACGGCCGTGGAGCCGAGGACGGTGACGAGATAGGTGTCCTCGCCGAACGTCTCGAAGAATCGAGACCATAGCGGCTGCCGCCCAACATCGAGCACCGGCGCAAAGTTCCAGAAGATCCCACTCGCGCGCGTCTCGTAGCCAGTGATTTCGTGTTCCTGGCGGACGAGCGCGGTATCCCACGTCGCGGCCATGGCGATGTTCTGCGGAAAAACCGTGGCGCCAACCATGTAGTGATGCCCGTGGACGGCATCGATCCCATAGAGGATTGGGATCTTGAGCCGTGTCCGGGATGCGGCGCGCTGGACCGCGCCGATGACGTCCTGCCATTGGCGAGGCGTGAGCGCAACGTCCCACACGTTGAGCAACGAGCCCACGTGATGCGCTATGATCGCGCTGTCGAGCTTGACGGAATCGAGCTGCTGCGGCGCCGAAGCCGTCCCATGCACGCTGGAGACGGCTTCGATGGTCAACTGCGTCATCTGCCCGACCTTCTCTTCCAACGTCATCTTGCGCAGCACGGTCTCGACCGGCTCCTGCGCGGCGCCGGCGCTGGCGGTGAGGGCCAGCGCCAGCGCGACCAGCTTTAGTGCCATCCGGCGTTCTGCGTCAAGAGCGGATCGCTGTTGATCTCCGTCTGTGGAATCGGATAGAGACTCGACGGTACGCCGTGCACAGCGCCGAACTCGCCCGGGTAGATCGTGAGAATCTCGGCCTGCTTCGCCCGGAGGGCCTGGTCGAGGATGCCCCAGCGCGCGAGGTCGAACCACCGGATACCCTCGTACACGAACTCCTTGCGCCGTTCGACCCGCACCGTGTCGATGAATGCCGCGCCCGAGAGTGAGCCGGTCGATGTGGTCAACGCCGTGTCGGCCCGGTGGCGAACCTGATCGAGCGCGGAAGCCGCGGAACCGGCCGTCGCTGTCCCACCTTGCGCCACGGCCTCGGCGTACATGAGGAGCACATCCGAGTAGCGGATGATCGGCTGGTAATTCGGCTGCTGTTCCCACGACCGGGCGGTCATGTTCTGGTGATCGGATTGGTCGAGCGGTTTGTGGAGCGCCGCGCCTGGAGGCGAGTTCCACTTAACGATGACCGTGGTGTCGAACGCCGAAACCACCGTATCGGGCGACGTGATGAATGTCGCGCCGCGCCCACGCGTGTCGGTCGGCGAGTACGAATTCACCAGCGATGGGAGCACGAGCTCGAGCGAATACGCGTCGCCGCCCGGGAACCCATTGGGCAGGCCGAACAGCAGCGCCACCTGGCCAATGTAGCCGGTCACGGTCTCCGGCGATCCGTAGTCGACGGAGAACACGTTCTCCGGATTCGTGTTCTGCGTCGCGACCTTGAAGTTGTCGTAATAGTGTGCGTTGAGGTGATAGTTGCCGGCACTGATCACCTGCCCTTCGTACTTCGCGGCGTTGTTCCAGTCTCCCAAATAGAGGTAGACCTTGCCCAGCAACGCCAAGGCCGCGCCCGAGGTCGCCCGGCCCGCGTCAGCCTCGGTCGCGGGGAGCGAGGCCGACGCAGACTGGAGGTCGCTTTCGATCAGCCCGTAGATTTGCGCCTTCGGCGTACGAGGGACCACGCCCAGCTTCGCATTCGTGATCTCGGTGGTGACCAGTGGCACGTCGCCGAACATGCTGACGAGCGTGAAGTACGAGAGCGCTCGGAGGAACTTCGCTTCGCCGAGCACGCGCGCTTTGAGCGTCGGGTCCATCTGAATGCCCGGGACGCGGTCCAGCACGATGTTCGCGCGGTTGATCGTGATGTACTCGTTGGACCACACGTAGTCGATCGTCCACAGCGTCTTGTCGAACGTGTAGTCGGCGAGTTGGTGGCCGTCCGATCCGAACCCGGCGTCCGCCATGATGTCATCGCCGGAGATATCGCCAAGGTAGAAGAAGTACAGGTACGTGTACGGCATCTGCGCGTACACCGCGTTGACGGCCGACACGGCATCCGCGCCCGATTTGTAGAAGTTATCGGGGGTGAGCACGTCCGTCGGCTGCGGTTCGAGGAACTTGCTGCACGATGTGCCGACGATCGCGGCGCCGAGTGCGCACCCGAGAACCGGCAGGAGTCGAAGGGAGGGGCGCATCATGATTAGAAGCCCGCGTTGAAGCCGATGGTGAACTGGCGCGTTTGCGGATAGGAGCCGAAGTCGATGCCTTGGGCGAGCGGATTGGTGGCGTACTGCGTGACTTCCGGGTCGAAGCCTTTGTAATTGGTGACCGTGAAGAAGTTCTGGGCGCTCACGTAGAGCTGCACGTTGGTCGCGCCGCCCAATCGCGCGTACCGGAGCCAGGATCCCGGCACATTGAAGTCGAACCGGATATTCTTGCCGCGCAGGTAAGTGCCGTCTTCCACGAACAGGGTCGACGGTTTCGTCTGGAACCCGAGGTTGCCCGACAGCGGCGCGGGCACGCCGTTCTGCCCCTTGTTGAAGAGGGCGTCGACGAGATAGTTGCTGGTCCCGTTGTTCTGCAACAGGATCGCGCGGTTGATGTCGTAGATCTTGTTCCCGACGCTCCACTGCAGGAACAGGGTGAGCCCGAACCGGCCGAGCGTGAAGTGGTTCGTCATGCCGCCGGTGTAGAGCGGCTGGGCATTGCCGATGATCGTCTGATCGCCGGAGCTCACGGCGCCGTTCTGCGAGCCGAGACCGTACAGGTCTTTGTACGTCGGCTGGCCCTTCACCATCTTGTCGAAGATGTAGCCGTAGAACGCATCGATCGGCTGGCCGACCTTGAGCACGGTCGGATTGATCACGGCGCCGCTGCCAACGCCACCTGGCACGTTCGGGTTAATGATGATCGTGTCGCCGGAGTTGCCGAGTCTCGTGACTCGGTTGGCGTTCCACGCCAGGTTGAGCGAGGTGCTCCAGCCGAACGTGCCGGTGAGGTTCACGGTATTCAGGCCCAGCTCGTAGCCGATGTTCTGCAGGTCGCCGATGTTCTGGAGCTGTGTCGTGTAGCCGAGCACGGCCGGCACCGGCACGTCGAGCAACAGGTCGTGGGTCTTCTTGTTGTAGTAGTCGGCGGTGACCGAGACGCG
>Ga0210409_10001702_pt1 | contig 27851 bp, 18 predicted proteins | sample IncBWH17MmetaG_FD_161649 | JGI IMG/M metagenome (GOLD analysis project Ga0210409, IMG submission 161649) | Forest soil microbial communities from Barre Woods Harvard Forest LTER site, Petersham, Massachusetts, United States - Inc-BW-H-17-M | ecosystem: Environmental > Terrestrial > Soil >...
TCGCGAGGCCGCACAAGCTGATGACGTGCTCTAACAAGCCCCCGAGATAAGCGTGATGCATCACTTTGGCGGCGGGAGCGCGCTTGAAGCGCGTGGCGATTTTTGGATCGCTAAGGATGCCGGTCGTCAATTTCCTAAGCCAAGGATTTGCAATTGAACCCGCGTATTCGAGCAACTGCGCGTACAACTTTCCGACGTCTTCCTTGGTGTGCGGAAGAAAGTCGGCGAGATCGATTTCTTCGGGTTTTGCGAGGCGAAGATTTTGCAAGGAAAGCTGGGGCTTGTTGCGGTAAATCTCGACGCGCGCCTGAACTTTTACAAAATCGTCGCGATTGATGTCCTTCACCACGGCGTCAAATTGATCCCACATGCGGGCTTCGATGGTGCCGCTGCGGTCGCCGAGCTCGAGGCGCAAATACGCTTTGCCCTCACGGGTGTTTCGAATCTCTTTTTCATGAACGAGAAAGAAGGTAGTGATGTTCTGTTCGGAGCCGAGATCGGTAACGAACGGCGTCTTCATGTGCCCGTCTGTCCTCCGGGACGCTTGCCAAACAATAGGTATTTCTTGTGGGCTTTTTTCGACTGCTTGGTGGCTTCCGGAGTGGCGCTGACTTCCTGGATTTCGGAGTTTCCGGCGCCGCCGGCGGCGTCCTGATATCCGGGCTTAATGATGACGTAGCTCTGTTCGCGAAGAGTCTTCAAGTAGTTGCGCATGGCAGGTTCCATGCGCCCGCCATAGAGTTTGTCCATGATTTCATTTTTGACTTTGGCTAGCGCTTGTTCGCCCTCGTCATAATGTTCGAGGACCTGAAGGATGAGATAGCCCTGCTTCGTTTCCAGGATGTCGGTCAGATCATTCTTCTTCATTTTGAAAACGGTGTCTTCAAGCTCTTTGGAAAGTTCGCCGCGTTTATAGACGCCGAGAAAACCGCCCTGTTCCTTCGTGCTGCTGTCGGAAAAGCGCTTGGCGATTTCGCCAAAGTCTTCGCCGTCCTTGACGCGCTTCAGCGCGGTCTCTGCTTTTTTCTTGAGGTCGGGAAGATCTTCGGGCTTCTTCCCTTCCGTGCTGACGACGATTTCGCGGAGGGCCACCTGCTCGGGACGCATGAATTCGGCTTTGTGCGCTTCGTAGTACTTCGAAACTTCATCATCGCTGACGTTGATGTGCGAGCCGACCTCGCTGCTGATCACCTGTTGCGTCAGGAGTGTGTTTCGAATGTTGTTCTTAAAGTCTTCCCAGTTCATCCCCTGGGAGGTCACGGCCTTTTCCAGTTCTTCCATGCTGGCCAGTTTGTTTTGGATGCGGATCTGATCGAGCTTCTTGATGAGCTGCGGCTCCACGCTGACTCCCATGTCCTTAGCGCGCTGTACCAAAAGGGATTGGTCAATGAGGTCGCGGAGGGTGTTCTTCTGGCGATCCTCGATAGCGATTTGGAGCTGCTCCGGGGTGCAGCGACCCTGGCACTCTTCCTTGGCGTCCTCCGCGGCGGTCTGGCGGGCCTTTTCAAATTCGGAGTGCGTAATGATCTCGTTATTGACGCGAGCGATGATCTCCTCGACGGTTCTGCCTTCGGTGGCAGCAGGAGGGGCGGCGGGCTTCTTGACCGGTGCAGGCGCCGGCGTTGGCGTGTCGGTGGCGGGAGCCATTCCGGGCTTTTCGAGAGTGGGCGCGCCAGTCTGCTTCGGAGGGGTGTCCTGAGGCTTATCTTGCGCCACAAGCGGCAGCGCAGCGCAGAGAATCGCAATAACAACTAGATTTCGCATTCATTCCTCACTTCTGAATTTTAGCTCTGCCCCTGAAGGCCGAGCAATACGTTTCTGAGCGCGGCGGGAACGGATTCGCCCCGCTTGGTTTCCAGCCAGAGCACGCCGCTGGGATCGAGCTTAATGCCAGCCCTTGAGCGTACCACGGACACCAGCTTGGCCGGGTCCAGGGTGGTCTCCGGATGGAAGCGCACGGCGATGCGGCTGCCCTGGCGTTCGACGGCGGAGATGCGCAGCCGCTCGCAGAAGGATTTGAGGACGGCGTACTCCAAAAGGTTTTCCACGGAAGACGGGGGAATGCCGAAACGGTCCTCCAATTCCTTGCGAACTTCCTGCTTCTCTTCTTCGGTGGCGATGGAGGAGATTTTCTTGTAGGTGCGGAGACGGAGGTTTTCGCTGGGGATGTAATCCTGGGGGATTCGAACGTCGAAGCCCAGGCTGAGCGTGGTGCGAAGCTCGGGCGCGACTTCCTCGCCTTTGAGCTTGGACACAGCCCGCTCCAGCATTTGACAGTACATGTCAAAGCCGATGGCCTCTATGTGGCCGTGCTGTTGACGGCCGAGCATGTTGCCAGCGCCGCGGAGTTCGAGGTCGAGGGCGGCGATGCGGAAGCCGGCGCCGAGTTCGCTGAATTCTTTCATGGCGGAGAGGCGCTTGCGGGCGATGTCGGAGAGGACCGTTTCCGGCGGAACGAGAAGATAGGCGTAGGCGCGATGGCTCGAGCGGCCGACGCGCCCGCGTAATTGGTAAAGCTCGGCGAGTCCGAGGCGATCGGCGCGATTGATCAGGATGGTGTTGGCGCGCGGGATGTCCAAGCCATTTTCGACGATGGTGGTGGCGACGAGGACATCGGCTTCATCGCGAATGAACTTGAGCATGACGCTTTCGAGTTCTTTCTCGCCCATTTGGCCGTGGGCAACCACTACGCGCGCTTTCGGGACGAGTTTGGCCACCATGGCGCCGAGCGAATAGATAGATTCGACGCGATTGTGAATGAAAAAAACCTGGCCTTCGCGAGCGAGTTCGGTTTCGATGGCGCGCTGGACGAGGTCTTCCTGGAAGGGCGCGACGACGGTTTGAATGGCGAGGCGATCGCGCGGCGCCGTTTCGATGAGGGACATATCGCGAAGACCGACGAGGGACATGTGCAACGTACGCGGGATTGGTGTGGCGGAAAGCGCCAGGGCGTCAACGTTTTTGCGCATTTCTTTCAGGCGCTCTTTGTGGGCTACGCCGAAGCGCTGCTCTTCGTCCACGATTAAGAGGCCAAGGTCGGCAAACTTCACGTCTTTCGAAAGCAGGCGGTGGGTGCCGATGACGACGTCCACTTTGCCGGCTTCCAAATCCACCAGGATTTTTTTCTGCTCGGCGGGACTGCGGAAGCGGCTGAGCATTTCAATGCGCGCGGGAAAGGCGGCGAATCTTTGTTTGAAGGTTTCGAAATGCTGGAAGGTGAGGACGGTGGTGGGCGCGAGGAGGGCGACTTGCTTGTTATCAATGACGGCTTTGAAAGCGGCGCGCATGGCGACTTCCGTCTTGCCGTAGCCGACGTCGCCGCAGAGCAGGCGATCCATGGGCTCGGGGCGCTCCATGTCGCGCTTGATGTCGCTGATGGCGGTGATCTGGTCCGCGGTTTCTTCGAATTCGAAGGCGTCTTCGAATTCGCGCTGGAAATTGCCGTCGGAAGAAAATGCGAATCCTGGAGCGGCCTTGCGCTGAGCGTAAAGCGCGAGGAGTTGATCGGCCATGTCCTCGACGGACTTGCGGGCGCGCGTTTTGCGGGAGTTCCAGGCGGTGCCACCGAGTTTGTCCAGCGGCGGATGAGTGCCTTCGAGCACGCGATAGCTTTGGACGAGGTCCATGCGCTCGAGGGGCACGTAGAGACGCGCATCGTCGGCGTATTTCAAGAGCATGAATTCGCCGCGGTGGCCGTCGGATTCGATCTGGCGAAGGCCTTCGAACTGCCCGATGCCATGGTCCACGTGGACGACGTAATCGCTGGGCTTGAGTTCGGCGAAATCGCTGAAGAAACCGGAGGTGCGAATTTTGCGGCTGGGACGCTCGACGGTGGGAGTGACATCGAAAAGATCGGCATGGCCGAAAAGGGTGAGTTTGACGTCGGGAAAGGTGACGCCTTCGGCGAAGGGGGCGCGGATCAGAAGCATAGCGGCGGATTCTTGCGCGCCTTCGGCGGTGAACCCGGCGGCAGCATCTTCGGATTCGCCGAGAACGTAAGGAACTTCGTATTCGCGGCAAATATCGGCGAAACGCTCGATTTCGCCGGTGCTGGCGGCGGTGAGAAAGACGGTGCCGCCGGAAGCGAGTTGGGACTTCACGGCAGTCATGCAGGACACGACGTCGCCGTGGAAGCGCGCGCTGGGACGAGAGGAAAGTTCGAATTGGTGAGGCGAACCGATTTCGAGTGCAAGCTGTTCGATGTGGATTTGGGAAGATTTTTCGAGAGCGGCGGCGAATTCCTGTTCGGACAAAAAGTAGTGAGAGGCGGCGGGGGAGTTGGCGTGGCCGTGGCGCTCGTATTTTTCCGTCGCTGCGGCCAAATATTTTGTCGCAACTTCGCGCAGGGTTTGCGGCTCGTCCAGGAATACGATGGGCTTCAGGGAGCTTTCTGCGAGTTCGAAGAGGGCGCTTGATCCTGGCTCGGTGGCCGGACCGAAGAAGGAAGGCGTTTCCCATGCTGCTGCGTCGTCCCCATCATTTTTCCCCGGATCCGGGACGGACCATTCGGTGAGCGGGAGAAGAGTAGTTCGAACGACCGGGGAGATGGAGCGCTGGGTGCGCGGGTCAAATTCGCGGACGGATTCGATGGTGTCGCCGAGAAGTTCGAGGCGGACGGGACGCGGCGCTTCCGGAGAAAACACGTCAATGATGCCGCCGCGTACGGCGAATTGGCCGGGGAGCTCGACCATTTCGGTGCGTGTGTAGCCCACCGAGCCGAGATGAGTGACAAGTTCGGCATAGGGAATCTCGGTGTCCTTGGCTAGTGTTCTTGTGAGGTAAAGATAGGCGGCGGGATCCTGGTAGCGCCAGAGCGCGGCGGCTACGGGAGCTATCACGAGAGAGATTTGGCCGTCGGCGAGGCGGAAGAGGGTGGCGGCGCGGCGCTCGAGAATGTCGGCGTGCGGGCTCTGCGATTCCCAAGGCAGGGTGTCGAATGCTGGAAGAGTCGCGACGCCGCCGGTGGCTACTGGAAAAATGGCGCCGAAGAAACGCAGGGTTTCGGCAAGCGACTCGGCGCGGCGATTCGAATCGGTGACAAAAAAAGCGGGGCGACGCAGCTCGTGAGTCAGGTAGGCGGCGAGCAAAGCCTTGGCGACATCGTGGAGCCCGGTGACCGAGACGCGGCTTGCGCCGGCGCGCAGAGACGCCAGCGCGCCCTCCACCGCTGCATGGCGGAGCAAGGCCTCCAATCTTTCGCGGACGGCAGGAAGTATCATGCGGTTGCGGTCAGGATTCCGCGCGAGAGGCGCGCGCCCCATCACGAATTTTCTTCAGCATGGCGCTGGTCGAATAGCCGGGCACGACGGGAACGGAAACGACGCGGCCGCCGGCGGCTTCGACTTCCTCGCGGCCCACGATCTGGTCGCCGGGCCAATCGCCGCCTTTTACCAGGATGTCGGGGAGCAGGCGTGAAATGAGTTCGCGCGGCGTCAGGTCATCGAAAATCACGACGGCATCCACACTTTCCAGGGCAGAGAGAATCTCGGCGCGTTCGCGTTCGGGGATGACGGGACGGCCTTCACCCTTCAATTGCCGCACGCTGGCATCGCTGTTCAGCCCGACGATGAGCGCGTCACCCAGTGCACGCGCCAGCTCCAGGCTGCGGATGTGACCGGGATGCAGCAGGTCGAAGCAGCCGTTGGTGAAAACGACGCGGCGGCCGTTGCGTTTCTCGCGGCCAAACCGCAGAATCGCTTCCTCAAGAGTGAGGATGACAGAGTTCAAAGGATCTCCATGGAGGCGCGGGGAAAATCAGATGACGCCAATTAAAAAGATAGTTTATCACGCAGGGGAGGCGCGGCGCCCGCGGGCCCGCTTCCAGCGATGAAGTCACGCAAAGCGCTCCGCGCCTTGGCAGCGATTCTCTTCTGCGCCTCCGGTTTCTGGCTTGCGATTCCGACGCCCTATCGGGAGCGAATGTATTTGATTGATGCGAATGGCTGCCGGATGGAAACCGCGGTGGTGGAGAGTCCTACGGGAGGCACGCAGGGCTCGGTGGTGCTTTTCCATGGAATCTCCGCCAACAAAAAGATCATGTCGTATATGGCGCGGGGCTTTGCGGCGGCGGGGTTGCGCGTCTACGTTCCAGATTTTCCGGGACATGGGCGCACGCCGGGGCCGTTTTCTCCGGCGCGGGTGGAACAGTGTGGAGAGTCGCTGGTCCGCGAACTTCTGGCGCGCGGTGCGATCTCGCCGGAGCGCACCATCCTTGCTGGGCATTCCATGGGCGCGGCAGCAGCCATTCGCATTGCATCGCGCGTGCGAGTTGCAGGAGTGATTGCCATATCGCCGGCGCCGATGCGCGCGGCACATGGGGTAACGCCGGAGAAGCTGTTGTTCAGCGATCCGCCGCCGTTGCCCGCTCATTCGCTGGTGATGATGGGAGGGCTCGAACTGGAATCCGTGCGCGGGAATGCGGCCGACCTGGTGGCGTTCAGCAAGGATGGCACCTCGAAGTACATAGAAATTCCGGGCGCCACGCATGTGGGAATTCTCTTTGGGAGTACGGGGATGCGCGCGGCGCAGGATTGGGCCGCGCAAATATTCGGATCGGCTCCCTCCCGGACCCTGCCTTCTCACCGTCCGCTCGCCGGCGCGCTGGTTGGATACCTGGGAATACTCCTGATTGCGGGGCCTTTTCTTCGCGAAGCAGTGGGCCGGAAGCCACCCAAGGAAGGCATTGCAAGCGGCGTCGAAATCTCTCCGGGACGAATTTTCCTGGAATTCGCCGCAGGTTCGATTTCGATCGTGCTGCTCCTGCGATACTGGAATCCGCTGAAAGTGATCGGAATTTTTCAGGGAGATTATCTTGCAAGCTTTCTGTGGCTTCTAGGGGTCGCGCTGGTGTTGGCGCATTGGAAGTCTTTGCGCACAGCGCTGAGCGCTCCGGTTCGGACCTTAGCCGCGGCGGCATTCGCCGCGCTAGTCCTGCACTTGTTGGTAACCGCGTGGTTCGATTTGTCGTTCTACGAGGCCTGGCTCACGGCAGCGAAATGGGAGCGATTTCCTCTCTTGCTGATCGTTTTATTGCCATATCACTTCGCGGAAGAATTTCTGCTGGGTGCGCCGCAGCCTGGCAAGAGGTGGCAGCGGCTGGCCGCCGGGTTGTCGTTGCGGCTGATCTGCTGGGGGGCGCTGATGGCCGGAGTCCTGTTCCTGCACAGCGGAGAGATCCTGATGGGGCTGCTCTCGGTGTACATGGCACTGTTCAATCTTATACAGCGAAAGGGCATGGACATAGTGCGTAATGAAACCGGCTCGGTGACAGCGACTGCGCTATTCGGTGCTATACTTTTGGCTGGTTTTTGCCTGGTGATATTCCCCATCACCTAAGGGCTCTTATCGAGTTGGCCCACTAGCCGGGGTTCCGCGCCGGGGACGGAATCCAAGGCACGCAGCGAGACACAAACATGGCGGAGATAGCAATCGTCGGCGGGGGACCGTCCGGCGCAATGTGCGGTGAACAGCTCGCGCGCGCGGGGCACAAAGTGGCCCTATTTGACGAGCATCTGGCGTGGGAAAAGCCGTGCGGCGGCGGGCTCACGCACAAAGCCATCCAGTGCTTCCCTTTTCTGCTCGACAATACCTACCCCAAGAAGCTAGTCCATTCCGTGGACCTGATCAGCAGCGATGAACAACGCGCCACACTGGAAATGCCGCATCCGATCGTTATTTATTCGCGCACGGTGCTGAACGGCATGCTGCTGGACCGCGCGCGGGACGCGGGCTGCAACGTGCAGCGTTCGCACGTGATGAGCGTGGACACGGCAGCGACCAAGCCGCGCTACTGCGTCGAAGGTGATTGGCGCGAGGCGGATTTTCTGGTGCTGGCCGCGGGGGCGCGGAATCAACTGTTGCCGGAAACACGCGCGCTGCAGCGCGATGAATTGGAAATGACGCAAGGGTATTTCGTGCCGCAGACGGCGGATGCCATCACCATAAAATTCCTGCCGCACTTCGAGGGCTATATCTGGTCGTTCCCGCGATGCGATCATCTTTCCGTAGGGATTTGCGGCAGCATGGCCTCGCACACCAGCACGGAATTGCGGAATCACTTGCAGACGTTCGTCGAAAAGCAGGAGATTTCTACGGAAGGCGCGAAGTTTTACAGCCATGTGCTTCCGTCTCCGCAGGAACGGACGCTTTCGCAACGCAACGTGGTCGGGAAGAACTGGGCATTGATCGGCGATGCCGCGGCGTGGGTGGATCCGCTGACGGGTGAAGGGCTTTTCTACGCGATGCGGTCCGGTGAGTTGCTGGGACGATCGCTGGCGGAGGGCTGCCCGGAGAAATATCCGGCGTGGGTGAAAGCCGCGTTTTCCACGGAATTGGAATTTGCCGCGCGCATTGTGAGGCGGTTCTATCGCGGGTCCTTTTTGGGGAGTGCGGTGACCACCCGCATGGTGCAGTTCATGCGGCGTAGCCCGGTGTTCCGGCAATTGATGGGCGATCTTTTCAGCGGGACGCAGGATTACTCCAGCCTGAAGCGACGGCTTTGGGGCCACCTGGGCATCACCGTCAGTGAATTCATCTCCAGCGTGCTGAACCTGGATCGTCCTGCTGCGCGCGTTCCGCGCACCGGAACCGCAGGCGACTGAAAGAGTTCGTCACTTTCCGACGTGTTTTCGCAATATAGCTGTATTCTCGCCTCTGGCATCCAATGCCGAGGGTATAATTCATCCCGCAAATCATGGCTATCGAGAAGGACGGCAAATCACCATCGAAAACTGAGAAGCGCAAGAACGCGTGGAAGAGTCTTCCCGACGTTTGGGCGCTGATCAAGCCGCGGCGCGGGCTGCTGGCAGTGGGCTTCGTGCTGATGGCCATCAATCGCGTTGCCAGCTTAATTTTGCCGGCTTCGACGAAATATTTCATTGATAATGTCATCCTTCACAGGCAGGTCGGCCTTCTGACGCCGATCGTGCTTGGAGTACTCGGCGCGACGATTGTGCAGGGCCTTACGTCCTTCAGCCTGACGCAGTTACTTTCCAAATCCGCGCAAAAAATGATCACTGAGCTGCGGCAGCAGGTGCAGGCGCACATCGGGCAGCTGCCCATCTCGTTCTACGATGCGAACAAAACGGGGGTGCTGGTTTCGCGCATCATGAGCGATGTTGAAGGAGTCCGCAATCTGGTTGGCACGGGACTGGTGGAATTTGTCGGCGGGCTGATGACCGGGGCGATCGCGCTGGTGTACCTGATTCATACCAGCGTGGAGATGACGCTGGTGGCGTTCTCGATTCTGCTGGTGTTTGGATTCGGGATCAGCCGGGCGTTCAAGACGATTCGGCCGATTTTCCGGGCGCGACCGAAAATTACGGCGGAAGTGACGGGGCGGCTGACGGAATCGCTTGGCGGGGTGCGCGTGGTGAAGGGGTATCACGCGGAAGAACGAGAGGAAAAAATATTTGCGGGCGGCGTGCAAAGGCTGCTCGATAACGTGTTGAAGACGCTCACGGCGACCTCCTTGATGAGCTTGTCCGGTGCCACGCTACTGGGAATTGTCAGCGCGCTGATGCTGGAATTGGGCGGGCACAAGATACTCTCTGGGACGATGACGCCCGGGCAGTGGTTTGCCTATAACGCGTTTCTGGCGTTTCTGATTGCGCCGGTATTTCAGATTGTGGCCATCGGGACGCAGATTACGGAGGCGATTACCGGGCTGGAGCGCACGCGCGAAATCCTGAATGAAAAGCTGGAAGATGAGGCGCCGGGCCGCACGGTTGTTCTCGGTCGAGTAGAGGGCCGGGTGGTGATGGAGGATGTCAGCTTCGCGTACGATTCGCGCAAGGAAGTTTTGCACGACGTGAGTTTTCAATCGGAGCCGGGAACGGTCACGGCGCTGGTGGGACCCTCCGGCGCGGGAAAATCGACCATTATCGGATTGATTGCGGCGTTTTACGTGCCGTCGAGCGGGCGGGTTCTGGTTGACGGCGTGGATCTTTCGACCGTGAAGCTGGGGTCGTATCGCACGCAGCTCGGCGTTGTTTTGCAGGAGACGTTTCTGTTCGATGGAACGATTCGAGAGAATGTGGCGTTTGGCCGGCCAAATGCCAGTGAAGAAGAGATTCTTGCGGCATGCCGCATTGCGCGGGTAGACGAATTCGCCGAGACCTTCGAGAATAAATACGACACTGTGGTTGGCGAGCGCGGCGTGAAACTTTCTGGCGGGCAGAAGCAGCGCGTCTCGATCGCGCGGGCGATCCTCGCCGATCCGCGCATTCTGATTCTCGATGAGGCGACGTCCAGCCTGGATTCGGAATCGGAGGCGCTGATTCAGGAGGGGCTCCGTTACCTGATGCGCGGGCGCACGACATTTGTGATCGCGCATCGTCTTTCAACGATCCGGCGCGCGGAGCAAATCCTCGTTGTGGAAGACGGGCGGATTATTGAGCGCGGAACACACGCGACCCTTTACGCGCTTGGCGGCCGGTACTTCGATTTGTACACCAAGCAGCACGCGGTGGAGACCAACCTCTTTCTCGCCCCCGGAGAAAGCACGCTCGAAAGCGACGATACGAATGGGCGCGAAGCAACGTCCGCGGGAAGCGGCCGCGGCGATGCTGCTGTTCCTGACGCCATTCGAATCATCCGCGGCCAGGGCAACTAAAGATCCCCAAACCAAAAAAGAGAAGGCGCGGACCGATGACCGCGCCATTCATTGCATTGGAATTTGAGAGTCTACGCCGTGGGGCGACGGGCGATGAGCTTCTTTGCCGCGGCCACGGGAAGCAGGGTGGCCATTTTGCGGATCATGGCCAGCACCAAGCGCTTGTCGCCATCGGAAAGCGTGTTGCTGTACTTCTTGATTTCCGCGAGGAAGCGAATCTCGTCCTGCGAAAGCTCGCCAAGGGCTTTCTGCGTTTCGCGGTCGCGGGGCGTTTCCGTTCCAGGGAAAAAATCCGCCAGGGAAATATCCATGGCTTCCGCAATTTTGGCGAGGGTTTCGAGAGACGGAACCGTGTGTCCGTTCTCCACGCGCGAAAGGTAGCAGCGCAACAGGCCGGTGCGGCGCTCGATGTCGCCCTGCGACAAGCCGCGCTGGCTGCGGTAGCTTTTGATGACTTCGCCGATGTTTACCCGAGGTTTTTCTTTAGGCATGGTCTCTCCAGTCGAGGGGGTATCTTAGTCACTAACAGTAGGAGTAGCAAGAGGGAATTTGGGGCAGGTGGTTCCAAACAGACAACGTCCCAGCCGGGAGGGCTGGGACGCGCCGAGAGGCTTAAGGGCGGACCAATGCCCGCCCTGCGAAAACTCCATGGGGAATAGTGACCGGGAGCGAAACTATCTCGTTGTCGGAGCGACGGTGGCAGGCTGTTGCAAGCGAAATTCCAATAGCGTTTCGCTCGGCACCCTGACTTGCTGCCCGCGCGTGAGTACTTGAACGGCTCCTCCGGCTCCGGCGCCCACTCCTGCGCCGATGGCCGCGCCTTTACCGCCGCCAGCAATGGCGCCTATAATCGCGCCGAGAGCCGCGCCGCCGCCCACTTTTTCTGCAGTGTTCTTGCCGCGCCCTTTGCCTTCCAGAGTGTAGTCGCTGCTGACGAGCGGGTAATCCCTGCCGTCAATCACAATGCGGGTCAGTTCAAGCTGCAGCTCTGAACTCCCCGAAATGTGCCCTGCTTCCTTGGCATTGGCCAGTCGGCCGTACACATCCGTTCCCTTCCGCGCGACGACCATGTTGTTGAGGGTAAGATCTGTCTCCAGGCTGGCGTGAAACACATCGCCGACGTTGTTTTTTGAAGAATCCACGCCGTCAATCATGCGCACCAATAGCGATTGCCCGGCCGGAATGGTGACAAAGCCACCCGAATCCACCGTTGCGCTAGAGGTTCCGACTGGGGCAGGCGGCGGACCATAGGCGGGCCCCGACGCCGAATCCATGGGAGCGGCAGTTGGCGTTACCGAAGACCGGGGGCCGCCGGAACGCCCGGTAAACGTGATGGCTACAGCGTCATTTGTGCTGAAGGTTTGAACTTCTCCGTTAATCTCGAAGCGAACCACGGCTTGCGTGCCGCCGAGGTAACGTCCTTGCAAGATGCGGCCATCTTTCAATTCCAGGGTGTCCGCCGCCGCGCCTGCGGCAAGGAAAAGCCCCAGCGTTATAGCAATCAATAAACGATTTGCTCGATTCATGGTTCCCTCTCTCAAAAGAAAGCCGCGGAACGTACTTGACCGTTCGCGGGCAGTCCACGCCCAAGCTGGCCTAGCGATTCTACCGCATTGGATGATAACCGCGCGACGAATGGTTGCGCCAAAATGAGGCCAGAGAGAAGGATAGGAGGGAGGACGGTTTGCCCAAATCTCTGGGTCGCGGCAACACCAGTAGGCGCGGGAAAGAGGAGGGCCCAAGCCAAGCGGCCTGGGCCCGGGTACCTCGAAGCCACCATCATACTGAGAGATGCGGATGCGCTCTGCCCTGCTCCCTAGAACTGGCGGCGGGCATCATCGGCGGCTTCGGCCAGACCCATGAGCGCGGGCACAATCCCGGTGTCGTTCTTATTGGTCTTGGGATTGAGGAAAAGTCCGTCTTGAACGAAGCTGACGACAGAAGCCACGGCTCCTCCGTTCTGAATGGACGTCGGCCGAATAATGGCTACCGGGCCGAACTTCGGGTTCAAGAAGTGGGTTGGCTCGGGCATGATCAGGTTGGCCTGCAAAGTATCTCCGTTCAGGGATTCCGGATCCGTTTCACCCTGAGCGGCGCTCAGCGTGGAGAAGGTCACCGTCGAATTGTTCACAGGATCGACGTCCGTCAGAGGAGTAGCATTGCCGGCTTTGTCCTGCCAGGTCTGGAAGTGCATGGTCTCGCTGGGGCCGATGCTCAAGAGAATGCGAAGGACTTCCAGGTTGGTGACGTGCTGGGCGAGCGCGGGATAAAGGCTAGTACCACCTTGTTCGATGAACGCGAAGTGAAACCCTGCCGTGAAGGCGATCGCTTTCAAGTGATCAGTGAAGCTGGACTGGGTAGGATCGCTGGGATTGATGACGCTTCCGGCCGTGTCAGCGTTGCTTCTGGGGATAGCGGTATGCTTTCCAAGGTTTAAGCTGGGGACGGCCTGGGCAAATTTTGCTTTGGGATCAAAATCCGGATTGGTGATGCTGCGGTACCGCGACCAGAAACTGGTGTCGATAGTTAGCTGGGTCAGGTTGGTGAGCCGACCGATCTGCTGTGCGCCGTCGGCCGTGCTGCTGGGCAGCACCTTGAAGCCGGAAAAGTCGGGAGCGCCCACGCCCTTGGATTCCAGGTAATTGCCAAGAAACCTAGCGTGGCTGATTTCGTCGTCGGTGTTGTCGTGGATGTATTGGGGCATGTCGCCGTCGAGGAGTTGCAGCGCTTGGGTGTAGGCGACGTTCCCGGTGGTGAGACCGGTGAACTCGTTGTCCAGGGTGCCGCCGAGTTCCGCATACTGTCTCCACAGGTCTTCTTCTACCTGCTCGAGGGCCTGCAGGAACTTGAGGATGGCGATGTCCCCCCTGGTGATTGGGGAGCGGTCATTGTCATCCTCACGGTCAAATGCAAAGGTTTTGCCTGCCATTAGCCCGGCGCCAACCGTCGCGGCGCCCGCAACCGTTCCATTTTTTAAGAAGGAACGCCGTGTACTACCCTTCGTGAACGTATTCCCCTCATTCTTCATTGGTGTTTCTCCTCTTCGATTCGTGATTTACGATTTGGTGCAACAAAGTGATGGGCAAATTCCGAGCTACGCAAAGCCGAGTTGTTGGCCAAAGGAGATTGGAACCGTCCACCTGATCGTGCGCGAATCCTCACGCCAGGCTGCTGTGGAGCAGAGTAGGAGGGGCTGCGGGCCGAGCAGCAGGCCCCTCGTACCTTTACTGGACGGTGAGCGAAACCGAGGCTGAGTGGGAGAGATTTCCCGAAGTACCGGTGATCATGACCGTCGTCATACCTCGTTGTGTTCCGGTGCCCATGCCGCCGCCGCTGTAGCCGCAGCCGCCGGCCGCAAAGAGCCACGTCGCAACGATCAGGAGCGCCAGGCTTCCGGCGAGGTTGAGAATCCGCCTCTTCCCCGTCGAGTTTCCGTTACTGCCGGATCCCGCTATGCACAAGCCCAAGAATCCCAGGCCGAAAATCGGAAGCGACATTGCAAAGATTCCACCGCCGTGATTCATGGCCATTTTGCTGGGGGCGGAGTAGGGCAACGACGAAGTGCTAATCGTCATCATGGAAGTTGTCATTCCACCGCTGCTGGGAGTGACAGACGCGGACGAGAAGCTGCAGGTGGAGTTGATCGGCTGTCCGGAGCAGGAGAGGTTGACGGCGGAATTGAATCCGTTGAGACCACCAACCGTCACGGTGAACATAGCGGGCTGCCCCGCACTGATGGTCATGGTTGGTGGCGTCGCGCTGATGCTGAAATCCCCGGTTGGCGCGGACGCTGCGTTGGGAGTGATTTTCGCGAAGACACCGTGGGCCTCATTGGCAAGCCCGGCGGTAATGTACATGGTATTGGGGTCACCGGTCGTCCTGGCGGGGTCAAACACCATGTCCCAAAGAGAAGTGTTGGTGATGGGAGCGCCGGTCTGGTCCTTCATCTGGTCAATAAAGGCGCCGGTGGCGAAGTTATAGGCGTTGATCGTGCCATCGCCGAAATTTCCGACGAGCAGATCGCCCGCGAGCGAGCCGAAACCGGCTGGGGGAATGACCACGCCCCAGGGCGCGTTCAGATGGGAGTCGCTGGTAATCCTGCGAAGCATGGTGCCGTCCGTGCTGAAAAGGTCCACAAAGCCCGTGCCAGCAATGTGCAGAGGATCGTGCATGGGGTTGTCCTGCAAGGCGTAGGTCACTACAACCATCGAAGTGTTGTTCACGGAAATTACTTTGACGCCGAAGGGGGCGTAACCCGGAGAGCCGGAATTGGCAGGCACGGCGGGAAGAGCCGGATCGTTGAAGGCGCCGGGACCCAAGACCTGGGTCTGATGAAAATTGGTGTCGTAGATCTCGACTTTGCCGGAGCGGAAATTCGTGGCCAGCAGGAAGTTCCCCTGGGTATTGGTGACGAGTGCCAGGCCTTTGTAGACCGCGCCCGCAGCGGCCGATGGGATTGCGGAATTGTTCACAGCAAGAATGGCGGAATTCCCCGTATACCAGTCGGAGAGCGTGCCGTCTTCTGTGGCAAAAATGAAGACGCTGGAAAAGCCGTTGACGCTAAAGCCGCCTGTCGCGTTGTAGACGATCCCGGTAGGAGTGGATGGATTGGAACTGCCAGTGGGCGGCGGAACAGTAAAAAGTTGATTGGGCGCACCGGTCTTGTCGTAGAGCGTGGATACGCCGGCGTTGTTGTCCGAGATCCAGAAAGGCGAACCGGGCTGGAAGGCAATGCCCCATGGATTGATGAGATGCGAATCCGTGTGAGCGGCCATGACAGTCGTGTCAGCAGTCACCAGATTGGTCTGCTTGTAGCTGTTCGTCTGCGCGTGCGCAGAGGAGATGAAAAACAGGCCCAGGCAAACCAGCCCGAGCAGGAAACCGTGCATTTTTGACATGATGCGAGTGTGCTCCTCATTAAGTTAAGGCAACCGTAACGTCGTATGCCTAATTGTCCTGCAGGCTTAGATGTCGGAAAGATTCCGGGAATAAATCAGCGGTAGGACAAGTCTTTCTAAACGTGCAGTCCATTTAGGAACCAAGACTTGCGGGCAAGTCTCACGTTCGAACAGCAGTTGCGGACGGGCACGCGGGTGGAATCCAGTGGAGGCAGGCAAGCGCGACTATGAACGAATTGGCATTCCGTCCCCAGGCAGTGCGTTTCGGAACGTTTGAAGTAGACTTGGAATCCCGCGAATTGCGCAAACAGGGCATGCGCATCCGGCTGGAAGAAAAACCCTTCCAGATTTTGGAGCTATTGCTGGAGCGCCCCGGTCAGGTGATCACGCGCAGGGCTCTGCGCGAAAGACTTTGGCCGGATACACACGTCGGCTACGAACACAACCTGAACACGGCGGTGAGCAAACTGCGCGAACTTCTGGGAGATTCCGCGCAGAATCCGCGGTTCATCGAAACACTTTCCCGGCTGGGTTACCGTTTCATAGCTCCGGTCGTCAGGCCCAACCGCGCCGGCTCTGCCGATGGCAAGAAGATGCTCGCCGTTCTTCCGCTGCAAGACCTCGGCGGCCATTCGAACGAGGAGTACTTCGCCGACGGCCTGACTGAGGAGCTGATCTCGCATCTCGGCCAGATGGATCCCAAGCGGCTGGGGGTCATCGCTCGCACCTCGGCAATCCAATATAAAACTACGGAGAAATCTGTTGATCAGATCGCGAGGGAATTGAAAGTGGGCTATGTTCTGGAAGGCAGCGTTCGCCGTGAAGGGCCGCGCGTTCGCATCACGGCACAATTGATCGAGACGCAGGATCAAACGCATTTGTGGTCGGCAAGTTACGACCGCAATCTTGATGACGTGTTGGGAATGCAGGCGGACGTGGCGCGCCAAGTCGGCAAAGCGCTCGCCTGCGAATTGCTTCCGGAGGATTCCGCGAAGTCGCTGGCCTTTCATCCCACGGCACATGAAGCCTATCTTCGCGGGCGTTTTTATTTTGGCCAGCGGTCTGAAGAAAGCGTGCGCAAAGCCCTCGCTTCGTTCGAATCGGCACTTCGCATCGAGACCAAGTGCTCGCGTTCCCTGTCCGGAGTCGCCGATTGTTGTGGGATGCTCTGCTGGTTTGGCGCGCTATCTCCGGGGGAAGCGGGCCCACGGGCTGCGGAGGCGGCAACGCGAGCGATCGAAATCGATCCATCCTTGAGCGAACCGCACGCTTCGCTTGGCCTCGTAAAGTTTTGGTATGAATGGGACTGGCAGGCGGCCGAGGAAGAGTTCCTCCGCGCCATCGAGCTGAACCCCAGTTACGCGTCGGCCCGCCAGTGGTACGCGTCGTATCTGAGTGCCATGGGCCGTCTCGAGGAAGCGCGAGCGGAACTACGGCGGGCGCGAGAGCTTGATCCCCATTCTCTAACTTTGAATATGAACGCTGCGGACCCCTTTTTTTACGGACGGCAGTTTGACCGCGCTGCCGCGCACTTGCTCGCTCTCCTGGAGCAGGAGCCGCGCTTTTTCCCCGCGCTGTTCAATCTCGGACGCGTTTACATTGAACAAGGACGGTATGAGGAAGCGACCCGCGCTTTCGAACAGGCATTGCAATTCTCGGGGAATCGCGAAGGCCGCCTGGCCCTCGCACAGGCGTACGCCCTCGCGGGAAAAACGGACGAAGCGCGCAGTATCTTGAAACAAGCAATCGAGAACGCTGACGGGCGGTATCTGGCGTCGCCGATGATGGCTCACACTTATCTTGGCCTTGGAGAGCACGACAAAGCGTTCGAATGGCTACGCAAGGGGGTCGAGGAACGCTCGTTCTGGACGGTGTTCCTAAAAATGGATCCAGTGTATGACTCCATTCGATCCGATCCGCGATTTCAGGATTTGCTGAAGCGCACCGGATTTGCCATGCAGTCTCTCTCCGCGGCCTAGGGAGTGGTTGGGTCAACATTCCACCCGTCGACCACGACTTCGGGAGTTGCACCTTCGGATGACGAAACGTCAAACGTCGCCGTCACGGATTTCTTTTCTCTGGGCAGCAGAGAGAAATAGTTGTCGCTCCAAAAAATCGGCGTGACGTCTTCCCCGCCCTTGCCGCGCGTGACTCGCGGATGAACCATGAACGCGATGCTCTCGCTCTTGTTTTCCGCGAGCAACGTCACCGAATAACTTTTCCCTTCCGCGTGGATTTCTTTAGAAACCGCCAACGCCACCTTGGGCAGAGTGTTCAATCCAGTCAGGTCCGCAAATTCCTTTTGCGGCGTGTAGACCGTATCCTTCTTCTTGGCCCAATCGAGGGTGTCCAGCTTGGTAGAAAGCCAGTAAAAATTGTCGCTGACGAGAGTGTCCGCGGCATCGCGAAGCTCCACCTTCAGGAAATAGGCCGTCGAGAGGCCATCTACTTTCGGCAGGTCAAGGGCCTTGGTGCTGCTGTCCGGCGCAAAGTCCAGGGTGGCCTCGCGCGAGGCTTTTTCTTTCGCGTCGAGGTTGTAAATCTTCGCGCTGACCTTTAGCCCCTTCAGCGCCGCGTAGCTGCCGTTGATCACGGCGACGGAATTATCATCGTAGGAATACTGCACGTGCACCGGCTCGCAGGCTTTCTTCGTGCCGAAATATCCGCCCGCGGGAACAAGGTAGTAGTCATAGAGATGCCAGATCAGCGAAGGCCACGCGTTATCGAGCATCCACTGGATCACGCCCGTCGCGGTGTACTTGTTCCGCGCATAGGCTTCGAACATGGCGCGCTGGCCATCGTAGGTCATGGCCTGCGCCTTGCGTTCGTAGTCGTCCAAGGAAGTTGCTTGGCCGTAACGACGATTTAATCCGTCGCTGAAGACATTCACGGTCGTGAAGCGTTCGCCGCCGGCGTGAAAATTCCAGACCTCGTCAATCGGCCAGAGATGCTCCTTCGGAATGAATTGTTCGAGCGATTCGCGCGATGGAATCGCGGGCCCGGGGCTTGTCTCCGTGTTGTAGCCGTAGGCGCCGCCGGCCTTTGTATCGGCCAGCCAGTAGACTGGCGGCACGTATTCATACGGCCCCGTCATTTTTACCCCGGGCTCTCCGGTCACCGTCGTTGGCGTGTGGCCTGCCGAGGAAACGATGGGATTGGGCCACTCCAACTCTTTCTCGATGGCCAAATACATTTTCTCCACGGTGGCGGGAGGCGGGTTGTCGCTGCCGTTCAGCCAAACGAAAACGCTCGGGTGATGGCGCAGGCGCGTGATCTGGTCCCGCAGCGAAGCGGCGGCGACTTTATTCTGATCACCCTTCCAGTTTTTCCAGCGTTCCCAGGCGTCGCAGCAGGTCCAGCCGGGCATGACCAGAATTCCAAGTCGATCGGTCTTGTCGAAAAATTCATCGCGGTCCAGCCGGCCTTCCAGGCGGATGGTGTTCATGCCCATATCGCGCACGTAGGCAAGATCGGCATCGAGCCTTGACGACGACCAGCGGAAAAGGAGATCGGGAGCCCAGGCCGCCCCGCGAATCAGCAGTTTGCGGCCGTTCACTTTGAAGAGGAGATGCCCCTTGTCCGTCAGCGCCGAGGTTACCTCGCGAATTCCAAACGTCACGCTCGCCGAATCGGAAACCTGTGTTCCGATTTCAAATGTCAGCTTCGCCGTGTATAAGTTTGGAGTTCCCATCTGATAGGGCCACCACAGCCGTGGATGCGCCAGTTTCAACTCTGCGAATTGTTCCGCGGTGAAGCGCACGATCTTTGATTCTCCGCCTGCGAGATCCACGGGTTGCTGAAGCTGAAGGCCTTCCAGATCGGCCCGTAGCACGCCCTTCACTGGATGATCGGAAGCGTTTCGCAATTCCGCGCTGATGGTCAGTGCCGCCGTTTTGTATTCCGGATCCAGCTTGGAGGAAACGAAAGGATGGCGCACGGCGACTTCGGCGCTCGAAGTGAGAAAGACCTCTTTCCAAATCCCCATGTTCTTGTCCGGAGGCGTCGGATTCCAGTCCACCCAGGTGATTCCGAGATCGTCTTTCTCGGGCGCGAAGACTTCCACTGCCAGCGCATTGGCGTTTCCCGGCTTCAGAAACTTGCTCACATTGAATTCGTACGAGCGGTAGGTCCCGGCGACATCGCGCGCGTCGGCAACTTTTTGCCCGTTGATCCAGATGTTCGCGCGGTAGTTGATGCCGAGGAAATGGAGCCACTCCGTGGTTTTCGCCGCGCCGGCGGGCCGAGTGAATTCGGTGCGGTACCACCAGGAGCAGCGAAAAGGACTGTCTTTGGGCATGTCCTGATTGGCGAAAAAAGTTTTGGCGGAATAATTCATCCCCGGAAACGATTTCAGATTCGTACTGTAATTCGGATCGGGGTAGGTCTTGTCTGTGACGAGCGCGCCAACCACCGTCGCGGGGATGTCGGACTTATGCCAGCTGTTCGCGTCGAAGCCAACGGTGGAAATCTGCCCGCCCGCCGCCTTTGCCTCGCAGGAAGACTGAATCTGCCAATCTTTGTGGAGATAGGTTCTCTCGGGCTGGTCTTCCGCCGCGTGGGTGGCAATCACACTGCCGGCGAGGATCAATCCCAGACCCATCACAACACCGCGAGTGGCGAGAAAACGTGGCATAGCGCTCCTTAGAAAACCGACACCAAGGGGAAGGTCCCGGCAAAAAAGCCGTTCGAGCCATCCCAGCATGGTCATATTAAACCGATTCAATATATGTTTCAGGCTTTTTGTTGTGGAAATTCTTCGAGAGATTTTTGGGCGAGATTTTCAATTTTGCTTCCGGCCAACAAAGTTGGTCCCGGAGGAGGGGGTCGAACCCACACGGTACTAAGTACCACTGGATTTTGAGTCCAGCGCGTCTGCCAGTTCCGCCACTCCGGGGTAGCAATTCAAAATAGCATGGCGCCGCCCCATGCTCAAGCCGCACGCCGATCTTGCACAGAGGTTTCCCGCCCCATTTTCCGCTGCTCCACTCGCAGGATTTCACGCTGCTTGAAGACTCTCCACCAGCAAGGAGCGTTCTCCTGCTCATGGAGTTTTCCACAGGTCAACTAGACGCGGTTGCCCCCAAGGTCTACCCTATAGTCCCCCGTTCGACAGGGGTCTCCGCCTCACGAGACGACCGAACGGTTCTTGAGGGTTTTTGATGGCGACTGTCACTGCCCTTTCCTCCGGGACTCCTCCGGAGCAGCGCGGCCTATCGTTTTGGATGTACCGCGTCGTCAAAGAACTGGAAAATGTCCGCACCTCACCCGATCCCGACGCGGTCCACGATCTTCGTGTAGCCATGCGGCGCTGCCGCTCCGTCGCGGCGGTGATGGAGGAAGTAGATCCGGATCCGGCCTGGCCAGCGATGCGCAAAGTTGCGCGCAAACTCTTTCACGGTCTCGGCGCACTCCGCGATGCGCAGGTGATGGAAGAGTGGGTGAAAAAACTTGCTCCGGAAACCGACCCGGTGCGCATTCAATTGCAATCGCGGTTCGAATCGAGCGAACCCGGACTGCGAGAGAGCGCTCTCCGCGCGGCGGGTAAATTCGACCAAAAAGCCTGGAAGCGCCTCGAGCGCAACCTGCGCCAACGCTCGCGCCTCGTTCCTGCGGGGAGTCTGGCGGCGGAGTGCCTGGCACTCGAGCGATTCGAAAGCGCCAGGGAACTCCACGCCAAGGCGCTGCGTACAGAGAAATCCAATCCCTGGCATGCGTTGCGCATCGGATTGAAGCGTTTCCGCTATACGGCCGAGAGCCTGCTTCCGGACAAGTACGTGGCGTGGAGCGACAATTTGAAGCGGCTCCAGGATCTTCTCGGCGAACTTCACGACCTCGACGTGTTATCCGCATTGGTGAGAAAATCGGATTCGCTGGAAAGCGAAGAATCGCGAAAGAGCTGGGAAGACGCGATGGCGAGCGAGCGTCATCAGCGGATGGAGACCTACCGCCAGCTCACTCTTGGGAAGACCAGCCTCTGGAACGAATGGCGCTCGGGCCTTCCGACGAATGGCCGCGTCGAAGAGGCCGCCATGGCGCGCTTGCGCGCGACTGCACGCGCTATCGACCCGCGCCCATATCGCACGTCGCAAGTTTCTCGCATCGCTTTGGCGACCTTTGACGTTCTGCGGCGCGCGGATTCCGCCTCGGCATTTTCCGGTGGATCTCTGCGGCGCATCTTGGGGGGAGCGGCTCGCCTGCACGGAGTGGACGGGAACGCAGCGGATGGATCGCCGCAGAAAGCCGCGCGCAAGTTTTTGCTGAGTCTTCCGATTCCCCCCGGATGGTCGCAGGAGGAATGGGAACTGCTCGCCTTTGCGGTGCGTTATCATCGCGGGGCGGAGCCCAAGACGAAGAGCGGCCCTTTTTCCAAGCTTTCAGCAGAACAGCAAGGCCGCGTCCGCGCTTTGGCCGGAGTGCTGCGGTTTGCGCGCGCGCTTCGCAAATGCGGGGTAGAAAGTGGCGCCGGTTTTCGCGCCGAAAAGTCTGCAGAGGCAGTCGTTCTTCACATTCCGGGTCTCGCCGATGATGTGAGTGTGGCCGCACGCCTTGCTGCTGGCAAACACTTGCTGGAGGAATTCCTGCGCACGACTCTGATCGTCAAGCCTGCCATCAAGGCGGGAAAGGTTGTTCCCTTGCCGGAAAGGCAAGTTCCCGAATTCTCCGTCGCCTCCGATTGAGGCGATTCCTCATTCCATTCCTGAAACAGACGAAGGACGCAGGAGCAATAGTTCACTTCCCTGCGCGGCGCAGCAGTTTCGGAGTTGCAAGCCAGATGAGCGCCGCAATAGGTGGAGAAATGCGCTTTAGCTCCAGCAAGGCGACGCCCGCTTTTTTGAGAGAGGTGATATGACGCTTGGAACCGAGCGCGGTCGCGACGATGTCGTCCAGTTGCGGCGCGTGCCCGAACAAAAAGATGGAAGACGCTTGGCGGTCCTTGGCAAGTTCACGGAATAAAAGCGAGGGCTCCGCTCCCGGGAGCAGCAAATCGGTGCGCCGAATCTTTTGCTTCGCATAGTCGAGAGCGGCCGCGAAAATCTCCGCAGTTTGCGCCGCGCGGACGTACGGACTGCTCAGAAGCAAATCCGCCGTCACTCCCAGCGCCGCGAGTCCTTTCGCGACTTGCTTTGTCTTCTCGATGCCTTCTTCGGTCAAGTAACGCTGTGGGTCGGGCGGGCATTTGGGGTCTTCGCGGTCAATGGCGATCCCATGTCGAACAATGTAAAGCTGCATGATTCCCTCTCAACTGGACGTTAGAAGCCGGCTGCTCAAACTCATTCACTTCGTTCCAAAATCCTTCTTCCCCGATAATCAACTTTCAATTGCGAACCGCTAATTCGCTGCCGCCTGCCGGAAGTACAGGCGCACGTGAAATTCGCTCTCAAAAAGCTCCGCGCTGCGGCTCGCATCGCGCAGATCTTCCGCGACGTCCCCGCGCGCGTGCACCTGCAGGCCAACTGCGCCGCGCTGGAAGGACGCCCGCAGTTTTAGCACCCGCTGCCGGTGCGAGTGATCGAGCGCTTCTGCAATCCGCAAAATCGCCGCCAGCCGCCGCACGATCCGCTGGTCGGCGCTGTTGAGCGAAGAGTACGCGGCGTGGTGCCCTGCGGGGACCGATTTCCGATTGTGATAGCGGACCAGCGCCGCCACTATCGCGCGATCGCGGCCTTCCAGCCCGGGAATGTCGCCGTTCAGAGCAAGGTACTCGCCATGTTTGTGATGGCCGCGATGGCTGATCATGTGCCCCGTGTCGTGCAGCAAGGCACCCGCTTCGAGAAGAACGCGCGACTGCGCGGGCAGGTGATGCACGGGCTGCAGCTGGTCAAAAAGAATAAGGCTTAGCTCCCGCACGTGCTCCGCGTGCGGCTGGTCGTATTCCATCCGCCGCGCAAAACTGCGCGTGCCTACGATCAGCTGGCGCGAGGCGGCGTTGTAGCGATGCGGCTCCTTACGCGAGAAGGCCTCGCGTGCAATCTCCTGCAAGATTCCCTCGCGGATGCCCACGCCGGGAATTGCGAAGCTGCGCAGATTCAAGTAGCGCCCCAGAGTGATGATGGTAATTGCCGCGATACCCATCACATCGGCGCGGTCGCGCCGCACGGCATACGCTTTCATGCGTTCGCGGACGTTTCGTTTGAGAATGTCCGGCAGCCGGGCGCGCAAAAGCGAAAGCTCGAGCGTCTGCAAGCCGTGCTGGCGCGGACCCGGCGCAACGGCAGCCAGCGTTTCCGCGTTACCTCCAAGAGCGACTGCGATGCTCTCACCCAAATTGGGCCGCGGCACTAATTTCGAGTCCAGTAGAGCACGCACGTACCGCCGCACCTGTTCGGCTTGCGCCGGCCGGATCGCGCCGGGAATATTCAGCGTGGTCATTAACCGCACCGTTCCCACGGGCAATTGCACGCCTTGCTCCACGGTGTGGTCGCGCAAAATACTGAGCTCCAGGCTGCCTCCGCCAAGGTCCACGGTGCAGCGCAGCGGCGTCTCCGGCCCCAGGGCGGCGATCACCGCTTCTCTGCCAAGCCGCGATTCCTCCGCGGCACTGATCACTTCCAGCGCGATGCCTGCTTTTTGCTTTATGGCACGAAGGAACGCTTTCCGGTTGTGCGCTTCTCGCGTCGCGCTCGTGGCCACCGCGCGGTAACGCGTCACTCCGAATTCATCCATGACCTCGTGAAAATGTTGGAAGGCCTTGGCGGCCTTCTTGATCATTTCCTCCGCGAAGCGGTGGCGCAGAAACACGCTCTCCCCCAGCCGCAAGGAATAGCGTTCGGTGTGGACGGGCTCAATGTCCAGCGCGGAATACGCGCGCGCCACGGATAAGCGGAGGGCGTTGGAGCCGGCATCAATGGCGGCGATGTGAACCGGCTCGGACATTTTAGAATCTACCGCCAGAGATGCGCGAGCGCGGCGGAAGGAGTGTACTTGGTCGCGCGAATTCCCAATTGCTCGCCGATGCGCTGGCGGAGCTGTTTGTTCACCGCTGAAACACTGGCTTCGCCGTCGAGTTCGATGAAGCTATTTTTTTTCGCCATGACCTCGAACTCGCGCTTGATCATCGTCTGATAGCGGATGAACGACCAATAGAGATCGTGCGAGAGGGACATGTCCCGCCCCGCTTCCCAGTAACTGATGGCTTGCGCTTTCTTGAATTCGCGTCCGAAGGCCGTCTCCGGCCGGACGTTCAGCCAGAACGTCAGGTGCGGGCGCAGCGCCATGGCGTAGAGCCCGCTCATGTAATCGCGGTTGATCCCGCGGACCACGCCGCGCGCGATCAGAGTAAAAATGAAACGGTCCGCCAGAACCACGGTGCCGGAACGCAAGGCCGGCAGGATGCGGTGTTCCACTTGGTCGAAGAAGTCCGTCGCATACATCAGGGCCAGCGTCAGGCGCGTCACCGCATTCTTGGCGAGGAGTTCGTCAATGTCGCGCCCGACCAGATTCGAACGCCGCAGCCCGCTGGTTTGCACGGCGAACCCTTCCGATTCCAGCCACTCCTGCAGTAGTGCAATTTGCGTGGAACGCCCGGAGCCATCCATGCCTTCAATAACAATCAGGCTGCCGGTAATTTCGCTGGGGTCAAAACCCACGAGGGGCTCGCCAAAGAAATATTGAGAAGAGGCTTCTTCCGTCACCGCAACGGTTTTTGCGGGTGGCGCGGGAGGCGTTACTGCGGGAGCCTCGGTCGCAGTTGGCGCCGGCGCCCCTTTCTCTTTTTCCTGATCGGGCATGTTCACTCTGCTTCGGGCGCTCGTGGAGCAAAGCGCTTCAGGTCAATTTTCGAAGCCACGATGTCGCGCATCTGCTTCTGCAATTTGTTCACCGGAAGCGTGCCGTCCAGCACCACGAAGCTATCCGAGTCCACCATCTTGTCGTATTCTTCCAAAATCCGCGCCTGGAATAGCCGGAAACTTTCCGCGCGGTCGTACGACATTCCCAAATCCATTCCCGCTTCGTAATATTTCAATTTCGGACGCCCGCTGAGAATGCGGTGCACGGCCACATCCAGCGGCGCGCGAAAATAGAACGTGATGTCCGGAATCGGCGCGAAGCGGTACAGATTTCGCAGCCATCGCGCGGGGCAGCCCCTGGCCGCATCGCGGGCGAACGCCGTGTAAACGTAGCGGTCCGCCAGCACCAAATAGTCGCCTTGCAAGAGCGGCATAATCTGCCGTTCGCAGCGATCCGCAAAGTCCGCGGCGTGCAACAGGGAAAACGTGGTTGGCGTAAGCAACCGCCGCTGCTTCCCGCGGCGTGTTGCGGATTTCACCAGCGGCGAAGAGTTCCATTCCGTAAAATGCAGGCGGTACCCGCCGATCTCCAGCCAGCGTTTGAGCAGATACAGCTGCGTGCTCTTGCCCGATCCGTCCGTGCCTTCCACCACGATCAGCGCGCCCGGGTACGCCCGGCTGGGAACCGGCCGCCCTGGTTGCGGCAGCGTGGATTTCGCCGGCTCCGCCCGCGGCGCTTTTAGCGCAGTATCCTGAATTTCCATTGTCACTCGTTGAGAAAAGCGATTCGATCTATGACCCTAATCCTGTATTGTTACATTGGCATTACAGCACACGAGGGCCGTTCCGTCCAAGCCGCCGCCCGCTTAGAAAATTGTGACTTTGATGTGCAAATACTTCTTCGGATTCTTCCGGAAATCGCTGATCAGCAGCCGCATGTCCCCAGTCATTCCGGTCAAGTTGTCGTATAGCTTCGGGTCGGAGAAAAGCTTCCCCGCTGTGGTGTTGTTGTCGTTCAATTTGGCGGTCGCCGTCGCCAGATTAGTGCTCGTGTCGCGCAGCTTGTTGTACAGCGTGTCGTCCGTCGCCAGCTTGCCAAGCGTGCCCTTTCCTGCGCGCACGTCGCTAATGACCTCATTCCCATTCGAAAGCGCCTGTTTCGCCTGATCATATAGCGTCGGGTCATACATCAATTTCCCAATCGTTCCCTTCTGCGCCCGCACGTCCGCCAAAATCACATTCACGTTGTCCAAACCCTTGTCCACTTTCGTGTACATCTCGTCCGACGTGACAATTTTTCCAAGCGTTCCCTTTCCCGCCTGGACATCCGATAGCACCGCATCTCCCTTCGCTAGAAGGTCGTTCAGGTGGTTGTACGCCTTGTCGTCGGTGAGCAGTTTTCCAAGCGAGCCCTGGCCCTGCTTTACGCCGGATATTAATTCCTGCACGTTTTCGGAAAGTGCCTGAAGATTGCCCAGCAGTTCCGCGCTCCTCTCGACCACTTCTTTCATGGCCTTTTCTTCACTCCCCGGCACCTCCCCATCCTGCTTCAAGGGAGTTCCGGTGAAACCGCGGGTAATGTTCACGTAGCGGTTGCCAAGCAGTCCTTCGGTCACCAGGCTCGCCGCGGAATCCGTCAGAATGTCGTTTTGATATCGCCGGTCCACGCGCATCACCACTTCGATGTTTTTGTTCTTGTCCAGGGCCTTCCCCGGCGTCCGCGGCACCATGCGGATCGCTTCCACGTTCCCTACTTCCACCCCGTCCAGCCGCACCGGGGCTCCATTGGAAAGCCCCGAGACTTCCGGCAGATACGTTTTCAATTCGTATTTCGGTCCCAGAATCCCCGGCGCCGTTACATAAAAAATCCCCGCGCCCAGCACGAACAATCCGACCAGCACGAAAACTCCCACGCGCAACTCCGTCCAGGTAAGTTGTTTGCGATGCGCCATTTCTGCTTCCCTCCCTCAATTCAGTCAAAACACTACGCAAACTCAAACGAGAAATCGCTGCAAATATGGATCCTTGGAATTCGCGATCTCTTCCGGCTCGCCTTCGAAATAAACTCCGCCGTCGCGATAGACCAGGAAGCGCGTTCTGGCAACCTCCGCGGCGGCGGCTGCGTTTCCGTTCCGCTCGTTGTGAACCACGCGATTGGCCTTCGCATCGTAATGAAAGTTTGCCAGCGCAAAGCCGTCCTGCAAGCGGTGCGTCGCCAGCAGCGCCGTCACGCTATACACATCGCGCAACCGCAGAATCAGGGTAATGATGGTCTGCGACGTCACGGGATCGAGCCCCGCCGTCGGAGAATCGTACAGCACGATCTTCGGCAGGCTGATCAGCGCCCTCGCAATCGAAACCCGGCGCTTCATTCCTCCGGACAACTCCGATGGCACTTGTTCCAGGGTGTTCTCCAGTTCGACGAAGCGCAACGCTTCCAGTACTCGCGGCTCAATTTCCTCTTCGGGGACGCGGTCTTCGCGCAGACGGTAGGCCACGTTGTCCGCCACCGTCATCGAATCGAAAAGTGCGCCCTCCTGAAAGACAAATCCGATCTTGCGCCGGAAGTCGAGAAGCTCCGCCTCGCCCATGCCGGAAATCTCCTGGCCCAGG
>Ga0210409_10001703_pt1 | contig 27847 bp, 22 predicted proteins | sample IncBWH17MmetaG_FD_161649 | JGI IMG/M metagenome (GOLD analysis project Ga0210409, IMG submission 161649) | Forest soil microbial communities from Barre Woods Harvard Forest LTER site, Petersham, Massachusetts, United States - Inc-BW-H-17-M | ecosystem: Environmental > Terrestrial > Soil >...
GCCGTCTGCCAAAGGATGTTTCCATTGGCAACATCAAGCGCGCTCCATGAACCCCAGGTTATTTGCCGTCCCGAGGGCACCAAGGTGTAGGGCACATTGAAACGATTCGCGATAGCGACGTAAATCCGCTGCCCGTCTGTCGCTGTGCCCCACTCGATGCCTCCGAGCGAACTTCCTGGCCCAACCAGCGTTGCCCAAACGATGTTGCCATTGTCCGGATTGAGCGCCCAATAGATGCCACTCTTCTGGCCAAAGCCGACAATATTACCCACGAGATTGGGGCCTGCCCCTCCAAAATCGAAATCTTGGCTGTCGGGTACCGGACAGTTCTGGTTCCCCGAAGGTGGGCGGGCGGCCCCAAAACCGCAAGTTGCTGTGAACGTATCAACGCCTTGCAGCCTCTTGGCCCACTTGATCTGCCCGTTCTTTAAGTCCAAAGCGAGAGCAGTGTCGAAGAAATCGTCAGCCGCGGCGCAGTTCGCCGTGGGAGTTGCTTTCTGGCAAGCTTCCACGTTCGCGGGAGCCGTGTAGTTGTTTCCAGTGCCGACGAAGAGCGTGCCGCGCTTGGGATCAATCGCGGGTGGTTGCCAAACCGCGCCACCGCTGTATCCCCCCGGCTGTCCGCCATTGTCGGGCATGTCGAAGGTCTTCCAAAGCATCGCACCGTTCTTCTCATCGAGTGCTACGACACTGCCGCGAAAGCTGCAACACGGATATGCCGGATCGAGTGCCAGCGTTTCTTCGCTCGAAGAGACGCCAATATAAACAACGCCGTCGAAAACAACGGGTGATCCAGTAATGATTGCTGCCGGATGATTGTCGACCTTTGTCATCCACCGGAGTGTTCCTGTTTCGCGATCGACGGAGATCACGTTCGCGCCGTTGTGTGCCTGCTTGCCATTCAGAATGTCTCCGATGATTACCTGGTTCCCATCCACGGCTGGGCTAACCCGAGAGATAGCTCCATCGACGCCGTCGTAATCGGAGATCTTGTGAGACCAGATGAGCCGGCCACTGTCTTTCGCGACTGCGAAGAGATTGCCACCCCAATCCGGGAAAAACACTGCGTCACCGTCCACGGTCGGAGTAGCCGAGACATCGCCACCCGTTGTGAACACCCATTTGGGGGCCAGACCTTTCACGTTGGCGGGACTGATGGAGTGTTCAGCCGGTTGGCTCCAGGTGTTGCTCAGATTCTGTCCGGCTATTCGCCATTGGCCAGACCGGGACTCATCTGATTGGCTTTGCGCGCTCAGAGCCATACCTAACAAAAGCACGCCGATTAACGCCGCCCTTGACAGCGACGCATCACAATTCTTCGTGGGTATCCGCATTCGTCTCCTTGAATTCGGTTTTGGGATTACGCTCGCGCTCATTTCCTTGGCAAGCGTTAGAGGATGGCCTGAGTTCTGGGGGCATCAGATCTCCTCTCACCTTAGGGAACAGTGCAGCACGCCTGCCATAGCGCGGAGGGATCCCAGGGTTGCGGAAGTTATTGATTTGTACTGCGATGGCGAGCCGAAAAACCGTTCCCTAGATCAACGTGCCAGCGTGGCACTGCCGTATTTGCGGTAGCGTGCCGCTTTTGCAGCACGCAAGATTCTTTAGAATTCTAGTGAACCGAGACATTCTCACGCTTCCCCGGTTCATTGCTTTTCAGCAGAAATGAGCCGACAAACATAACTGCCGCGGCCACCGCCAGCAGCCAATACACTTCAACGTAAGAGAGAACTGCGGCCTGGGACTGAACCAAAGCGTACATTCGGGCCAGTGCCTGTTTTTGAGCAGCATGCACGCTCAAGCCGGCGGTCGTGAGTCGCATGGTGAGTGCCGTAGTAGCGTCGTGAAACCGGGCGGAAGCGGTGTAACTCGCCAGCACGGATTGATGATATTGACTGCGCCGGGCAATGAGAGTGGTGACGGCAGAGGTGCCGACGCTCTGCCCAATGTTGCGCATGAAATTCATTAGCCCGGCGGCAGCGTTGTTTTTTCCCGCTGGTAGGCCGACGTAGCCGGCAAGCGTCAGGGGGACGAACAGAAAGGCCACGGGAATGTATTGCCACACACGTAGAAAAGTGGCCGAGCGAAAACTCATCAGAAGATCGATCTGTTTACACGATACGTACATGCTCGCCGCCAGAGTTATCCAACCAAATGCCAGGAGGTAGCGAGCCTGGAATCGTGTCGTGAGTTTACCAACCAAGGGGAGCACGACCAGCACCACGAGGGCGCCGGCTGAAAGTACCATCCCTGCTTTTTGCGCAGTGTAGCCCATAAGGGTCTGCAGGAGTTGTGGCATGAGTACCGTGGAACTGAACAGGGCCACTCCCAGCATCAGGAACATCAGGTTGCTTGCCACGACATTGGGGATCTTGAACAGGCGCACATCAACGATGGGCTCCTTCTGAAACCATTCCCAAACGACCAAGGAAACGAGCCTACCGCGGCGATCACAACCAAGGCCGTAATGAAAAGAGATCCGAACCAATCGTCTTCCTGCCCTTTGTCGAGGGCGATCTGCAAGGCACCTACGCCAACGGTCAGGAGAGAAAATCCGATGAAGTCGAAGCCGGAAAGCCGCTTTCCCAGGCGTGCCAAGTACGGCGGATCTTCGACAAGCCGATAGACTAGTGCGAGCGCTAGAGCGCCAACGGGAACGTTGATGTAAAAAATCCAGCGCCAAGAGTAGTTATCAGTGATCCACCCTCCCAGCGTCGGACCAATGGCAGGAGCGCAGATAGCCGTGACTCCATACAACGCAAACGCCAGTCCTCGCTTCTCGGGAGGAAAGGTATCGCCCAGGATGGCCTGCGCCATAGGCTGCAAGCCGCCTCCGAACGCGCCTTGCAACACGCGAAACAGCAGCAGAAGCCCAAGGTTGGGCGCGATCCCGCACAGGAAGGAACTAATTGTGAAAAATACGATACACGTCAAGAAAAACCGTTTTCGTCCGAGCCATGCGACGAGCCATCCACTGATGGGCAGAACGATTGCGTTGGAGACGAGATAGCTCGTCAACACCCAGGTACTCTCGTCATTGCTAGCGCCCAGATTGCCCGCGATGTGCGGCAGGGCCACATTCGCAATGCTGGTATCGAGCACCTCCATGAATGCCGCGAGGGAAACCGCGACGGCAATGATCCAAGGGTTGCCTTTGGGCAGCCAGACTTCCCCTCCCGAGCTAGCGGATGTGTCAGCACTCATCGAGCCCTCACGTCGGCTTCAACGAAGCAGAGCTGCGCGCGGTGTCGCCCTTGTGGACTTCAGTGCTGGCGCGTTCAAAGGACATTTCGCCTATCGAGCCTTTCATCAACTCACCGCACCCATCCCTGCCGGCGGGCTCCGATGTGCGGCTGTTACCTATTGTGTTTCCGAAGTCGAATCCTTTTCCCTGATGCGTCACGACGATCGATATTTCTTTGCCGGGTCCGCAGCGGCAGCGGATGTGTACCTTTGTTTTCGACTCTGCCTGATTGCCGTGCACGACGGCGTTTTCCAAAGCTTCGCTAAGCGCCAGCTCAACGTCGCGTTCTACTCCCTGAACACATCCCGATCCTTCAATCAACCGCATCAACCGGTCTACCGTCGGCGAGACGTCCTGAAGCTCGCTCGGCATCCAGCGGTCGATTTCTACGATGCGAGAATGGGAGCGTTTTCGTGACAACGCCAATTCAGAATCCGATGCTCTGTTCAGGCCTCGCATTCCACTCATGGCAACCCCCCGGTACTCATGAGGAGTGCATCAGGAAGGCCAAGGCGCTGAGATTGCCAACGTTGCAGGAACTTATTGATTTGAAGTGGGATGGTGATTCGAAAGAGCGTTCTTTAGATCACGGTGCCAGCGCGGCACCGCCGTATTTGCGGTAGCGTGCCCGTTTTACGGCACACAAGAAAAATGTGGGCCAGGGGAAAACGCTTCCGAAGTGCACGGAGTGAAAGCACAGCGCGGAGCGGTTAGGCAGAGCGGCGTGCGATTCCGAGTTTGCGAATTCTCTGTTGGAGAGTCGATCGTTTCATTCCAAGACGCGCCGCCGCCCCATGCAGGCCCGCCACAACCCAGTCGCTCTGTTCTAGGGCTTTCAGGATGTGTTGACGCTCTGATTGCTCCAGAAAGTCGTGAAGTCCGCCGTTTGTCGGCGATTTCGGAGAGGTCGTTTCTTCTACCGCATGGCCAGCCTTGGGAAATTTGAGATCGCTCACATCCACGCTAAGGGCAGGGCCCGTCGAGATGATTACGGCGCGCTCGATCACATTCTGAAGTTCTCGTATGTTCCCCGGCCAGTGATACCGGCTCAGCGCATCCATTGCCGCAGATGGAATCGTTTCAATCATCCTGTTCATACGCCGGGAAAACTGCTGCGTGAAGTGGCGCACCAGCAGCGGAATATCCCCGTGGCGTTCCCGCAAGGGCGGAACGTGGACGGGAAAAACATTCAAGCGAAAGAAGAGGTCGGATCGGAACTTCTGCTCGCTCACCATCGCTTCCAAATCCCGGTTCGTCGCGGCAATCAAGCGCGCATCGGTCCGAAGCGTGCGCGAGCTTCCCAGCCGCTCGAACTCCCTCTCTTGCAAAACTCGGAGCAGTTTGGTCTGAAGTTCGAGAGGTATTTCTCCTATTTCGTCCAGAAAAATCGTGCCGCCGTCCGCCACTTCAAAACGCCCAATGCGTTGCGCAATCGCTCCTGTGAATGCACCTTTCTCGTGCCCGAAGAGTTCGCTTTCCAGCAAACCTGTCGGAATGGCCGCGCAATTGAGCTTCACGAAGGGTTTCGACCGCCGTGGGCTCAAATCATGAATGGCACGGGCGATCAGTTCCTTGCCCGTCCCCGTCTCGCCATAAATCAGGACCGTCGAGTCCGTCGGCGCTACCGTTTCCACATGTTTGAGGACTTTGCGCAGAGAGGTGCTGTTTCCAATGATCTGAGCAAAATTCATTTCCGTGCGGATTTCATCTTCCAAATACAGCTTCTCTTTGGAGAGCTGGTCTTTCAGCTCTCGGATCTGCCCAAACGCAAGTGCATTCTCCACCGCAATGGCAACCTGATTTGCGATTTGCGTCAGAAACTCGATATCGCCAGTGAACGCATTCTCCTGATATTTGACCACCCCGAATGTGCCCAGCACGCGACCTCGGCTAACAAGAGGAAGGATGCAGAGCGTTCCAACTTCGGCGTGCAAGGTGTACTTCATTCCCAGTCGCCTTGCCTCCTGGATGCTCCCGCACCATAGTTTGCCGGTGCGATAGACCGTTCCCGAGACATCTTCGTCAATGGGAACCAAGCTCTCCTCGTGGACGGACTCGTCCTTGAGGGGAAAATCCAGGGCATAGACCCGCAAGTGTGTGTCGCCAGCATCGGGAAGACAAATGCCGACGCCATCGCAGCCCATAACCCGGCGCGTGCTCGCCACTACGGCTCGGAGAAGATCCCGGAACTCGAGATTGGAAACCAGGTGATTGGTCAATTCAAGGAGAAGTCCAACCCGCTGGTTCTTCTTCAGCAGCAGCTGCTGTGAGGCCTGCGCTGCATTAAAGTGCAGCGCGTTGTCGAATGCGAGAGCGATCTGGTCAGCCACCACCGAAAGAAAGCAAACTTCTTCGGCGGTATAGATGTCCGGAGCTTTACTGGCAAAGGTGAGCGTCCCGACCTTGCTGTGGGCTGTGGTTAAGGGGAGTGTGCACACACAGCGTACTCCATACTTCTTCAAAATCTCTTGAAATTTGGAACACCGGGGGTCGATGGCTTCAAGCGAGGTGACCAAAGGCTCTTGGTTCTGATAGACCCACCAGGCATCGGACTCCTCGATGGCCAGTTCAGGGTCCGGAGGGACAGGTGCTTCTGTCTCCGCGTCGAGGGAATGGCGGTGAAACGTATTCGATTTCTCGTCACGAATGGACACACCGATATAATCAAACCGGACGACTCGGTGCAACTCCCTCAGCAGCGCGCCAAATAGTTCCTGCGGATCTCGATGCATTCCGATCGCATTGGATACGCCGACGAGCGATTCGAACCGCGCAGCGGCTGACAGCCGAGACTGGTCTGTAACTTCTTCCGTTCGCATCCGACAAACCCTCAGAGAATCTCGTTTGCAGGGTTGGATGTCGCAAATCCTGCGTACGTCATAGACTGAAAGCGCCCTCCAACCCCAGGATTACAAAACCGAAGCGGACGCATGGTTGGAGCTGGCGCGATGGGCCCGCCATGCACCCGGCGATGTGCCCTCCCACTGCTGGAATGCACGAAAAAACGAGTTCGCATCGTCGTAGCCGAGAAGATACGCTAGGAACGGTTTTGAAGGCCGGGGAAGTCACCGGACCCCTTTCGCCTCCGGTGAAGTATAGCAGGGGCCAAGAAGGAGATTGGGAGAGGGGCTAAGAAGGAAGAACAAGACTGGCGGAACATGCCGCGCCTCTACAAGGGATGGTGCGAAGAAAATGAGATGGTTTTCAGTCGCGCGTTACGTGCTGCTGCGTTAGGTTTGGGGTAATGCCTGCGGCCCGAGCTACTGGGAGGCGTGGGCGGGTTCGGTTGCGGCGCGCTGGGTGCGGATCAGGGCGGCAACCAAGTCGTAAAGCGCGGGGCTGGTGCAGACTTCGTAGTACGGGTGCGAGGTGGGCACGCCGATTTTTCCGTCGGTCAGGAGCTCGCGAGCCAAGCCTTTGCGGAGGACGAGAAGCTCGACGGAATCGCCGAGTGGAACTTCGCCGAAGTATAGCGTAACGTTTTCTTTTCCCCAGGGCATTTCGAGTTTGGTTTCGATGGCGTCGAGGGAGATTTCCTCGGCCAATTTCTGAAAGCCCTCTTCGTTCAACTCGATGCCGTTCATATTGAAGCGCACGAGAAATTCGTCGAGCTCTTCGGGGGAAGCCCCTTGCATGGCATTGAGAAATTGAAACACGGAAAAATGCGTTTTCTGCGCGCCGAGCAAGCGCTTGGCAAGTTTGGCGCAGCCGGAAAGGCGGTCGGACAGGTTGAGCGCTTTGGAAATCATGATGCGGGAATCGCCATCAGCCCAATAGGTGGGGGCCGAGCCCTGGAAGGCGACACCGATGCCGAGCTCTAGCGCCGGAAGATCGCTACTGGCGGCGCGATCATTGTAGGAATTACAGACGATTAGAATCTGGCGCGAGAGGATGCAAGCTTTGGCCACCGCACGCGCGTAGGCAAGATTGGATTCCGTCTCGAAGATGGCGAGGATCACGGCGTCGCCTTCGATGAACACTTTTTTGGCGTTGAAGCGGTCGAGAAGTTTCTTGACCGGTTCGTGCAAATTCAAACTGAAGTGCGAGGCGGGGCTCAAGCCGCGCGAAAGAAGATCCTGGGTCATTTTCGTGGAGCCGCGCACATCGGCTTTGATGATGACGTGGGAAACGACCTGGTCTTGCTGCGGCTTAGCCTCGTCCTGCAAGACGCATTCATAGAGGCGATTGTTTAAACGAGAGAGCTCGCGGGCCTGCTCGGTGGTAACGAGATTGATGCGCTCCATGCAGGTGGTGAGGTGTTCGGCATCGCGGAGCTCGCGGCGAAGGCGCATAAAATCCACGGCGAAACGCAAGACAAAGGCTTGCATCTCTTCGCGAGAGTAGCGATGAATTTTGCGTGCCAGGTCCTCGATGGGTTTGAGCGAGAGCTTCTTCGCGGGAACCTGCTTGAGCACATGCTCGACGCGCCTCATTTCTTCTTTGAAGACCAGGGCCTTGCGAAGCTGCTGCAAGTGAACCGGCGGGCTGTACTCCTGGGCGATGGACCGAATCTCATAGCTGGCGAGAACTTGATGCAAAATCTCCTGTTGCTCCAGACGCTCGAGCAGGCGCGAGAGCATTTGCGCGCGCAAAGAGCGCTGGGCTTCGGAGGGAAACAAGGGGTCAAAGAGACGCTGGGCATTTTCCGGCTCGTTCAGGTAATCGTCGATGCGGCCCTTGTGATTCTTGGCGAGGAAATCAATGTGTTGCTTGGCGGCGTCAATCTGCGGGCCGAGTTCCTCGAGCTTGAGTTCTTGATGCTTGAGGCGCAGCTCGATGTCGCCGAGAGAAGCTTTCAGGTCGGAGTCACTTGCGGAGCTGAGAAATTTGTTGAGAAATGCGCCACGGTCGAGACGTTTGCGCAGATTCTCGCGCTGCTCCTCGAGGTTGGCTATTTCTGCGCGCATGGCCTGCGCTTGATCGAGCTGGGCGCCATGGACCTGGTTCGCCTCCGCATAGGCGGGATCTTCGGTAATGCTGAGCCCGGCTTCGCGAAGGAATTCATGAAAGAGCGCGTCCATAACTTCAAACCGGTCGGGGTCGCGCACGTAATTGCCGAGGAGGACATAGTTCTCGAGGAAGAAGCGGTCGTCCTTGCCGCCGTCGAGAAAGATGAGGCGGTTCTTCAGCAGCTCGTAAAAGGGGGCAAAATCCTCGCCAAATAGCGCGCGGCGGGCTTTACAGACCACGTTTTCCTCGGCATCGGCGACCATTTGCGCGACTTGCTGGCCGACAACGCGCACGACGCGACGCCGCGAAGACTGCAATTCGGACAGCTTGGCTTTAATGACATGAGCCTGCTGGCTGCGCTCGAAATGCTCGCCGCGCTGACGAACCCATTCCTTTCCTTCAAGAATGAGGTTGGCGAACTGATTGCCGATTTCGACGGTTAGAAATTTCAGCAAGGCGAGCCGAAAAACGAGGTCGATTTCGATATTTTTGTGGAATTTTGCCTGAGTGACGGCGCTTTGCATGAAGTCGGTAAGAAGCTTGCGAAAGGTAGTGTGATCGGGGCCTTTGACAGCGCGGAGTTCCGTACCGGCAACGTAGGAACCTTTAGTGTGTTGACGGATAAGGTCAAATAAATATTCGCGAGCCGCCTGGACGAACCTCGGGCTTAAGAACACATCGTGGTGGATGTTGTCCACGCCGATGGCCAGCGACCCCATGGGGATCGCGGTGTTGTAGCTCTTGAGTTCGATCCGGGCCGCTTCTGTCGCGCTGGGCGTGAGGATGCTGTTGACCATGATCTCGTTAGAAGAGGCTGAATTAACGCTAGCAGTGGAGGGGGCAAGGGGCAAGAACTCGGGCGGGAGTGGTGGCTAGAGAGTAAGCGGGACTAAGGTTGAGTTTCGGCGTCAACCCTGATGCGGCGGGCGTCGCCGCCGAGATGCTCCAGCCGGAGGCGGACCTGCGGCCAAGGAGAGGGCAGGGGAAAACGCTCAGACCATTCGAGAACAACCACGGCGGGTTTGGCGAATACGTCTTCGAGGCCGAGAGTCTCGAAATCGTGGAAATTCTCAATGCGGTAAAGGTCGGCGTGGTAGACCTTGGCGGCATCCGCAGGGCCGTAAACGTGAACGAGGGTAAAAGTTGGGCTGGTAACTTCGTCTTCTGTGGCAGCGCCAAGTCCGGCGACGATGCCTTTGGTGAGCGTGGTTTTGCCGGTTCCCAGCTCGCCGGTTAGAAGAACAAGCACCGGGGGCTGGAGGCTCTTGGCGAATTCCCTGCCCCAGTGCGTGGTTTCTTCGGCGGAGTGCGTGATGACTTCTTCAGGCACGCGCTTGCAGCTCCTGGAGGAGTAGGCGGCGGGCGTGGGGAACGGCGGCGGCAACTTCCGTGGCGAGCAGGCCGGACTCGTCGGTGTCTTTGCTGGCGAATTCGGCGGCTTTGCCGTGCAGATAGACGCCGAGGGCGAGGACGCGCGTCCAGTCATCGGTTTTAAATTGCGCGCTGAGCGCGGCTAGCACACCAGTCAAGACGTCGCCGGAGCCGCCTTTTGCGAGGCCAGGATTGCCGGAAGTGTTGACGAAGATTTGGCCGTCGGGAGACGCAATGATGGTGTGTGCGCCTTTGAGGATGACGTGAGCATTCCAGCGGCGCGCGGCGTCTTGCGCGGTCTTGACGCGGTCCTCTTGCACGTCCTTGGTTGAGCGCGCCAGAAGGCGGGCCATTTCGCCGGGGTGCGGTGTGATGGCCAGAAATTTCGTTTTGCGATCGCGAGGGAGGTCCGCATTTGCCACGAAGGCGTTCAGGCCATCGGCGTCGAGAACGAGTGGCAATTCGGTTTGCGTAACAATTTTGCGAATGAAATCTTGGGTTTCAGGATGAAGGCCAAGACCGGGGCCTAAGGCGAGAACGCTTTTGCTTTCCTCGAGGCGTTCGAAACGCTGCTGAGCGAGATTTCGGATTGCGGCGGTGCCTTGAGGTGTGGCGGTCAGTGGCTCGGTCATGAGTTCCGGGTGAGCGGAGGCCACGATGGGAAGTACGACGTCCGGCGTGGCGACGGTAACCAAACCCGCTCCGGCGCGTAGCGCGGCGTAGCCGGCCATTACGGCGGCGCCGGACTTGCCAAGCGAGCCGGCGACGATGAGCGCATGGCCGTACAAACCTTTGTGTGAGTCGGCTGTGCGGACCAGTGAAAAATTGGCGAATTCTTGCGGCTCAACCCAGCGCAATGGTCCGCGGCCGATTTCTTCGATTAACGAAGGAGGAGAACCGATGTTGGCGACCTCGAGCAGGCCGACAGCGGCCGAATCTCGCGAGATGAGTTGTCCGGGCTTGGGCGCAGTGAAGGTGACGGTTCTTTGCGCGTACAAAACGGGGCCTTCCGCCGGCTGGCCATCGGAAGGCAGACCAGAAGGCGTATCGACGGCAAGAATCAGAGCGGGCCGGGCGGCGGTGGCATTTTTCGACTGGCGATTGACGGAGGTAATCGCTTCGGCTATTACGCCGCTAACGGCGCCGCGGAAGCCGGTGCCGAAAATGGCGTCAAGAACGATACTGGCTTTCGATATTTCCGGCCAGGCGGTTTGCCAGGCGGCTTCGTCGGTAAGTGAAATCACGTTATTGCCGGTCGCGGTCCAGCGCTGCAGATTCGTGGCGGCGTCTCCGCGCAAATCAGGCGGCTCGGAAAAGAGATAGACCTTCACCTTGGCACCTAACGACTGCAGGTGGCGCGCGGCAACAAAGCCGTCGCCGCCGTTGTTGCCCTTGCCGCACAGGACAGCGATATGTCGCGGCTCGCGGGCGGCAGTGCTGAGCCAAGCGTGGCAAGCGTTGGCTACGTGAGTGCCGGCAGCTTCCATGAGTTGGAGGCTGGGGATGGCGTAGCGCTCGGTGGTCAAGCGGTCGACTTCGCGCATCTCGTCGGCGGTGAGGACTTTCATGATCTCAGTGGACTCGACAGTGGGACAAAAGTCAAAAGCGCTCGCTTCAGAAGGCGGCACTACATTCGCTGCACATCACACGCGATACACAGCACAACTTAGAGCATCCAGCCGCCGCTGACATTGACTACCTGACCAGTAACGTACTCGGCTTCTTCGGAAGCGAAAAACGCGACGGCGGCGGCAACATCTTCCACGGTGGGCGGACGGCCGATAGGAAAACGCGCGTCACGAATGCGGCGGGCCTCTTCACGGGTCAATTCCTTTTCGTCGATGCTCGAAGGATTGACAACGTTTACGGTGATGGCGTTCTTGGCTTCTTCGAGGGCCAGCGAGCGGGAAAGCGCGACGACCGCGGCTTTGGCGGCGGCGTAGGCGGAGATTTTGGCTTGGCCGAAAGCGCGTTCAGCTCCTACGGCGCCCAGGTTAATGATACGTCCCCAGCGGCCACGGCGCATGTAGGGCAGGGCGGCGCGGCTGATGTATACAACGGTCATCAAGTTTGAGGAAAAAATGCTCTGCCAATCCTCGATGGGGGATTCAGCGAGCGTGCCCCAGCGGAAGTCGCCGACATTGTTTACGATAATATCGACGCGGCCGAAACGATCGGCCACAGTGCGCACGAGTTGCTCGGCGCGAGTGGCATCTGTAATGTCCGTCTCGACGGCGACGCAATCGGCGCCGATGGCTTGCAATTGCAAGAGTGTCTGTTGCGCGGCGGCTTTATTCGTGCGGTACGCGATGGCCACCCGAGCGCCATCGTTTGCCAGGCGCACGGCGATGCCTCGGCCGATGCCTCGGCTGCCACCAGTAATCAGAGCCACGCGATTGCGAAGCGACATTCCTGTCCTTAAATGATGCCTGGGAAAGCATGCCAGTATAACGCAGGTGGATAGGCATTCGTGTTGGCGGGCGCTCAGAATCGGCCTCGCGCAAATCGGCGCGCCCATTCAGGCGCTCGATTTTCGGGTCAATCGCGCTGAACCTACACCTGCCCAGACAAGAGTGTCTGTGCTACTTAGCGAAGGCGCGCGACGATTACGGTCATATCGTCGGCTTGCTCGGGGGTGCCGGCCCACTCTTCGGCGGCGGTCATGAGAGACTCGGCGACAACATGGGGGCTGGCGCCCTGCACGTGGACGGCGGCTTGCTGCAGGCGGCGGATGCCGAATTCTTCGCCGTAGACGTTTTCTGGTTCGACCAAACCGTCGCTGTAGCCGACGAGAAGAGAGTCGGGAGCTACGATGACGGAGCCTTCTTCGTAGAGATAATCTTCCACTACGCCCAGGACCATGCCGCCCTTGTCGAGCTGCAGGGCGGAATCCTTACAGATCAGAAAAGAGGGAAGATGACCGGCGTTGGTATAGCGCAAATTGCGGGAGGCGCTGTCGTAAACGGCGATGAAGAAGGTGGCGAAGCGATCGTCGCCGGTATTGCGCACCAGATGTTTGTTGAGGCGGGAAACGAGCTCGGCGGTGCTCATGTGTTCGCTACCGTCCACGAGTACCTGGCTACGCAGCGCGGCTTGCAGGCTAGCCATCAGGAGCGCGGCCGAAATTCCCTTGCCGGAAATATCGGCAATGGCAATGGCCATGTGGGTGGGGCTGAGCTGGATGAAATCGTAGTAGTCACCGCTGACTTCGCGCGCCGCTTTGCAAATGGCTTCGATCTCGACGCCGGGCACCTGCGGCAAGATTCGCGGGAAGAGCTGGTCCTGAACTTCGCGCGCGATGGAAATTTCGTTTTCGAGGCGCTGGCGTTGCTGCTGCTCCTGAATCAAGGTGCTGACCGAACCGATCATGTCGTTGAAGGATTCGCCGAGGACGCCGAGCTGATCGCGGCGTTCGATACGTACGCGATGACTCAAATCGCCGCGCTTGACGTCTTGCGTCGCTTTGTACAGGTCGTCGACAGCCTTGGTGATCTGCCTCGTAAGCACGATTCCGGTAATGAAAGCGCCGGCCCAAATCACCAGGAAGGCGATGAGAATCAAAACGAAGGCGATGAGGTAGGTATCGCGTAACTCGCCGAGGGAGCCGAACATGCGGCTACTCAACTGCGAGGGCCGCGCGTTGAAGACCGCGAGGACCGGGTGAGTGAACTCGACCGCACCATCCGGCCCCACATAGGTGGAGTCCAGGCGCGAAACTACGTTGACCGGGGAATCAATCCATAACAGGCCAGGCTGGAGAAAGCGGTTGCTGGCCACGATGCGATGTGTCGTTTCGTACGGCACGCCATTGGTGGTGTACAAGACGCCCTGGCGGGTGCCTCCGACGTAGCGCTGCATTAAGTTGAGCTGAATAGCACCGAGATCGGGCGCGATGCTAGCTAGAAAGTCCGGCTTCACCGGGACACGCATAGTGACCACACGCGTGCCTTTACGTTCCGGTAGTGCTCGGATGCTGATGATGGATAGTGTTTCACCTTCTTGAAACAAACCTGAAAACCATTGGTTGCCGCGAGCAATATTTCGCAAGAGCGTCGCGTTGTCGGAAAACTCGATGGTCAGGCCGGGAAGCTCGCGGTCGTGTACGGATTGAGACTGCGCAGCGAGGACACGCTCCGATTCGGCTTCGCTGATGCCCGCTGGGAGAGTGCTGTGAGCGGCAGCGATATGCGCGGTAATGTCCGCGAGCATGTCTTTACGACGTTGGATGTCTTCGTAGAGAAGATAAGAGGCCAGCTGCGAATACAAGATGCTCGCAGAGCGAGCGGCAAGAAGCAGGAGCAGCAAAACAGGAACGACAGCGATGAAGAGACCCGCGACAATGAGGCGATTACGCAGGCTCCAGAGCAGGCGATCCCTTCCCCAGACGAGCATACGATAGAAAAGGTAAAGAGCAGCAAGGAGCGCGATGAATTTCAAGTAATTGAAAATGCTGCCGCCGGCTTCGAAGAGGTACGCGAGGCCGCCGGCGACGGCCAGCAGCAACGCGCCGAGGTCGAGGCGCGAGGTGCGGTCCCACATAGAGCGGAGATAAGCAACAGCGGTCACACGTCCAGCCTCGAACAGAAAGACTACTTTACCTTAAGGATGCGCTTTGAGCCGAGAGGCAGTCGTTGCGCCCGGAAGGCAACAACCGGTTGAGAGGATTACTTCGCCAAGGCGCCTCGCACGCGGCTGTGATAGCGGCTGTAGGTGAAGTAAATGACCAAGCCGATGACCAACCAGATGATCAGGCGCGCCCAGTTGATCCAACCGAGTTTGTACATCATGTAGCCGTTGAAGAGAATGCCAAGAATCGGAACTGCCGGAACCCATGGCGTACGGAAGGGCCGCGGCTGCTGCGGATTGGTTCGTCGCAGGATCATAATGGCCGCACACACCATGATGAAGGCCAGCAATGTGCCAATGTTGACCATTTTTCCGATGTCGTCAATCGGGGTGATGCTACCAACGATCGCCGCCAACAGGCCCACGAGAATGGTGTTCTTGTAGGGCGTGCGGTATTTCTTGTGGACCGCTGCGAAAAATTTCTTGGGCAGCAAGCCGTCATTGGCCATGGCGTACAAAACACGCGTCTGGCCCAGCAGCATAACCAGCATGACGCTGGTGAGACCCGCTAGAGCGCCGATCGTGATTATGTGCGACGCCGTGTACAAGCCGCGATCAAGGAAGGCTACGGCAATGGGAGCTTCAATGTTGACGTCCTGCCAGCGAACCATGCCAGTGAGCACGCCGGCGACGAGGATGTACAACACCGTGCAGATCAGCAGCGAGGCCATAATGCCGATGGGCAAATCGCGCTGCGGATTCTTGCATTCCTGCGCGGTGGTGGAGACAGCGTCAAAACCGATATAGGCGAAAAAGATGTACGCGGCGCCCGCTCCGATACCGCCAACGCCCATGGGAGCGAAACTGTGCCAATCGTGTCCCCAATTAGCGTGATTCACGTAGTGAATTCCGAGGCCGATGACGAAGAGCACTACGCCCACCTTGATGGTCACGATGGTGGCATTAAAGCGCGCGCTTTCCTTGATGCCGATCACCAGGATTGCGGTTATGACCAGAGCAATAACGAAGGCAGGAAGGTTGAAGCCAATTTCGCGCCCGAAAATCAAGGGCGCATTGAGCAGGGCGTGAGCCTGCTGCACGAGCTGAGGCGACTGCGCGGCGATGATGGCGTCGACCTTGTCCAGGAACACCTGTGTGCCGGGCTGCAGCGTGGCGTCGGAAGCTTGCGCCATCTGCCGGGCGACAATTTTCGTGGCCGTGTTTAGGCCGGTCCAATGGTCGTAAGCGAGCCAGAGCGGCATTTTTATGTGAAAGATGTTCAGCAGCTCGATGAAGTGGTTGGACCAGCCGGAGGAAACGGTACTGGCGCCCATCGCGTATTCCAGCGTGAGGTCCCACCCAATGATCCAGGCGAAAAATTCCCCAAGCGTCGCATACGCATAGGTGTACGCGCTTCCCGCCAGCGGGATCATGGCCGCAAATTCGGCATAGCAAAGTCCCGCGAACGCACATCCAAGGCCAGAGATTATGAAGGAGAGCATCAGCGCGGGGCCGGCGTAGTGTGCGCCGAGCCCAGAGAGCACGAAAATGCCAGCGCCGATAACCGCGCCCACACCTAGAGCAGTGAGCTGACCGGCGCCCAGGGTGCGCTTCAAGCTGTGCTCGCCGGCTTCACCCGCCTCAGCGAGCAGCATGTTCATCGGCTTCTTTACGAAGAGCCACCTTCGGGGATCGCTGGCTCCGGTCGCATCGAGTTCGTTTGACCTTGTCGCCATGAGGGAAGCACCTCGCAGGGCGCCGCCAGCGCCCTTACAAACTAGTTTACGCTGCGCGCTTGGCTGCCGCCGAGCGGCGTGACCAAAGCAGATATACGGGAACTCCAATCAGCACGATTACCAAGCCCCGGCCCGCCGTCTGGGTTTGATACAGCAGTAACACAAACATGATAGCCGTCGCCGCAACTATATACACCAGCGGGATGAAAGGATAGCCAGGTGCTTTGTACGGGCGATCCGCGTCTGGCCGCTTTCTCCGCAAGGCGAAAATTCCGGCAATGGTGAGCACATAGAACAGTAGCGCCGAAAAGACCACATAATCGAGCAAGTCGCTATACAGGTTCCCATAGCTGACCTCGCCTGTTCCGCTAACCCGACGCGTACGCAGCAGAATGAGTACAGTGATCCAGATGCCTTGATAGATCAGCGCGCTGCCTGGCACGCCCTTCTCGTTCAGCGTGCCTGTCGACTTGAAAAAAAGCCCATCACGAGCCATGGCATAGGAGACCCGGGCACCGGCTAAAATCAGCCCGTTATTGCAGCCGAACGTGGAAATGATGATTGCCACCGCCATGATCGCAGCGCCTGCAGGACCAAAGACTGCGGCGAGCGCGGCGCTGGCGACTCGGTCGTCCGGTGCGTTCTGAATTTGCGCGAGCGGAAGCGTACACAGGTAAGCGAGATTGGCCAGGCAATATAGCGTGATAACGATGAGTGTGCCGAAGGCCATCGAGAGCGCAACATCGCGTTTAGGATTCTTCACCTCCGCAGCGGTGAATCCAATGTTGTTCCAGGCGTCAGCGGAAAAGAGCGAGCCTACTTGCGCCACGCCGTAAGCCACGAAGAGCCCAAACGCGCCGGAGGCGGCGGTCACCGTGGGGATCAGGCCGCGCAAGAAACTCGCGCCGGGTTCCAGCGGTTGCGCTCCACGAACGAGCCAGAAATGGCCGAAATTATCGGAGATAGCCGCGGCATTGCGCCCAATGAAGACGCACACAAAGATTAGTCCCAGCAGCGCGAGCGTCTTGGCGCTGGTGAAGATATTTTGGATGAGCTTGCCGATGCGCACGCCCTGCGTATTGAGGAATGTGAGAAAGACAATCATCAATATGCCGACGAGTTGCTGCACCGACAGGCTTATCGCGTACTTGGACGAGAGTGCAATCGGAGGGATGATCCAAACCGTGGGCGAAATCGCCGGAAAGAGTACGCCGAGATAACGAGCAAAACCAACCGCAACCGCTGCGATGGTCCCTGTTTGAATCACCAGGAACAGCGTCCAACCGTAAAGAAAACCCCAAAGCGGCGAATACGCTTCGCGTAGGTAAATATATTGGCCGCCGGCACGAGGAAACATTCCCGCCAATTCGCCATACGAAATCGCCGCGAAGATGGTGAGGAGTCCCGTAAGAACCCACGTGAGTAACAAACCACCGGGCGATCCCGTCTGGCGTGAGATCCCGGCTGCCACGATGAAAATGCCGGAGCCGATCATAGAGCCAACGACAATCATGGTGCCGTCGAACAACCCAATGGCGCGAACGAACCCGCCTTCTTGTTTTGAGACGACCGGCTCTTGGACGGCTTGCGTAGTGTCCGCCATTCGCTATGACCTCAAACCGTGGCGGCGTGCTTCGCCGCGTCCAATATTTCGAGAAAGCGCCGCGCCCGCTCCCCGGGATTTGCTGCGCAAACGACGTCGCGGATGACAGCGACGCTGTCGGCCCCAGCGGCAATGACGGAGGTCGCGCGCTCTAGCGTGATACCTCCAATCGCCACGATCGGCTTGTCTGTGAGGGCGCGGACTTGCCGGAGTAACTCTAGCCCGACGACAGGATCGGGATTAGCCTTGGACGTCGTGGCGAAGACGGGTCCAACAGCAATGTAGTCCGCAGAAGTCGACGTGGCGCGGCGAAACTGCTCCAGGCTATGCGTGGAAAAACCGACCAACATATCTTTGCCAACGACGGCGCGCGCTTGCTCCGGGGTTAGGTCATCCTGCCCGACATGTACACCCGTTGCTCCAGCCAGCGCGGCCACATCGGGCCGGTCATTTACAACCAGGGAAGCTCCATGAGCCTTAAGCGAGGAGACGAGTTCGCGAGAGGTCTTCAGCAGATCGCGCGCGCAGGCCGCCTTATCGCGATACTGCATCAGCCGAACACCGGCGGCGGCGAGCTCCTGGGCACATTCCTGTGGAGAATTGTTGAGCAACGTTGCGTCTAGTATCACATACAGCCTGGGCAGGACAAGACGCATAAGACTATTTCCCGTTCGTCCCCAGCAACCCCTCGATGAAATGCGTATCGATTTTTCCCGCCGCGAAATCGGGGTCGGCAAGAATGCGGCGATGCAGCGGAATCGAGGTCTTGATACCCTCGATTACGAACATTTCCAGGGCGCGCTTCATGCGTCCGATAGCCTCGGCACGATCGCGCCCCTTCACAATGAGTTTTGCAATCATCGAGTCATAATAAGGAGGAATCACAGCGTCGGCATACGCGGCGGAATCCACGCGCACGCCGGTTCCTCCCGGAGCTTGAAAGGTTGTGATGCGTCCCGCGGAAGGAACGAACGTCACGGGGTCCTCGGCATTGATGCGGCACTCGATAGCGTGTCCGGAAAACTGCATTTCTCCCACCGCCTCCTCGAGGCGCTCCCCGGCCGCGATGCGGATTTGCGCCTTAATCAGGTCCACCCCGGTTACTAGCTCCGTGACGGGATGTTCGACCTGAATGCGCGTGTTCATCTCAATGAAATAGATTGAACCGTCTTGGTCCATCAAGAATTCAACGGTGCCGGCGTTGGTGTAGCCAATTTTCTCCAGCGCGCGCACGACCTTCATACCCAGCTCTTTGCGCCGCTTCGCATCCATGCCGGGGGAGGGCGATTCCTCAATCAACTTTTGGTGACGCCGCTGAATGCTGCATTCGCGCTCACCCAAATGAATAATTTTGCCGTGCTGATCTCCGAGCACCTGAAACTCGATGTGGCGCGGATGCTCCAAGAACCGCTCTGCGTACACGTCTGGATTCCCAAACGCCTGTTGCGCTTCGCTGCGAGCCGTCTGATACGCGGAAAGCAGTTCGCTCTGGTTGCGCACGATGCGCATGCCGCGGCCGCCGCCTCCAGCTACCGCTTTGAGGATCAGAGGATACCCAATCCGCGTGGCCTCCTTGCCCAGTTGCTCTTCGCCTTCAACAATCCCATCGCTTCCCGGAATGGTGGGGAGTCCGGCAGCTTTCACCTCGCGGCGCGCGCGATCCTTCTCTCCCATCATCTCGATGACTTCGGCGGTCGGACCAATGAAAGTGATTTCGGAAGCCTCGCACACTTTGGCAAAATTGGCGTTCTCGGAAAGAAAACCGTAGCCGGGGTGGATGGCATCCACGTTGGTGATTTCCGCGGCGCTAATCACCTGCGGAATATTCAGATAGCTTTCGCTGCTGCGCGGCGGGCCAATGCAGACCGCTTCATCAGCAAATCGCACATGCAGGGAGTTGCGGTCCGCTTCGGAGTAGACCGCCACGGTGGAAATACCCAGCTCCTTGCACGCGCAAATAACCCGCAGCGCGATCTCCCCGCGATTGGCGACTAGAATTTTCTGGAACATGTCGGTGGGCGCCGGCTATTTCTTGCGGCTCGGATGTATGCCGAAGAGTGGCTGGCCATATTCCACGGGCTGCCCATTTTCGACGAAGATGCGCAACACCTCGCCGCTAATGTCGGATTCAATCTCGTTCATGAGTTTCATGGCTTCCACGATGCACAACGTTTGCCCCGTTTCCACATAGGCCCCGACTTTGACAAACGCCTCCGCACCGGGACTGGGCGACCCGTAATAAGTGCCGACAATAGGCGATTTCACCAGATGCAGGTCCTCGTTGGAACGGGCTTCAGACGCCTGCGAAGGAGCGGACGGCTGAGGCTGAGCCGCGCCCGGGATAATGATCTCTGGCGCCGCGAATTGCCGAGGCATGGCGCCCGCCAGAGTTGGCGAAGGCTTCTTCAGCCGAATCTTCAGGTCGCCTCGCGAATACTCAAATTCCTCGAGGTTGTGCTCGGTCATAAAATTCAGCAGGTGCTCAATGTGCTGAATTTCCGTCCCGGCAAATTGCGAATTTGCGCTTGGCTTTGAGGGCTTTTTGGGTTTCATGCCTTTTCAAATCTCAATAAGGTCGCGCGTTACACGTGTGAGCACTTCGTTGCCGCGAGCGTTCACCGCCACATCATCTTCAATGCGAATTCCCCCAACGCCGGGTACATAAACCCCCGGCTCAATCGTAATCACATTCCCTGGAACCAAGACGTGCTTCTGTCCACGCGCCACCCGGGGATCTTCGTGCACTTCCAGCCCGAGCCCATGACCGGTGCTATGTACGAAATATTGGTCAAGCCCGTAACGCTTCAGAACGCCTCTAGCGGCGGCGTCGACATCCCCACAGGTGGTCCCAGGCTGCGCTGTGGCTACGGCGGCGGCCTGCGCTTCGCGAACCGCGTGATACCACCGACGTATGCGCGCAGGTGCGCGTCCAACGAAGACAGTGCGCGTAATATCGCTACAATAGTGGGCGAGTATAGCACCCAGGTCCAGTACCACCAATTCATTTTTCCTCAGGCGTTTTTCCGTAGGCCGCGCATGCGGGTGCGCGGAACGAGCCCCGAAGGCCACGATGGTTTCAAAGGCGGGGCCCGAAGCTCCGCGCCGCCGCATTTGGTATTCGACTTCCGCCGCGACTTCGATTTCGCGCACCCCGGGCTTTAACAGCTTCAGAGCCGCGGACAGCACTTCGCTCGCCAGTACCGCCGCCTTGCGCATCAGCGCCAGTTCCTGGGCATCTTTGCGTTGTCGTCCCGATTCTCCGAGGCCGTCCGCTCTGATCCAGCGCACGCGAGCTCCTGCCGCTTTCCGCAGGCCGCGGTGCTGCGCAACGGTAAGCTGTGTGGCGTCAGACGCAACGCGGGCTCGCGAGCGACCCTGCAATAAGCTCCCCACAGTCGCCATCAGCGATCCTTCTTGTTTAACGATGCGCAAGCCCGACGCTTCTTCCTTCGCTTGCGCTGTAAAGCGGCCATCCGTAACCAGGAACGATCCCTGGACCGACACCAATAGCGCGCCCGCCTCCCCTGTAAATCCAGTCAGGTAATACCAACTTGCCGGATTCATGCACAGCAAGCCGGAAAGCCGCTTATCGGCCATGCGCATTTGCAATGCTCGCCTTCTCTGCAAGAACGGAGTCTTCATAAAGCAATTCGAGGAGACCGCAGTCTCCTCGAACGCACTCCAATAAAGTATAGACGCTTCCGAGCTTGGGTTATCCGGGGATAATCCGCGGAGTAAGGAAGAACAACAACTCATTCGACGTGATAGAGACGTTGTTCCGTTTGAACAAATGACCGATCAGCGGCAGACTTCCGAGTATCGGGACCTCGTTTGTAGTTACGTTCTGCGTGGAGACAATGATTCCGCCGACCACCACCGTGCCACCATCCGCCACAAGAATCTTCGTCTCTTCAGACTGCGTGTCCAATGCCGGAACACCCTGGATGCGCGGAATACCCTGATCGATTTGCGTGTTTTCGACCACCACATCCATGAACACGGTGCCCTCGGCTGTAATCTGAGGTGTGACCTCCAGCTTCAACACCGCATCGATGAACTGCACGGAAATCGTGTTGTTGATGGTCGTCTGGATGGGGATTTTTTGCCCCTGCTTGATGACGGCCTTCTCATTGTTTTGCGTGACCACGCGCGGCTTGGAAAGCAGTTTTCCTACGCCCTTTGACTCCGCGGCGGTAATAAAGAAGTCCACCGCAAAATTGGGCGAACGGTGACCCAGGAATAGTCCGCTTGTCGGAGTGCCCGCCCCTAGGTTTACGTTGAAAGGCATCGGAGTACCGGTCGCGCTAGTTCCTGTGCCGCTGATGAAAGGCGGCGGTATCGGTGACGTCGTCACCGGACTTGTTCCCACGTCCGGAACGCCGGCGGCAACGCTTCGGCCGCCGGTGGCCGTGCCCGCGAAAGCGAGTTGCACGCCGATATCCTGGGCAAACGAGCGGGTCGCTGAAACAACCCGAGCCTCGATTTCCACCTGCTGTGCCTTGCGATCCAACTGACGGATCAGATTGTCGATCACCGGAATGACCGAAGGAATGTCGCGAACGATGAGCTGATTCGAGCGGTCGTCGGAAAGAATATCGCCACGCTGTGACAGAAATTTTTTCAGCGTGTCTCTCAGAGTGGCGGCCTTAGCATAGCTGAGCACGCGAGTGACGGTGACCGGCGCAACCGCCTCGGCCTGCGCCTTTTCCAAATCGCGCTGTGTCTCCGCTTCTTTCTTCAACGTGTCGCGAGTCGCAACGCGCAGAACATTGCCGCTAAGCTGCTTATCGAGTCCATTGTTTTGCAGCACGATGTCGAGCGCCTGGTCCCAGGGCACTTCGTCCAGCACGATGGTCAGGCTTCCCTTCACCGCAGGATCGAGTACGACGTTAAGTCCGCTAATTTCGTGTATCAGTCGGAAGAAATCTTTTAGGTCAACATCCTTCAAGTTCACGGAGATGGGCTCGCCAGTGTACCGGCCGGTCACCGGCGCCTGCGAGCTTGCCACCGTCGCTGCGGCGTTGCCCGATTGTTGCTGTGCAGCCTGCTGCGGAGTCGGGCGAGCAGGTTCCGAGCTCCCGCCAAACGATGCCAGGACGACTGAGGGCTGGGTCAGTTCGCCGGGCAACGCGAAACGAGGAGCCGAAATTTTCCGGATCTTCCCGGAAGATGCCGCGCTGTGCGGACCGGACACGTCATAACGAAACGCCGGCCGCTCCGCGGGGATTTTCTCGGACGCCGCCTTCAAAATCGGCGCCGAAGGTGCCGGCGATTGCGCCGCATTTTCAAAGGAAACCACGACGGACACGCCGTCACGAGAGATTTGATAGGGCGAAGCCGCGGTCAGATCGACGACCACGCGCGCCACATCCGGCCGGAACTGCCCCAGGCGTACGCCACGAACCGGAGCCGACACGCCGGGGATCACGGTCTTGTGCACCGCCAACTTTGTCGCGCTGAAATCAAGCACCAGGCGGTCCGGATCCTGCACGCGGGTGGCGTGGACCTCTAGCGGTCCGTCTCCTTCCACGCGCACGCTCGCGCGCTGCGGCGCCTGCGTAACCGCCACGCTGGAGATCACCGATGCCGTCGCGGTCGCGCCGGCAGACTCCTTTGTTTGAGCGAAGGATGCGCTGCTCGTCAACGCCGCGCCCGCAACTATCAGGCAGCCAATTCGCATGGCCGGCCAATTCGTCTTCATTGCTGTTCTCCTGCACTGGCGTAAATTCGTTTGTTCACCTGGCGCTCCACGGGCTTCCCGAAGGCGTCTTTCCCTACTTCGTGGAAAGACACTCCATCCATGGCAATTTTTTCGACACGACCGTCATACAGCTGGTCGCCTTCTCGCAAAAAATAAGTCCGCGATTGAGGATTGGAAACGACAGCGATCATCCCCGTCGGTGCCCGCACAATTCCATCCAATCGAAGCGTGCTAACCTGCAATCCGGCTTTGCCGGGTGGCAGAGGTCCCGTTTTCCCGCCACCCTGCTCGTGGCCGATAAGAGACTCAAACGGGTCGCGTTTGGCAACTCTCGTTTCCTTGTCTGCCGCGGGTGCCGTGCTCTTCGCAGTGGCCGCGGGCTTGGTGGTTCTTCGCGCCGATTTCTTGGTGGTCTGCTTCGCGGAAGGCTTTGTTACTGGCGTCGATGGCTTCGCAGTTTGCGCCGCGCTGTTCGCACTCACCTTCGCCGGTGCAGGCTTACTTGCCGGAGCCGCCGGTTTGTTTTGCGCGGAAGCCGGTGCTACAGCCGGTTTCGTGGGCGTTTGCGCGGCCGGTTTCGCGCCTTGCGGCGCAGCGTTTGCGGCCGCACGCGTCGCGGGCTTTTTGGCCGTCCCGCTTGCAGGGCTCGTTTGCGCGTGCAAGCCGGAACCGGCTGCCGCCAGCGTAATCCCGAGTACGAGAGTCTTCACAAAGCGCATATTTCGCTCATTCCCGTTCAGGGTTTCCCCGCCGGTTTCGCCGGACCTGTGGTTGCGCCGGCGTCACTCGGCTTGGTAAAGAACGTTGTAGCCGTAAAAACTCCGGAAACCGTCGTGCCCGGACGAACCGGGTATTTTGCGCCCTTGTTGGCGCTGCTCGCCGGATCCGCGAACACTAGGTCGCCCACGTTGATGATGCGAGACAGTCGGCTCAGCCGTCCGAAGAAATCCAATATGTTGAAATACGGCCCATCGGCCTGCACCTCAAAGGGCATTTCGTAGTGATACTCCTTGGTCACAATCGCTTGCGACGTCAACCGCCGCAGTTGCACGTTGGACGCCGCCGCCGCTCCCTGCACCAGCCGGATAAATTCGTCGGTCTCTTTCTCTTCCGGGACGATCGTCTTCAGGGTATCGAGCTGCTTATTCAGCGCGTCCATCTGCGACTTCAATTCGCTATAACGCTGGCGGTATACTTGCAGCTGTGTAACCTCTTGGTTCAGTTGCGCGCGCTCCCGGACCGCCTTGTCTACCTGATCACGCTCTTGTGCTACCGGTGAACCCGGCACGTAAACTCCCACCACCACCAAGACCACGGTGATCGCCAGGGCCAGTAGAACCTGCATGATCAACGACATATCGCGTAATGGATTGGCCATGGCTCGTTATCCTTTCTTCGCCGGCACGGCCGCTGTTGCCGGGCTTCCCACCGGCTGCGGTGAACGGGGCGGGTTCTGCGGCGGATTGATTTCCGCCGACAGTTGAAACACGAAGGTCTGTATACCGGTGCTCTTGTCGTCTTGTTTCGTTTCCTTAATTTCCACCTTCTGGAAGTAACCCGAGCGCTTCAGCGCGGTAATGAAGTTGGCTACGGAATTCACCGATCCCGACGCTCCTTCCATGGTGAGGTTGTTCCCCTTGCGGGTCAGCGTGATCAGCCACAGATTTTCCGTCCGCGAAACCGTGCTGGCGATTTCATCCAGCAATTCCTGCGCCCCCGTGCGGTCGCGTTGCAATTGCTCAATGGTCTGTACCCGCTGCGTCAGAATCTTCTTCTGCGCCTCAAACGTGTCGACTTGCCGCTTGATCTGCTCCAAGTCTGCCTTTTGTGCCTGCAGTTGCTTGATGCGAGTGTTCTCCTCGTTTAACTGCTTCTGCCACGATAGATACAGCAGAAACAGCGCCAGTACTCCCAACGCCGCCCCTGCCCCTATGAACACCACCGGCAGTGCCGCGCCGGTATCCACCGGTCGGCGTGCCGCCCGCGGTCGCGTTTGTCCGAGAAGATTTATGCGAATCATGGCTAGTCAAAGCTCCTGAGTGCCAGCCCCACCGCTATTGCCAGCCGCGGGCCCATATCGCGAATTTGATCCTCGCTGTGCTTGCCGGAATTCACCAGCACTTTCCGGAAGGGATTCAATTCTTCCACCGGCATGGCGAATTCCTCACGCAGCAAGTCCACCAGTCCGGGGACGCGCGCCGTGCCACCGGCCACCACGATGCGCTGAATGTTTTCCCCACTTGCCGTGGCACGGAAAAAGTCGAAAGTTTTCTGGATTTCCAGCGTCAGGATGTCAGAGACGCTGCGCAGAATCTGCTGCTTCTGCTCGTCGGTAACACTGGGCAGCGAATCGCCCTTCTTCAGGCGCTCCGCATCCTCGAAGCTCAAGTCCAATTCCTTCTGCAGCGCGTCCGTGTATTGATTCCCGCCCACGCTGACGTCGCGCGTGAACAGCGGGATGCCGCCGCGCACAATATTAATGTTCATTACGCTGGCGCCGATGTTCAGCAGCGCCACCGTCTGCCCGGCATCCGGGTCATAGTTCACTTCAAAGCAGTTTTGCAGGCCAAACGCATCGATATCCACCACCACCGGCGTCTTACCCGCCTGTGCCAGCACATTCGTGTGGTTCAGAATCTTGTCCTTCTTCACCGCCACCAGCAGCACGTCCATCTGCGAATCCATCGACTCCAGCAGCTGGTAACTCAAATTCACGTCGGCAATATCAAATGGGATGTGCTGGCTCGCCTCGGAAGGAATGCGATCGTAAAGCTCGTCTTCTGTCATCAACGGGAGCGGCACGCGCTTCACGATCACGGAATGTCCGGAAACCGATGTCGCAACATTCTTCGTCTTAATCCGCTGCGCATCGAAAATCTTGCTGATGGCATTGGCCACCTGCGGCGCGTCCATGATCGCGCCATCCACCACCGTGTCCTGCGCCAGATTTTCGGTTCCAAAGCTCACCAGCTCGTATCCACCCTTGGTGGATTTCAGCTCCACGGCCTTGATCGAACTGGATCCAATGTCCAGTCCAACCAACTGCCTGCTCTTTCCACCGAATAACGACATAACGCGGCCTCTTTCTCCAACCTCACGCAAAATTACCGGCGCCTTTGCACCTGGCTCATCTTGCGCTCCATCCAACGATCCAGGATGGTCTTCCTAAGTTTCCAACGGTTTCCAAGTTTGAACGCGGGAATCTCGCCTTCGGTGATGTAACGGTACAGCGTATCCGGGGAGATTCCCAGATACTGCGACGCTTGCCGCACGTTCATCACTTCGCGCGATTCACTCACGAGGAACACGACCCCTGGCGTACTGAAGACACACGCCGCTCAACCGACCACTGGTGTACCCCAGTTGACGCTGCCGAACCTTGGGGCACTCCCCGTGACAACGTTATGACACCCTGAATATCCGACCGTCAAGGGTTTCTAAGCCGCAGTTGTCCTAAGAATAGGTGGTTATCTCAGGCAATCAATGGGTATTGTGGGGTAGTAATCCCAGTACTTGCGTACTAGGCCGCAGAAACCACCATTAGTTGCGCTTTCCGGCGCATTGGCCCTGTCCATAGGGACGGGTTATCCTTTGCATCCAATGCCGCGTCTTGCCCGCCCTCGTGGCGCTCTCAAATCCCAAGCGACTTCCAAATCGCCTCGATTTTCGCCTTGGTCAACTCATCCATGCGAATCTCGTCCGGCCACGGTCGCGTAAATCCCTCCGAAGCCCACTTCCGCGTCGCATCAATCCCCATTTTCGACCCGTAATCCTGCATCCGTGCCGCATGGTCCAGCGTGTCCGTCGGCCCAAACACAAACTGCACGTCTCTCTCGGGGTCTAACGCACACAAGGTCTTCCAGACCACCTCGCCGTAATTATGAATGTCCACATCGTGGTCCACGACCACGATCACCTTCGTGAACATCGCCTGCCCCAGAGACCAAATCGCGTTCATAATCTTCCGCGCGTGCCCCGGATACGATTTTCGGATCGCTACAATCATCAGGTTGTGAAAGATCCCCTCGGCCGGCATGGCCACATCCACGATCTCCGGATACTGCATCTTCATCACCGGCAAAAACACTCGCTCTACCGCATAGCCCATATAGAAGTCTTCCTGCGGCGGCGGTCCCACCACCGTTGTCAGATAAATCGGTTCCTTCTTGTGCGTTACACACTCCACATGAAACACCGGAAACTCTCCCTCCAGCGAATAAAACCCGGTATGATCCCCAAACGGTCCCTCCGTGCGCATCTCATTCAAGTTGACGTAACCCTCGAGTACGATCTCCGCGTTCGCGGGCACCTCTAAGTCATTCGTCTCGCACGGCGCCATCTCCACCGGATCGCGCCGCAGGAACCCCGCGAACATCATCTCGTCCAAATCCGGCGGAATCGGCAGCATTCCCGCCAGTGCCACCGCTGGATCGGCGCCAATCGCCACCGCCACCGGTATCCGCCCCTCCGGATTCGCCGCGCGCGCCCGACGAAAATGTTCCGCGCCATGCTTTTGTGTCTGCCAGTGCATCCCGGTAGTCCGCTCGTCATACACCTGCATGCGATACATCCCCACGTTGCGCTTTCCCGTCTCCGGATTGCGCGTAAACACCAGCGGAAACGTGATGAACCTCCCGCCATCCTGCGGCCAGCACTTCAAAATCGGAAAATCAAAC
>Ga0210409_10001704_pt1 | contig 27839 bp, 16 predicted proteins | sample IncBWH17MmetaG_FD_161649 | JGI IMG/M metagenome (GOLD analysis project Ga0210409, IMG submission 161649) | Forest soil microbial communities from Barre Woods Harvard Forest LTER site, Petersham, Massachusetts, United States - Inc-BW-H-17-M | ecosystem: Environmental > Terrestrial > Soil >...
GTTTGGTATCCGCCGATGGGTGTGGCATTGCCCAAAAGCAGGGTCTGCTTAACGGGCAGTCCTGAATCAGCAGTCGACGATACGTAAAAGTCTTTGCCGACTTTGGGGTCCGCAAGGTCGCATGGGTCTTTTTGGGCGGGATCGCAAACGAGTTTTATCGTGATGTTCTGATCTTTCTTCTGAACTGCAATATCAACTTCACAAGGTTTGACCTTTTCCTTCGGACACGGATGCTTTGGAATTTCGAGAGATTCATGGGGCGGGTAAGGGACCTTGTTACATCTTAGAGTCAACTCTACCCCAGACAAGCTGCAGGCTTCTAGCAGATACTTTCCAAAGGGCCGACGGTCATAAGCAAGACCGGAATTTGCGCTGACGCTTACGTTGGCGTTTTGTCCAAGACACACGAGAGCAGTGGTCAGCAGGAAAGCTACTCTTGAACTCCACGTTTCCATGGACTTTCTCCTAAGTCCTCTTCGGTGTTACGTGCGCACCCTTACCAGCGAACACCCACGGAGATTGGCACCAGAGTCGAGCCACTATTGATCGCAGTCCCGTGATACACTCGACCCTCAGTGAAGAGCATGACTCCGTGAAAGCTTTTGGGTGAGTAGTTAACGCCTATTCCAAAATCAAAGACCCCAGAATTTGAAGAGTCGCCGCCTAATGACGACGAACTCGGAAGCAACCGTGGAACCATACTCAATCCGTTAAAACCTATGCCGCGATGCAGCCAGCCGAAACCACCAGACCAGTAGAGGCTCGACTGCCGATTGAGGGTCCAACGAAACGTCGGATCCAATGTGATAGCAGAAAAATCTCCATGAGCAGACGTTGCGTCCTTAAGCTCCGGCTCTTTCTCAATGGTCGCGACGAGCGGGGACTTTCTTACCCTGAACTTGCTATATAGGTAGTTGGCCGTGATATACCACGCATGCCCATGGTTGGGTTCGGCTTGGCGCGTAATCGCGAATCCGCCCCCCGCCTGAAAGCCCCAGCCTCCATGATTAAAATTCTGCCGGTCTTCACCCGCAGGAGTGGAGAATATCCCAGCGGCATCGACCGTACAGGAGTGATCGTGGACCGTTTCCTGCGCGAAGCAATTGATCGTTTTAGGAAGCAAGGAGGCCGTTAGGGCAAACAGTACTGGATATACGAATCGTCTGTACGCCATCAACCCTCCTCGATACATTCATTTACTTTGCTGGAGCAATCCTCGAGGCGACTTGCTTCGCTAGATCGTCGACACTTATGGCGAAGGCCGTCCTCAGCTGTTCCAGGCGGTTCGCATCATGCTTTTGAGCCCAAACCGCTTCCAGTAAGTCGTGCATCGCCACGTACTGGTTCTTTTGGCTGAAGGCGTCATTGACTCTTGCAAGTGCGGGTATGCCACCGCCTGTAAACAATTGATCGACTATAACTTGCGTGCAGCCGAACAATTGGTGGTGGTATTCGATCTCGATCTTGGCGTCAACTTTCCCCCGTGTACTCGCCTTCGACAGCATGTCGACCAGATCCGCCAGACCTTGCACAGTTGGCTCTCCCTGTCTATCGGGATTCCCGAGTACGGCGCGAAAAAGGTCGCCACTTTGAGGGCGGGCTGCAATGAGTTTAGCCAAGACTTGCTGGTTTACTGTTAGCCACTCTTGGCTATCTTTCGAAAAAACCGGTCGGCCGCTTATCAATAGCCCGAATGCCTGTAGGACCTTGTCTGTCCCATTCGGGTCGATCCAAGCACGCGACAATGCCGACTTCGCACCATCGGTGACGTTGCCCGGCTCAGGAGCGGACGGTAGAGGCGCCGATGTACAGATTGGGCATGCAGGGATCGGGGCCTGGGGTTTCAGAATGTCCGCATTGCAGGGATCCGGATCCTGTTGCGCCTGAAGCAACACGGGCATGAGAGCATAGGCCAAAACGACGGCCTTCGGCAGGATCGCGCGAAACTTTCGCGTGACTCGATCTGTCGCTTGGCTAGGATTCGACTCTCTTATCGAAGACATGGATCTCCTTAAGTGTCAGGGCCACACGGGCCGGCCTGGACAAATCCGTTTCGAGGCAGGCCCTAAATCGGCTCGCAACAGGACCCTTCAGTGGCCACGGGCGCAGCGCGACAGTTTGCGCTTGGCAACTATTAAGCTCTTCGCGAGAGACACCTCGACACTTACGTGAGTGCCACGTCGCGAGCTCTTCCGTTGTCCCTGGAGAAAGTCGGCGATTAGAAGCCCCTCAAATGTGAAACCCTTGAGCAAGTCTCACACTTCTATCCCGACTGCACGCCGAACATACTGCGACATCGAATAACTGTCAAGCACCCACTTCCACGCACAGGCTCTAGGCTGGCCTCAAAGCACACCGACATCCCACACACGTGGGGCGTGATGTGCAGAGGCAGCCTATGACTCAGACGCAGATGTCGTGATGGGCTCTGAAGAAACGCGATGACGCTCAGTGATTTGTCTCCGACCTCAACTTGGCTTTGTCGCGGGGCTGTCCTTCCCGACCTCGAGGGTCACTACGCCATTGCTTAGTTGACTTGCTCTAACCGTGATGGAAGACCTTTCCTCTACCGACATTTTCACGATGAAAAACAAGGAGAGCAAGCACGGAAGAAGAGCTTCGTTCGTCTTATCATAGAACAAACCTCAACGAAGAGTAATGAACCACCACCCACACATACGGCGATGTCTAAACTCTGGATTTGCTGTGTCAGGCGGGTGGCTTGGGTCGATCTGCCCTGTTTGCATATTTCCTCTTTTTCGGCACGGAAGTCTGTGATCATCCGACTGGTTTAATTTTCGTCTATGACCTTGAGTCGGACCAAGCTGAACCAGACATAAGAATACCGGCAGCGTCCTCGCCTTGATTCTGCGCAGTTAACTTCTACGTAGGTCAGAGTTTTAATGGCGCGCTTGGGGAGACGACGGTAGCGCGTCCTCCGCGTTCTGATTTCGGAACAAGCTAGTGGAAACTGGTTGACAGGAGTCCCTCCCGTGGTAGCTTTGCTCAGCTGTAAGCGACGGCATGCCAATACACCTCGCACTCGAACGCGATAGCGCTAAACCAGTTCTTTTCGAATCGTCGCGGCTTGCCCACCACTCAGCCGTCCTTGCTCAGTCCGGTTCCGGGAAGTCATTCATGTTAGGCCGTCTGGTGGAAGAAATACTGATTAACACAAAGGCTCGGGTTGTAATCTTCGATCCAAACTCAGACTTCATCCGGCTTAGAAGTGCTGACCCTAAAAGCTTCTCCGATGCAAAGCTCAAGCCCTGGCTGTTCCCGAGTGAAACACTGTCAGCTTTCAACACCGTGTGGTCGTCGATCCGAATAGTGACTGCATCAAATCGAAACCTTGAGAAGTCCAGTAAGCTCGCCATCGACTGGGGGAACCTGGACGACTACGAGATGGCAGCGGCAATGAACATTGACCTCAGGACCGACTCAGATCTTTTTTGGTGTCTGTTCTTAGCGTCCCAGTTTTCTCGAGACTCATGGGACAAGGAAGAGATATGGGATTTTGAACACTTTCGGGATAATGCTGAGAAATTAGTCGAATATTTGCTTACCGGTCGTGGGCCCAAGCTGGTAAAGACCAGTCCGCTGGCACAGACGCTGCGAAAAGCAATCGGACAACAAACTGCGTTGCGATTCCGTGCGATCGTGGAAAGCCTCGCGGAATACCAAACCTGGCGGAGCGTTGGAGACGGTGAAACGGACATCTCGGGTCTTGTGCCGGGATCTGACAATGATGTACGGGCGCTCGTGGTCGACCTCCAATCGCTATCCACAGACGAGGAAAAGACCGCGGTCGCGACACGAGTCATCACGACTATCTGGAACCGAGCAAAGAGGGAATTGTGGGAAGCAGTTCGAGACCACGAGAAAGCGGACAATCGTGTACCGACCTTCATAGTCATCGATGAGGCCCACAATCTCGTTCCCGCCGAGAGAGGAAACCCTAGCGTGACACGGCTCGGAAATCAGGTCGTGAAAGTGGCAGCTGAGGGCAGGAAGTATGGCTTGCAATTGATTGTCGTGACCCAACGCCCAAGGAAAATCGACAGCAATGTACTCTCCGAGTGCGAGAACGTAGTGCTTATGAAAATGTCCAACGCATCCGACGTGGAATTCGCAAATGATGTCTTTGGCTTCTTGCCATCGGATGTCGGGGCAAAAGTGAAGACGTTCAAGGTGGGCGACATGCTCGTCGCCGGTGCCCTTAACAATTCGTCCGAGGTCCTGCACGCATGCCCTCGAAGAACAGTCCAGGGTGGCAAAAGCTTGGTAGACGCGTATTGGTCGATACCTTAGTGCTCTGCCAGTTGGACAAGTGGTGAGGGAACGAATGCATAATTGGAAAGATCCATACTATAAGTATCAATTGTCGACAAGGAAAGTCGTGATCGACGTCACCGCATCGATCCCAAACTTCCCCAATGAGATCGATGGTCTAAGCGACGTGACCGCCGAGTTTGAAAGACGGAACTATAAAACGGTTGTGGATTTTGGAGCGGGCAAACTTCGGAATACGCTCTATCTCCTTCGGAAGAAGTTCGAAGTTTGCGCCGTTGAATTTCAGGAGGCATACGATACTAAGGCTGCGGAAATGCGGTTCAAGCAAGCCAAAGCGTTTACCAAGTTCTTTTTTCTGGAATATCCGTGTGACTTCCTCGAATACAAAGGGACATTCGATGCGGCATTGTTGATCAATGTTGTGAACGTGGTTCCCGAGCCGGGCGAGCGCAAAAGAATGTTGGTCGAGTTGCGAACACGCCTAAAGACAGGTGGGCTTCTCCTTTGGATGACTCAATACGGAGAGCCCCACTACCGGCCTGGAGTCACCAAGCGACTCAGTTTGAAGGATGGCTGGTGCTACAACCTGCACAAGAAGTACCAGACGTTCAACAGGGAGTTCAAACTAGACGAAATTCAGAAGCTTGCGAATAGCACTGGCTATCGGGAGTTTCGGAAAATCACGGCGGCCCATCACAGAGCTTTTCTCTTTGAGAAGGTGTAAGAGCTCCAGTGAAGTATTGCGTTGCCGCATCGCAAGCACACCACTCTTCCTTGCCGCGCCCGTACTTCCTTTCGTTGATGGCAGGGCGCAGGCACCGCATCTTGAAGCAGCCGACCTCTTTGTCGATGGGCGGAAGCCGACTTGGAAAGTGTTCAAGTGGCTGTTCTCGAATTACCAGCGAGCGCTGGCTGCGCTAACCGAGGAAAGTGTGCACAGGCGAGCGCATCCCACCCGCACTTTGGCGCAGTCCACCTGGCCAAACAGATCAGGGAGACGGTCTCGATAGCCCAAGCGATCAAACGGGAACGTTCGTCCGCACACGCCTACCTGAAGTCCGATGGCTCCGCGGCCACGACTTAACTCCACTGTTGTAAGGCAGCGCGATTGTGACTAAAATAGTTTTCGAGGTTTTTTCCGCCCAAAAATGAATTGGAGGGATCCATGGACACTCTAACCTGTTGGGGTGCTCTGGCATTCGGTCTAGTCATTGGATGGGTGACTTACCGAACGCTACGGCGGACCAAGCAAACGGGCCTGAGCGACATCGCGAGCGTGATCGGTGCAGTTGGTGGCGCGTCCGTAACAAAACTTTTTCCGCAAGCATCAGGTGCTTTTGGCGCGTACGGTATTGGACTTGCTGTAGGATTTTTTGTCTATCTCATTGTCTCGATGATCGTTGCAAGAAAGATTCAAAACTTTAGTGCTATAAACGAATGGCTCGGAGAGCCTCCGCACGCCAATCCTGGTGGAGGTGGCGGGCCATTGCAGCCAGACCACCACTGATCGTTGCTTCCGCGGACACGGAGCGCTGATCAATGTGTAGATGTTCCGGAACCGGCACGCAGATCAGCCATTCCATAAAGCGTATAAGCCAAGCCTAGTAGGTTGCGTTTAGAAGCCAGTTCCCAGCGCATTCTGCGCATCGCAGTCCCCGCCTCGACCCCGCTGCAGAGCTTCTCTAGCAGGCTTTTTGCGACTTCACTAGCTACCCTTAACTGTACGCTGACCTCAGTGCCGATGATGCCGCTTGCCCGGGCAAAGCTGAAACCTGCTATGAAGGTGAGCATCTGGTCGGGTGTAACCGCAAACGTTCCGCAGCCGTTCACGAATACGAGTGGCCTGCGGTTCGACCAGTCTGCTAGATTTGGGATTTTGGTGCTGCGCGCCCAGTCTTGGATCATTTGAGGGAAGATTTTATGATCGACGTTGCCGTCCCGCGGGCCGATTCCTAAATAGGGCTGGGACACCCCTCCCGCCATGTCCATTTCTCCGTGACAGAGGAAGTAAACGATGTTTGGCGCCTCAAATGCCTTGCGCGCTTTTTCTACATCATCCGCCGGACTCGGCGGCCTTACAATTACGTTCTTTAGTGCATTTAAGTCATCCAGGTGTAGATCAACGAGCCTGAGATTTAGGTTGGAGTCACGGGTGACTGCCACCGCAAAATTTATATCCTGGCTCGTGGCGAAACACTTCACAGCGTCGACCGGCTCCCAGCGACCATTCCTTTCGGCGATCTGGGACGGCGGCTGTTCCACGATGTGCTTAAGTCCCCAGAACGAATAGGGGCAGAAGATGTTCTCTTGATGCCAGGGTTCGTTGCGATGGAGACAAGCCCTGCGATCGTCAGGGCCCATTTGGATAGGTTGAAGCCACTCCTCCTTGACGATCTTGCAGAACTCAAAGTTCGGCCCTGGCATCGGCAAGTCATAGACTAGCGCCCACGGCAGCACGTATTCCGCGGGCCCGGTTCGAGCTACCTGAATGACGCTTGTTTCGTCGAGGGCTTTTGCGAGTCGCCGTGTCCAATCGACGGCGGCCTGACCGTCCTCGCTCCTAATTTGGCCGACTACTAGGTTGTAGAGGTCTTTTCCGACCATTGCCAATTCACGCAGATCAAAACGGAATTGGTCGTAGCTCTTGACATTGTGGTCATCGAGCGCGGACTCATTTTGCAGCACGCCATTTTCGTCACGGAGAAAAAAACAATGTACCAATGCGTCTCGTGCGACTTTCAAGATTGGGCCAGCTGCCACGGGCTTGTACTGTGCCCACCCGGCAGGCGGCAGTTCCGTTTCAGGGCGCCCAGTGACAATGATCCGATGATCGCCTCGACCATTCTCGTTCAGCGTAAAATTCACTTGCACGGGGTACCCCCTCGTGTTTCCTTTCGAATCAGACTGGAGGTTACGCCTGCCATAATTAATTTCAACGTCTTGCAAGCTGTTGCTCAATGAGAAATCGACCACCACTTCGTTTGGCTCATTGAGAACAGCCTCTCGCCCAGCCCGGACAACGCCCACCCGTATCACCGCGGACTGCAACAGATTTCCTTCGTAAAACAGGCAGAGGCGGGCTTCAGCCCGGAGGACAATTTCGGTAGATTGATCTGGAAATCCAGGTGCAGTGAATTTAATAGCGACGGGTCCGGGTTTTTTAGCACGATGGCCCCTAGCGAGAGAGGTGGCATCCGATCGATTTTTCTTTGGATAAAACGCGAAGCTTCGCCCTGTTTTGGTGGGAACCCAAATCCACGCCCACGCCAGCCCAGGCGTGAACTGGTCGCTTGTGGCTACTACCTTAACCAGGAAACCCGCGTCGCTTGGGGGCAACGCCTTCTCTGGGAAGTCCGCATGACCACTGACAAGGCTAGCGATTTCGCTCCACCGCGGGCCAACGTCCACCAAGAAGTCGTACTGGCGTCCGGCGACGAGACCCTCCCTTTCCGTATGGACATGCCGCGTACTGGGGTCAGCGAAATTGGCGTTCAGCACTCGCGGTGCACGCTGGGCGGCTTTGATCGCATCTTCTGTGAGTTGGCTTTGCAAAGCCGGATAAAGCGAACTGGCTTCAATCTCCAGTTCGGGGAGCTTGTCCTCGATATCAACCAAGGGGTAGACACCACCGGTCTCATGGCTGAAGTCGAGGTCGCGTTGCAGACTTGTGATTCCGGACCCAATCGCGACAACTTGATTGGCTGCCTTGGCCACGTGCCACGTCAATTTCGGAACGTCTGTACGATGCAAGTATTGTTGCCAGCTCTTAACGAGATCGTTGTCCTCGGGTTCGATTGAAAGCTGCCGGTAGAGGGACGCTTGGGCTGCACTGAGGCGCCGAACCCGTGTAAGAAGTTGGTTTTTCAACGGATCGAAACTCAGCAAACTATCTGCTTCTCTTGCAAGGGAAAGAAATACGGAAACTCGATCCGATTCCCGTGGTTGTGCCGCTATCCTTAAGGGCTGATTGTGGATTATTCCGGCATACATGTGCGTGAAGTACGCGTCAATGCTGCGTCGCTCGGAGCCGGAGACTACCAAAACAGCTGGACCGCGTTGTCTAACGATCCGTTTAGCCCATTCTTCCACGACCCCTTCGTTGCGTCTGCTAACCTCAAAAATGAGCAGCCGAGTCTCCGTGGCCGCAAGCCTTGAAGCCAATAGTCGAGCGATTGAAGATAGAAACACCTGCGCGGATGAGCCCAGATTTTGTATCGTGCGCGCCAAACGCGAGTTCTGAAGCATGTCCGAGAAGGGAAGGTAGCTGCTCAAGTCGCGATCTGCCCCAGTGTAATGACAGATTGCGTAGCGAGTTTTGCGTACCGCCGCACGTTGCACGAACAAACGCTGAAACGGGCTCTTGGTTCTGAAATCTGTGTCGAGTTCGGCCAGGGCGGACTCTGAAAGCCACCTATCCTTGGTTCCAAACGGCATTGTCAGGAACTGGTTCAGCTCGTTTCGGTTCCATCCGGGAGCCCAGATATGGGGTCGCATGATTCTCATGGCCTGCGACCAGCCGGGCATTCCCAGAATTTCGTTAATGGCGGCCGGTAAATTGAACAAGCCAGTCTTTGGTGTGTATCGGTCGGTTCTCGGCAGTTCCCTGTTAAGCTCAGGAAGCGCCAGAAGCACGTCCACTGGAAACCTTATTGGCTTGTAAGCCAGCAAGGGTGTGGCAGGAACTTCCAGAACGCTGTAAGGCATAAGTCTTTACCTCCCACCCGTAGGGGCAGGGATTCGCCTATGGCTCAGGGCTGATGTCTTTTCGACACCAGTGGCGTTTGATTGTCACATATTTCGTCCACCTTTGATGCGTCTGAAAACGCCTTTTGATTTCCCGATCTACATTCGAAATCGAAACAGATTTTGAGAAGCTTTCCGCGTTTGAATACCCGAGGAAACTGCTCGTGTTCAGCGCTGACTTGGTCAACATACGAAGAGAAATGCTGAGGAGTGTTTGCGCTTTGCGAACACGCGTCGTGCGAAGAGTATTTGCTTACTTCAGAATCCCCAATCCACGAGCTGCTGAATCTATTACATCGCCTTCGACTGCTGAACTCTAAAATCGGGATCTGCTCGAGTAGTCCTTGAAAAGCGAAGCTTCTAACCCGGCAGGAATCTGATAAGGCAGAAGCACCGCGCAATCCTTTTGATCCGAATCCTGTTCAGAAGGCAGTAGGCCGCGCTGTTCGCGCTGGTCGCGCCCTTTGTAACCGATCTACTGAGCTTCATCGGAACAAAGTTCTTATCCGAAGAGTCGGCGGTCGACGGAGTGAAGGTCCTTTGGATCGAAATACTTGTTGGTCCATTTGTCGTTTGTTGACAGGAACCAACCTGCCGAAACAGCATCCTGCAACTTCGACGGACCCGGCTTTTTGCCCTTCTTTGCTTTTGGGCCCTTGTCCACGCTATCGAGGAAATTAAAATGATCCACCAGTGCCAGGGCCTCGATCACAAAGACAGTTGCGACATCGCCGTCTTGGATCGCGATCAGGTTATCGCCATTGTTTTCCTCCCCCCCCAGCGCCAGATTCGATGAGCCACAGTATACAACTGGATCATTACCGTTGAATCCGCAGACAACGAACTTGTGGTGTACTTGGTGCCCCACACCTCCAATGTTTGGTACTTGGTCAAACGGCGGCGGCAGCTGGGTGTGCACTGGCTTGCCCGTCACCAAGACTCCCGAGGCCTTACCTACTGGATAGAGATAAATCCCACCGGGACTATCCGAAATCCCGTAGCTGAAGATGCTCTGCTTCCTGTGTAGGCTGGTCAGCGCCTTGTACACCGGGCTCGTGCCCTTGTCGATCTGCATTACGGCAAAGAGAACGCTACCAACTGTATCCCTTCTCGTTCCCTCTCGGGTAATTCGACGTGCTAGATCGCCGAGCAGTTTGGTGGCAAACGGCGCCCGGTGCGGCGCAAACGAAATCTCTGCTTGTGGTGTTTGGGCCGAGGCTACCGGAAAGTCGTTGGCGGCGAGGGTGGAACCGGCAAATGCGGACTTTGCGACATGATCAGTCCACGCTGCTTCGAACACCTGCCGGTACAGATCCGCGACCTTAGGATCATCGAATGTAAGGACGTGATTTGAGTTGACATACAGGCCAGTCACAGAAAAATTCGTCGAACCGGTTAGAACTTTGAATGCTCCACTACCGTTCGAAACGATCAAGATCTTGTCGTGTGCATAGCGACCAAACTTTCCCCGAAGAATGGCTGCCTGCCCTTTTGCCTCGGCATTGAATTGCTTCTCGAATTGGTCCTCGGGCTTCGCCGAGTTCTTGCTGTGATGGAGCGATGCATCGTCCAGGATCATTCGGATGCGCCCTTGCGCGGCAAGCTTTAACAGTATTTTCATTAGATCCGGTTCGTTCAGGTCGTAGGCAAACACATCCAAGTGCAGGGAGGGATCAGCTAAGACTTCGTCGAGAATCTCGAAAATCTGTTCGCGCGCGGTGAAGCCAAGCCATTGGTATTCGTCCGCGAATGTGTACTTTTGCCCTGTCCCATCGACACCGGATACCACTGATGTATCAAAAAGGAGCTTCTTCGACTTCGGCTTTATCAGAGCCTTCGGTCCAAAGCGGTGGACAAATGCCTGTGATTGCGTGAAACCTCGCGTAAAACCGAGTGTGAGGCCTTGTTTTTTGAACCGTCCCATTTGTACGGTCACTGAAACACTGCGCGATGGATCAATAGGGCGTAAAGAACTATTGCCGTCGAAAAATCGTGGCGTCACAGTGTATGTATACGGACCGACGACCGTTTGTGTCCCCTGGTGGATGGAACCGGGCACATGCAACCAGCGGAACTTGTGGATTGGAGCGTTAATACTCGAGTTTGCCGGTTCTTTGGGGTCTTGCGCGTGATCAGCTGGTCTCTCAAAGCGAAGATTATTTTGGAGGTAGTAGGGCTGTTGACCTTTAGGTGAGCACTGAATGGTAAATCCGGCGAGATTTTTGGCGTCCCGCTTGTTGGTGCAGTTGAAAGCAAGTAGCGTCTTCAGATCACCACGATACGCTTTAACCGAAAATGCTCCGTTGTTCGGAGATACGGCAGGCATTATCTCCCTCCGGCTTAGAGACTATTTCTCGGCGCGGATTCTAGCAGAGGAATACTTTGTTTGCTACTATGTGCCACGTCAGCGAAAACGGAACAGTCTGAGATCGGAAGAACGCCATTGCTCCATTTTTCACCGTATGCAGAGAGCCTTCGTGATGCAGAGAGCCTTCGTGCGGTGCCAGGTAATAACATATTTCGCGTTCTTCTGGGACAACGAACGCAAAAACAGGCACTTCGAGGCGTGGTCTGGCGCACTCAGGTTCATGGGATCTTAAGAATCAGCGATCACATCTTATTGTGAATTGAGATAAGCATCTGTTCTTGTTCTGACTGCTGGGCTCTGAGCTGAAATGTCATCTGCGCGTTAGCCGGATTTATGATCACCCTTTCCAGAATTGCATGTGCTGCGGCCGCTGATTTACTTGCTGCCGTATGATCACCTGAACCACATTGACAATAGGCTTGTGCATAATAAACATTCCCGAGTGCCGTTTGCGACTGAACATCGTTCAATGGTACAAGAAAAGCCTCGGCGTCCTTGAACGTTTTGAGGGCTTCCTGTGGTTGGTTAAAGGCCAGGCATTGAAGGCTAGCTGCTTCCGGTGTCAGCCCGTGCCTTATCCGAAGGTGCGCTCGCCAACGTTAAAGCGCTCTGGTAGTGTGCAATCGCTTTAGATACATCCCCTTTGTGCTCCAGAGCTTCTCCTAATGCTATTTCATCTTCAAATGAGGTTAGGCCGCCCTGACCTCTGGTCTGCCTTTCAGCGGAATCGGCAATATAACCTGCTCTTTCAGCAATTGAAGAGAGAACTGCAGGTGGAGCGTGTTCCTGTTGGGCTTTGGCAAATTCTTGCTGGACCGATATGAGACTCGCCAACGTTGTATCCAGCAAAACACGCTTCGCGTCGCGTGCGGCGGCTGGTTTAGTAAAAACAGACTCACGAATCGTAAAGATACTGATAACGACTCCCAAAATGAGCGAGACCACTCCTGCGTATTCTTTAAACTTTTCCCCGAACGTTTTGGGCTTGTCCACTATTTTCTTGAGCGCTTTGATCTGTTCTCGTAGTTCTTTCGTCTTTACCTCCAAGGCTGATACCGACGAAACAATATCATCGTGAGTCACGCTACATTCCTTCAAAGGCTTCAAATCTAAACGATGGAGGATTGTATTGCTAGACAAACTGCTGGGTCAATTCAATCCCAATGGTTGCAGGCTGGCATTCCTCTTAGAAAACTAAACATTTCTAACGAAGGTCGGCGATGAACTCAGGTCCGCTGTTTTCGCGGTTTCACGACCCAGAAATTTAAGAAGGTTTTCTAACATCCAGGTGGGGCGACTGACGGCAGGCTTGACGATTGACCTCATAGGCCATCGATGCGCGACAGATGGAAAGATCCGGAAATCAAGTTGTGACACTATGGACGTTGGATGATCTCATTCACGGCTTTTGTGAGATCCCGGCCGCAAGCAACACCACGCGCTTGCGGCCTACGTCCATGGTGAGCAGTGTAGCGGTTTCGTCTTTTGTTAGCTATCGATTAAACGCTACGATTTTAGGGACAATAAAGAACTAGCCCAAAAACCGATGGACCACGATCCAGTAGATGACGTAAAACCAACTCAACACTCCATGGAGCATGCACCAGAGAATGCTAGAGTTGCTGGACCACGACAGAATCATCGCCAGTGTCATGCCCATCGAGTAGCCAACCACCGCCCCGCCCATATCGTAGTCTCCGCTTGATCCGAGTCGGTCGAGACGTTGCTCAATTTCATCGACTCGGCTTTCCAACTCCTGGTCATCGTCATCGTCGGACCAATAGCCGTCTTCGTGATCATAAGAAGGCGGATATTGTAGTGGAATCTCAACAGAAGGCTTTCCTAATGCTCGGCGGACCATTGCCAAAAGACGCTCGCTTTCAAACGGCTTCAGTAAATAGCCGCAAGCGCCTCTGGAGAGCGCGGCCTTCTCAATCGAGTCGTCGTGGACGGCGGTGATGACGGCAAACGGGAGGTTCGGGTATTTCTCTTTGACTCGCTCCAGGAGTCCGATGCCGTCCAGCTCCGGCATCATCACCTCGGACAGTACGAGATCGACCCTCGCGCCTGATCCCAACAGCGCCAGCGCCGCGAGTCCGTTTGGAGACTCCCGGCACTCGTAGCCGCCGGACCTGAGCATAGAGGTGACGATTTCGCGGACAGCCTCTTCACCATCGACGACGAGAACGATTTCTGCCATAGCGACGTTCGTTGACTAGCGGGTTCAAGCTTCTCTGCAGTTTTTTCAAGCCCGGTAAGTAAGATGTCGACGAGCCGGTAGAGCTGATACAGAACGATGATGATCGTCCAAATAATCTAAAAAGGCATTACACGACTCAAGTTTTATGCTTTACGGGACTCTGTCAGTTTTGAAGGAGGCTACCAGATAGTTGTGGCAGTGTTCCGTCACGTTTACTCGTGCCGAGATGCCGACGAAACAGCATAAAAGCGCCATACCTCGCCAGAATGCAAGGAAAACTATGGTTTCAAGTTCGTTACTAAATAAAGTACCCCTCTCGCACTTTCCTCCACACGGCCCCTCGGAATGCGCTACAACTCACGCCTACATCGCTACGGGTACTTCCACAACCCCACCAAACCTCGATTTTGGCGTGTATTCCCATGATGTTGCTGTGAATTGCGGTTCGAGGAAAGACGCAGGAAGGAGCTAAATACTATTGCTAACCACGACCTGAGTGAACTGGTAGTCCTCATGTATTGCGGAATACGCGGACTACTGCATAACACTCCCTTTGGGGGAGTGGACAGAACACTCGACGACGTGGTTTCCGAAGTGCGCTCGATCACTTTCGGGGAATCACGGTCCACTCAGCCGTGTTTTCCTCTATTTGGCTTTTAACGAAGCGAAGCTGATACAGCTGTATCCCTGACGCAACTTTGGAAAGCCAACAATGTGTATGCAAGGCAAGAGCCTCTCTTGCGACGATGTAAAAAACTCGTACCATTGGACGCTCGCACCCAGGCTGTCCGACATTGAGTTTGATTCCAACTCTGTTCCTCCTGTTTCTGTTGTGGACCCGCACTGTAGCTTTCCAGGTCATTGCGTGCAGTCGGTCTCCTGAAGTTCGCAGTAAACTCAGATACCTGGAGATAATGTCCCTATTAAATAACTTGCAAAAAGCGCCAGAAACTCGTTCTAATAGTAGGACCAAAGCAGAACTGTGCAAGCGAGCGCTTGTGCCTGGAGGCAACATGAAATCGACGCATATTTGCGTTCTGTTCTTGGCCGTATGCGGTTTCGTGTCATTGTTCGCGAGCTCAACCTCCGATTTGCAGCTCCCCTCCATTGATCAATTGCAAAGATTGGCTTTTACAGCTGAGAAGGGTTCCGCCACTAGCTCACTGCCGTACGCTGAATTATCCACCGCACGGAGACTGTTTGTTGCGTATGGTGTCGAATCCAAGGCAGTCGCTCAGTATCGAGATCCGATACTGACAAGGGGACCACAGGGAGAGGCCATTTTTAAAAGCGTTTCGCCCGCAGTCGTTGCAGTCGTGGTGGGGAGCTTGGACAAGGATAACAACTTTGATCCAAAGGGACTTGGCACTGGTGCGGTGGTCGACGCGCGAGGCTTCATACTAACCAATTGGCACGTGATAAATGGCTATCGAGGCGCACTCGTTTTTCTTAAGCCGAGCGGCAATCCCGACATAGCAAAAGCTCAGGCGTTCGGCGCAAAAGTTATTTATGAGGATTCAAAGGTGGACCTAGCTTTGCTGAAAATGATTAACCCACCTGCCACCCTTCACTCTTTGACAGTAGGCGACATTGGCCAGGTTCAAATTGTCGAGGACATTCACATCATTGGCCACCCGCACGGAAACTTCTGGTCATACAGCACCGGGGTAGTGAGCCAAGTTCGGGACGGCTACACGTGGAGTTATGATGACGGTTCAAATCATGAGGCGAAAGTCCTGCAACTCCAGACTGCGATCAATCCTGGAAATTCAGGTGGCCCGGTCGTGGATGACTCGGGACACATTCTTGGCCTTGTCGCAATGAGTCAGGAAGGGCAGAATCTGAATTATGCGATTGCTGCAGACGTGATTAAGCGTTTCCTTTCTACGGGAATGCAGATGAGCTCACGTGGTGCGCAAGTTTCAGAAGCATCGTTGGCTCCGCAACAACTCCTCTCGGGAAAGCTATCCGATGGAATGCCCGTTTCCAAGGCCGTGTACACCGATGCAGTCTTGTACGAGGTTCGAAGACGTGATGGAACCAGGCTAGGGATTGTTGCAAAATTCAGTGACGGTACGGTCTTGAATGCCTGGCAACCCGATATGGACGGCAATTTTGAATCTTGGTCTGTCGATCTGGCAGACGGCAGACGCCTAGTCGCGACGGCTTCGAATGGATTCTTGGCTGGGATTTCTCAAACGCAGACGGCGGCCTCACTCTCCCGTTAATATGAACGGGGCCCAAAAATAAGGATTGCGATTGACGTATTCATTGGCAAACAGCTTAGAGCGCGCTAGTGCTAAAGATTCTGCTTTTGTCTTTCCTTTTATGAGGTTTCTATAGAACTCTTCCATCAGTTCCGCAGTCGAGTTGTCAGCCACATGCCACAAGCTAACTGCAACACTAGACGCACCGGCGGCAAGAAATGCACTCCCTAAACTCGTGACTCCTTCTGCTTTTGTCACCCTACCGGACCCAGTGTTGCACGCTGAAAGGGCTACCATGTCGGCCTGCAGCCTGAGTTCAAGAATCTCGGACAACGTCAACAACATGTCATCTTTGCCCCTGCCGTCGTAAGAGAGAACCAGAGAGGGTTCCTTTATTCCAGATTCAACGGGCAGGATGCCGTGAGTCGCAAAGTGCACGAACCGGTACCGAGCCAGGTCTGTGCGGAGAAGTTCTTTCTTTGTGGCATCCACGCCCGTACGAATTTCCGCTTTCGAGGGCGTTGATGCAAAAAGACTGGCGATACCACTTACTTCATCAGCGGTGCCAGGCAGGCGCTCGAGCGAAAATCCACGAGAGACGATCATTTCCACAGCGGCAGTATTTGCTGGCTGTCCTGCTTTCGATTGTTCGCCAGCATCTGAGACAAGACTCACGGCCTGGTAGCGCGGATCACTGGATGACGTTATAGGATCAGCGATGCCTATAAAAGACTGTTGCCAGCCTCCGGTAGCGTGAGTCGAAGTCCTACCCAAACGCAATGCTGCAGCTGAAGGGAAATATTCAGTGGGTGTACTAAGTAGCGGGTATTGTCCATGAGCAGACAGCATTTCAAAGGGGAGAAGGAGCAGAATATCATCCGGTACGAAGATGACGGCCTTCGCCGCTTTAAGGGTCTCTAGCGCAGAATCTGGGAATAGTGTGGTAAGGAGTTCGTCGGTAATTCTTGAGTCGAATTGCTCTGGATGGCCGCCATTGAAAGCATCCCTGATTGTAAAGACACGATCGGCCAACCATTGTCTCGGTCGATCCACGTGATAAAACGCACTGAGTACGGTGCCGTTCGCTGTCCCCGTGAACAGCCACACTAGCGTTCCTTGCTTTAGGACCTTGAGCTCCACTAACAATTCACCAGGGTGTAGTGGTATTTTCTGCATATTCATGGGTTGCGGATAGCGCACCTCCGCATATGCAGGATTAGCCCGTCGGAGCTCAGTTTCCAGATCGGATTGCGCCTTTTCGAGCTTCGTGAGTTTCTCTTTGACGTGCTTGACTGATCTTTTGCCTGCCTCCGTCATTGCTTGCTGCAATTCTGCTTGGAGAGCGTTACGTTCAGCCGCGATGCTGGCTTCCTTGTTTTGCAGCGCCACTGGCACTTGGTGTCTGAGCCCGTCGGCAAACGCGTGCCCCCACGAATTGGAAAATGTGCGCGCTTTGTTTAGCTCTGCGTATTCGAAAGCGATGCTTGCTGCCGAGTCTGCCTGCTGTTTGTCCGAGTGTGCTAACGCATAACAGGCTTCGATCAGTTCGTCATAGATGAAATCATAGTGCTCAGCGACATGCTGGCGATTTTCCGTGTCACTGCCGGCCTTGAACTGCTCAAGCATCCTGATGACTTGTTCGTATTCTTTAATTGCGTCATTGAGTTTTCCTTGAGCGCGATAGAGACCAGCTTGTCCATAGTAAAAACGCCCAAGCGTATAGAAATTGTTCACCCGGTGTACTAAGGGTTCCGCCAGTTGCAAGCTCTTCGCCGCGCCCGTTAAATCACTATTAGAACGCTGCGCTTCAGCCAGGCTGATCAGAGATCCTGCTTCGCCCAACTCGTCCTTCAGCTTCCGATAGTACTCCAATGCCTTTGTAGCCTTCACAATCGCATCTTTGAATCGGCCCTGATCCCAGTAAATCTCAGTGAGGTCAAGATCGATCGCGGCCGCCCGTTCGGGATGCGTCTTCACAACAAGCTGGTACGCGATTTCATAATAATGAAGAGCTTGGGACAAATCTTGCAGATCCGATTCTCTTGCGCCATATATTGCCATGAGCTCGATATACGCCGCAGCTTCGTCGTCCGTGTCTTTGAACTGCTGCAGTATGGGAATAGCGAAATTGATTTGTTGTGAAGCTTCCTGCCAATCGCCGATAGTCTCCAACCCCGAGGCAAGATCCAAAACCGCCCATGCAGAATTCAGAGGTTGATTCGCCTCATCGCTGATCTGCTTAGCTTCTCTTAGAGTACTCACTCCAAGCTGATACTGTCCTTCGCTGCCATACAGAATCGCCAACGTCCTGCGGACCCAATACCGTGAGGCCCATGCATTGCTCCTGTCTGCTGCCGCTTTCGCTTTCAGAATGCTCCGAAGGGCTTCTTCCGGCCTGTGAGAGCTGTTGAGAACATTCGCTAAATTCTTCAATTGAAAAGCTTCGGCTGCAGGGTCGTTCTGTTGCTCAAACAGATCGGCTGACTTGCCGTAGTACTCTGCGGCGTGCGACAAATCATCCGCACCTTCATACGCCTGCGCGACCTGAGACAAAACATGAGCCTCAAGGTCTTTTCTTCGAGCATCGCGGGCGATTCTTAGGGCGCTTTCGAAATATTGGTGAGCTTTAGCCTCGTTCTTCTGGGCCGCGTAGTAAGCGCCCAGGGCTGACTCGGTGTTAGCCTGACCAGCGCTGGAACCCAGCTTGCGATAAAGCTCATCTGCAGCTTCAAGGTGAGCACGCCTTTCCTCTAGAGCGGCACCAGCTGTGAACGTCAATAAATTCGCGAGCGCCAGGTGTGCCTCCGCTTCACCGCTCAGATTCTTGCGTGGCTGATACAACTGTATGGCCTTCCTCCACGCGTCCGCGGCCGCAATATTGTCTTGCTGCTGCGCTTTTAGTTGGGCGAGCTGCACGTATTGCAACGGATCATCCGGCGTCTGCGTGAGAAGGAACTGTCTTGACTCCTGCGCCTTGTCATGCATTCCGGCAGCGTCCAAAACCCAAACGTTCGTTTGATTTGCTGATTGCAAAAGCTGAGGGATGCCAAGCCTTTTGGCGCCGGCCACGCATAGCTTCACAGTCTCAACTGCGGATCTAAGATCCTTTTCCAACAGGAACGCAGTTGAGAGTTCACAGGACATCGCTACATCAAACGGGGTCGGAGTATCGTTCTCGCCGAGGCGAAGCAACGGTAGTGCCTGTTTCCCAATCTTCACGATCATGTCTGGACGCTGATGAGACATGTAGTAGCCAGTGAGAAGCCCAAAGCTGGTGAGTTTGATGGTGTTAGCGATCGGCCCAAGTTCTTCAAGATTGTTGGCAAGGACAGTGGCGCCATCATCTTGAGTCATGACCTTCGAGGGAATCTGCAGCAGACGGATATTCGTAGGGTCATTGTTGAGGTTCTTCAAATAGTCATCGTAGTTGTTCTTCCAGGCTGCTTCAGTTTCGTCGAAGTAACGTAGCAGTTCAAAATAGACGAGCGCATCGGCAAAGTTCCCGGCTGCGTATGTTTTCTCCGCAGCGTCCCGAACATGATTGTTGGCAATTGTTGTTTCAAGTCTCGGAACGAGAAGAGTGAGAGGTTTGTTGTCCTTCTTTCCTTCTCCTGCAGCTGACGACAATGCAAGTGCCGGAGTTATCGCCTTTTCGAGTGCGATCAACTCATGCTGAACATCCCGGCGTTTTTCATACAGATCAGCCAGCCGAAAGTACAATTCCACGATTACACCGGGTTCCACGCCGGGAACCTTGATTTCGGATCCGACGAGGGAGTCCGCATCTTTCAATGCACTCTCGACACGCTCCGGCTTTCCAGCACCATCCAGGATCTCCGCAATAGCTACGTCAGCAAGAAACTGTGCCGATACGTTTCCAGAAGCCCTCACAAGCGGCAAGAGCTCCTCGTCTACCTGAAGCGCCCTGTCTTTTTGACCCTGGCCAAACAGTAAAGGAGCCTCGATGCTCAGCGCCGCGATCCTACGCTGTTGATTTCCTGCGCTCTCCCACGCTTTGGCGGCCAAATCATAGTAGGTGATTGATTTTGCATAATCTTTCTTCATTCGGTACAAATCGGCTAGATTATGTGCGCTCTCTGCCTTCGCAAGCGTGAACCGAGCCTCTGTAGCCGTATCATAGAGTTCCTGCCAAGCTCTCAGTGCATCATCTGTGCGACTAGCGGCCTGGTAAGCCATGGCAAGAGCCTCTGCAAACGAAACCTTGAAGAGTGGTAGCGCAACTTCCCTGTTGTATCCCTCGGGAGAATCAAACAGTGGCTTACCCTGTTCTGACACCCCTTTCCGAGCACACTCGAGCAGCTGTATGCCTTCGTTGATCCGGTTCTTCCGTGCATAGGCGTTGCCCAGGAAGAAAGAAGCCTGCATAAAGGTTACATAATTGCTGTTTTTCACCGCCAGATCCCGGGCAGATAAAGCGACCTCTATAGCTTTATCAACTTTCGATTCGTACGCATCGACCCAAGCCAAGTACAGAAGATGAACTGGCTCCCAGTCGTATGCGTTGAAGCGGTCTATCTGGAGCGCTTCCTCAAGAGAGGATCGTGCTTCTGCCGGCCGAGCCGCCAGAAGTTGTAGACGGCTCAACTCGCCTAAGGCTCGGGCTTCGATGTAGAGGTTCTTGCTCTTATTGGCCAAGTCTAACGCTCGGTGCGCAGCTTTTAGGGATTCCTCGAGATTTCCTCCTTGCTGAGACATTGCGGACAACGCGACTAGCACATCGGCTTGTAAGACTAAATTGGAGACCGCCATCCCATCGGACAGAGAGTCGAGCCACCGAGCTTTCGCCTCCTCGAGATTCCCTTGCGAGACGTAATATACTGCCAGCCTCGATTCGACAATCGCCCTGTCGCCGGTAGATTTTTGTTTTGTCGAAAGCTCTAAAGCTTTTTGGAGCGACGCTAAGCATTGGGGATAATTCCCCACCTTGGCCGACTGCTCCGCAGAATCGACGAGGACTTTGACGGCAGGGTCGGAAACCTGCAATTCCGTGGGTATGTAAGCATGACGAGACGCCTCGCCTCCCTGAGGGGCCGCTATCGCAGATATTGAGATAAACCAAAGCCAGGCTAGAAGCACCGGGACCCGCGAAAGGAAAGGGGACGTTTTGGAGCCGTCTGGTTTCGGCTTTAACATCTGCGTGTGTCCCGCCGGTTTAACGGATTACTCGTAAAATTCTACTTTGAACTCTCCGAATTCGCCATTACCTCCGAAGGACCAGAATTGACATGAGCCGCCGGAGCTAGGACGTATGCTTAACGACAAGATGGCCGTAAAGTCCACAACCCACTCGCAAAGAGTTCCTCTGAGCGTAAAATAAATGCGAGGCTCAGCGAATTGTTGGAATACTTGGTAGACACTTCCGATCGGGAGCATGAAGCCTGCCGCCGGCTGATTCAGATGCCGTTTCTATCACAACGGATCTTTCAGTCGGTAGGAATACATCCCTCCTTTTCTTGGTACATCCTGCAACTTGACATGAATCGACTGGTCCCATCGATGCACGGTGACGTGGACATCCTTGCTGGCTCTTTAAATTGGGATTCGACCAGGGAGATCGACGAATACATTTCGCACGAGCATGCAGAGCACCCCGAATGGCATATAACGAGGAGGCTTGACTTGGCGGCTCGCAAGCTTGCGAGTCGGGGCGGGATCCAGTGGCCACCTTCCGTGGAGTTCCTGGTCGGCGTTGAAGCAAAGTGCGCGTATTTGCCTCGTAACGCCGAAACCGTTTCCGTAGACGCTTTCAAATCAACGAAGCTGCAACCGCGCCAACAGCGAAGGATACGGCTCGGCGTCGACAAACTGCTGGAGCTCGGACTTAATCATGCTCTCTTGTTGGACATCCTTGCGACGCCCCCCGTATCCGGACCTGACGGAGGAGCTTGGATAACGTCCCTAGATCTTGCGGATCGATCAGAAGACGTGATGGCGGCTGCTCTAGAACAACGACTGCATGACAACTGTGAGGTCGCGCACTGGATTTGGTCGATCGGTTCTGTAGTCGGCGGTGACGAATTCAGTCGTGGTGCGGCCACTTTCCTCGAGTTGCGTTCCAGCAACGGAAATTCACGATTGCCGCAGTCTGCCCAAACTCGCGAAGACATTCAGTCGCGACTGACCGCTTTACTTTCACACTTTGGAAAACCTACCGCGTTCCCGGCGGTCTTCGTGGATTGCAAGTCTTGCCGTCGGCTTCATCACCTGCCCTGGGATGGATCGGGATGCTCCGGTTGACAGCTTCTCTGCTAAGGTCTTGTCGCTGACAGGGACCTTCGTGCGTCATAAATGAGAATTAGCGCATTTAATATTTGCCGAGATAGCGCAGTCGCTTGCTTCACGACGCTGGCATTCGAATGCCAAAATGATGTAGATACGGGGCGCAATTTGGCCCTGGAAAACTCAGCCAGAACATCCGCCAACTTCTGATCTCTGAGACTGATGCCTCTTTCTTTCTCTCCATAAGGCGCAAACAGCCGAATCTTGTCAGCGCGGACGTCCAAATTCGACAAATCCACTTCGACAGTTGAATCGAACGGCAATATATGATGAAACGCTTGGTTCCGAGCCTGCGACACAATTGATCGATACTCCTCAATCTTCTCCTTTCGGCCAAGAGCCGACCAGGGAAGTGATGCAAAGGCTCTGTACAGGCCCCAGTTCTCCCCAAGCGTGCACCAAATATCAGCGGCAGCACATCGCTACTGAAGTTATACGCGAGGCGCAAAACCTCGTTCAGTACATGGGGATCGTCTGGGGCTCGATCAAGGCTCTTCAGAGCTTCGTCATATTCATTCGCCTGTTCCTGAAGTGACTCAACAATCTTTCCAAGAACAGTTTCACTTGGGCGCTCAATTGTGCCTGTCGGTACAAGTACGTCCGTTGTGGCCGAGTCGGTCATGCGGTCGTACGCCTCTGCCACTGCTCGCTTCTCGTCGGTAGGCATCTCGCCATGTTCTTCGAAATCCCCAGAAATAAAGGCCAGCAAATCTTCAGGCGGGATTATTTTCTGGATTCCATAGACACCACGCTCGATTCTCTGGATAACAGGCCCCTGTAGAGTTGGTATAAGGCGCAATTCCTTGACTCTTCCCTTCTCAACTTCTTGTGCACCAGGACGCAAGCCCTTCATCGCGCCAATGAGAATAAAAATCAAATCACTCATATCGGTGAGCTCAGAGGCCACAGCATCTGTCAGGGGTATCAGGTAGCGCGCTTCACTCTGGGATAAAATCTTGAAGTGACTCTTTAGCGCCAAGTCGTCCACAACGAAAACCGCATCTGCCCGTATCCTCTTGCCCGTTGCTGCGAGTCTTGTTACCAGCCGTCTTGATGATTGTATCGTTTTAACTGCTTGGCGTTCTCTGTAGAGAAATGAGCTGTTTATAACAAGGTACGTCGTGGTGTTTCTGCCTATAACAGCGCCCGCTATTTCATCGAAGACCGCAGCCATTTGCTGCACTACAGAGTCAACCGCCGATGTGATCCTCTTTTCTATCGCTATGTTTGCAGCTGCCGCTACATTTTGAGTCATATCGGAAGCAATTTACCTCGGGGCGATTCGTGCGATCAAGATAACACAGGAAAGTGGGGTGTAGTTACGACCCGGCACCACCCGAAACTGTCATCCCATCAACGAGGTCGTCGCCGTGTTCACTAAGATAACCAGACACTTGCGAGAAAGTGCAGTCTGGCCGTGGTTTTTTCGTTTCGCACAGATTTCTCCACTTTTAACATCGCGCATTTTTCACCCGTAAGATCCTGTTGTAGCGGACAAAATCGCAGAGCGGCGGTCCCGAGAAAAAAGTGCTCTTACCGACGAACGAGTGGAAACGGGGCCTAAATACTATCAACACAAAAAAACACTCGCTAAAGGGCTACTTTCTACTTCAGTATGAACTAATGAGAAAACAGAGAACAAAGTAAGTGAAAAGTACACGTGATTAGAAGAGTTTGGGCTGGAGAAAATAAAAATCAACTTTCAAGCTCGAATTGATGAAGAAATGGGCTTGGAAACCGAGATTGCACTCGCGCCTCGGCATGCGCCGGAGGCGAGTGTTTTTTCGTGTTGATGCGTGAAGAAAGTTGCAAGTTATCGTTTTGAGCAGAAAATCCGAGAATTATGCAATTTTCACCCAATGTTTATGTACCCCAAAGCACCCGAAATGCGCTAGAACTCGCTAGAACGCAAGGAAAACTATGGCTTCGAGTTCGTTACTAAATAAAGCACCTCTCTCGCACTTTTCTTCACCCGGCCCCTCGGAATGCGCCAGAACTCGCTAGAACGCAAGGAAAACTATGGTCTTAAGTGGGGTACAACCCCGATTTTGCTCCCCTTCAGCACACTTGTTGAGATTAAGGCGACGGAAACCCCCTAGATACTATCAGCACGAAAACACACGCAGTAAAGAAGCCGATTTGCTGTTTTGCAGTTTTGACGCTTTTAAGCAAATGAGCATCTGATTAAGATTCGACTAATGAAGTCGGACGAGGCGAACTAGGCATTATCTGTGCAACCGAAGGATTGCTAGTGACACGTCGTTACGAATCGCGCAGATCGAGTACAGCCTAAATGGAGTGCAGTGGTCCCGACAATCCTTCCTCGCTTGCCGTAGAGGCACGGCAGCTCAACTTCCGGTTTGCCGACAATACAGACGCTAAGCCATTCGATTAAAAGTAGGGCGGTTTGGCATCTGCAACGATTACTGCCCGCTCCAGAAGACGGCGAACCGCTACAACTTTTTCGATCCACTGGCACGGGCGTGATACGTCGTACAATCAGTGCTGCCCGAGGCATGCCAACCGAATTCCGCAGACGAGATTCTTCTCCTCCCATATTCCAATACGTGTGCCTGGCGGTTTTGTTTGCCGGTGCGATGCTGTTTCAAATTCGCTATGCCAAGGACATCTGGCGCTCAGAGAAGGTGGAATATCCATTTGTCGCGCCCGGCACGGCCAGCGCAGCACTCGAGATCGTGCGGCCGGCGGCTGAGAAATTGGGCCTGCACACCGGTGACCTCCTGCTGGCGGTCAATGGTCAAAAGTACACCGGTACGGCGATCTTGTCGGAAACCTATGCTGAGGCTCGTCCGGGAGATCAATTCGAACTCAGGGTGAAGGCCGCTGCCGGAGAACATTCCGTGGTTCTCCCAGTTACCGCGGGAACTACTCCGCTGAGCCAGATGATTTTCGACGTGCTGCTGAACATTGTAGCGCCGATCGGATGCGTCCTGCTCGGATCCTGGGTAGTGCTCATACGCCCACGTGACCGGTTGGCGTGGATTCTGCTCGGACTGATGTTCTGTTTCTCGCAGTTGTTCAGCTCGTTCAAGATTGAGAGCTGGGGCCCGGGCTATCGTGACGTGGCCATGGTTTACCGTACGGCTCTCGCAGCCGAGTGGCCTATTTTCATGTTCCTGTTCGGCTTCTTTTTCCCGGAACCGTTCCCGCGCTACACGCGGATGGGAGCGTGGCGGAAGTGGATTCCGATGCTGGTGATCGCTCCGATTCTTGCGGGAGTCACGTATCAGGTCGCGGTGTCAGTCACGGAGATGACGGACTACCGGTACGCGCATGAGATGGTTCAGAGATTCCATCTTTTTACTATTCCATTGCGGATTTATCTTTACTGCGTTGTGGGGTTTGGTTTTTTTGCCTCGATCTTCACCAAGTCCTCGATGGCGATCTCGCGCGATGCCAAGCGGCGGCTTCTCCTGCTCTACTGGGGCGCGACGGTTGCCGTGACTCCGCTGTTAGTGATCACGCTGTTTTCGCAGTACGGCGGGAAGTCCATGTGGACTATATTTCCCGACTGGCTGATCGCCATGGGATTGATCCTGACTACGATTTTCCCGCTGACGCTGGCTTACGTGATCGTGGTGCAGCGCGCGATGGATGTGCGGGTGGCTGTGCGGCAGGGACTCCAATACGGGCTCGCGAAAAACGGCATACTTGTTCTGCAAGCCATCGCAGCTCTTGTGGTAGTTCTTACCGCCTTACCGTTACTAACAAGAAGCGAAGGAAGACCGACGAAAATCCTCGCTGCCGCGATTGGATTGCTTGCGATCTTCACTATTCGGCGTGTGGCCGATCGATTGCGCACCTGGACTGACCGGAGATTTTTCCGCGAAGCCTACAACACGGAGCAGGTCCTCAGCGAGTTGAGCGACCAGGTGCGCGGCATGGTGGAGTCCCGATCGCTGATCGAGACGGTGGCGTCACGAATTTCGGAAACACTTCATGTTCCGCGGGTTGCGGTCCTCCTGCGCGGTGGCGGATCTTTTCGTCCGGCATACGTATTGGGATACGGCTCAGCACCCGACGTTGTTTTTCTTGCGAACAACGGCACTGTGAGGGTTCTCGAAAAGCAGAGAGAACCGTCGCGCGTGTATCTCGACGATCCCAATTCATGGCTGTATCGCGAGCCAGAGGTCAGCGAAGAAGATCGCGCAAAGCTCTCACAGCTTGAGAGCGAGTTGTTGTTGCCGCTGAGCACACGGGACAACCTGCTCGGGTTCATCAGCCTGGGACCGAAGTTGTCCGACGAGCCTTACTCGGGAACGGACGTCCGCCTGCTGAAGTCGGTGGCGGCACAAACCGGGTTGGCGTTGGAGAATTCACGCCTGATGTCGGCGATCGCGGATGAAGTTGCACACCGGGAACGGCTGAACCGCGAGGTGGAAATTGCACGCGAGGTGCAGGAGCGACTATTTCCGCAGACGCTTCCGCCGATCGAGGGCATTAAGTATTCAGGTGCATGCCGTCCGGCCTTGGGAGTCGGCGGCGACTATTACGATTTCCTCGCGTTGCCGGGAGGACATCTGGGCATCGCGATCGGAGACGTTGCCGGCAAAGGCATTGCTGCTGCATTGATGATGGCAAGTCTGCAGGCGTCACTGCGTGGCGAAGCGACGCGGGCACCGGAGAATCTGGCTGGGCTCGTCGGCAACATTAACCACCTGCTGTACGAGGCCTCGTCGGCCAATCGCTACGCGACGTTCTTCTATGCTCAGTACGATCCGGAGACGCGACGATTGACTTACGTGAATGCTGGACACAATCCGCCGATGCTTTTTCATCGCCATGGGGAGCAGTGGCAGATCACGCGCCTTGAGGTTGGCGGCACGGTGGTGGGTTTGCTCGAAACCGTTCCGTACGAGCAATCTGCCGTGACCATCGCGACGGGCGACCTATTTGTTGCGTTCACGGACGGCATCAGCGAAGCCATGAACGCGGCCGACGAGGAGTGGGGCGAGGCGCAGTTGATCGAAACCGTGAAGCAATGCGGTGGACTGGCGCCGTCGCAGATCATTGCTCGCGTCATGGAAGCGGCGGACGGATTCGTCGCCGGTGCCAAGCAGCATGATGATATGACCCTGGTGGTCCTGTGCGCCAAACCGTAACTTGGTACGTGTCAGCGTTCTGTTTTCTAATCGGTCCATATCATCGACCAGGAACGGCCCCTGTCAACGCGGGCCAGAAGGCGCCTTTTGGGAAGTTGAGAGCTCTGTTGGGCGGTTTGACACCGATTTCGGTCGGATGACGCTAGTGCTTTTTCGGACGCGACGCCGGATGAGTGCTCAAGGCTGCAAGAAGTGTGAGGCGTCGCGTTCGAAAAAGCCGTCAGAAGGAAGCCGTTGGCGCGGCGGACGCGGGCCTTATGCAAATTGAATGTAGCGAGACAGAGGGGTTGAAGTTAGCGGGAGTGGTCAAGGCCGCTGAAGTAGCAGGCGGCGCACCTGTGCAAAGATGAGTTGATGGCCGAAGTGAGCCTAGGCGGGGACAGGAAGAAGATGTCTGGGTGTAACGAAGGCACACTTCGGCGAGACGCTCTGAAGCGCGCCGAGAGTGCGGAGTGTGGGCGAGTGATTTCATGCAGCCGTGGCCAGGAGCGGTGGAGAACGGAGTTGGAGTTGTGCCGCCGTGAATCGTTCGACGACGGCCATCGGTCCGCCGCACTTGGGACAGCGCCACAGCGGGTGCGCTATAGGAGCGGTCGAAGTTTCCG
>Ga0210409_10001705_pt1 | contig 27828 bp, 18 predicted proteins | sample IncBWH17MmetaG_FD_161649 | JGI IMG/M metagenome (GOLD analysis project Ga0210409, IMG submission 161649) | Forest soil microbial communities from Barre Woods Harvard Forest LTER site, Petersham, Massachusetts, United States - Inc-BW-H-17-M | ecosystem: Environmental > Terrestrial > Soil >...
GACCGGCATGCCGCGCCTTGCGGCGCCGAGCAGCTCCTTCTTGAGCCGCAGCGCGCTCGCTGGATCCGGGAACGCGCTTCCCAGCCGATCGGCGAGGCTCTGCGCCACTCCAGCGCCCGGTCGAGGGGCGACGGATGCGGTGTAGATCTCGACGACCGCGGGCAGCACGCCTCGATCGGCGCCGAGATCGCTTCCATAGGCGGCGAGAAACACCGTCAGGCCGTCGGGTTTGGTCGACTCCGTCACGAGGTCAAGCGCCCAGCTTGGCGGCTTTGCCTTCGGGATCCCGCTCAGCACACGAGCGTCATCCTCGGGCTTGCCGACGCGGATCGCTTGATGGAGCTGCAGGTCGAACGCGTCATCCCCAAGCCGCCGTGGGGTTCTGGGGGCGTCGATGAAGCTCACGTGTCCCCGCAGGGTTGGCCAGGCCGCTGCCCATACGGTTAGCAGCACGCGGTGGCGGTCGGGGTCCTCGAGCTCGACCCGCGTCGCGCGAACGGGCCTTATGGGTGGATCGAAGAACGCCCACGTCAGCGCGCACGCCCATTCATACGCGGGACCTCCGAGTGGCCGCGCCGACGCGATCGACTTGGTCGCTGTGTCGAGGGGCTGGGCGAAGTCATCGAGCGCGGGTTCCGGACCGTTTGGTCGGCAAAACAGCGCCAGCAGACTGGTGGGTTGGGTGGTTGAGAGTGCGTGCTCGTCGAGCAGCAGGGTGTGTGTCCAGACGCAGCCGGGGCGAGGCATCTCCCACGCAGGCCAGGTCATCGAGAGGGCATAGCGCCCTGACGGGAGCGGGTACCCGCTGAGAAGGGACTCCCAGCTGCGGGTGCGGCCGGCGTCGGGGTTGTCCGTCTCGCGTACGAGCAGCCGGCGGTCTGCGCTTGAGAGGTCGGCCGTGGCGCTCAGCAGGCGGTGTCCGTCGCGGTAGCCGAAGAGCGCCTGGTCGATGCGCTCTAGGCGTGGTCGAGCAGCCATCGCAGTGGTGCCGTCAGTTTGTCGCCGTTGAGGGGCACGGGTCGCTCGCCGGCGTGGATCGCGACCTGCTCGCGCACCTGCTCGTTCTCCAGATCGCCGCCTTGGGCGCTCACCCCGAACGTCCGCTGGGTGAGCGTGGGTTTGTGTGAGGTCAGCCATTGCGCGAGCAGCGGCAGCTGCCACTGCAGCCAGTCGGCGGGTGCCAGCCCGAGGTCGGCGACCGAGTCCCACGCTGAGACGACGACCGCGATCGCAGGGAACGCTTCGCGGCGCATCTCGCCGACCTGTTCGAGCAGATCGCACAGCTTCGCCTGGGTCGGCGAGTCGGCGGGCTCCCACGGGGATCGCTCCCCGGAGGACTCGCCTTTGCTGGGGTGGATCTCGATCAGCTCGGGTGCGACGACGGCGTTGGCGCGGGCGAACAGCAGCAGCCCGCGGGCTGTTCGCAGGAGCGCTTGCAGGCTCTGCTCCCATTGCCCGTACTCCCACGCCGCCTCATAGCTCTCGCCGACGACGTCGGGGATCTCAAGGCGCAGCGGGCGTGCGTCGTCGGGCTCGCCGAGCAGCAATGGCAGCTCGACGTGTTTGGGGCCGTGGTGGCGGCTGCGCTCCAACGGCTCCAGGGCAAGCCAGGCTTTCTCGAGCTCGATCAGATAGTCACGCTCATCCGGCAGCCCCTGCAGCCGCAGGCCGTCCGCGCCGCTGTCCTTGAGGCTGTGAAAGAGGCCGCCGAGGTAGGTCGACTTGCCGGAGGAGGGCAGTCCGAGCATCACGACACCGTGCGGCTGGCTGCTCATGCGCGGAACCGTCCGAGCGCCGTGGCGGGCTCATAGGGTTCGGGGTCGGCCGCGATCTGCAGGGCGGGCCGGAGACCGAGCATCTCGAGCAGCGTCTCCAGACCGTGCCCGAGCGGGAACTGGGGGTCCTGCGAGCGGACCGCGAGGCGCAGCAGCGGCACGGGCCGTCCGGCGAGCTTGCTGGCGCGCTGGTTCAGCTCGGCCAGGCAGCTCTCGGCTCCTTCGGCGTCGCGGCTGCGGGCGAGACAGTCGGACTTCGTGACGATCAGCGAGAGGGCGTCGGTGCCGGCGAGCGCGTCGGGGATCAGCAGGCGCTCCAGCAGGTATTCGGTCTGTTGGCGCTCGGCGGCCCGCGCGGTCACCTTCGCGATGTGTTCGCCGTCGATCACGAGGCCGACGTGGTCGGCTCGACGCAGGAATGGGAGCTCGCTGGGCTGCATGCGGTTATCGGCGAGCTGGTCGAAGAACTCGCCGTCGAAATCCCCGAGCAGCAGGTCGCGCGCGGGCTCCCGGGATTCGCTGTCGCGGAGGCGTATGTGAAGCCATGGCAGGTCGTTCGCGCGGGTGTGCTCCATGTAGGGCTCGCTGCCGCCCGAGCTCGTCCTCCACCAGTGGCAGCGCTGCTCGAAGCCCGCGATCGTGCGCGACCCGGCGAACATCCAGCCACCGAACGGGCCGCGCCCGAGACGCTCATAGATCGCGGCGTAGACGGACGTCTTGCCGCAGCCGACGGCGCCGGCGAGCACGAGCACCGTCGGGCGCCGCCGCGCCGCCAGCGCGTTGGCCTCGGGCGCGTCGAGCGCCGTCGCCCGGCTCCCGAGGGGCTCCTCAGCCCCGGTCTCGCCGGCCGCCTCTGCGCCCGTCTCCGGGGTGTCAAGGACATCGTCGATGCGAGCGCTCGGGGCGTCCTCTGGGGGGGCGGGCTCGGAGCTCTCGGTCATTGTCCCTCCGCGGGACCGGCAAGACGGGTCAGTTGCAGCTCATCGTAAAGCCAGCGCGCCGCGTCCAGCACACCCGCGGTCATCACGTGCGAGGGACGCCCACCGGAAAGCAGCGGGCACAGATCCGCGATCTCCTCAGGCACCGTGCGGGCTGCGAGCTGGGACAAGTCGGCGATCGAGACCTCCTCGGTGGCGTAGCCGGTGAGACGGCGGCTCAAAAGCTCTCCCGCGGCGGGGGGGCCGAGCGAGTAGGCGGACAGGCCGAGCAGTTCCTCACACGCCCCCAGCACCGCGGCGGTCGCGCTGGGGGAGCGCTCGGAGCTCGCTAGCCACCACAGCAGTCCCTGCTGCTCCTCGAGGGCGAGTAGTCGGGCGGAGGAGCTCGTTTGGCGCAGCCACTGGTTCAGCTCGCCCGCATACGCGCGAAGCGCCTCGATATCCGCGGGCCCGGGCTCCGGCGCCGGCGCCCCCTCCGGCGTCTCGGCGGGCTTCGCGAGCTCGGGGGGCCCACCCCAGCCGCCACCTCGCCGCAAGTGCTCGGCCGCCATCGCACGCCAGCGCGTCGCGAAGCCGAGCACGTCTGGGTGCACCGGTGCGCGTCCCTGGTCGGCGAGCACGATCACCGCGCTCGCCGCAGCCGCGTCGGGCAAGAGGCCCTGCATCGTGCGCCTGCCGAGCGGGCGCGAGAAGCGCTCGATCAGCGTCAGCACCGCAAGCGTCGCGGTGAGCTGGCGCTGATCGGGGGTGACCGCCGCGCCCGTGCTGGAGAACAGCCCGCTGACGCGCCCCCGCTCGGCGTCGGGGATCTCAAGGTCGAAAGCGAGCCGAACGAACGACAGCATCCCGGGCGTGGTTGCTTTGGCGGACGCGGCCGCGTCGACGGTGGCCCGCAGCGCCGCGGAGCCGTCTTCGGTGATCACGACCACCCCTTCGCGGATGCGATCATCAAACGCGTCGCTCACACCGCTCTCCTCTCCCGCCACCTCTGTCTGGTCTTGACTCATGCGAATGGGTTCTCCTCGGCTCCCAGGCCACCGCGGTAGCGCGCTGCCTGGCGCCACAGCTCGGCGAGCACACCACGCGCGCTGGCGTCCGCCACCACGCGCGCGGGCAGCTCGTGCTCGGGCGCCGCGGACAGCGAGGATACGTCGCCGCCGATCTCCGCGGCGACTGTCAGCCGGTCCGCCGGCGCGAGCTCGGAGAGATGCTCGACGAGCAGCGCGACCGCGGCGGTCGGGTCGGCCGCGATCGGCGGCGACGGCGGCACCGCGGGAGCGGGCTGGACCGGAACCTCGTACTCGCCGGTTGAGTCCTCCACGAAACTGTCCGCGTCGCGATCCCACCTGGCGCTCATGATCGTGAACCGCGCCGAAGCCTTGCCGCGGCGCTCGCTGACATCGAGCTTGATGCCATACAGCCGCGGGTCCCACACGTCGCTGCGTTTCGGTTGCAGAGCGCCCGCGCACAGGTGCACGCTCGCCGTGTCGCCGTCCGGGAGCACATCGTGGCAATGCTCATGACCCGTAACGTGCAGAGCACTCCGCCGGCGCAAACGCCGCCGCTGGCGCTCACCGTCATACAACCACGTATACGGGTGATGGCACAGCGTGACATTCACGACGCCCGGCGCGGGCTCAAGATCGGCGACCTGAACATCACCCAACAGCAACCGGTTCACCTCCTTATCATCGTGGCGGTCGGATATCAACACCGACGTCAACCCCCGCAGATGCAACTCATAGCGGTCACTGAGCGGAAGTCGAACATGCCAGAACGGCTCGGCCTCCGAAACCGTGCACCCATACGCGCTCGCGAACTGGTTATACGCCCGCAACGCCGCGACCAGCCCCGGCCCGGACTGACCGTTCGCAAGCAGGTCGATGAACACACGATCACGCTGATCATCGTCCAGGCCCGACTTGCGCGGCGCGCTACGCCAGCCACGATGATCCGGGGTGTCCGTGAGGTCACGATCGACGTCGTGATTACCCGGGATCACAAGGATCCGCGCGCCACCCAACCGCGCCTGCAGGTCACGCAAGAACGCCGCGGCCGCCGCATACTGGTTATCACGAGCCTCATACGCCACGTCCCCCCCTACCAGGATCAGCGAAATATCCGGGAGCGCCTTTAGCAACGTGGGAACGTAACGCAGCACCCCGTTTCGCAGCTCCACATCGATGTCATACACCGGCGTCCGCGGGCGAATGAAATGAATGTCCGTGATCAAAAGGGCGCCCAACATCGTCGCCGGACCCTACTGCCAGCCCCGGAACCATTCCGGCGTTCCCAGCACAGAACCCTGGCAGAGCCGCACGAGCGCATGGGTGAGGCGACGCCTATCCGCCGGCATCCGAAAAGAGCGCGCGGCCAGTGCTACGCGAGCCAGGTCGCGAAGCGATCGCCGACGCGCGTTGCCAGGCCGAGCGGCCACAGTAGCAAGCGGGCGATCAGCGCGCGCACACACCCATGCCTGCTTGCAACGAGGGGAGCGGGCGCGCCCACCTGACGCTACTTCCTCGTCCGGGTCGACCCGTATTTCCGGCGGGCGGCGCGGGCACACGCCGCGCGCTTGCCCTTTGGCTTGCGTTTGCATGCCCTCAGGGCGGCGGCGAGCTTCTGCGCCCGCGTCAGCTTCTTGACCTTCGGGCAGCCGGTGACGGCGATCGGGGTCTGCTGGTGGATCACGAGGCCGTTCTGGGCGACGAATTCGGTTGGCATTTTCAGGTTCTGGCCGCAGAAGCTGCCGTGCGCCTTTTCGGGCAGGTACGCGGCGAGCGCCGCATACTTGCCCTGCGGCAGGGTCAGTTCGAACGTGTTGAACGGCGTGTCGGGCACCGTCTTGAACGTGCTGCTCGTGATCCCGTTCTTGATGAACGTCGAGCCGACCAGATCGACCGTCACCCCGTAGCCCTGCAGCACCATGATCAAGCTCGGGAAAGCTTCACCTCCATGGGAGACGAAGTACGCCGGTCCTTCCAGCGGAACCGGCAGCACGGGGGTGATCACCTTGGCGTGCCCGACGACCGCCTCCGGGGGACAACCGGCCGGGTTCGCTTCGAACACGCTCGCGAGGCACGCCTTCTGCAGCGTTTTCAGCTGCGAGGGGAGCTGCTTGGGCAGGTCGACCTTGACCCGTGAGATCTCCGACTGGGTGCCCTGCGGCGCGCTCGGGTAGGCGAGCTTCACCGACAGGCTCGCCCCCGCCGCTTTAGAGGTGTGCGCCGCGGTCGACACCGAGAATTTCGGGTGGAATTCAAGGCTCCGGCACGACCCGACCTGGAAGCGGCTTTCGATCGGGGCGCTCGCCCCCGGGCCGCCCGTCCCCGGCGGAGGGGCACCCCACGCCGTCCCGGAGAAGGACGAGGGGTTGCAGTTGGTCGGGTTGAACATGAAGCCCGGACGGTCGATCACCGAGTCGATCAGACGCAGGTCGGTCGGCACCCCGTCGATGACCTGCGGCAGCGGGTCGGTCGTCACCGTGATCTGGGCCGTCGTCGGGTCCACTTCGATCTTTGCGCGGGTCACGATCGTCCCCAGGTTGAACGGTCCCGCGAGGACCGGCGTGACGATCGAGAGCCCGAACGGCGCCCCCTTATAAGGACCCGTCAGGAAGATCGGCGCCGGCGGGCGCCCCGGTTCGGGCACCACCAGCGGATACGGCCCCGGACCCGACGCGACGGTGGCGTGACCGATCTGCGACGCCGCCGAGCAGGTGCCGGCCGACGCCTGCGGTTCACCGCACAACGGGACGCTCGAGAGCATCCCCGACAGCCCCGGCGGCGCCTTGAACTGCAGCCGTTCGATGCGCTGCTGGTCATCGCCGCGCTGCAACAGCAGCGAGAAGTTCGTGAACCCACCCGCCTGATCGGTCGTCGCGCCCGCGATCAGCGAGGGGCTGAACGGCAGCGGCGGCTGCGGACAGGGAGCGCCACCCGTGCCGCTTTCGATCGCGAAGCTGCTCCCCGGGAAGGCATCGGGGATGAACGGACTGCTCCAGGGGGTGAAATCTGAGGTGGTCGTATACACACCGCAGGTCGTCGGCGTCGCCAAGGCAGCCTGCGCACCGCCGCTGAACGACAACCGCAGGTCGCTGAGTGGTGCGTCGGGTGTCTTCTTGAACGTCGTCGTCAGCCGACCCGTCGCTTCGTCGAGGTGCACTTCGCCCACGAGCTTCAGGTTCACTCCCTCTCCTGAGGCTGCGATCAGCAGCTGTAAGTGCGGCGGGTTCGACTGCAGCACGTACACGTTCCCCTTCAGCGTGTCCTTCAAAAGTGGAGTTTCGATTTCGGCCGTGCCGACTTTCGAGTCTTTTTCGCAGGATGGCGGCCCCTCCTTCGGTTCGCCGTCCAGTTCGCGACCGAGACCCTCCTGTTCGGGCTGGCAGGCCTGCAGCCCTGCGGCCTGCCCAGGGTTGATGACAACGCCTTCGGGCAGCGTGACCGTCGTGTTCTGCACACCGGAGGTCGCCAACCCTTCGGGGTTCTGTCCCTGCGGCAGCTTTACTTCCACTCCCAAGCCGGTGGGCGTATCCGCAAAAGACGTATCGGGTGCGACGCTAATCGATGGGTTGAAATGAACCAGATGCTGGCAGCCGGTCGGGGCGGGCAGGAGGACAGGGGTCGCATCGACCCGTTCGTGGTGCGGATCCTGCCATGTATCCGCTTCGGCGCCGAATTCGAGTTCCAATTCACAGGATGTCGGCATCGCCAGGAACGGCTTTCCTTCTACTTCGCCGAAGACCGTTATCGAGCTGCCGAGGACGTATGCCTGCGGGATGTGGTTAACATGCGCAGTAATCCCATTGTCAGTGCCACTGCGCACACCGGCATCTATATATATCGGACCCGTAATTTCTTCGGTCGTAAATGCCAGCTCCGCCGGGACACCCGGCGGTGGAACCATGTTGAACACAGGCTCTGGTCCCACCGTCGTCGATCCCCCCGGTACGCCACCCTGACCACCTACATACGCTATGGCGTAGCCGACCTTGCTGCCCCCTGGACAATTTGTCGGTTTCGATTCGAACTCTTCGCCGGTACACTTGGGTATCGTCGTCGCGTTGCCGACCAGACCTGGCGGGAGATTGACAGCTAAGTTCCTCACTTCGCCGCCGATGGGTGCGAGGATCATGTGCTGGTTCACAGCGTCGTTGAGGCTAAACGCTACGGTCAGATTGGGATGTGAACCAGCCTGCGTTCCCGATAATGACGCTTCGAAGCTGTGGAACCCAAAGCCGGTCGCAGTGGTTGGCGACGCTAGAGAATCTGGGACCGCAAACCCCAATATGGCCAGCAGAGCAGCGACGATCACCACCGCAGCACTCACACATAATCGACGACCCCTCATCGCCCACTGCTCCCCTTTACGGTCCTTCTCGCTGTCCGCCTCGCTCGGCCCCTTTGCGTAACCGTGTGCCTCACCTTCATCCGTTTCATCTTCGTCTTCTTCTTGCGCTTTACTTTTTCCTTCACGGGCGTGGGCGGCGAGAAGTTACCGACGCCGCTGAACGTGACACTCGCGGGAGTGGCGAAGATTAGCGGTGTCGGCGGCACACCCTGGCAACCCGTGCCTGAGCACGCTGGAGGCGCCAGCAGCTGGGCGCCAGCGACGCGTGCATCATACACATCAAACACTTCGTTTTCGTCCTGGGGCACAAGCTGTGCCCGGGTCGCGAAGAACACGTCGTTACCGCTCGCGCTTCCGCCAATGAGATACGAATCTTCCACGTCGACCCCCCCCGACAGCAAGTACACACAACCCCCGCTGTCGCGACAGACACCCGTGCCATCGCGCTCCCACTCATACACGTCCTGGACACCGTTGGTGTCCTGCGGAACCAGCGGCTCAAAACTATCAAAGAACACACGACTGCCGTCTTCCGAGATCGCGCGTGCTGAATATGTGCCATTCCAGCTTACCGGAAGAGCGGCAGCGAATGTGCCTCCAGCCACTGAGGGGGATTCTCCACTGGGGTTGCACGATACGCAGAGAAGCTTCCCAGTGACCGACTCATAGACGAACACCTCACTCATCCCATGGCTATCGTAGCCTGTCAGGTTACGCTGCGAAAGGAACGTGATGCTGCGTCCATCGGGCGTCACCTCCGCACTGCGACAGCACAGGCTGGGCTGCCAGTCGCCGACAGGCGGCTGACTGCTGAAGTGTTTGTTATCTATGGGCGCGAGCGTCGCGACGAGCCTCGTTTCGCCGGCATGGCGCAAGTACAGGTTGGGCTGAGTCGAGACCGCGCCCGGTGCCATGACGCCGTTGGCAACGAAGTAGACATATTCACCGTCTTCGCTCGCCCCTACCACTCCCTGGACGTCGGCGCTGAGCGGGTCTGACGCATTGTGATCCACAGTCAGATCTGTGAGTGTGCCGGGCTGGCCGGCGACGGGATTGACTTCGTACTCGTACAGATCGTTACCCGTCAATTCTGGTTCGGGCCGATCGGGTTCGCCACAGCCTCCGCCGGATAAGGCCGTCGAATCGGGTGTGAGCTTGCTGCAGTCGGTGAAGAAGACCTTCGAACCGTCGCTGCTTGCTATCCAGAACAGCCCTCCGCCGCTGCTGCCCGGACCCTGTGATGCGTCGATCTGCATAGTTGTGGTGCCACTCACGCGCACGTAGAGGTTATGCGCGTTTAGGTCCGTCCAGAAGATTCGCGTGCCGTCCCCGGAAATCACGCGGCTGAGGGCGGGTGGCTCTTCTTCATTCGCCTTAGGTACGGCGGATGCGCCGAACGACGCGTTTGGAGTGGATTTGATCGCTCCCGGCAGCACATTTACTGCGCGCAGCTGCCCACCGAATGACTCATAGAGGTTGTTCTCAGCCTTACCCCCGTCGACGGCGTTGGACGTCAGCGCATCGTTGGCCTCGAATAGCAAGTGGCTCATATCGGCGGATGCGCCGCCGTAAATAAGCGGACGCTGCTGTCCAGAGCGGATGTTCGTCGTACCGAATTCGGAGGACAAGCGATTTGGGGGTTTTGTGGTGAACAGCGCATGGTAGTCTCCGTCGCCTGTACGCGTATAGAGAACTTCGTACTGGCTGCCGGGCGCGTCCGCCGTCAACGGAGGTTCTAAGGATGATCCCAGTATCCCGGTCGAAAGATTACTCGAAAACGCACTGTAGTACGAAATGTTGTCGCCGAACGGCGTGACGTCGACCGATGTCCAGTTGCCTCCCGGGGTATGCGTCGCTACGTACTCGTTGCCTCCACCAGGCGGGTTGCTTCCGCCCGATGTTGGGCCTGCCAGGTACGCAACCGCATTGCCGTCAGCCGAAACTTGAAACGGTAACGTCGTAAGCGTACGACTGGCACTGTGACTAACACTTCCTGATCCGTAGGCATCTGGAACGTAGGCTCCCGCGTTTTCGAAGGCGACGGGTGTCACCATTTCGAGCACGCGGCCGTCCGGCAGGCCGTACACCCTCGGCGAGAATGTCATGAGCGTAATGTCCGCGCCCTGCGTCGTGCCATACACGTCCGTTACGACCACGCGTACGTGGTAAACAGTGTCGGGGAGAAGGCCGCTCAGCTGCGCCGCTGCGCTCACCGTGCCCGACCCAGCAGCAAAGGCGGCCGGTGGTGTAGTCGAGCCGTAGGATGCGCTTGTCCCATATTCAAACCAGTACGTCCCCGCTCGCCCTTCGGTATCCAGTTGAGCATTGAGGGATGCTGTCGTCGCGCCGACTTCAGCGAATGACTCGCTGTCCACATGTGGTGCTCCGAATGTCTTATCCGCGCCTTGGACAGTTCCACCGGCGTTCCCCACGACGAGACGGAAGTGATACCTATTATGAGCTAGCAGCCCCGTTACATCCGCGTAGACGTGGACCGATTCGGTGCCCGTGCCGATTTCAGCTGGCGTTGGTACGCATGGAGCGTCATATTCATACGATGTACTCGTCGTGCCGTATTCAAATATACACGACGTGACAGCTGCACCTTCAGGATTGACCGTGCCTTCCAGCCTTGCACCTGTTTCGGTCACCTGCGATGCGGTTTCGGTGGTGACGATCGGCAGCGTGACTAGCTGGTAGACATCGACCGCTCTGTTGGTGGTGTCAGGAACGTACACAGCTCCCGAGACGCTATCCACCGCGATACCCTGCGAGAAGAATATCCCAGTCTGGAACCCCGGCGGGCTCAGCGGAGTCCCGGTGGAGTCGTACACGGCGACACTTCCTTGAAACTTCACCACATAGACGTCGTTGGTCGTCGGATCGACGGCTACACCCGTCGCAGTGCCGCTATTGTCTATGACTTTTTCGAAGACACCAGATGGAGTGAATTCTTCGACCTTGCCTTCGTTGGCTGCGAGTACATACAGGCGGCTGCCCGTCGAGTTGAACGCCAGTCCCTGTGGGCCAGAACCGGTTCGGAACTGAGAACCTTCAACGAATTCGCCGGACGGAGTGTATACATCCACATTGTTGTTGCTGTAATCCGAGACGTAGACGTTGCCATTGGACGGATCGACCGCCACGCCAGTCGGTTCAGACAACGCCGTTAGTTTAGCCCCCGCGCCGAACTGGTTAGTCGTGTTTGAGGGGGGATTGACTTCAATGGGATTCCCTGCCTGATTAAACTTGTAGATCGCTTTGGCCCCGGCATCGGCGACGTACACATCCCCATTAGACAGTCCACCAGTGTTATCGATCCCCACAGCAAATGCGTTGGTAAAGGACCCACTCAGAGGTAGAGGTGAGCCCAATATGTAGCCGGACGATGGTGCGGACCTGTTGAGAGGCACGAACCTTTGCACGCTGCTCTGGTCGGCGACAAGCACGTCGCCGGTCTGTTGATCAAGAGCAAGGCCACGAGGTTCCTGTGGTAGGGCGCCGCCCGACCCGAAGCTCGACTCTTTCACGTACGTCCGTTCCGCCATCGCGGGGGTGGAGGACAGCGCCGAGGCGGCGATGGCGCAGAGAGTTGCCAGGAGGAGGGTGCGGGCACGCGTCGCGCCTGTCGCGATCTGACGGCGCCGTCTGGTTTTGATCATCTGCCCCACTCCTCGCTCGTTTCGCTGCTGGCCCTGCTGATGCCCAAGCGACGGCCTCGGCTGCCGCCCGTAAGCATCCCGCCGGTGTACAGCGGTGATGTTCTTTGTAGCGACGCTAGTCGATGGCTACCGGGTCTGTCAAGAACGCGGACTGGGGCATGTTCGGAGAACCTGCCATGGGATCCGCGGCTAAACTGTGAACGCTGACGATGCCGTTTTAGGTCTGTCAAGTGACCGTACGAGAGTGAACGGGTCGGCTGGACACGCGTGCGCAATCGGCCCACGAACGCCTTGGCCCGCCTGAACCCCCCGCGTGAATAGGGTATGTGTGCGAAAGTCAGCCGTGAGCCACTCGATCGCGGACACGTGGCCGAGCTGCCCTCCGAGCGATAAACAGCAGGCGGCATCAATGGGCGACAGAAGGTGGCGCTGCGGGGAGTGGAGCGCTGGTAGCTCGCGGTTGATCGGGTTTGAAAGATGGGGGGTACTGTCATGACTGACCAAGTAGTTGCCGATAGATCAGCCGCGTCTCGCGCGCTGGCTCGAGGCCGAGCTGCTCATCCAACGAGCACGCGAGCTCGGCGTAGCGCCGCGTGATCGACTCGCGCGCGAGTCCAACAAACCCTCCACAGTCTCCTGCGTGGTTCACGCAGCGGCGCAGCGACCCAGTTGGCCCGCGACCCTGGCGCCTTACGTGCGCCTCCGCGTCGTTTTGGCCGGCCCGTAGCGTTTGTGGGCCTGACGCTGGCAGGAGGTGCGCTGCCTACGCGGCTTTTTGCGGCAGGCCTTCAGGGCGTTCGCGAGCTTTTGCGCCTTGGTCGTGGTCTTCCTCGGCGTGGTGGTGCCCGCACTTGACCCGGTTTCTGTTGGGAATGCGATCAGTGGGGTGGCGATCAGCGGCGCCGTGGGGGGGCCGATGAGTGCGGAGGGGGCGGCTGGCGCCAGCGTCGGTGCGATCGCGGGCTGGGTGGTGAACGTCTTGTCTTCGCCGTAGGTGGTGCCCTTGGCGTTGGTCGCGACGAGCCGGTAGTGGTACGTGGCGTCGGGTGCGAGGCCTTCCAGCGTGGCACTGACCGGGTCGGGTGCCGTGCCGGGTGCGAGCTGCCCCGCGATCTGCGTGCCGTATCCGCTGCTTGGTCCGACTTGAAACGTGTAGCCGGTTGCATAGCCTTCCGGGTTGACGGTGCCCGAGAGAACGGCCCCGGTCTGCGTGAGGTCGCTCGCCGTGACCGTGAGGACGGGCATGCCGTGGGTGAGAGTCGTGAACGTCTGTGGGTGACCGTAGGTCGTTCCCGCTTCGTTTGTCGCGACGACCCGAAAACGATAGGTGGTCCCGGGTCGCAGCCCTTCGATTCGTGTCTTGACGAACATGCTTCCGTAGCCTTCGCCCGCGGCTACTTCGACGGTGGCGTGGTCGTAGCCTTCGCCTTCGTTCAAGACGAACTGGAAGTCTTCGTTGGGTGCGTACTGGAACTGGTATGTCGTCGGAAGGTTCTCAGGATTGACGCGCGCGATCAGGGTGGCGGCTTCTGCTTCTTCGTACGCCGGTCTGATCGCCGGCTCGTTGGGCGTCCCCGGTGGGATTCTTCGCGTCGTGAAGCTGCCGTTTTCGCCGTGTGTTGTGCGCGGCGTGCCTTCGATTTCGCGGCTGGCGGCGAGCCGGCAGTCATACGTCCTGTTGGGTTCGAGGCCTGTCACCACCGCCTGGGCGCCCACCACTCCCGAGGGTGCCGCTGATTGGCTGATCTCGGTCTGGCTCCCGTAGGCAGTGCTCGTCCCATATTCGAAGTCATACTTCGTCGGAAAGCCGTCGGGTTCCAGCGACGCGCCCAGGGTCGCGCCTTCCGCGGTTTCGTTGCTCGGCGTGCACGCCGTCACACCGGCGACCGCCGGTGGCGTCGTGAATGATGCTTGGGACCCGACGGTTTCGCCGAACCTGTTCTTGGCGACGAGACAGAAGGCATAGGGTGCGCCCGGTTCAAGGCCTGTCACGATCGCAGACTCTGCGCTGCCGCCCGCGGCCTTTCGTCGCGCGGTCGTTGTGGCTCCCGACCCACTGCAACTCGAACCCTTAGCGTAGGAGAAGTAAAATTCCACTTCTTCGCTGCTCGCGCCTAGGGTCCCACGAAGCGTCGCCGAAGCAGCGGTGATTTCCCTTGCTTCTTCAGTGCTCGGCGGCGGGGGTCGTTCGCCTTCTTCGAATACCTCGACGTCGTTACTGGCCAAATTAGCGACAAAGACGGTGTGCGTGGTCGAGTCGACCCCGATACCGCCCCCCGCTTCTTCGCTGCCGAAAGTCGTTGGCGCCTTGGTTTCCGCTTCGGTTCCAAACAGTGCGATTAGGCTGGCCGACGCGTCGTACTCAGCGACCGCGAATTCATTGGCTATATAGGCGTCGTTCGTAGTGGCGTCGACAGCGACGGCTCGAGGGAAGTCGAATAGAAAATTGGGATTGGGAAAATTCTCAGTTACTTGAATCAAGCCACCTTCCACCGTGTACTCCTTGACTTCGCCTCCACCGTTAGCCGCTGGTTCGGTTACATAAACATGGCTTTTCGTGTCGACCGCGAGGCTCCCGGGCGGGTGTACCGGTTCGGGCGGCTGTACCGGTTCGAACCGGCTCTTGTATTCACCCGACTGTGTAAAGATGTCTACATAGTGGTGTTCTCGATCCGCAACGAACACGTCACCACTCGTGGGATTGCCCGTGGAGGGATCCACTGCAACACCGTCCGGGTGGGAGAAGGGCACGATCGCGCCCCCTTCGCCAGTGGGCGTTCCCGTGAGCTGCGACCCGGCGATATAGACACCCGCGGCCGTGAACTCATCGACCACGTTGTGGCCCGAATCGACGACCCACACGTTACCTGACTGGTCCGCGACGACCGCCGTTGGTTCGAGGAGTGCTCCGCTCGGCGCGTCGCTCCCGGTGAACTTGCCTTCATAATGGCCCGTCGAGCTGAAAAACTCGACCCGGTCGTTCCCCCGATCTACCACGTATACACGGCCGCTTGAGTTGTTCACCGCCACTCCCGTAGGACTGGAAAGCGGTTCAGGGCTCACGGTGGTGGAGCTTGCACTACCAAACGATCCTACGAACGCATGGCCAGTCACGGCCGTCGCAGAGGTGCTGAGAAACAGCAACGTACCCGCGAGTACGCCGAAAACCCCGAGTGCGGTCAGCGCCAGTCGACGAACCATACTAACGGTTCCTCTTCCCGCTATGACCATGACGGTGGATCGCGCGCCCCCTTCTGGCCCTCGCGGTTCGTCCAGCGTTCTTCGCTTTCGGGCAGCCGGTCACGGCGATCTTCGTGGTCTGTTTCAGGACGGCGCCGTTCTGCGCGACAAACGAGGTGGGCATCGCGAGCTTGCTCTTGCACAGGTTGGCGGTCGTGGCCAGCGCCGAATACTTGCCCTCGGGGAGATAGAGCTCGAAGGAGCCGAAGGGAGCGTCCGGGATCGAAGCGAACGTCGAGCTCGTGATTCCCGCTTTTGAGATGAACGTTTCCCCATGCAGATCGACGCGGACGCCGTCGCCCTGAAGCACGATGATCAGTTCGGGGAACTTCGCGGCGCCGTAGGAGACGAAGTAGGCTGGACCCGTCAGCTCGGCGGGCAGCAGGGGCGTTGTGGCCTTCGCGATACCAACGACGGATCCCGTCGGGCAGCTGGCCGGGTTGGCGTTGAATGTGGTCGCGCGACACGCCTGCTGCAGCGTCGTCAACCGCGAGGGCAACTGCTTGGGAAGTTCGACCCTGACAGACCGGATGTTTGCCATCGAACCCTGGGAGCCCTGCGGATACACCACCCTCACGTCAAGGCTCGCACCGGCCGCTTTGGAGGTCCTCCCTGAGGTCGAGACGTTGAAGTGCGGGGTGAAGCTCAACGACGGGCAGCTCGTCGCCTGGAACGGTGCGGAAACGTTCGCGATGGCGCCCTGCGCGCCCTGCAGGGTGGCTGAGATCGTGTTCGGTTGGCAATCGGTCGGGTTGAACGTGAACCCGGAGCGGTTCACGTCGACCGTGACGCTTTTGACCTGAAGGGGGACGCCCTCGATGATCTGTGGTAACGGGTCACTCGTGACGGTCAGCGCAGTGGTGCGCGGATCGATGCTTACCGCGGCGCGAACCACGACGTCTCCTTGGCCGTTGGTCCCGGCACCCTCCAGCTTGTAGGGCCCGCCCTGCGCCGGAACGACTATCGACAACCCGAACGGCGCGCCCTTGTACGGACCCGTCAAGTACGCGTGCCCACCGGTCACGTCGAACGGGTCAGGGCCCGCGCCCGCACTGGCGCTCACGTCGCCGATCTCGCTTTGGGCGCCGCATGTCCCGTCCGCCGCTTGGGGTTCGCCGCACAACGGGACGTTCGCGATCGAGCCAAGCAGGCCAGGCGGAGTCCTAACCTGAATCGCGCCCAAGTCCTGTTCTGAATCCTGACGCGCGAAGTGCACGATAAACGGGCTGAATTGGCCGGCCCGGCTGTCGGTCGTGCCCGCGGTAAACGAGGGCGTGAACCCGCCGCTCGAACAGCCAGAGGAGATCGAGAAACCGCTGCGCGCCATCGCTGCCTGGGGCGCCGACCACGGCGTCAACTGTGAGGTCGTCGTGAACGTTCCGCACGCGGATGGAGTTACGAGCGGTGCCCGCGGGCCCCCGAAGAAGTGGACCTTGATTTCGCTCACCGGCAGCTCCGGCAGGCCGCTCAGTCCGGTCACCGGATCGGCGCCAAAGCGCGTGGTCAGCTGGCCCGTGCTCGGGTCGAGGCTCGCGACACCCGGGAGCTTGACGAGCACGCCGTCGCCTTCGACGACGAGGTAGAACGCGACAAGTGAGCCGAACGGATTCGCGCCCTGTTCCGCACCCGCGTTTCCCTGCTGGGCAAGGAACAGCGAACCGTGGAGCGGTGTTTCCAGCAGCGGCGTCGACACTTCCACCGACGCGAGCTTCGACGAGTCGGGACACGACGGCTTCCTTTCGCTGGCCAATCCGATCTGTTCCTCGCTGCATGCCGTCAGACCATTCAGCGTCGAGGGCGACACGGACAACCCCGCTGGCAGCGTGACGACGGCTTCCTTCAAATCTCCGGTCGAGACCCCGCCCACGCTTTCGTCCTGAGAGAATCGCAGAGCGACATCCAGACCGGTCGGTGTGTCGGTCGCGCTCGATTCGGGCTTGGTTTCGATCGACGGGAAGAAGCCGATGCTTTCGCACCCTCCGAGCGCCAGGTCTTCCGTCCCGTTGTGCGTGTAATCAAAGCTTGTTTCGAACGTTTCGCTCTCGTTGTCCCATGTGACGGCGCGCACGCGTGTCGTCAACGGTTCGCCGCAGGAAGGTGGCAGTGTGATGAAGGGCTTGGGCGGAACGTCACTGGCTTCTCCTCCTCCTTTACACGTCACTTCAGACGGTTCGTTGAATCCGCCTTGGAGCCGGCAGCGCTGAGAGTCGTGAGCTACGCTCGCCGGCGTTCCCCACAGCGTGAGCTGTGCTTCGCTGATGTTGCGGCTCGCGCCATTGTGCATCGTTACCACTGGGGCGTAGTTGCCGCCGGTCCGCACGGACGCGTCGAGGAGGACCTTGATGTTCGCCACGAAGATTTCGCCTCCGAACTCGACGGGAACTTGCGGCGGCGCAGTGAGGTTGTAGATCGGTGTAACGAGCTTCACGCCGCTGAGGTTGACCCACAGCCAGCCGATCTGTGTATCGCGGGGACAGCCCGTAATCGTCGCTTCAGCCTGGTGGCAGCGCGGTACCGCTTGGCGGTCTGCGACGAATCCTGGGGGCAGCTTGGCTTCGATTTCCTTGATTGGTTCGCCGATGCCCTGGGCGTCGAGATTCATCTTCAGGCTGAAAGTGATCTCATAAGGATGTGATCCGGCTTGTACATCCGGGATGCCGTTCTGGTTGAGAGCGTCTCCCGTGATGGTGTTGAAGCCAAAGCCTGCGAGCGCAGATGGCGCGAAGACCGCCGACGCCACAACCGCGAGCAGTGCTGGCAGCACTCGGCGCATCACCGCGCTCCCCTCCTAGAGCGTCCCCTACTAGATCCCTTCGTATTTTGCTTGGCGCAACGCTTGCGCTTCCTGACGTAACCTCGCTTACACTTCACCGACTTCGACGTAGGTTTGGGGGTGATACGCGCGGGTGTCGTGGGAGGCGTGGGTAGAACGAGGTTGCCGCCCCCGGTTACGCTCGCACTCGCTGGTGGACCAGGGGCACGAGCAACCACATTTGCGGGCCCTCGACACGCTGCTTCGTCGCCGCAAACAGGCACCCGACCGGGCACCGCGAACCCACCGTTCACGCGGGCATCGTAGAGGTCCTCCGCTTCGTCTTCGTCCTGCGCTACGAGCCGCTGCTTCGTCGTGAAGAACACATCATGACCGCTCGGGTCCGCGGCAGCAAAAAACGATGGGCCGGCTCCGGCGCCGTTGGAAATGAGATGCAATTCACCATGCGCGTACTCATAGATGTCCGTCGCCCCGTTCGTGTCCTGCGGGAGTAGCGATTCCTGACTGTCGAACAGGACTGCGCCCTGTTCGGTAACCTCGGTCGGCCGATATCCTTCGTTTAGGCTTGGCGGAAGATACGATTCACCGACCGGCGGCCCGCCGGTCGGGATGCACGACGCGCAGGCGAGGCTTCGCGTCGCCGCATCGTAAAGATAGACCTCTGAGACCGGCTTGCCGTACAATTCCGCGAGCTTGCCCGAGCGTTCATTGTCATAGCCGGTGAGGCTCGCCTTCGAGGTGAACGCCAGGTAGCGACCGTCGGGCGAGGCCTCGGCCGCTCGCTGGTACAAGCTGGGCGACCATGAGCCTAGGCCCGGGAAGAGGTACGCTTCATCGAGTTCGCTCCCAAAGATCGCCGAGACTTGAATATCGTTGTCGCCCGCGGACAGTGTCGCGATAAACGTTGTCGTGCCGTCGTGCCAAGCGTACAGGTTGTCGCCGCCAGGGACACCTCCGCTGGCGAGGTTGCCAAGCGCGATGAAATAAACGTACGAACCGTCTTTGCTTGCGCCGAGGACACCCTGCACATCAGCATGGCCGGCTGGCGTCAAATCGACCAGCTTTTCGCCGACCGCTTCATACTCAAACAGATTCGCGCCACTGCCGACGTGCGCGTCATTAGTCAGCAGGTTCGCGTCCGTAAAAAAAGCTCTTGTGCCGTCGGCGCTGGCCGTCTGGAAGTCGCCCCCGCCGCTTCCCCCCGATCCTCGCGTCCTATCAACCTCCACGGTACGACTGCCGCCTTCCCGCAGGTACAGGGCCCCTGTGTTAACGTCGGTCCAGTAAATGCGTGAGCCGTCGGCCGAGACGGCGTGATTCAGCTCATGTGTTCCTTGTTCGGCGGGTTGACTACCAGGGCGTTCGCCTGAGCCAACGATCGCATTGTTCGTGGTGGCGACGTTGCCGGGCAGCACATTCACCAAGCTGAGCCGACCAGCGGTCCATTCGTAAATGTCATCGCCCTTTTCGCCAGGATCCTGGGCCGCGGGGGCAACACCCGTCATCGCGGTCAACGTATCGTTTGCTTCGAAGACGACATGGCTAACATCTGCGGACGCGCCCGCGAACAATATCTGGAAGCGGTTGGCTTCACCGCTGGCCGCGCGGTCCGGCGGAGCCTTAGTATTCAACGCGACGAAACTTCCGTCGCTTTCACGTCGATAGATATCTTCATACACCCCGGGAGCTTCCGTTCCGAGAGGCGGCCCAGATTGCAACTTGTCAGGTTCATAGGTCAACAGTCCGGCCGTGAGGTCGGCTGAGAAGGCTACGTAGTTGGGTTCTCCGACCGGGGCGATGTCTCGCGCTTTGAACCAGCCGCCGGGGCCCCGCGTCGCGAGATACACATTGCGATTCACGTGACCGTTGCCTTCTGAGGATCCACCACCCAGATAGATCACGGACTCGCCGCTGAGCGAACTCTGAAAGGGCTGGCGCCCACTTTCACCGAACCCGGTGTTGCCCATCACTTCGACATCCTGGCCTTCCTTGTCGGGCGGCGAGACCTGCTCGTAGGCACGGCAGTCAGGCAGCGCCAATGAGAGTGAGTTTTCGGCTCGGGCCCGTTCGTTGGGACAAGTCGCAGCGTTGGCTACGGCGGGGAGGGCCACGAGGACGGTTAGGGTCCCCACCGCAAGCAACGCGAGGGCCAGCGCGCGCAGTGCATTGATAGACCGGATCAGGGCACGAAACGACACGCGGTCCGCTTGCCACACTGAGCGGTGAGGACGGGCCCGGGTGGTTCGCCTCGTGGGGTTCGTCTGGGTTGCAGTTAGTGGGGTCGAACCCCCCTCCCCGCCCCCGACCCTACGCTTCGCTTGGGACGGGAGGATACGCCGCGCTTGAGACGGCACGCTCGCGGCGAGGGGGCCGTTGAAAGTCACCCACTGACGAAGAGAGGGCATCATTTGGCCATCCCCGTGTCGTGCCGGATCGCTTTCGCAAGCTCGATGCCCGAGGGGGTGAGCTGCCAGGCGTTCGCTTCGAACGGGGCCGGATCCCGTACGAGGTTCTCGATCAGTTCAAAGCGAGCCAGGCGCGCGAGGAGAGTCGAGGCATGGCCCTTGGCTTCGATGCCCACACGTTCGGCGATGTCGTTGTTGCTGAGCTCTGGCTCGGCGCCGATGACTCGCATGACGGAGGCGACCCGATGGTTCAGGCGCCCGCCGTGATCGCGCAGCAAACCGAGAGCCAGGCTTTGCTGCTCGCGCTGAGGGGTCTCGTCCCAGATCGCGCGCTCGAGCTTCTCGCCCGCCGGAGTGAGCTCCCAGACGTTGTGGCGGCCGCGGGTGCGGGTGTTCACGATGAGTCCCCGCCGCGTCAGACGCGCGAGGAGCTGCGACGCGGTGTTTTCGTCGGTGATTCGGACGCGGTGAGCGACGTCGTTGTTGCTGAGACCGGGCTCTGCGCCGATGACCCTCAGCACCGAGACGTCCCGCTCGCTCAGCCTCCGGCCGGAAGCCCGCATCAGATCGAGCGCGACGCTTGGCGACACGGTAGGCGGCGCGGTCGCGATCTCGTGCACGAGCTGGGCGCCTGCGGTGGTGAGCTCCCAGGCCTTCACGTTCGCGCGCCGCCGGGGCTCGCGTGTGTTCTCGACCAGACCCAGGCGCTCAAGGCGAGAGAGGAGCCGTGAGGCCTGGCCCTCGTCCTTGATGCACGCGCGGTGAGCGAGGGCGCGGCTGTTCAGCCCAGGCTCGGCGGCGATGAGAGTCAGGACCGAAACGGTGCGGCGGCTGAGGCGCCCACCCGCGGGATGCAGCAGCTCAGGCGCCGTGGGGGGCTCCGTGGAGGAGCACTCCTGCGGAGAGCCGGAGAGCTCCCTGCGCGATGCTTTGACGCCGAGAAAAGGCAACACCGTAAAGCTCATAAGCGGAGCGGCGAGCTCGACCAGCGGACCCGGGCGCGACTGGGAGAGCCGCTCGCTGAGCACGCCGACGACACCGCTCACCACGGCCTGCGCCGTCAGCGGCGGCGGGTAGCCGCGGGCTGGAGCGCATTCGTCGTCGAGCGCCAACGCGAGGCGAGCGAGGACCTCGCGGCGCCGCGCGATGACTGCCGGTCCGGCCTGCGCGGAGTGGACGACGAGGTACCGTGCAATCGCCGGCTCCTGATCGAAGAAGTCGAGCAACGCGTGCAGGCCGGCGCGGAGGCCACCGAGCCAGCCGTCGTGCTCCTCGAAAGCCGCGCGTGCCCGCTCGGCCGCGAGCGACAGCGCCTGCTCGAAGGCCTCGAGCTGACAAGCCTTGAGGACTTCGACGTGCTCGCGGAGAAGCGCGCGCGAATGGGGCGCCTGGGCGACCGCCTCGAATGCGGACTCACGGACCGCTTCGGCCGGGCGGTCACGAGCTTGCGCGCACGCCGGCAATCGATCCTCGGCAGTGCCAGCGAAGCGAGGGACACGCCTTGCTTGCTTGGTCGCCCCAAGGGATGGGATCCCGCCCACCGGGGCGACGCCCAACCTTTTGGAAGACCTTTGCCCACGGTCATCGCGAGCGGGGCTGGCGGTGATCGCGTGGAGCCGCGTTGCAGCGAGTTGGGTTGAACCCGCCTTCCCGCCCCCGGCCCTACGCTTCGCTTGGGACGGGAGCGTACTCCGCGTTTGAGATGGCACGCTCGCGCCGGGATGCAAACGGGACTGCGAGGAGGGGGCGCCGCGGCCGGCAGGAGAGACAGCCGCGGCGCCCGGGAGGGTGAGGCTGCGAGCGGGCGTGGAGCCTGTCGCGATCTGACGGCGCCGTGTCCTGTTCATCATGTGCCCCACTCCTCACTCGGTTCGCTGCTTGCCCTGCTGCGGACGAAGCGACGGCCTCGGAGGCTGTCGGCAATCGTCCGCCGTGTACGACGATGATGTTCTTTGTAACGACGCTAGTCGATGCCTACCGGGTCTGTCAAGAACAAGAACTGCCGCGTGTCATTAGAACTCGCCGACGGGAAGCGGGCCTAATGGTGAACGCTGCCGCTGCTGTTTAGATGTGGAGGCGGCAGAGCCGACTGTCGACAGGTCGGCGAGACACGCGTGCGTCACGGGCCCACGGAAAACCGCGGCACGCCAGAACCCGCGCGTCAACGGGGCTTAGGCCAAACTGGGCCATGGTCTGCTCGGTCGCGGCCATCTGGACGACCGGCGGTCAGAGCGATAAACATCCAGTCGCAGCAATAGCGGGTGGGCGAGCGCGCGGGGCGGGTTGGAGTGGCTTTGGCTCGCAGTTCGTCGGGTTCAAAGACGGTCGCTACCTTCATGACTGACCAAGTAGCTGCCGGTAGATCAGCCGCGTCTCGCGCGCTGGCGCGAGGCCGAGCTGCTCATCCAACGAGCACGCGAGCTCGGCGTAACGCCGCGTGATCGACTCGCGCAGTCCGAGCGCGTGTTCGGCTTGGAGGGCGAGGAGCCAGCTCGGCTCGTGCAGCCCGTCGAGGGCGATCGCCTGCTCAGCCAGGTGGAGTGCTCCACGCGCGTCGTCGCCACCGAGCCGCAGGCGCCCCACGCGCTCGAGCAGGTCGAGCAGCACGGCGCGGAGGGTGCGTATCTCTCCGTCGGCCCACAGGTAGTCAGAGCCTTCCAGCGGCTCGCCGCGCCACAGGGTGAGGGCTCCTTCGAGGGCCACAGGGTCCGCGTCCCCGCGACCGGTCGTGAGCAGGCGGTCAAGGTCGTCGAGGTCGACGCGCACCTTCGAGCGGTCGAGGTGGTAGCGCTCGGATTCGTGAATCCACGCATCGCCTAGAGCCTTGCGGGCCTCGGTGACACTCTGCCAGAAACGGGGCCGTGTGCGCTTGGGGTCCTGTGCGGGCCAGACCGCCTCGATCAGCTCGTCCCGGCTGGCGCCCTTTGGATGGAGCGCCAAATAGGCCAACAGCTCGTAGGTCGCCGCGCGCCTGATCCGCCGGGCCAGCCCGTCGATCGCAAGCGGGCCGAGCACGGCGATCGAGATCTCTCGTGGATCGCCAGCCGGAGCTTCGGTGCCGAACGGGAGGATGGGCGGCGGCGCGGAGTCCTCTGGCGCGCGTGCCTCGGTGAGAGGTGCGGGGATAGTCAGGGTGTAGCGGCCGTGAGCGGCGGGTCGACTCGCGGTGCGCATCAGCTCGGCGGGCGCACGGCCCGGGAGGACGCCGGGCAGCGTCGCGGCTAGGGAAATTGGCCCGCGTATGAGGATGCGGATCGCCCCGATCACCACTGCAAGCGCGAGACAGACACCGAGCAGCCAGGCGATACCGAGAACGATCCGTTCGACCTCATCGGTGGTGAGTGGACTTGTGAGCGACCCAGACAGGTGCGGCCACCCGGGGTGGATCAGCCAGAGCCCCACCACGCAAACCAGGGCAAGCCCGGCGCGGACCGTTGCCCAAATCCGCCAGACCACTCCAGTGGGGCGTCTCATATCAGGAGTGCGAGCAGTGAGCCGGCGGCCATGAACGGGGCGAGGGGTAGCGCGATTCCAAACGCCGATCGCCCTCGCCTGAGAATTATCAACACAGCGATGAAGGCATACAGCTCGACGGCGAGGATCAGCGCTCGTGGTGCTGCGCCATGCAGAGCGCACAGGATGAGTAGCGCGAGCTTTACATCGCCCATGCCGAGCGCGGCGGGCCAAGCGAGGCTAACAACCAGCAGCAGCGCGAGCAGGGCACCGCCCGTGAACAGACGGCTGAGCCCCACGCCATCGTCAAGAAGTGAAGCCGTCGCGCACGCGGCCGTGGCCGGGAGCACGATGAGGTTGGGGATCCGATGTTCACGGAGGTCGTAGCGGACGAGCAGTGCGAGCGCCGCGCCGAGGATTGCGAGCCGGACGAGCGCTAGGGGGTTCATGGTCCGCGTGGCGCTGCCGTTGCGTGGGCGGAGATCGTGAGGGCGCGCAGGCCGACGAGGCCGAGAAGGATGGTCGGTACTCGACGTGTGACGGTGACAGTCACGCTGTTGGTGGTGGCGGTCGCCTGGCCGTTGGTCGCCGGGTTCGCGGTGATCGTCCGTAGCGCGTCGGTGCGTGCCTGTCCGGGGTTCAGCTCGAGGCGCCCGGCGTGCAGTTCGGCGAGGTCGATTGCCTGGCTGCCCGATAGCGCAGCGTCGGCCGCGATCGAGGCCAGTTGGCGGCGAACGAGGAAGGCGTGGCCTATGTCCACCGCTGCGCCGATCACCATGACCAGCGCGAGCGATAGCAGCAGGCCCGTGATTAGCACGGAGCCGCGATCACAGAGTAGGCGACGTCGTGCCGCGCGGATCATCAGGGCGCTCTCGGTTGCAGGATGCTTCGGTAACGATCGATAGGAGCGCTCGCGCGACCATGAACGACGATCGTCCCGAAGTGCCCGATCACGGGTAGGGAGCCGATCGAGACGCTGGTGGTGACTTGAGCGCTCATCACTTCTCCGCGCGCATAGGTCCCGGTGAGACTCAATGAGAGCGGCGTGCGTAACCCGGCCTGTTCGCGTGCGAGCGCTGCCGTGGCGGCGGCGTGGGCTGCTGAGGCGTCGGGTGCTTGTACCGCGGAGCGCACGGCGTCGCGGGCGGCCTGTTGAGCATCGACTTGGGCAAGCTCGATGCGCGCGTACAGCGGCACCAGGAACATCATGGGTATAAGGACGCCCGCGAGCAGCAGCAAGCCACTGATGAGAGCCGCTTCGCCTCGCTCCTCGCGAAGTCTCCCGGCTAGGTTGCGCCTGGTCATTGGCGGGTTTCGTTCTGGGGGTAGCGCTCCAACGGCTCGCTCGCGTGCGCGTTGACGGCCGGGAGCATGAGGCCGAGTCCGGGGAAGATTTGTGGTGCCGATCCCTGCACCACGACGGTCACGAGCCGGGTGTCGCCGTGTACGGTCGCGTGCAGGTGGGCGCCGGCGCCACCGGCTGCCGCGAGAAGCCCATCAGCGCGACTGATGCCCGCGCCGCTGCCTGCTGCGGCGGCTGCCTCCGCGCCGTCCTGGGCAGCTGCGTGGGCAACCGACAGCGCGTGGGCGTAGGCGAGGGCCTGTACGGCGACAGCGACCACGAGCAGTACCAACCCGAGCGTGAGGAGCCCCGATATGAGGGCGTCGCCACGCTCGGAGGTGAGGCGTTGACGGAAGCTCACCGCACCCAGCCGATCAGCCCGAGAGGACGCTGACGATTTTGTTCGCTGCGGTCTTAATCGCTGGGCCGAGGATCGCGACGACGGCTGCCGCTGCGATCGCGAGCCCGATCGCGAGCACCAGCCAGTTGATGAGGCTGTCGCCGCGCTCCTCCTCTCGCACACGCTGCGCTTGCGCGAGGAGCCCGAACCAGATTTTGTCAAGGATGCCCATAACTCTCTCCTCCCTTCAAGGGTTAGATTGCTTGTGAAAAGAAGTGCAGGAAGCCGTATGCGACGAGCATCACCAGCACGGCGAGCAGCGGGACGAGCGGTGCGTGCATCGCTAGATATGCGCGGTCGGCGGCGCGTTCGAGATAGCGGTGCTGCTCGGCGCGCATCTGTGCCGCTTGGCTTTTTAGGAACTCGCCGTATGGGCTCTCCTTCGCCGCGAGCAGTTCAGCGAACCGGACGAACATCGGCTCGCCGCTCTCACGCGCGACGGCGACCAGCGCGTCGCGCTCCCCGAGCTGACGGTCACGGCGAGCGAGCGAGAGAGCGCGTGAGAGCTCATCGCCCAGGACACCCGCGCAGTCCTTTGCGGCAAGCTCCAGCGCCTGCCTGAGCGACCGCCCGGCGCGCAGCGAGAGCGCCATAACCGCGAGCGCCTCAGGCAGGTCAAGGAACAGGGCCTCGCGCCGCTGCTTGATTTCGGCGCGGAGCGCGAGGTCGGGTAGCCAGAAGCCGATCACTGCGAGGACGAGCACGACCGCAGCTGAGGGAAGTTCCCCGGCGGCTGCGGCGTAGGGCAGCAGCGGCACGAATGGCACGGCGAACGCGAGTAGCGCCTTCTTGGCGAGGAACAGCCCGACCGCTTCGCTCTTGCCCGCCCGGCGCAGCCGGCTCGCATAGCTCGCGTAGACGCGCTCGCCCCACGCCCGCAGCGGCTGGGGCACACTCTCGCCAAAGCGCGCTCCCGCCGGGATGGGTCGCCGGGCGCCTTGAGCGCGCGCGAAGCGTGACGCGAGCGCGGGACGACGCCCGGACAGAACATGTGCACAGAGCACTAGTCCGCCCACGATCAGGCACAGCGAGCAAAACAGCAGGCCCGCGTTCATGCCTTGCCCCCTGTACGGCGCGGCTCTGGCACGCGCCCCAAGCGACGCATCAGCAGATAGCAGCCAAAGATCAGCCCACCGCCGAGCAGCGCGACGATCGTGCCCCCGGCCGTTCGGTAGGCGTTCAGGTAGCCGGGCGAGGATGCACCGACGAGCAGCAGAATTGCGATCGGGCTTAGCGCGAGAATCGCAGCTTCGACGTTGACGCTCGCGGCTCGCGAGCGTGCCGTCTCGCGTGCGTCGAGGCGTTCTGAGAGGACGCCGCTCAACTCGCGCAGTACTGAGGCGAGCCCGCCCGTTGGCAGCTCTAGCAGCGCCGCGCGCAGCAGTAGTGACACCGAGTCGGCGGTGCGCTCCCCGGCGCCTCGCAACCCGTGGAGCGCCGTCGCGAGGTCCCCCCCGCGCAGGCGTGCTCCGAACGCGGCGAACTCGCTGCGCAGAGCCACCGGCCCCGACTCCGCGACCAGCGCAACGGCCGCTGGGAAAGCCAGCCCAGCCTCCAGCGCGTCGGCCAGCTGCCCTAGCACCGCCGGCCAGGCGCGCTCGCGCTCAAGGCGTACACGCTCACGCCGCCTACGCGCCCACGCAATCGGCGCGCTGCCCCCGCCGAGCACCGCCGCCACCACGACCGCCGGTACGTCCACGATCCACAGCACCAGCAGCCCGGCCAGCACACCGCACACGCCGACACCTGCCGCGAAGACCACGGGCGGCCACGGCAACTCCGCACCATCTAGCAAAGCACCCAGCCACGCGGTGCGCGTTGGCACCAGCGACAGGCGCACGCCAAGCACCGCGCCGAGCCATAGCAGCGCCACGCCAGCGGCGAAGATCACGCCGAGGAGGAACCCCGTCACTGGCCGCTCGCTCCTGTCAAGAAGGCCCTTGCCTCGCTCACCGGATAGGACATCGTCGCTTCGGTGGAGCGAGACGGCAATGATCCGGCGGTCGCAATCGGCCCGCTGGCCTGGAACGAGATGCGCCAGTCGATCGTCGCGTGGACTTCGTAGCCGTTTGGGCCGCAGCTTGAGGAGACGTTTGGATCGTGACCGCGATCCCCCGGCAAGCAGCGGGTTTCGTACACATGGCGAATGGCTGCCGGCGGCGAGGATCCCTGTCGATAGGCAACGCCAGGCCCCCCGGTGATGGAGCGGCCGTCGCCAAAGTTCCATTGCACCGCGCCGACTGCGGCCGTCACGGTGACGTGCTCGTCGCGGGCGGCCACGGACAACGATTGCGGGACCGGAGCCGGGGAGAGCCAGAACCACGAGGCCGCGCCGGTCAGGCCCGTGCTGTGTGACGAGGGGCTTGCTTCGATCCGCCCGGCGAGCAGACTCATGCGGCCGGCCGCCGCTGCCGCAAGAACCGCAGGGTTAAGGGGCTGAGTTTTGACGGCTTCCGGGGCGGCTTCCGGCGGGAAGCCGTCAAAACTC
>Ga0210409_10001706_pt1 | contig 27805 bp, 33 predicted proteins | sample IncBWH17MmetaG_FD_161649 | JGI IMG/M metagenome (GOLD analysis project Ga0210409, IMG submission 161649) | Forest soil microbial communities from Barre Woods Harvard Forest LTER site, Petersham, Massachusetts, United States - Inc-BW-H-17-M | ecosystem: Environmental > Terrestrial > Soil >...
AATTGGACCCTTGTATCCTCTGGGAGACGCCTTGCGAGGTCCTCTGTCACCGCTTGAGATCGAGAAGAATCTCCCGAGAGAGCAAGCGCCAAGCCAACTCCATAGGCCACCTCCCTGCTATTTGAAAGCTCAAGTGCGTGCACGGCCCTCGGCCTGGCCGTAGATACATTTCCGAACAGGGCTTCCCGCACCGCCGCATCCGCTTCGTAAAGCGCCTGCGTATCCCGCCGCTCGGTTTTGCGAGCCAAATCGGCTGCCAGTTGTGACATCTTTCTTGCAGCTTCCAGGTGACCGGAATACGCCAATACGAACCCTTCCGAGTTGGACATCCAGTCGTCCGTTCCGCCTCGTTCCCGAGCCAGCGCAACTTCATGCCCCATCCCCACCTTGTCGCCTTTGAGAAAGGCAATCACATATCGCAGAACGGAGTAATCGGGGATTTCAAGTTTGCGCTCGGAAGCTCGTTGTAGCGTGTTTTCCGCTTCGTTTAGGCGTTCAAGCGCCATGTAGTTCGCGGCCAGAATGGCGTATCCGATGGAGAAGTCGGGGTCGATACCGAGAGCTATTTTAGCTTCCTCGACGGACTCTTCCCATTTGCCCCTCGCAACATAAATATCTCCAGACAACAACCCGTGAGGCACCCAAGCACGAGGATAGGCTTGCACCCACAAGGCGCAGGTTTGTTGTCCTTTCTCCAAGTTGCCCGTAACCTGCAAATCGTAGGAAAGGGAGATAAAGAACTTCTCCTGGTCACTGGCACGATCTCGAAGTTCGTAGGCTTTCTTGGTATTCCTCGCAGAAAGGACCGATTCCCCGATGTCGCCATACATGCGGCCGAGCGATGCGTAAGCACTGGCGAAGATAGGGTCAATCTCGATGGCGCGCTTGAGAAAGGGCACAGCAGCAGCCGAACCAGACGAAAAGGAAGCCTGCCAGCCCGCGCTGTAAGCCTTCAAGGCTTCGAGTGAAGGCGTCGTGGCCTCGGCGAGTGGAGTGTCGTATTTCTTGACCGTGGTTAGTGATTCACCGACTCGGGTTCTGAATTTGCTGGCAATTTGGGTAAGCGCATTCAGAACGTCCTCTTTTCTCGTCGCTTGCACTTGTTCCTCGGCAAGAACATCTCCCGTGCGACAGTCTTCTGCGCGCAGCCCCAACACATACTGGCTGCCGAGGCTTGCAATCGAACCGTCGAGAACGGCCGCACTTGCAGTGCGCTCGCAGATTTCTCGGGCGATCTCTGGAGTCAGTCGGGCATCGGCTGGCTTGCCCATCAGCCTGAGTACCCGCTGGATACGCTCCTCTGAGATGAGGCTGAGGAAGGGCGACTGCTCAAGTTGCACCGCCAAGCCTTGCCTCAGCGTTCCGTCAAATACGGAATCGCCCGTCGTGTTACCGAAGTCGGCAAGGACAATCGTGTCTTTGTCCGTGAGCTTCGGCTTGCGATGGAGATAGAAGTACGCCAACGTTGCCACTGCCAAGACCGCGACGGCAGTAGCCGCGACTGAGAGCCGGTGCTTTCCCAGAGGAGTGCCACTGGACCCATGCGCAGGGATCGGCTGGTGGGCGAAATCGTGAGTCCGATCTTGACCAACCTGTGTCTCCGGTTCACCGACCGGGGCTATAAACCGATATCCCTTCCCACTGACGGTTTCAACGAATCTAGGTTGTTCAGGATCGTCCTTAAGGACCTGCCGGATCTTGCGGATCGCCCCGTTAATGCTGTTGTCCGTGTCCAGGAAAACGCCCTTGCCCCATATCCGCTCCACGATTTGATCTCTGGTAACAAGCTCGCCACGGTGTTCGGCGAGAAACAGCAGCAGCTCCATGGGAGTGGGTTCGAGCTTAAGCACGCGCCCGGCCCGGCGTAGCTGGTACGCGCGCAGGTCGAGTTCGAAATCCTCGCCAAGCGTGAGACAGTCGTGGATCTGCCCTTGCTTATCTGTCATGCATGGCCCCATTGCAGGATTTTCTGCAGTCTACACGACTTTCCAGGTGCAACCAACCCGCGCCTTTTCAATCGCTTGCAAGCACAGAAAAAAATAAGCGAATCAACAGGCCTTCGCTATTGTTCGGCCCAGAGTCTTACAGCATCTTGTCACCGCGACTGGGCGATTGTGCGGGCCGCAGAACTGCTTGCAGGGCATCTTTCAGCAGGCGTAGGCCGCGGCCGCCACAAGCCTAACATTTTTTGGAGGTTACCTATGAAGCTCCGCAAGACGTTTCAGACACGGTTTGTTTTCGCCGCGTTCCTCGCGGCCGTCCTGGGTTTCTCTAACGCTGTTCAGGCACAGCAGAATTGGAACGCTAGCGTCGGGGGTCAAAGTGCAGACATGTCCAAGCAGGCGGCGGCGTTTCTTCCAAACGAAATTTGGATCCATGCCGGTGACAGCATCACTTGGACCTTCAATAGTGGGGACATTCACACCGTCACCTTCTTGACACTTGGGCAGGTCTATCCGTTTGATGATACCCAGGGGTGCCCTCCGATTACGCCCAGCGGATCGCCTTTCGATGGCTCCTCTTGTGTCTCGAGTGCGCCTTTGGTGTTGGGCCAAACCTATCAGGTTATCTTCCCCAAGGCAGGCAACTATGAAATCGTCTGCCTGGTACACGGGCAGATGTTCGGTGTCATCCACGTCCTTGACCCAGCCTTGCCCCTGCCTTACGACCAAGCGTCTTATGACGAACAGGCGAAGGAGCAGTTGAAAGCCTTATTCGAAGACGCGGATCTCCACCAGCACCACGCTGAACATCAGCGCTCCATCGGGGATATGTTTTCCGCGAAGGTGAGTTCACGCACGAAGTCCGTAACCGCGGGAGTGGGCGAGATCGCCGCCACCGCAGGCGGACAACAATCGTTTTCCCTGGTGCGCTTCATTAACGGCACCGTCACGATTCACGCCGGCGACACCGTGGAGTGGACCAATCTGGATGCGGAAATCGGGCACACCATCACCTTTGGTACCATACCGCAGGATCTTATCGATCCATCCTGCAGTCCCAACTGCGTTGTGAGCATAGACCCGGACGGTGCGCCCCACGCGACGATCACCAGCACGCAGCAAAACGTACACTCCGGGCTGATCGCGGCTCTACTCGAAGATGAGCCAGGCTTCCCCCAAGGGCCGGTCTATCCGCCGACACGGTTTCGCATCACATTCACGACGCCCGGAACTTACCCGTATGTCTGCGCCTTTCACGACAATCTGGGCATGGACGGCACTGTGATTGTCTTGCCCTGAAGGCACAACGCCGTGCAACGCAGGCTCTGTCTGACAGACATCGGGCGCAACCGTGTTGTCCCGATGCAACCGAAAGTGATCCAAATGCGGCTGCGTCTGAACCTCGGTAGCGAAGCACCTGACGGAGCCGCAATGAAAGAGGAAGGTACGAAGGAGCAAATCGACCGATATGGTTCGCCTATGTCAACCGTCCTGATCCCTTCGTGGCGCACGAGATCCTGGTTGCGCCCAAAGCGCTTCCTGTGGGGTATTTTCGGATTGATGCTCACCTATGTCCTGTATCATGACGAGAGCTTCCTCGTGCATCCGAAGGATCCGCTGTGGCAGCACTACGAGCCCTTTAAATGGTGGCTGTTGCCACATGGAATCGCCGGTGCGTGTGCTCTGCTGCTGGCCCCGATGCAGTTCTCCGACCGGCTTCGCGATCGTTTTAGGCAGCTCCATCGTGTAGTCGGCCGAATCTATGTCGCAGGTGTATTCGTGGCCGCGCCACTCGGCTTTTACATCCAGTACTTCCAGGAGCGCATGGGCGATCCCCGGTCTTTCAGTATTGGCGCCGCGGCGGACGCCGCGTTGTGGATGATCACTACCGGGATTGCGATGGTCTTCATTGTTAAAGGGAGGGTTCAGGAGCACCGGCAATGGATGACTCGCAGCTTTGCGGTTGCACTAGTTTTTCTGGAGGTGCGAGTGATCGGTGGCTTGACCGGATTGGAGAATCTCGACACGCAGGCAAACGAGACCATCGTCTGGGCCTGCCTTGCTTTCTCGATCCTTTCGGCGGATCTTGTGCTTCAGTGGCACCAACTGGGGCCCTCGCGCTCGGTGTTGTACCAGCGCCGCTCAGTTTCCCTCTGACTTCGGGAAGGCGGCGGACCATCCCGTTGATTATCCAGAAACGGGCTTCTGGGAAGTTTGCCACTGCCGATTGAGGGGAATTCTTCCCAGTGTGACGGCCTATCCAGAGACTGAGCCCAGCGTTTCGAAACCCTGTGATTTAGACACACTTACGGTTGCTAGATGCCCGGCCTGCAGGATGAAGCGATTACGGACTATTGTCTAACGATGTTTTCGGCTCAGTTGCACGCTCGGAAACCGGTGAGATCGAGAACGGAACGTAGACATCGACCGTCGACGCGGAGCGGCTCGTATGTTTGAAGCGAGGCTACATCGCTCCGACAGAGGCCGCGCACTGATGCAGGAAAAGGTTCCCTATTGCTACGGCACAAACTTGTAACCCATACGTGCTATGGTTCGAAAATGAACCGGATGTGCTGGGTCCGTCTCCAGTTTTTGTCGCAGCCTGAGGATGTGGTTGTCCACGGTCCGCGTCTTAGGATAGTCTCGATAGCCCCAAACCGCACTCAGGAGATCGTCACGGGAAATGACGCGCTCGGCATTCCGAATCATGAACTTCAGGGTCTCAAATTCCTTGGCGGGGAGCAAAACCGAGGAACCCCCACGGGTAACCTCCACCTCTGGAAAGTTAACTGTCACATCACCAAAACGAAAGACATTCCCCCAACTGTCGTGCGCCGATCGTGTAGCCGCCCGAACACGTGCGAGCAGTTCCCTTGGGCTGAAGGGCTTGGTTACGTAATCGCGGGCGCCCATTTCCAGGAGCACGACCTTGTCCACTTCGTCCGCACTTGCGCTGAGGACAACAATCGGCATCCTCGGGGCAGCTTGCGCTATGCGCTTGCAGACTTCTTGCCCAGAGATGTCCGGCAAACTCAGATCGAGAACAATCGCGGAAGGCACTGCCTTGCGAAAGCATTCCAGACCCGAGGTCCCGTCCTTTGCCAGATCAACAGCGTATCCTTCAGCTTCAAAGAGTCGCTTCAGCACTCTTTGAAGTGCGCTGTCATCCTCTATGACCAAGATCTGTTGCATGGCGCGAGTCCTGCCGAGGTCGGGGCCGACTAAAGCTGTTTTTATGGATGATGCTACAAAGCTATAATTGTCTAAGGGCCTTTTAATGTTTCCGCCGATTTTACCACCAAAAAGAAAACGTACGCCCCTGTACGAACCAGTACGTACCCAGTACGTGTCCAGTACGTGCGGCAAGAGCAGCCCACTCTCTTGAAAAATTCAAGAGAGGGGGCCGATTTTGCCGTACAGCACCACTGCTGTACGGGGCCAGCACGAGTCAGCACGTGGCTGTACAGTTTCTTTTTGGTGCCCACAATTGCCGGAAAAACGTGTTGGCTCCCACGCCTGGGTCGAGTCGGACAGGAAAAACCAGTGAAAAGTGCTGCTTCAGCGGCCCAGGATGGTGGTCAAGTCGAAGGAAACTTGTTGCACGCCGAAGAATTACGCCGGGCCGATGTTCTTTAACTTGTGTAATGGCGATATTACGTCCATTGTCCGGTGCTGTGTTAGCCTTTTGCTCTAGTGACCCCGGAACAGGAAGAATTTCTGCAAGATCGGCTTCGTGAGGCCATATCTAAACGGCCAGATTTGGAGCGCCTCAAGGAGCTACTGTTGCAGTTCGGTGGAGAATTTCTGGTGGCTCCTCGGAAGCCAGATCCTGATATCCCGAGGCTTTTGAAGCAAGGGCGGCTCATGTCTGGTCCGGTCATGCTAAGTGCGATGAAATCCAATTCGTGCCATCGGAATGTGGCTTCCGTGTGGAAGAAGCAAGAGTTAGGAATTGTCGGTATCGCGACAGGCTATGCCCTCAGCGAGGACGGGCTATGGCGGCAGCATTCGTGGGGAATCCTGCGTGAAGGTGTCTTGGAAACAACTGCAACTAGGCTGAAATATTTCGGCATCGTCCTTGAGGGCGAACGAGCGGACTTCTTTGCAAAGTGCAATCCATCGGAGTGAAGAAGTCAGGCCACTGCGCTCATTGAGGGGTTTTGAGCGTAATCGAGATGTTTCAACAGTTATCGACAAAGCATCTCTGTCTGCTCGTCATGGCATTAGGTTTTCATGCTGCATCTTGCTGGGTGTTGTTCTTGTGCGTTGAAGGTGATGTCTTCAAAGGGAGAGTCGCGTGAACCTTCGTGCCGGAATCGTTGGATTCGATAACCAAATCGCCGAGAAAATGGCGCACACGCTCGCGCATCCCTCTGATTCCCACTCCCGTGCCGCGAGACTGAATCTCAGCTAATCGTTCCGGGGACATTCCTCCTCCTTGGTCTTCAACTCTTACTTGGACAATGTCCCCTTCGCGCTCAATTCGAATCAGCGCGGTTTTGCTTCCCGAGTGACGATGAATATTCGTCAAGCTTTCCTGAACAAGTCGGAATATCAGAAGTTCCATTTCTGAGGGAAGTCTCCCGAAGTTCTCGGGAACCTTCAGGTCGATCTGCAAACCGCTGCGCTCCGCGAGACCTTGCACGTACCAACTCAGAGCTGAGGAAATACCGACTTCATCGAGCATCGGCGGATGCAGGAGATAGGAGGTTGTGCGTATCTCTTGGGTCAGATGCTGAACCAAGCCTTCGGCATCCTCGATGCCTTTGGCAAGTTGGTCAGGATTTTTCTTAGCATCTTGCGCGAGCCGCGCAAGGCTCATGCCCAACGCAGCCAACGTCTGCCCCGCACTGTCGTGCAGTTCGCGTGCTATGTGGCGCCGCTCCACATCCTGAGACTCCAGGAGTTGCCCCGAAAGCTCGCGCAGTTCCGAGTTTCTTCTCTCAAGTTCCCGGGTACGGAACTGCACTTGGGTGTCGAGTGCATCTGCCAATGTTCGATAACGTTCTTCGCTTTCACGCAACTCCCGCTCAATTCGTTTACGTTGGGTGATGTCCCGGGCAATTTTCGACGCTCCGACAATCTTTCCGCTGGCGTCCCGGACAGGCGAAATTGTGAGCGAGATATCGAACAGAGTCTTGTCCTTACGCACACGAACGGTGTCGAAGTGTTCGATTCGTTCGCCTTTCTTGATTCGTTCGATGATGACCGTTTCCTCATTCCTGCGATTGGCCGGGATGATCAATGAAATGTGCTGGCCTACCGCTTCGCTAGCGGTATAGCCAAACAACCGCTCCGCCGCTGCGTTCCAGCTGCTTATGATGCCATCCAGCGTTTTGCTGACAATGGCATCGTCAGATGAATCCACGATTGCGGCGAGCAAGCCAATCGCTCTATCCGCCTTGAGGCGTAACGCTGGCAACTCATTCAAGAGTGACTGGCTAATGGTGTCTCTGGCCTCCGGGTCATTGAGGATGCAATCCGCCAGTGCTTCATGTGTCGCCAGTAGCTTGTTGATGTCATCTTCCAAGGCGATCTCAGGATGTGTTTGAGTCCAATAGTGCGCTGCCCTGACAAACGCCAACAACAACAGTAAGTATTGAAGGTGAGCAGGACCAAGTAGCCGCGCCAGCGCGTCAAGACACAATAAATAGTCAGAAGTCGTCAAGAAAACATGCGCTGCCAACACAAAGATGGCATCTTCCATCTGCGTGTCGGGCATCGGCATTTCAACAATGGGTGCGGGGCAGGCGGCGCACAGTGAGAGACGAGACTGAAGTTCTTGTCCGCGTGGAAAAGGCCGTCGAAGGAGTTTAACAACGTCTGCAATGCTTTGAGTACGCACGGTCGGATCGCCAGCGGGGCGGCCAAGCCCCACCAAGAAACCAACATGACGGGCAATGCAGTAGCGGACTGCGCAAAAGCGCGAGAGGTTAACGAAAAGACGCTCCTTAAAAACGGAGGGCAGAGGATTGTCGAGGTATGCAGCTTGTGCGAATCCCCACAGTTTCTCAGTGATCTCGGGAGTCTCAGGCGCAAGACGGAAGAAATTGGGGAGGACCCCGAATCGCTCCTCTACTCGCTTCTCCAATTCCGGCATGGCACCGTCCCAGCCCGATTATATGCCTATTCTAGCTAAATGACGGTATGCCGGCGACCTCCAAGAGAGGGGCGTTTACCTTGCCTTCCCTTCTGTGAATGAAATTACGGTCAAGGAAACACGGCCTAGTTGCCCAGGTTCCACTGCGTCAATTTTTGTCGTGACTGCTGTTGCAAATCAACCTGCCCAATGTCGGGGCGGGAAATAAAAAACGGATAATCCTATTGCGATGACGCGTGGACTGGAGCGATTGTCGATGCGGTGTTGACGGAATGATCCGTGTTGGTCATTTTCAGCTTTTCCAATTCCTCTTGAGCTGTTCTCCATGCCTTCGAATCCTTCTTCGTCGTAATGGGCGTATTCGGGTCGGAGTAGAAGCTGAGAATGTTCTGGCGGAGCTGAGGAGTTGCATCAACAAAGTCGTGTTTTGCCAGATCGTTGAGCAGATGAGCATAGGTCTTATCCGCCAGAGAATATTCTCCAGCGCGAGTCTCACGGCCGGTATCGAAATCCATGTCCGCGAGTCTGAGCTGGGCTTGTTTTTGCTGGCGTAACAGCGCGCCATAGTCGTCCACAGTTTTGTTGACGCTCTTGATATACATGTCCTCGGCCTGCGTGGTAGGAATCTTGAATGCCACCGCCTTGAATGGACCTACCTTTGGGACGATCTTCAAAAAGAACGCGAGCAGCCTACTTCCAAATCCCGGCTTGCGGTATCCATCCCCCCATTCTTTCTGATACTGGGCCCGGGAAAGGTGATAAAGAAATTCCATTTCGTTGAAATTAGGCGTATCGCGGACGATCTCCTTGCGACGCGATATCAAGGCGACGCGAGTCATGTCGGGGATGAGTTTGCTGATGGCATGCCGAAAGGTTCCGATCGCCAAATCTTCATTGTGCATAACGTCTTGCAGTTGGAGACCGTAGGTATCTGCGAAAGCGCGTTCAAGCAGAGGCTTGGAAATGTTGAAACCAATAAAATCGTGGAAGTTGTCGGAAGTGTAGCGGTTTTTCGCCACCTGCACCATATCGAAGCCGAACTCGGTTCGAATGTGAGCGGTGGGATTGTCGACGTAAGTTACTTCGGGGCCATATTTCTTTCGCAATTTGGGAAAAGTTATCGCGACTACGCGATTGATCGTTGGGTGACCACTGTTATCAGAAGCGTAGTGTGCGAGCGCGCCCAACGCGAAGGCGTATTCATCGAGGTCGGAAGAGTCCTGGATGAGAGCCATTACAAAATCGCCGCTGCGGACATAATGCACCAAATCGCTGAAATACTTGCTCCCAAACGGATAGTAGCCCATGTCCTGAACCACGCTTCCACCGTACGCGTAAGAATGGGCCTCTTTTAAATTCTCGTCGGTCGCCTGAGGAAAACGCGCCAGCAACATCGGTCGAAGCTGATCCTTCCACAGCAAATCGACGATCTCTTCGTGGGTAAGTACTGAATATCCGTTTCCGAATCCTGAGCAGACCAACACGAACAAGAGGAAGGTGACCACTCTTGCGAAGACCTGTTGAGTTGATCGCATAGCCTAGTACTTAACTTAGATTGCGGTTCTCCGTCCGCTCACCAGGTTGATTACGAGAACCACCAGCGCCAGGACCAGGAGGATGTGAATAAACCCTCCCAATGTGTAAGAGCTCACGAGTCCCAGTAACCACAACACGAGCAGTACGACAAATATCGTCCACAGCATGTCAGTCTCCTCTTCTTAAATGCATTTGCGTTGTGTGCCCGAATTCCGCGTAGGCCGCATCGCCAGCCGAGAATAGGTCCGCCGGGGTGTTCACGCCATCAGGTGAACGTGGTACATAGCGACCGTACTCGGTGTACCTGGATTGTCTACGGGCCTTTCGCAGGTTAACTACGGCTCGAACTGGATTGGCAGGCATCGGCGCAGGAATTATGGTCAAGATGCAAGCGGTTGGCGAGGTGGTTCGGATCTCGGTCCTTCCGTCGGCCAAGTCCGATCCAACGTTAAGGAGCAATCTAGTGAACTTCAAACGCGGCATGAGGACATTCCTTTTCGTAAGCTCGCTGCTAGGCGGCGCTTGGGTAATTGCCCAGGATTCAACTGCGGTTCCAGCAGACAATACCAGGGTCAATCAGCGGGATCAGAACGCAAGCGAGCCCACGGCAGACCAACAGAAGCACAAAACGTCGGATCGCGATATAACGCAGCAGGTTCGCAAGGCGATCGTGAAAGACAAATCTCTGTCGACCTATGCCCACAACGTGAAAATCATTACGCAGAACGGTCAAGTGACCCTGAAGGGACCGGTACGATCTGACGACGAGAAGCGGGCGGTCGAGGCAAAGGCTGCTGAAGTAGCGGGACAAAACAATGTAACCAGCCAGTTGGACGTTGAAGCCAAGAAATAAGCATCGCAATCAAGGAGAATTCATAATGTCAGGAAAAAACACGGCAGTTTTCGGCATCTACTCGAGCTACACCACCGTAGAAATGGGCGTCGAGAGCCTGAAGTCAGCGGGATTCAGCAATCGAGACATTTCCGTACTGCTTCCCGAGAGCGCAGGATCGAGAGATTTCGCGCATGAGAAAGGCACGAAAGCTCCGGAAGGAGCCACAACCGGAGCCGGAACTGGCGTCGTGCTCGGCGGCGCGATGGGATGGCTGCTGGGTGTTGGCGCCCTCGCGATTCCGGGGCTGGGACCGTTCATCGCAGCTGGTCCGATCATGGCAGCGCTAGCGGGAGCGGGCGTCGGAGGTGCGGTCGGTGGCATCACCGGGGCTCTGATTGGAATGGGTATTCCGGAATATGAAGCGAAGCGCTACGAAGGCAGAGTTAAAGACGGTGGCATTCTCCTCTCCGTGCACTGCGATAGCTCTGAGTGGATTAAGCGGGCGAAACAGGTTCTGGAACGCACGGGTGCTCAGGATGTTTCTTCGAGTGGAGAGGCTAGCTCCGACGATGCCAGGAACACAAGAGATCTGCCTCGCGCGGTTTAGGAGGCGGGCTTAATAGCGAACACCATAAAAAATAAAGGAGAAGGTTAAATGAACTCGGACCAACTGCAGGGCAAGTGGAAACAGATGAAAGGTTCGGTAAAAGAACGCTGGGGCAAATTGACCGACGATGACATCAACGTTATCGACGGAAAACACGATCAACTGGTCGGGAAGATTCAAGAGCGGTACGGCATCGCTCGCGAGGCGGCTCAAAAGCAGGTGGATGAGTGGAACGCTGTCGACTCCCATCAGGCTGAGCTGGACCAAAGACGCAAGGCAAGCTAGCACGAAATAGCATTCCTTTCGATGGGGACCGGTTTCACCGGTCCCCTTTATTTCTTGACCAGGACGGCTCGCAAAGCCAAACGATCTACAGCGAATGCTGTTTCTTCGAAAACCAGCCAAATACGTTTGAGCTTTCTGCCAGACATGTTTACCGCAGGCGGCAATGGATGGTCATTGGCTACTTGGGGGTTGACGGTCAGAACCCACGTCGGGTGGAGCTGGTGCATTTCTAGCGCCGCAGATAGCTGACGCTGGTATCGAGTCTTCCCATCTTCTTTTTATCGAATGAATCCTTACTCCGCTGTGTGAGAGGTACAGCACTTGCTGTTGCGCAGATTATTCTCGGTCTCGTCCAGAAATTCCCAGAGTACCTGCGAAAAATGCAGATTATGACTCGACGGAACCACTCGCGCTGTGAGAACAATCAAACGAGAGTGCAAGAAAAGCCATTTACCGGGACCTTTTCCGTGTCGAATACCGTATCCGAGGGACTGTTCTACCGTATGCAATTCCGCTTTGAATACAACTTTGCGCCTCACAAATCACTCGAAGAGTCTGTAGTTGCAAAAAGCGGACTGTGACTTTGGCGGCCCGCGCGTGCTCTCAGTCCACGCAACCCGGAGCATTAAACGCAACATTGGGAGAGCGAGGGATTACGGGCAAGAGGAAACCATGCACAACATTCGCTTGATCCGTACGTTAACATTCGCGTTCGTCATGATGGCTCTGTCGGCTGCGTCAGAGGCGCAAATCGCCATCTCAATTAACATCGCGCCTCCTGCGCTGCCTGTGTACGAGCAGCCGCCCTGCCCCAGCGCAGGCTATATCTGGACGCCTGGTTACTGGGCTTACGGTCCCGATGGCTATTTCTGGGTACCAGGCACGTGGGTGGAGGTCCCCGCAGTTGGTTTACTGTGGACGCCAGGTTATTGGAGCTGGGGCAGTGGTGTGTACGTTTGGAACGCTGGGTATTGGGGGCCGGAGGTCGGTTTCTACGGCGGTATCGTTTACGGCTACGGCTACACCGGTGTCGGCTACCGGGGTGGATACTGGAATAACGGGCAGTTCTTCTACAACCGCACAGTGAACAACGTCAGCTCGACGAACATCACCAATGTCTATAACAAGACTATTGTTAATAACACCACCGTTAACAACGTGAGCTATAACGGAGGCTCGGGGGGGAACAACTGCCCGCCCGACCCCGCAAGAGGAAGCGGCGGCGCGCGCGAAACACGTCCCTGCAACGAATACGCAGGTTCAGCATGAGCAGACGGCCGGAGCCGACCGCAACCAACTGGCGTCAGTCAACCACGGCCAACCGCTGGTCGCTGCAACACCCAAGCCGGGAGCATTTACCGGGAGCGGAGTTGTAAAAGCCAGCCGTGCAGGGGCGCCTTACAACCCTCCTGCCGAACGCACTGCCTCTCGACCGGCCAACAACCAAGGGACCCGACCAGAAAACAATCGACCTGAGACCAACGCTCCTCGCCCAGAAACGCCGCAAGGTGCAACGCCAGCGAGCCGTCCTGCGGTACCCCATCCGCCAACTGCGTCTCAACCGGAGAGTGCACCTCGGATGGAGACCAAGCCCTCCGAGCAAAACATGCCTCACCCCGAGACTCAGCCCCGACAGGAGAACACGCCTCGTCCGGAAAGCGCGCCACACCCGGAAGCGACGCCTCATCCAGAGATCACGCCCAATCCGAAGAGTGAGGCTCATCCGGAGCAAGCTCATCCCGAAAAGCAGCCGCATCCAGAAGAACAGCCTCGTCCGGAAAAAGAACCGGAGCGTCCTCCCCAGTAGCAAGCGCCAATCGACGGCGACTTCACCGGCTCATAGCATGGGCTATGAGCCGCGTTTCTATGGCCCGACGGACTTGCCTCGTTTAGATAGACCTGGTGTCAGGTATACGAGGCTCACCGTATTGACGAAACTGACGGTATAGCTAGAAGAGGTGATGGGGGCGTGGCCAAGCCACCGGTGCTCACGTGTCCAAGCACATACTTATCGTGGACGACTCTGTACTGGTACGCAGAATAATACGTGCAACGTTGGAACAGCAAAATGGCTGGGAAGTGAATGGCGAAGCAGCCAATGGGCGAGACGCAATAGAGCAGGTACAGGAGTTGATGCCAGATTTGATTGTGCTCGACTTCGCCATGCCTGTAATGAATGGCCTTGAGCCAGCCCGCGCCCTCAAGCGTCTGTGACCGCGTGTGCCCCGGCTGATGTTCACCAACTTCGGCGGAGCTCACGTTCAGCGTGAAGCCTTGGCTGCGGTGTTCGGTCGGTAGTGTAAAAATGTGGATCCCGGCAAAGGTTGGTGATTGCCATCTAAGGCCTGCTGGAACCCGCTGCATGAGAGCGTATTTCCAGCTCCGTACGTCGCAGTGTGTGATGCGCCACAATACCCGCAGTAAGTTAACTCACTACGGAGATCACCGGATGGCCCTAAATCGGCAGGGGCGTACTCTAGTTGTGACACAAATCGTGGCCGCCTGGAAATCCGTCACGCAATGAGTTCGGTTTAATGCCAGTCGGAACCGAACAACTTTCATCACGTCTGCTGATCGAGAAGCGAGCTGAAATTCCTATCTCAGTCGACGGGTAGTCATTTTGATCGCCCTGTTTTAGTCACTGAAGACATTCCCGTCTTGGGCGCAGGCCAGGCTTATAAATTCACAGAATACAGTCCACGCCCGATGGTGGGCCTGTCTGAGGAGGGGCAGGATGGTAGAGGGGCTAGACACTGACGGACTGGCGCTCAAGTAAATTCGTTCAACTTAATGAGGCTCAATATGAAAACGAAGATCGTTACATTCTTGATCGCGGCGGCGGTGATGGTATCCGCAGAAAGCTATGAGCAGCGACTGGCCGACTCAACAACAGTTCTGCACGAGATGTCCCAGGCGTCGGACAAGGGTATTCCGCAGGACTTGCTTCAGAAAGCCCGGTGCGTGGTTGTTGTGCCTGGCTTAAAGAAGGTCGCGTTTATCGGAGGCGGCAAGTATGGCCGTGGTTACGCTTCCTGCGTGACCAGGAAAGGATGGAGCGCACCGGCTGCCGTGAGAATCGAGGGGGGAAGTTTTGGCCTTCAACTAGGCGCGTCTTCCACCGATGTAATCATGCTGGTACTCAACGACGGCGGCATGCAGAAACTCTTGTCCGACAAATTTACCCTTGGCGGCGAAGCAGCCGCTGCTGCCGGGCCTGTCGGGCGCAACACCAGTGCTAACACCGACGTCTTGATGAAGGCGGAAATCTTGTCCTGGTCCCGGTCGCGTGGTGTCTTCGCCGGTCTGTCCCTGGAGGGCGCTACTCTGCGTCAGGACGAGGACGAGAACGCGAAGCTTTACGGCAAACCGCTAACCAACAAAGAAATCCTGACCGGAATGGTGAAACGGCCCGCAACCGCAGGTCCATTCCTGGCGCAGCTCCAGCATTTCTCAGGCAAGGGAGTTCCGCCGGCTGTGGTTCCCGCCAAGAGCCACCAGCAAACGACTCCGCAGAACGGCCGCACACAAACCACAGCCGAGGCTTCGAGCAACCCCGCGCCAGGTGCTGACAACACAGCCGACAATCAGCCTGACCATGCGGCGTCTGCGACTGCGGCGGACCAGCAGGGAAATGGCAAGACGGACGTTCAGCTGACCGCAAGCATTCGACGCAGCATCGTCTCCGATGGCTCCCTTTCGAGTTACGCGCACAACGTCAAGATCGTCGTGCAGAACGGTGTGGCTACTCTGAAGGGACCCGTGCGAACGCAGGAGGAGAAGGCGGAGATAGAAGCAAAAGCTGCCGCGGTGGTAGGCCAGGATCACGTTGTCGATCAGATGGAAATAGCACCGCAGTGATCGCGGATACCCGCCACACTCCACGATGCAGAAGGCCGGTGCCGCCGGTGCCGTCTGGTCCTTAAATAGCTCGCTCTTTAACTCGCCGAAGACGCCGCACTCCAGGCCAACTGCAACAAGCCTCCTGTGCAACTAACGTTCGCACGACAATTCAGCAGTCGCACTCCGCAGCGCGATGCATATAAGGAGAAGCACATGACAGACGATATGAAGAAGGACCAGGGCCAGAATCCGGGGCAACCAGGTCAACAGTCCGGACAGCCGCAACAGAAACAAGATGACCCTTCAAAGAAGAATCCTACCCAGGACCGCAATCAGGAGCAGGATGACAAGCAGAAGCAGGATCAAGGCGGCCAGCGTCGGGCTTCCTAAGCTCTCATTCGGGTCCCGGCCTCCGATTGGCGGGACCTTTATTCATGCAGAACTAATTGAAACTCAAAGTGATTTTCAGGAGGAATATGCCAAACGAAAGCTTGAAGAAACTGTATGTAAACGAACTGAAGGACTTATATAGCGCTGAAAGCCAACTCGTCAAAGCGCTTCCAAAGATGGCAAAGGCTGCTTCGTCAGAGTACCTGCGAAAGGGCTTCGAAACGCATCTGCAGCAGACCAAAGGGCACGTCGCACGCCTCGAACAGATCTTCCGTTCCCTTGAGGAGAGCCCGAAAGGCAAGAAATGCATGGGCATGGAGGGTTTGATTAAGGAAGGATCTGAAGTCATCGGCGAGGACTTCGAAGGGGCAGTGATGGACGCGGCCTTGATCGGGGCGGCGCAGCGCGTGGAGCATTACGAGATTGCGGCTTACGGGACCGTGCGCGAATTTGCCGAGATTCTGGACGAGCCGAAACACGCTTCTTTGCTGGAAGAAACTCTGAACGAAGAAAAAGAAACTGACGAAAAGTTAACCGACCTCTCCAGACAGATCAACACTCAAGCAATTGAAGAAGGTCCTGCGGAGGAGCGGGCCAAACCGAACCAGGTTCGGAAAATGCCAAAGCGTGTCGCGTAGTAAAGCGCAGCGCGACATTGTCGTCCCCCGGTTTTTGCGATTCCGCTGGCCGGGGAGGCGGCTACTGACATCGTCGAGCGCAAGCGCTTTCATCACAATCAGGAGGCCTTTTCACGGCCAGCTTATGATTGAGTGCGAGAGCATAGTTATGGTTCGTTCCGATGACCTGGTGTGTGGGTGTATAGACGATCTTTGCCGCAGATGGTTGGGTTAGCGCGAGCAAGCTTACTCCCGCCGCACTTGCCGCGAGCGCATACGCGTTGAGTTGTTGGTGAACTGAATCGGAAAGCTCAACTGTGTTGTGGGCCTGGGGTTTCATAGAAGCTCCGCAGGTGGTTGATTATCCGTTCCGTCTGATCGGAGAGTCAAGCGGCGATTTCTCAACTGTCGAAAACAGGCCGACAGGAGCCGACATTGTCATGGAATCAATTACACTCAAAACCCCCTTTCAAGAGTCGATAATGTCCATTACCTCTCCAGGGGCGCAAACCGCTCACCGCATGCGGGACACTCCATGGCCACTGCAACTGCGCTGGTAAATCATCTAATCCTATACAATGTTCGCTCTGTCAAATACCGAGGGGGAACAATGGGAAACCTAACCAGTGCGCTTCAGCAGCTTCGAGAAGAGCGCAAGCAGGCGCAGTCACATGTGGAGAAGTTGGATCAAGCAATCTCAGTGATCGAGTCGCTCAACAGACCGAGAATGCTTCAGCAGGCAAACCAGCCGACCCGAATAATATCGCAGGCTTCACGGCGCAAGATGGCGCAGGCGCAAAGGGCAAGATGGGCGAGAGCTAAAGAGGCACCGCAGCCAGTAGTTGCTATAGCGAAAACAACGGGCTCGGCTCCTGTAAAACACACCATGTCAACGGCAGCCCGCAGGAAGATCGCTGCGTTCCAGCGTGCGAGATGGGCGAAGTTGAAGGCGCTGCAGAAGAAGGCTGCGTAATAGGTTCCAAATCTCGTCAGTAACCAGCACCTTGTTCCGAACGTGACCTTCCCGATCTCGACGACTCACGTTAGATTGTGATTGAGCAGGCTTCGGGGGAGGGCTGTTCGACTTAACGTCCCACGACTCGAATGAGTTTGGGGCGTTTTGTTTTGGCTTCGAGACTGTAGATATAATCTACCCTCATGGACGGTGGTATTAGGGAACGAGTGGACGCACTCAGGCGAGAGATTGCAGACATTCAGAAGCTCAATCTGGCGTACCTGCAAATGCCCAGACCGGACTTCAATGCAATAAACGACCACGCTAGACGCGACCAAAGGCTGAAGGAAATCATGGAGGAGTTACGGTCCATGACCGAGTGGAAGAAAACTTAGCTCCCACGGTGTCAGGCATGACAAAACGCAGACTTCGGTTGCTCAGATGGCTCGGGACCGTCCCGGCAATCGGTACCTGCACTCTTTGCAATTTTGAGTTCGAGGTTCCCACGCCCGCGATGAAGGACGCGAAGGCTTTTTTGCGCATCGGCAACCCTCCAATTGCCGAGTACCAGTGCAACCCGTAAGGACGCGAGTCAGGTAGCCGGGTCATGCAACATTCCGCTCCTCGCAATGAACAAAAGTAGCGTCTGAGGATAGCCGCAGACTGGTCAAAATTGACCTGTAAACGACCTGGATTCATGAAAACATCGGTGGATGGGTAAAAGAAAAACAAAAAAGCAATTGGCCAAAGCAACACTCGCAGAAGTCGTCAAGGAAATGGCGAAGCCGAGAGTCGCTACGTCTGCAAAAGAGTAAAGTTCCGTTTTTGTTTTTCAGAACGAAGTTCTAGTCGTGGAGAACGATGTTGAGAAGTGAACTGTGGACTTTCAGCCCGCTCCTGTCATAGTCAACGAAGCCCAATGTCCTGAACCTGTTCATGAAAAAGCTGACCCGCGAGCGGGTTGTGCCTATCATCTCCGCGAGGGTCTCCTGGCTCATGTTGGGGATTACAGTTTCGGGCACGCCCTCCTTTCCGAAATGAGCAAGCAAGAGCAGAATCCGAGCCAATCTTTTTTCGCCGGAATTGAAAAGCTGGTCAACCAAGCTCTCTTCATATCGGATGTTCCGGGTCAGCAGATAAGCTACGAACAGGTCGGACAAAGCATGTTCACGGTGGAGAGCCTGCATCATCGCTTTCTTGTCGATGCGCAGAAGAGCGCAATCCGTCATAGCGGTCGCGCTGCCCATGCGGAGAGCTTGGCCAGCGAGCGAACCCTCGCCGAAAAAGTCTCCCTCACCAAATATACCGACCGTAGCTTCCTTGCCAGTCTTCGAGACTACGGTGAGTTTCACCTTGCCCGTGTGGACATAAAACACCGCATCAGCGGCATCCCCTTGTGCAAAAATTCCATGTTTCTTCGGGAAAAGCACAAATTTCCTGCCCTCGCCGATGGTGGCAAGAAATGTACGGGGGTCAAACTCGCGTTGTTTCTTAACGCCCATAACTAGAATAGATGCTCCAGAAACAAACGTCCCCGCGAAATGCAGCTTGATGAATAATGACACCAAGATGAAGGAAGTAAGGAAGGCTGTCACTAATTATGACAGCAGTGACCAAAAAGAATGCAAGTTTTTATTTAGTTGCGTTTTTACAGAGTTGGCAAGCGGGAAGGCCCGTTCTTCCACAACCCTATTCTCATCCCCCAATGAAAGGCGGGTCTTTCTGCTATTCGCTCGGGTATAGCGTCCGGCAGGCAGCAAACCGCTCCCCGCACCCCGGACACTCGATCCGCTTTTAAAAAGAGAAAGCGTCCCTGACTCTTCGAGTCAAAAACGCTCTCCCGAACAGCCCTCCCCCAGAACTGCTCAATGGGCACAATAGATACTCGACCGAAGATCGTAAATGGCACAAGTGTGTTAAGTCGCAGCCCAAATGGGCGCTCTAATCCTGCAACACACGTTCAGGATCGGCGTGTTAGCAAACTACACTTTTCTAACGGCTCGGGTATCGATGCTCCAAACCAATGTTTATGCGGGTCCGAAGCGTCCGTTTTGGAGAGGGTTTTCTAACAAGGCGGAAAATTACATCAGCCTTTGAAAGTGAGGACTGCCGAAACCAGCAGCCAATGTTGAGTGTGCCAGTCTACGCTCGTCGAATTGTGGCCTCGATGCGCGGCCGGGGTGTGGCATTATATCCCCCCTAAAGTTACCCCACCCCCGACCGTCGAAAAAAGCCTGATATGGTCAATTAGGGAGATCCTGAGTGTAATGCCTAGTTTCGCCAGCTGCGGAGCGAGCGATTCGGTCACGGTTACCACGCCGCACTGACCCAGCGGAATCGCTACGTCTCTGCACGTGACTAGCGCGGCTGTTCTTTGAGAAAATCTATTCGGTCGGTAACCCACATGGGCCACGAAGAAGTCATACGCCGAATGCGCGAAGAATCCAGACGCTCAGAGTTCCGTGGCGCGGAGTCCCTCAAGTTGAACTCGCAGGGTCAGACCATTCGGGCGATTTGGAACCGTATTCACTGGGCACCAGAGACGGAGACGTATCACGAGTTCATCGTGAGTCTGCTGAAGCAATCTCTTGGACAGAATTGGAAAGTCGAACAGGATAGACTGCCTCCCGACCGTCAACACGTCATCATGAAGTGGACTGCCGCATGGCATGCTCTGGCGAAGGCAAACATGCCAGAGAATCATCAAAAGGGTGAGGTGTTTTCGGCAAGACCCACTGGCGAAACGCAGGAGTTGATTGCACTTGCCCACGATATTTACCGATTGCAATTGGTCAAAAAGCTGCCTGCAAAATTGATGAAGAGGGTGAGAAGTCGTGATGGGTTCCAAGGCGCACGATATGAAATCGCCGTGGCCTCTGCGTTTGCACGGTGTGGTTTTGATATTGAATGGTTGAAGGACCCTGCGACAAAGCACTGTGAGTTTGTCGCAACCCACAAGACGACGCGAGAGCGCATCGCTGTTGAGGCAAAGAGCCGACACCGCAAAGGAGTATTACACGAAATCGGTGCGCCAGTGTCCGACGTGTTGGCTGACATCGAAGGACTCTATGATGACGCCCTGAGCCACAATCCGGGCAACATGCCATTCGCCGTTTTCATAGAAGTGAATCTGCCTCACGAACCGGACAGACAAGGGTTTGAGAAAACATGGTTTCAACACGTCAAGGAAATGATGGGTGCACGACCGACCCCAAGCCCTCATGAGCCAGATTTGTGTTCTCTGCGTGGTTTCACTAACTTTGGCTGGCACTATTGCGGTTCTCAAGAAGCAACCACACGACATGAGTTTGTTCTAGCTTGGTCTTTTCATGCCAAATACCCGGTGAGCCAACAGATTTTTCTTGCCCTGCGCGAAAGTTTCAACGACTACGGCAAAGCAGAAGATTACTAACCGGATTTCTCCCGCCGCCAGATCGTCAGTCCTGGGGGAGGGGTTTTGAGTGTAATGGCCTGGTTACGACAGTCATCGTGCAAGCTGGCGAAGGACCTGCGAGGATGCTTTAGTCGTGTTCGAAGGGATTCCACCTCGGCGAGCGCTTCGGAGCCAGCGGTTTTACATGTTCTATTTTGCCCTTTACTTTGCGCTCTTTTTAGTCGGTTCAGTAATCGCGTGGTTTTGTTGGTCGGGGAATCCGCTGTCGGTTATCCGCAAGATTGACTCAGCGAGTTTGGTTCTATGTTCATTGATTTCTGGCGGGTTTCTATTGACTGCAAAGTCCGCTCCGCTGAGGACTAATCAAGATCGCTTTTGGGTTCTATTCAATACCGGAATGATCGTTCCAATGATCCTCGGTGTCCTCAGCGATGTCTCCCGATAGGCCCGTAGGGCGACTGTCGTAAAATCTCCATGACACCCATTGGCCCCAGATCGGCCAATTGTCAACGAGTGCAATTGCCTGTCACGAGAACTGACCGGACCCTAGGTTTTCTGGCTCGCTACTTCCACAAGGTAGAGCCATCATCCAGTTTGATTCTGACAGTATTTCCCCACCGAGTCTGATGTGTGAGTTCCCGACAGTCGGGTGAGAACTCAAAGGTTCCTCCGCCGAACCATTCCGGCGTACTGTCAGTCCAGACCTCGGTGTTCGCAGCCACTTTGTCCGGCGACCAGATTTCTTTAAGAGCAATGGCTTTGATGAAAACACCATGATCAGGGCCTTCCCTCATCGGGCCGCCCTGGTGATCCCGTCTTCGGTAGATCTGCAGGACCGCGTCTTCACCCGAAAAAACTTCGCCTAGACGAAGCAAAATAAGAAACTCACCATCATCGGTGATCAGCGGCATAGGGCACTCCGGTTCGTTTAGCATTGACATGGAATCCAAAACAACGCTCCACCGCAGCCAATCTGTCCAATACGTCGCTGTCGTGGTCAATTTGTCCTTTGCGTTGAGGAATTCTTCTTTAGGGAAGACCTGCAGGGAGACCCCTTGAACCCTCATTGTGTTCTCGGGACCGGGCTTGAACTGAACGTCGCTGAGAACGAGGAAGTTTCCATTGCTCGAACTCACTGCCTTCGGGCATGGGAACGGCTGCCCCGCGACTGCGTAGAGGCTCGACCACGTAAGGAATAGGAAACCCCGAAGGACCAACCGAACGCTGCACCCCATTGGACCACCTCCCGTATCACAGAACGATACTCCGAAGATCATCAGTTGGCGAAACATCGCGATTACGCTCATTGACACGATTCACGCATCGCGGTTGTACAAATAAAGAGCGTCCCAAAATGGTTTCTGTTCGACCCACCGGTACGCTTCGGGCGTAACTGACACCGGTCATTGGGGGTGGGGCTGTGCCAAAACTCCGTGGGGAGTAAATGCACTCACCGATGAAAAACTCGTCATGAACTCGTCACCAGCCTCCGCAGGTGGGTGACTAAAATTACCCGCACTTTGTGCTGTCCGGCAAGCAGCAATCTGTCGCAAGAAAACGGTGCCTGACATGCTGGGAGCCCCATTTGCAAAACTCGCCATCAACTCCTCAAAACTAGGCACAATTTTAGGTCGAAAAAACAAACCGTGCACGCCAGTGCAAACCCAGTGCAGCACCCGTGCGGTATCCGTACAGCACGGCCAGTTACCTGACTTCTCCAATCGAAGTTTCGGCATGGACAGCACACCACTCTCATTCTTTTCAAGCGGAATTCAGGGGCGCCCGGCTGGTTCATTTTCCGCAGGAACGATTCGTTTGGGGTGGTTTCACCGACTTCGCCGTCGTTTGGGCAGTTGGGCGCAAGTGTCACGCAAGATCCCCGGTACGCAAGCGACGCAATCGAAAAGGTGTGAGGGCCTCGAGATAGGCCCCAAATTCCACCGTGACTCCACTTTGATTCAGGTTGGAACACGGTTCGGGCCAAGTGATAGCAGCACTCGCGGGGGCACTGCAAGGTCCTCCCCGGCAGCACCCCGAGTGCAGTCGAGTGCAGACGAGTGCAGCACGAGTGCAGGGTGAGTGCAGCGTCAGTGCAGCACTCAGTGCAGCCCTAAAAGTGCTTGACTGATTTTCCCTCAAAAATGATCAGGCGTCAGGGCAATGCCTAGAAGTGCAGCGACAGTTAACTTCGGTGGCACGGCGGGATGGCAGGGCCGATTATGTTGTCTTATCAAGGCATTCCCCGTCAAAAACTCGCAAAGTGCTAGCGTCCCACGAAACGAAGGGCGCGATGAAGTCGTCAAGATGCGGCTGCCCCATACAAGTGCTTGTGTGCAGGCCAGTACACCCACAAGTGCATGACCACTTCATTAGTTTTTGAATCGCGCGAGAAGAAATCGCAAAGGCCCCGGCGCGGTTCTCGCTTTGGGTCGAGTCACGCAAACCGGGCCGGATCTTTCCGGGAGCCTGACGAAGAGGACAGTCCCACAACAATTCGAGCCGTTTGTGGATGGTGACCTTTTCGAATGTCCGTACTCTGCGCTGAGTAGCTGCCGAGGTAGAGGTCCTATTAGAGCCTCGAAGTATTAGAGTATTAGTAGGGGACAGAAATCCAATATTCCTTGCCTCTAGTATGGCCAGTAGCCATGGGAAACCCTGGCTAGAGCGTGTGAAAAGGCCGTGGCGGGATTTTGGCACAGTCGTATATGCTTTTCCCTGGCCAGTTGGCGAGGCAGGCTTGATGAGGCTCAAATGCTGAATTTGGCGGCGGGCGACAATCGATCTGAGTCTCGCGGGCGACGGGTTCGGCGACTCGACAGGTTGCATCACCAACTGAGGAAGGAAAAGAAGAATTACTCTAAACCGAAGTGGGTCCTTCACACGGGTGACCTGGAAAGACTCCGGAACGAAGCACGCTATTGCTTCATCGACGCTGGATTGCTGGCGCAAGACGCGTTGCGGGAGCTTAATGCTATAGAGTTCACGAAGTTCAACGTGTTAGATGAAGAGTCGCAGAGCTCCCATTACGATTGGATTGACCCGTCGAGCTGCAAGATCTTAGATGCCGACTCGGAAAGGCAGTGTATCAAGAACCTGGACCGAGTCATTGAGTTGGTAGACCGAGTTCGAGAGATGGAAGAGACCGGCGGTTCAGAAATCAGGCGGGCCGTGGCTGCCCCGCCAGCCCAAGCATTAGAAAAGCCTCCCGCAACCATCCGAGAGCTCGACACGTTGTTGAAGTTGAAGTCGTTGAGTCAGTCGCGAGCCGCCGAGGCGTTCGGCATTTCCTCCCGTGCGATTCGGGACTTGGTCCGGCACGAAAGACTGGCCAAAACAGCCAGAGGCCGAATCGTTTGTGACCAGAAATTCGTCGACCAGTTCAACGCGAGACACTCTCCGCTAAAGAAGTAACTTCCGCAAATTTCCGCTTCTGCTTCCGCGAACTTCCGCGATTTGCCCACAATGTTGGCCGCCAGGCACGTTTCTTGTTTGACGAAGCTAGGCAACGTCCTACTCTCTTCATTAGCGCAAGGTGGATATCGCGCCGGGCTGCTCATGCAACTGTGTTGCAGCTTCACCCGGTCTGCAAGCACTTAAGGATCGCCCCCTGCGGGCGGTCTGCCGTACGGTTCCGAGTTGATGGGCACAGCCTGCCGGGCGTTGGAGCGGCTTTCCAAAAACCTGCCAGAATCCGGGTGTGCAAGTCTGTGACAGCGAACGGGCGGGAAAAGGCGTGGCGGGCGTTCCGGAAAGAAATCTTCTCGGAATGGGTTTTAGAAGGATGCCAGGAGAAGGTTGGCAAATTGTCTCGTTGCCGGGGTTATGTCTGTCAAATCCAAGTCGAATGCGGTCCACGAGGGGAAGGAGCCCGTATTCTCATGCGCAAGGGTGGAAATAGTGAGCGCACGTGTAGCCGCAGACACGGTTAACGCGGCACGGCCTCTGACAAGCACTCAAGAGCATCGAACTCAGCAAATGTACGAGTTGGCAGACATCTTCGCAGCAATCTTTGAAGCATTACCAGAAGAGTACGAAAATGCCATTGCCACGGGACGTGACGCGGCCTAACATCTCACCCATGAATTTCGCCAAGAATCAGCGCCAAGGGTCGGAAGCGGTGATGTACTTGCGGGTGAGCACGCCGGAACAAGCTGACCCCTTAAACCTGAAAAATCAGGAAGACGGATGCCGGAGACTGGCTAACAAGCGCGGCCTTACCGTCGCAGAAGTCATCCTGGGACCGGGTGAGTCCGGGCGAACTGCGGACAGGCCCTCCTTCGTGCGGTTGCTGTCCTACTGCAAGGCACACCGCACGAGAATCGGTTACGTCATAGTGGAGTCGTTGAGCCGTTTTGCGCGCAACGTCGCAGATCAAGGTGCCGCCATCGCTGAATTACGACAGAATGGCATAACTCTGCTCTCGGTGGGGGAACCGAACGTGGACGACACAGCAGCGGGTCGCATGGCGGCTGGTGTGCATGGTGTCTTCAACCAATATTTCTCCGACGCGCTGTCTGAGAAAATGAAAGAACGCTCGGCTGCCAGCGTGCGGGCGGGCCGTTGGCCTTGGGCCGCGCCAATAGGCTATGTCAACGACCTGAAGCAAGGCAACGGCGCAAACATCAAACCTGATCCGACGAGCGCGCCGTTTATACGTGAGGCTTTCGAGCTATATGCGACCGGTCAGCACGCGAAGACTCAGGTTTTGCAGATCATCACGAACAAAGGCCTAAAGACCAAACGCGGGCAGAAGCTCACAACGCAAACCTTTGACGCCCTATTGCGTAAGCCCATCTATGCGGGTTGGGTGTATTCGTCGAGTGTGGCTGCACCGGTGAGGGGCTTGCACGTCCCAATCGTGAGTCAAGAGCTATTCGATGGCGTGCAGCGAGTGCTTTCAGGACGTAAGCTGGCGAGCGCACCAAAGCGAAGACAGAACCCAGCGTTCCCACTGAAGCACTTCGTGAAGTGTGGTGTCTGTGGAACTCCGCTTACCGGAGGAATGAACAAAGGGAAACGGAAGCACTACGCGAACTACTGGTGTCGGAATTCCGAGTGCAGAGCTATCAAGGTGTCAAAGTCCGTGCTTGAGTCCGAGTTTATCGAGCATCTTCGAACCTTGCGACCGGACGCAGCAACCGTAGCCCACTTCCCTGCCATTGCGGCGGCGGTGTGGGAACGAAGACAGGGCGACACAGGTTCGACGGCCAACGCGCTCAAGGCTCGCCAAGAGGAACAGAAGAGGCTGAAGGCAGAGCTACTGCGGGCCCGGCTCCGTGGGGAAGTGAACCAAGCCGATTACGCCCAGGCCAACGCGGACTTCGACGATGAGATTGGCGACATAGCTCAAAAGTTGCACGCTATTCGGCCACAGCGTGGAACACTCGACGCTTTCCTACGCTTCGCGAAACTGATGCTGGTGGACATCGCAGCCGCATGGCAGCGAGCAGAGGTGGAGCAGAGGATACGTGTTCAAAATCTCCTGTTCCAAGGCGGTCTCAGGTACGACGAAAACGAGAAGTTTTTGAACACTGTTAACCCTACGTTGTTTCACCAACTAAGAGGGCTGTCGCGCTGTGAAAGTGCGGTTGGCGTCCCCGACGGGATTTGAACCCGTGTTACCGCCGTGAAAGGGCGATGTCCTAGGCCAGGCTAGACGACGGGGACCACTGAGGAATCAGGCACTTGCAAGTATACCTGATTCTTCCACGGCACGGGTTTGAGTACGGGTTGCGACCAGTTTCATCACTGCACTGTGTGCTTCCCTCTTCTCATCCGACACCGCCGAGTCGTATACATTCATCGTGATTCCATAAGACGCATGCCTCAGCAGATCCTGGACAACTTTGGGGTTGCTCCCGTTCTGCCGGAGCAACGTCGTGTAACTGTGGCGAAGAGTGTGCCAGCCTTTCAGCGGAATACCCAGGTTGGCAGCCACCGGCTTAATGTGGTGCTGCATGATCCTGGACATCCAGTAGGGCTGTTTGCCTTTCATCTTCGTACTCGCAAAGACATAATCGCCGTCGCCAGCGTAGGGCGTTTCTCTCCTCCACGCGAGCAACTCAGCAACCAACTCTTCATCGAGCGGAATTTGTTTCTTCGAAGCCTCAGTCTTTACGTCACCAATGTGCTGCTGCACAATGCTGCGCATCGGTGTGAGGACCTTTTCCTCAAAGTTAACATCTTCCCACCTCACTCCGCTCAACTCCCCTCGTCGAAGACCAGTTCCGAAGTCCAACAACACCATCAATCTCTCACGAGCTGGCAACGCTCCGAGCAGCAAACACAGCTGTTTCACATTTAGCCGCGTCGGCGTTTCCAAACGCTTGCCACCCTGACGAACCTTGCTGATGGGATTGCGTTCATTGAACTCGTAACGGATTGCATGCTCGTAAAGAAGATGCATGATGTCACGAATCTTCTTTCTGCTGGCTGGCGCCAAATCCAATTTGCCTAGCCAGTCTTCCACGTCCACAGCTTTCACTTCGTTCAGCAAGCGAGAACCCCAGGCCGGAACAATCCAGTTCGCTAAGTACCCGGAAATCGTCTCGCTCGTGGAGAAGGCACGTCTGCTGCTCTCCTTCTCCTTCCAGTGCTGAGCTAGTTGCTCGACGGTTTCAGGGCTGCCCTTCCGTCCGAGTCCGAGGCGCCCAACTTCCTTCCACGCCGCGGCTTCAGATTTGAACTTGCTCGCTGGACCTAAAATTCTTTTTCTCTCCCTGCCGCCTTCGTGCCAGCGATACGCCAGAGCGTCTCCAGCAGGGCGCTTGATTCGACTCAGAAAACCACTTCCGTAACTTCCCACCTTCTTCATTTTCTCCTCCTATTCGGAAGAGGTGGGCGGCTGGATAATCCTACTTTGGATTTCATGTAGGAGTCCAGCTCAGAAAGTTTAAAACGCCATGTTCGGCGTTGGTTTCCGAGACCCCACTGATACGCAGGTACTTCCCCTTTACGGGCCATTTCGTTCAGGGTCTTTGTGGCGACTCCCAAGAAGGCCGAGGCCTTCTGGGCATCGACATAAGGTTCTAATGGCAGCGCACTCATCTTTCGCGTCGCCTCGCTCTTTATCGATATGTTGCGAGTTGCGATTCAGAGAGTGACACCTGGCTGGGAAAACGTAAAGGTTGAACGGGAGAGCGTAATTGAGCAGTTGGTAAGTGTTTGAGAATAGAGCTGCCCGGGATGTGCCAGTGCGGCAGATGAGAAACTCAAAATGTTCGGGAAAGTGTCTCGCGCAGCATGCGGAGGCCGTCGCTGGTTAGAGATCCGCGAGATCTCCAAGAGTCCGGCGATAAGATCG